>WBZM01003911.1_pt1 | contig 11270 bp, 10 predicted proteins | sample 5204271 | NCBI WGS metagenome assembly WBZM01 (sample SAMN12344346, study PRJNA552823) | activated sludge metagenome | biome: Activated sludge suspended growth; feature: Nitrification reactor; material: Wastewater; isolation source: activated sludge from nitrification reactor of wastewater...
CTGCCTGCGATCGTCGGCAACAGATTCGAGGTCAATCCGTTTCTCGTCTTCGTCTCGATCGTTTTCTGGACGTGGATGTGGGGCGCGATCGGCGCGGTGATCGCCTCGCCGCTTCTGCTGATCTTCAAGATCGTGCAGGACGAGTTGCGCGACAACGAGGAGACGCCGACGCTGCCGAGCTAGAGGCGTCAATTGTTGTGAAGGAGCGCGGACTGGCCGCCGCCGAGCGGCGAGAGGTCGGGGCCGAACTCGTCGGCCGATTCCACCGAGAGAATCTGCATGAGGCGCTGGCGCGCGCGATTGACGCGGCTTTTCACGGTGCCGACGGCGCAGCCGCAGATTTCCGCCGCCTCTTCGTAGGAAAAGCCGGATGCGCCGATGAGAATGAGCGCCTCGCGCTGGTCGGGCGACAATTGCTCGAGCGCCGCATGGAAGTCCGCAAGATCGAGGTGACCCTGCTGTTCGGGATGCGAGACAAGCCGGGCGGCGGCCTCGCCGTCGGTATCCTGCACTTCGCGGCGCGCCTTGCGGTACTGGCTGAAATAGGTGTTGCGCATAATGGTGAAGAGCCAGGCGCGCAGGTTCGATCCTTCCGCGAACGACGCATGGGCGGCCCATGCCTTCATCAGCGTCTCCTGCACGAGATCGTCGGCCCGGTCGCCGCTTCCCGACAGAGAAATGGCGAAGGCGCGCAACGACGGAATTTCCGCCAGCAACGCATTCTTCAGCGCCGCAATGGCCGTCATTGGCCACGCTCCCCGTCTCGCTGATGCGAGCCTTCGTCGCGATTGTCGCGCAACGAAGCGCGTTCCCGCTTTTCGAGCTCGTCGAGAAGATTCGAGAACCGGTCTGGCACCGGCTCGGAAACAATGGATGAAAAATAGCGCTTTAACTGTTCGCCGAGATGAGCCTGGACGGGGTGGTCAATATCGACCCTGTCGCCGGGCGGCTTGCGATCATGTGGCATCGTGCCCCTCAATTCCCGTTTTGACCGCCGCCGGCGCGCGACGTCACCTTTGCATCTTGTCCCCCAACGCCGCACTGCAACGACAGTTCCCTCGACCGGCAATAATTTTTGCCCGCGAATGGAACCCGCCAGCGGGGAACCTAGTTAACCAGCCCGAAGGGCGCGAATCGCCCGAGCTCGAGCCGGAGAGATCAGTTCATGTCCATTACGTCATTGATCTCGCCGCAGCTCCCTCTCCTGCGTCGGTACGCGCGCGCGGTCAGCGGAAGTCAGGCCAGCGGCGACAATCATGTCGTGGCGATGCTCGAGTCCCTGCTTGCCGATCCCGCATCCTTCGACCGCTCGCTGGATCCGCGCGTCGCCGCCTATCGGCTCTTCTCGCGCATCTGGAACGCCAATCCCATGAACCAGGTGGAAGCTCCCCCGGCGGCCGTCACGGGGCCGGCGGAGCGGCGGCTGGAGGCGATTACCCCTGCCGCCCGCCAGGCGTTTCTGCTGACGGCGGTCGAGGGCTTTTCCAACCAGGACGCGGCAAAAATTCTCGACATCGAAGGGGCGGAAATTCGCGACCTCCTCGACGAGGCGGCACGCCAGATCGGACAGCAGGTCGCCTCGCGCGTTCTCGTCATCGAGGACGAGCCGATCATCGCCATGGATCTGGAAACGCTCGTGGAATCGCTCGGCCACACGGTGGTCGGCAACGCGCGCACGCGCGACGAGGCCGTCGCGATGGCGCGCAAGCACCGGCCCGGCCTGGTTCTGGCCGACATCCGGCTCGCAGACGGCTCATCCGGTCTCGACGCAATCAACGACATTTTGTCCTCGTTCGAGGTGCCGGTGATCTTCATCACCGCCTATCCGGAGTCGCTGCTCACGGGGGAGCGTCCCGAACCGACCTTCCTGATCGCCAAGCCGTTCCGCGAAGAGACGGTCAAGGCTGTGGTTTCGCAGGCGCTGTTCTTCGACGCCAGCGCGGCGCAGTCGATGAAGCGGAGCGCCTGACGCTGGCCCAATCCGGGGAGGTTGCGCGGCGGCTTGTGAGGTCTGAATTGTGACACCGCCGGAAACGTCACAGCTCCGTCTTGCGGCGGATGTGATGACCCTTGCAGCCTCCGCTTCCGTTTGCGTCGGATTTCTTTGGGTTCTCTTCAGGGTACGGTCGCGTATCGGGGCGCGGCTCCGCCCGATGGCGCTGATGTGCGTATTCATCGTCGCGCTGGCCGGATCTCAAATTCTTCGCTACGCCGCGGGCTATTTCCAAGACCATATCGCCTTGAACGTCCTGGCGGCGCTGGTCGCTGCGGCGGCTCTGGCCATTGCGCTGGGGATCTGGGCCTTCATTCCCGGACTCGCCCGGCAGCCCACGCACAACGAACTTCTGGCCGCAAATGCGCAACTGCGCGCCGAGCGCGATGCGCGGGTCGTCGCCGTGCATGAACTGCGTCGGGCGCGCGACGAACTGGAAGACCGCGTGAGAGAGCGCACGCAGGCGCTGGACCTGACGCGGCGGCGGTTCGAGATTGCGTTGCAGGGCACGGGCATCGTCGTCGCGCATCAGGACCGCGACCTGCGTTACACGTGGATGTACAATCCGCCGCCGCCGCTCAGGGGCGAGGAGGTCATCGGGCGTCTGCCGGAGGACGTGCTGCCGCCGAGCCTCGCGAGCAAGCAGGAGATCGTGAAGCGCCGCGTCATCGAGAGCGGCGACGCCGCGCAGTTCGAGGCGATCTACCCGACCGCAAACGGGCCGATCTGGTACGAAGGCCGCGTCGAACCGCTGATGACGGACGGCAATCTCGAAGGCGTGATGACGGTGTCGATCGACGTCACCCGGCACATGCTGCACGAACGGCAGATGCGGGAAGTGCTGCGGGAACTGACGCACCGCTCGAAGAACCTGCTGGCGGTCGTGCAGGGCATGGCCCGCCAGAGCTCGGCCGATACGACCGACATACGGACGTTCATCGACGGTTTCGACGCACGCATGCAGGCTCTCTCGCGCGCCCATGAAATGATCGTCGACGGCAACTGGCGCGGCGTCTCCCTGCGCATCGTACTCGAGCGCGAGTTCGCGCTGCTGGCGCACCGCCTTCAGGCCGTCAGGATAAAGGGACCGGATGTTCTGCTTTCGCCGGAGACGGCGCAGAATTTCGCGCTGGCGATCAACGAACTAGCGAACGACATGCGCGGAGCCGCGCCACACGCCGTCATGGAGGTAGATGTATCCTGGCGCATCGAGGATGGCGCGCTGCGTTTCGAGTGGCGGCGCGCGGGCGGGGATTGCCGGCCGAAACTCGACGGCTTCGGCAGGAACCTGCTGACCCGTGTCCTGCCGCGCCAGATTGGCGGCCAGGCGCAATTGACCCATACGCCCGACCTCTGCCTTTACGCCCTGGAGGGCCGCGCCGACCTGCTTGCGCCGATCGGACGACGCAGCCTGCTGGACAGGCAAGGCGCGACGGATCTCGACTACTCGATTTGACCGCGTGCGGTCGAACAGCCGGCCTCCCGTCGGGACGCCGGCCATTCGATCCACCGGCCTACTTCACCAGCGGGCAATTGCCTTCCGCCGCCGGACGAAACGCCCGGTCGCCGGGAATCGTCGCCACGATCCTGTAGTAGTCATAGGGCTTCTTCGATTCCTCGGGCTTCTTGACCTCGACGAGGTACATGTCGTGCACGACGCGGCCATCGGCGCGGATCGTCGTCTTGCCGAACAGCGGATCGTCGAATGTCCCGACGCCGCGCATGGCCGCGACGATGGCCGCGCCGTCCTTCGTGTCGCCGACCTTCTCGACGGCGCGCAGATAGGCGAGCGTCGCCGAATAGCTTCCGGCCTGGCTCATCGAGGGAACCTTGCCATTGTTGCGCTTGGCGAACCGCTCGGCGAAGGCGCGCGTCTTGTCGTTGAGGTCCCAATAGTAGGCGGTCGTCAGCATCAGGCCGTTGGCGGCCTTCAACCCGAGCGCGTGAACGTCGGTGATGAACATGACGAGTCCGACCAGCTTCTGGCCGCCCGCGACGACGCCGAATTCGGCGGCGGTCTTGATCGAGTTGATCGTGTCGGTCCCACCGTTGGCGAGGCCGATGATCTGCGCCTTCGAAGCCTGGGCCTGCAACAGGAAGGACGAAAAGTCCTTGGCGTTGAGCGGGTGGCGGACCGAGCCCAGCACGCTCCCGCCGTTCGCTTTCACGACGTCGGCGGCTTCCTTTTCCATCGTCGTGCCGAACGTGTAGTCGGCGGTGAGGAAATACCAGCTCTTGCCGCCGCTCTTGACGGTCGCTTCCGCGGTGCCGTGCGAGTTCGACCACGTGTCCCATACCCAGTGCAACGTGTTGGGCGTGCACGCCTTGCCGGTCAGATCAGAGGTGCCGGCGGTCGTGGCGATCATCACCTTGTTCTTGTCCTTCACCATCGAGGCGAGGCCGAGCGCGATGCCGCTGGTGGGAATATCGACCAGCATGTCGACGTTATCGTTCTCGAACCAGCCGCGCGCGATCGTCGATCCGATGTCGGGCTTGTTCTGCGCATCCGCGGAGACGACCTCGACGGCGAGCTTGTTCGATGACGCCGCATAGTCTTCGACGGCGAGCCTGACCGCCTCGACCGAACCCTGGCCGCCAAAATCGGCGTAGGGGCCGCCCATGTCGCCCAGAACGCCGATCTTCACTTTCGTCTGCGCCGAGGCCGCGGTCGCCGCCGCAACCAGCGCGGCGGCCGCGACGCTCAATCTGAATGTGTTCTTCATGCTCTCCCCTTTTGTCTTGCGCCATTTGATTTTTCGAAGGCGAGGCGTTGCGCCCGGCGCGCGCCTTCCGATCGGTCAATTGAAGGCGGCTATGCCGGTGATGGCGCGGCCGAGGATCAGCGCGTGAATGTCATGCGTGCCTTCGTAGGTGTTGACCACCTCCAGATTCACGAGATGGCGCGCGACGCCGAACTCGTCGGAGATGCCGTTGCCGCCCATCATGTCGCGGGCCGCGCGCGCAATCTCGAGCGCCTTGCCGCAGGAATTGCGCTTCATGATCGAGGTGATCTCGACGGGCGCTTCGCCCTCGTCCTTCAGGCGGCCGAGACGCAGGCAGCCCTGCAAGCCCAGCGTGATCTCGGTCAGCATGTCCGCCAGCTTCTTCTGGACGAGCTGGTTGGCGGCGAGCGGACGACCGAATTGCTTGCGGTCGATGACATACTGGCGGGCGCGCAGGTAGCAGTCTTCCGCCGCGCCGAGAGCGCCCCAGGCGATGCCGTAGCGCGCTGAGTTGAGGCAGGTGAAGGGCCCCTTGAGGCCGCGGACGTCGGGAAAGGCGTTTTCTTCGGGACAGAAGACGTCGTCGAGCACGATCTCTCCGGTGATCGAGGCGCGCAGGCCGACCTTGCCGTGGATCGCCGGCGCGCTCAGGCCCTTCCAGCCCTTCTCGAGCACGAATCCCCTGATGTCGCCCGCGTCGTCCTTGGCCCAGACGACAAAAACGTCGGCGATCGGACTGTTGGTGATCCACATTTTTGCGCCGGACAGGCGATAGCCGCCGTCCACCTTCTTCGCGCGCGTAATCATGCCGCCGGGGTCGGACCCGTGGTTGGGCTCCGTCAGGCCGAAGCATCCGATCCATTCGCCGGTCGCGAGCTTCGGCAAGTATTTCCGCTTCGTCGCCTCGTTGCCGAAGGCGTTGATCGGAACCATGACGAGCGAGGATTGCACGGACATCATCGAGCGATAGCCGGAATCGACGCGCTCCACCTCGCGCGCGATCAGCCCGTAACAGACGTAGTTGAGGCCCGCCCCGCCGTAGGTCTCGGGGATGGTCGCGCCGAGAAGGCCGAGTTCGCCCATGCTGCGGAAGATGTCGGGGTTGGTCTTCTCGTGGCGGAAGGCTTCCTGCACCTGCGGCAGGAGTTCGTTCTGGCAATAGGCGTGCGCCGTGTCGCGCACCGCGCGTTCGTCCTCGGTGATCTGCCCGTTCAGCGCGAGCGGATCGTCCCATTGAAAGTTCAGTCGCGCGCCCTTGGCAGCCATTGGAAACTCCTGCTCGTTCAATTCCAGAGAAACGTCGCGTTCTCAGCGATGCTCGAAGGCCGGCTTGCGCTTGCCCAGGAAGGCGTTGATGCCTTCATGCGCGTCGGCGGTAGCGAAACGCGCGTGCATTTCGCGCCGCTCGAACAGGACGCCTTCGCTCAGCGTCGACTCGTAGGCGCGATTGACGCATTCCTTCACCGCCATCAACGCGGGGCCGGAGAACGACGCGACCTTCGAGGCGACGGCCATCGTTTCCGCGCGCAACTTCTCATCGTCGACGACACGCGAGACGAGACCGTAGCGATCGGCCTCCTCGGCATCGAGCGCGCGCGCGCTCAGGCACATGTCCATCGCCTTCGCCTTGCCGATGGCGCGCGGCAGGCGCTGCGTGCCGCCGGCGCCGGGCAGAAGGCCGAGCTGGATTTCCGGCAGGCAGAATTTGGCGCTGCGGCCGGCGACGATGATGTCGCAGGACAGCGCGAGCTCGCAGCCGCCGCCGTAGGCGAGCCCTGCGACCGAGGCGATCACCGGCTTGCGGATCTGGCGGATCGTCTCCCAGTTGCGGGTGACGAAATTGGAATTGTAGACGTCGCTGTAGGTCCACTCCGCCATGACGGCGATGTCGGCGCCAGCGGCGAAGGCGCGCGGCGAGCCTGCGATCACAATGGCGCCGACGGCGTCGTCGGCGTCGAGCGCAAGCAGCGCGGCGCCGAGCTTGTCCATAAGGTCGTCGTTCAGCGCATTCAGCACCTTGGGACGATTGAGCGTGACGACGCCGACGCGGCCTTCGCGCTCGACGAGAACAACGTCTTCCTGCACGTGCCTGCTCCTTCGCGCCCGGCGCGCAATCGCGGGTAGAGAAACGGCCCGGCGGCGCCGGACCGCGATGATGACGCTAGAGTTCGCCCGCCTTCAGCATGTCGCGCAGCCGAAACTTCTGGATCTTGCCCGACGGCGTCGCGGGCATCGCCTCGCGCACGATCAGCTTTTCGGGAACGTACTGGACCGCCAGCTTGTGCGACTTCAGGAACTCGGCCATGCCCGCGAAATCGATCGAGGCGCCGGGTTTCGGCACGATGACCGCGCAGGCGCGCTCGCCGAGGCGCTCGTCGGGATAGGCGACGATGGCCACCTGCGCGACGGCCGGATGCTTGTAGAGAAGCGCCTCGACCTCGACGACGGGAATGTTCTCGCCGCCGCGGATGATGACGTCCTTGGAACGGCCGGAAATGCGGATGTATCCCGCGGCGGTCATGTAGGCGAGATCGCCCGTGTCGAACCAGCCGTCGGGATCGGTGCCGTTCCATTGCGGCCGCTTGAGATAGCCGCCGAAATTGGAACAGGCGCGCACCACCAGCTTGCCGATCTCGCCGGCCGGCGCCGTCTTGCCGTCGCCGTCGACCACCTTCACCTCGACGCCCGGGAGCGCGCAGCCGTCGGTGGTGGAGGCAAGCCTGTCGTCGTCGTCGAGCTTGATGAGCGTGACGGCGCCATTCTCGGTCATGCCCCAGGCGGAAACGATCTTGGCGCCGAGACCGGCCTGCGCCTGTTCGACCAGCGGGCCGGGAATTGGCGCGCCGGCGCACAGGAAGGTCCTGAGCGTCGGCACGGGACTGCCGCTCTCCGTGACGGCGCGCGTGAGGTCGGTGAGGAAGGGCGTCGAGGCCATCGTGAAGGAGACTTTTTCGGCGCGGATCAACTGCGCCGCCTTGTTCGGCTCCCAGACGTCCTGCAGGACGGCGCTCGCCTTCAGCATGACCGGCATCATCAGGCCGTACATGAAGCCGGTCTGGTGGGCCATCGGCGAGGCCATGAGGATGACGTCGTCGGCGCCGAGATCGAGGCGCTCCGCGTAAGGGATGATGTTGGCCATCAATGTATTGGCCGAGTGCATGACGCCCTTGGGCTCGCCGGTCGTGCCCGACGTGTAGATGAGCTGGGTGATGTCGTCCGGGCCGGGGCGGCTCGCGCCGAGGATACGCGTGGCTTCGGGATCCTTCTCCCATTCGGGCCTGGTCAGAAGCGTATCGAAATCGTCCGCGCCGCCGCCGTCGACAACCACCACCCGCTTGAGATGCGGCAGGCCCGGCTGCAGGCCGCGCGCCATCGCCTCATGATCGAAATTGCGATACGTCTTGGGGACGACGATGACCTTGGCTTCGCCGTGCTTGAGCATGAACGACAGTTCGCGCTCGCGGAAGATCGGCATGAGCGGATTGAGCACCGCGCCAATGCGGGTGCAGGCGAGGTAGAGCACGGTGAATTGCCACCAGTTCGGCAATTGCATCGCCACGACGTCGTTGCGGCCGACGCCGAGCTTCGACAGGCCGATGGCGGCGCGGTCCGCCAGCGTAGCGAGTTCGCGATAGGTGAAGCGCGTGACGCCGCCCTCTTCCACGCGCACCGCCGTCAGCGCCGTCTTGTCGGGACAGGCGGCCAGGCACGCGTCGAGATCGTCGTTGATGGTGCGGTCGCGCCAGAAGCCGCCCGCGACGGCGGCTGCGCGACGGGGCGGCAGCAATACGGCGTCGAATTCCATGTTCCTCTCCCCTTTGCCCCTGGTCTTGTCGCGTTCAGGCCGGCACGGCGGCGCGGCCGGCGCGGGTGCGCGCGATAATCGTCTTCATGATCTGGGCCGTGCCGTCGCCGAGCTGGAAGCCGAGCACGTCGCGCAGGCGCTGTTCCATCAGGCCGCGATCATAGCCGCCGTGGCCGTGGCTCAGCAGACATTGATGCACGACGTCGTAGGCGAGCTTCGGCCCCCACCACTTGCACATGGCCGCTTCCGCGCTGTGCGGAAGGCCCCTGTCCTTCAGCCACAGCGCCTGCAGGCAGAGCAGGCGCGCCGCCTCGACCTGCGTGTCGTAATCGGCGAGCGGATGCGAGACGCCCTGGAAGGCGGAGATCGGCTGGCCGAAGGCCTTGCGCTCGGCGACATAGGCCCAGGTTTCCTCGAGCGCGACGCGCGCCACGCCCAGCACCTGCAAGCCGATGAGGGCGCGCGAAAAATCGAAGCCCTGCATCACCTGCACGAAGCCCTTGTTCTCGTCGCCGAGGCGATGGGAGACGGGCACGCGCACGTTCTCGAAGAAGATCGAGCCGCGCCCGATCGCGCGCTGGCCGTGACAGTCGAAGCGGCTGCGCGTCACGCCGGGAAGGTCCATCGGCACGAGCAGCGCGGTGACGCCGTGCGCGCCGGATTCCGGCGTTCCGGTGCGGCCGAAGACGACCGTGACGTCGGCCTGATCGGCGGCGGAAATCGAGGTCTTCTCACCGTTGAGGATGTAATGGTCGCCGTCGCGTTCGACCTTGAGGCGCAGGTTGGCGGCGTCAGAACCGCCGCGCGGCTCGGTGAGCGCGATGGCGACCAGCGCCTCGCCCGCGACCAGTTTCGTCAGCCAGGGTTCGACGACCTCCGGCTTGCCGTGATGCGACAGGATTTGCGCATTCAGCGACGCCAGAAGATTCACATAGGACATGGAAAGATCGGCGCGCGCGATCTCCTCGCAGATCACGCCGGCGGCAAGGCACCCCATGCCGAGCCCGCCGTAGGCCTCCGGCAGTTCCGGCGCGATGAAGCCCATCGCGCCCATCTCCTTCATCAGCGCGCGGTCGAGCGTGCGCGTGCGGTCGCGCTCCTGAAAGCCCGGCGCGACGCGGTCGACGGCGAAGCGCCGCGCCTGATCGGCGAGAGCGACGAGGTCTTCGTCCAGATAGGGATTCATGCGGCGGACTCCCTGATATGCGGCGACGTGGCTGTCCCAGGCAATTCGCCCGTCATGGCCGGGCTCCCCCGGGCCATCCACGCGCATCCATTCCAACGATTGGGCAGAGTCGGGTTGCTGCGCCGCGCGGATGCCCGGCGCGAGGCCGGGCATGACGGCGGAGCGACGCCTGCCCGCGCCGCCAAAGAGCGAGCAGGTTCGACTGCTGCGGGCCGCGCCGCCTACTTCGCGAACTTGCGGAAGTCGGGCTTGCGCTTTTCCTTCAACGCCGTGACGCCCTCGCGGGATTCGTCGGTGTCGTAGTAGAGCTTGAGCGCATACATGCCCATGCCGGCGATGCCCGCCTGATGCGCCGTGTCCATGTTGAAGGAGCGCTTGGCGATGCCGATGGCCGTCGGGCTGCGCTCGCACAATTCCTCGCCCCAGGCCTGCACGGTCTTGTCGAGGTCTTCGTGCGGCACGCAGAGATTGGCGAGGCCCATGGCTTCCGCGTCCTTGCCGGAATAGCGGCGGCACATGTACCAGATCTCGCGCGCCTTCTTCTCGCCGACGACGCGCGCCAGGAAGGCCGTGCCGTAGCCGGGATCGACGGAGCCCATCTTCGGGCCGACCTGGCCGAAGATCGCCTTTTCCGAGCAGATCGTGAGATCGCAGATGGTGGCGAGCACGTTGCCGCCGCCGATGGCGTAGCCCTGCACGCGCGCGATGACGGGCTTCGGCACGTCGCGGATCGCGGTGTGCAGCTCCTCCATCGGCAGGCCGACGGTGCCGCGCCCGTCGTAATTGCCGTCGTGCGTCGACTGGTCGCCGCCCGTGCAGAAGGCGCGGTCGCCGGCGCCGGCGAGCACGATGCAGCCGACGCTCTTGTCGTAGCCGGCCTTGTAGAGCGCCTTGATCAGTTCGTCGCAGGTCGTGCCGCGGAAGGCGTTCATCACTTCCGGGCGATTGATGATGATCCAGGCGACGCCGTTGCGCACCTCGTAGACCAGATCCTGAAACTTCATTCTTCTTCCTCCCGTGGATCTTTCAGGTCAGCCGTTCATCGTCAGGCCGCCGGAGACGCTCAGCACCTGGCCGGTGACGAAGCCCGCATCGTCGCTCGCCATGAAGGCGATGGCGCCGGCGAGATCGTCCGGCTGGCCAAGGCGGCCGAGCGGAATGGCGCGGGTGAAGGCCTCGATCAGCTTTTCCGGGCTGGCGGCGGTCGCGGCGACATCGCTCAGCATAGCAGTGGCCGTCGGGCCAGGGCAGACGGCGTTGACGGTAATGCCGTGGCGCGCGTGCTCGCGCGCGAGCGTCTTGGAAAACGCGACGAGGCCGCCCTTGCAGGCCGCATAGACCGCTTCGCCGGACGAGCCAACGCGCGCGGCGTCGGACGCCACGTTGACGATGCGGCCGTACCGGCGCGCGACCATGCCCGGCAAAATCGCGTGATGCATGTTGAGCGCGCCCGTGAGGTTGATGGCGATGATCTTCGCCCAATCGGCCGGCTCCGTCTTCACGAATGGCTTGAAAATGTCCCAGCCGGCATTGTTGACCAGCACGTCGACCGGCCCGAGCTTC
>WBZM01001324.1_pt2 | contig 11268 bp, 10 predicted proteins | sample 5204271 | NCBI WGS metagenome assembly WBZM01 (sample SAMN12344346, study PRJNA552823) | activated sludge metagenome | biome: Activated sludge suspended growth; feature: Nitrification reactor; material: Wastewater; isolation source: activated sludge from nitrification reactor of wastewater...
CGCGGTGGCAACCGAACGCCGCACCGGGTGGGCTCTCTCCAAAGCTTGGTGGGAATCCCCGCCTTGGCCCGGCTACCTCGACGAGCAGTGGTGGCGACTGAATCAAAGGCGCACTTAGTTGTTTCAACTCCGCTTCGCTCCGTTGAAACCCGCGAGCGCCCCTGCGGGGGGCCAAAGACGAAACCCAAAGCGCACCAGCGACTTAACCGACAGCAACGAAGCCGCCAACCGCCGTGCATACAGCGCGGCGACGGCATAAACCACGAGCATCGAGACACCCCGACATGGCCTCCTACCATTGCAGCGTGAAGGTTGGCGGGAAGGGCAAGGCGAGCGGCCACGCCGCCTATATCGCCCGCGAAGGGCGCTACGCCGAACGCGCGGGCTACGAAGACCTGGAAGCGACCGGATACGGCAACCTGCCCGCGTGGGCCGAAGGCGAACCCGCCCGGTTCTGGACCGCCGCCGACCGGCACGAACGAGCCAACGGCGCGACCTACCGGGAAATCGAAATCGCCCTGCCGCGCGAGCTGAACCCCGCGCAGCGGCAAGCGCTGGTCTTGGACTTCATCCGGCAGGAGATCGGCGAGCGGCACGCCCACCAATGGGCGATCCACAATCCGGGCGCGGCGCTGGCGGGCGGGGAACAGCCGCACGCCCACCTCATGTACTCGGAGCGGACGCTGGACGGAATCGACCGCAATCCCGAGCAGTATTTCAAGCGGTACAACGGCAAACATCCGGAGCTTGGGGGATGCTTCCCGCACGGCGACGAAGGCGCTGGAGACGGCCAGCCGGCCCTTGCTGGGGAAAGTCGAGCGAGTCACACAGGCCGCCGAGAAGTTGGACGAGCGGTTGAAAGGTATCCTGAAGAAACTCGGCTGGAAATGGGTGATGGTGGCGGGCGGTTGCACCGTCGCCGGCATCGTGGCGCTCAGCGTGCTGGGGTGGGGGGCGATCTGGTGGCAGCGCAGTGAGATCGCACGATTGAACGCGGACATCGCCCAGCTCAAGCAGCAGGCCGCCGAACTGGAGAAACGCAAGGCCAGGATCAAGCTGACGGAGTGCGACGGGCGCTTGTGCGCGTATGCCGCGAGCGACCAGGGCGGATATAACAAGGATTGGCGACCGCCTTGGACAGCCAAGGACGGTTCGCCGCTGGTGATTCTCAAGGGGTATTAGGCGATAAATTAGATAGTTTGAGAGGATTTTAAGGCAACAAGTGCAAGTGGAGTCCACCCCTAATAGGCTTGGCGCACAGGACAAGGGGCAAACAGCCCCTATGCCGTCAACCTATTGTTGGTCGCGCTTATGGTACAGCCTCCCACCGACCTCATCCGTTGGTTATTGAAGATTAAACACCTTTTCTACATGATGTTTCCAACAATTTTTTACGATTTTTCGGAATCCGCCAGGATTAGGATGCAATTCATTAGCCCATTCTGTCGGAAGTAATGTTCCTGCTGATCGGATGAGTTTTATACGGATAATACTATTATCCTGATATTTTTCAGCTAGAGACTCTAGCTTCTGAGTAAATCTATTTATTAAATCAACGCACAATTGATATCGAAAACCGCCGGCGGGATTAGCATCATCTGGAACTTTACATATGTCCATTGGTTCCTTTAACCAAGGCCCTATGGTGAAGTTGCCTATTTTTAGAGCTTTACCATCAGGAATTGGATAATCGTAGTTGTGTACAAAAACCGTAATGTGGCCGCCGAATAGTCTTCCATACTTTATGATAGTGTCAAGTATTTCTTGATAATGCTTCATGGTTTTTTCAAATAACCTATCCGGCTGACCTGGTTGATAACACGAATTTATATCATTAGCTGATGAGCAAATTGGATTGAGTATTATCTTATCTAAATCACCTAGGCCAGCAAAATCGTTGCCGCCAGCACTAATGAGGACTGCTTTAATAGTACGATAGGTTTCTAAAAAACTTTTCAGCTCACTTAAATAATTTCTCATGCCATCAGCTCTCGCTCCATTCTTCCCAAGAGGAAAAATATTATATTGTTTACTATGGTCAAGTGCATGTAGAATATTATTCTCTGGATAGAAAAACCATGAATCTCCTAGTGCAATAATATTAATCGATGTTTGAGGATATTTATTAAGATAAGCCGTATTCAAAATTGTCATTTTTGCATCTCCAGGTTGTGGTTATTCGAAATCAGACTTTTAGAGCCTGTACAAAAAAATAAGTTATTAATTATACTGGAATTCCCTCCGGTGCGATCAGTGAAAATTGCCCCCACGCGGGATCCTGCCTCAGCAAGACTCTGATTTTACGATGGCAGTTTTTGTACAGCTTCTTAGGGAAGTTTCATGCTATCTAGTACAATAAATGTTGGGCGCATCTCTATTTCCTATTGCTACAAAAGCTATCGATTACTATAAAATGTATCAGTAGAGATAAAGAATTCTCCTTTATTATAATCCCACTTATTATTTACCATGCTGATGCATTTTATTTCCGAATCACCGATTTGAATACCCCAATCATCCCCATAACCTTTATCGTCATTCTCTGATAATTTCTTGGTCGTTTTACTGCTAATTTCCCATTGACGAAATTGTTGATTAGTATTAGCAGGATGCCAAAGCTTTACATTAACAGGGTAATTAGAGTTATTCTGAAAAATTATTGATCCTATCCTTGATCCAAATTGGCATGGTTTATATTTATGTTCGGTGCTATTTTCTTCTATCGGAGGTCTTAAATACTTGAATAAAAACCATCCTATAAGGCCTAAAAATATTAGTGCGCAAATAATAAACATAAAATTTTGCCATAATTTTCTTCGCCTCTCTTTAACTACATTCTCTCTAAGTTGAGCTGATATTAGCTCTGCACTCTCCACTTCCTCTTTAGATGGGCGTTTTCCTTCTGACCAGTGAAAAAGCCATCGGAGTGCAGATGCCTTTCCTTCTGCTAAAAGAAAATCTACGTCATTTGTCGACAGAGAAAAATCTGTCGTTTTCACAGGCCGTGGATCAATAACAATTGTACGATCAATAAAATACTCTTTGGCTTCCTCGTCACTGGATTCGCTCCATATAGAGAAAATGTCGAATAATAACCATTCACTTTTTCGTTGCGTTTTTTTGTTCCCAAGGTAAAGGCCAACAAAGTTAGATGAATCTTTCAAATCAGGGAATTTATCAAGAATGGCATTTATAGGATAGTTATTCTGCATCCCTCCATCTACTACCCACTGTCCATCAATCCTTTCAGGTATGAAAAAATAAGGAATCGCCATGCTACAACGGCAAGCAAAGGATATTTCATCCTCCCCGTTAACTGGATCATCCGAATCAAAAGAATAAGCTGTTCGCCCTTTTGTGCTAGTAAACACGGTAAGCCGCCGTGATGCATTTTTAATATTGTTTAGATGCTTAAAACGAATAGCTACGGCATCACTATATTCAGGAAACTTTTGTCTTAGACAATTATCTAGCCATATTCTAAATTGCTCTCCTTGGTATAAGCCTTTTCGAAATGGAAGTAGCAATAATGATGTTAACAAATAGCCATCTTTGAATGTACGAAAATCTGTTTTTTTTAAAATTTCTCCAAGCTCTGTTGAGCTATATCCCACTGAAAGTAAAGCGGCTGAAATAGCACCTGCTGATGTACCTACAAAATGATTGAATTGATATCCGTATTTTTCAAGAGTTTGAAGGGCTCCGACATAAGCAATTCCTTTGACTCCTCCTCCTTTCATTACAAGGATATTGGGAGCAAAAGGTTGCTTACGTGGCCATCTAGGGGTATTAGCTTTTTGTGAGTCTAAGTTAGTAATTTCCGTCACATCATTTACCATTATATCATTCTCTTTATATAACTTACTGGAATGGTGTTTCTGTATTGAGCTAAATCATACAGTCCTGCATCGCCCCGATTAATTGAGTCGCTAGGGCCAATACGACATGGATTCTAAAAAATTGTCATTTATGTATCTCCGAGGTGTAGTTAGTAATAATGGATTTTTGGTTATTTTATGGACCAATAGTTGGTAGACATCATAATTCTATAAGAATGTATGGCACGATTTGTCTTTTCCACGCTTGCCCAAAGTAACGGCGGACCTGATCTTGTGCGACAGCTATGAAACTATCCCACTGCGATGGATGGATGGTCTGACAACCTATGCTTGAGGTGCTATTAGGACCTCCCTTGTGGATATTGATCCCGAATGACCCAGTGTCTTTATATGGAGGATTACCGTCTCTGGTAACAGTGACATTTCCTGCTCGCTGACACAGAGCCATGTACTTATTTTTATGTTTGTCGAACTTGTGTACAAACCACGCGCCAGGGTCTAATGCATCCGATTACCCGCATGTTGCGCTGCAATATAATAAGCAATTGATCTGATTTGGTTTTCTCTCAAACACCCAGTTTTGAGGAATCTATGAGAATCAACAAGTTACTGAGTTGTGGGTAATCGGATGGGGCTAATGATGCCATCCCTTTATTAATCCCAGTACCATGACCTGGACGGTAAATTGATGGATCCGTATTGGCGTTGTACGCTGCCAATACTTGGGCACTATCAATGAAGATTGCGTCATCGTAGATGCCACGATCATTGACGGCCGGAGCGCCCATGCTATTCTTGTAGTAACCCCTAATACCAACAACAATGACGGGGTATTTGTCACGGTTGATCGAGAAAGGTTCGATTAGGGCGTGCAGTTCGGTTGCACTTAGGCGAGGTTTTTCTGATGGTAAGTTTGGCATTCTATTTTTCTCTTTTTTTGATTTCCTTTCGAGATACATGCCCCGCAGCTTGCTGCGTAGTATCATCTGTTGATACCCCGCAGCTTGCTGAGGGGTCGTTTATACAGAAAAGTAACAGATTATTTTGAGTTTTAACTGGCTAACGGCCCTATTATTTTATTTGAGGCTCCTCTTGCTTTCGGATTGAACCTTCTGTAACGAAAGGTCTCGGGTTTTTCCGACGGCTCCGCGCAAGTCCTTGAATCGCCAATACCTCGCCCTCACCAACACGAGACAAAACAACGTGCGACCACCCGTTTCGGGGTGGCGAGACGCCGGCCGCCGCATGCGGCGCAGCAAGTCTTATGTTACACCTTGCAGCAGGGTGGTGTATGGGCCAAATCGGTGGTCGGAAGCTAACCGCCTTGACATGTGCCGACCACGGGCGAACAGTGGCGGAAACCGCAACCGACCGCCCCCAAACAGCACCCGACCATGCCGCCCCTGACCCTGAATCAAGCTGCCCGCGAGGCGGAAAGATCGAAGGCAACCCTCCTTGAGGCCATACGGAGCGGGCGGCTGTCCGCGCCGAAAGACGAGCTGGGGCGTTACCAGATAGACCCCGCCGAGCTTTTCAGGGTTTATCCGCCGACCGGGCAGCGACCGGACGTGGAAACCGCAACCGACCCCCTGCCACCGACCCCCGAAACCGCCCTTTTGCGGCAAAAGGTGGAGCTTTTGGAGCGGATCATTCGGGGGATCGAGAACGAGCGCGACGATCTGCGCCGCCGCCTTGATGCGGAAAGCGAAGCAAGAGAAAACGCCGCCGCCGAAATCCGCCGCTTGACCCTGATGCTTACTCACCAGCCAAAGCCAGAACCAGAAGCGCAACCAGTCCCCACAGCCGACCAGAACGGCCGTCCCGCGACTGTTCGCCCGTGGTTATGGGTTGCGCTGGCCACCGTCATCATCGGGGCTGTCTTTGCTCTATGGCCGGCCTATGGCGGCCTCTTGCCCTGATACTTAGAGCGGCAAAAACCAATGAACGATCCTGCTGGATTCTTTGGTTGCGGTTTGTTGGCTAACCAGTTGCGCCATTCCATTTCGATAGCATAGACATCCAGACCGGGCGCGACCTTCTTAGCTTGCTCATAGGCCGAAGTAGGAAGCTGCAATACGCCGGAATTATCCGCTGCCTTGAGTTGCTCAAAGGCTCGCGGCTTTAGAACTTTTTCATCTGCCAGCCGTCCCGCCGTTTTCGTCAGCGTGAAGCGCACCCGATCCACGGCGCGGCTTTCCTTGAAAATATCCATGACTACCGAGAAGCCCGCAGCGCTTGGGTTGTCGTTAATTTGCTTTAGGGCAGGTTCAAGGATGAATCTCTTAATATCAACCCACCGATTTAATTTATCTCCCGGCACTTTCAACCATTGCCGAAGCTGGCTTAATTCCACATCTAAAACGGGCGTTTGCCTATTCGCTACGGATTCAAGCAGCATATAAAGGGTAACGGCGTATTTGCCAGATAACCCGATCATGAAATGAATCCGCAGCCGCGAAAATCGGCAGGGGTTGCGGATAACCTCGCAGAGTAGTGGCGGGATATCGAAACGTAAAAAGCCTGTAGCCCTGATATTTTTATGGGTTTGTGCGTTCAATAAATTGGATACCCCTACAAGCCTTTGTCCATCTTCGTTTAATTCATATTCAACATGGGTTTTTGATAAGTGCTTCGCGCTTTCCCATATCCATGAAGCAGTTTTTTCACCACCGAGTTGTTCAAATATAGCGTTGATTTTTGAAACCCTGATTTCGTGAATTCTTGTCGTTAGCAGATCATCCCAGACGGCAGCGACCAAAAAAGCCCATAATTTTCTATCGCGTTCGGTGTAGTCGCCTTCAACCTTCGTGATAATCACATCATTGGGCAAGGGCACAGTGGCGATCTCATCGCCGGATGGTTGCCACGGATCGCCGGAGGCGTGGACTTCCAGAGGTAACGTGGCTTGCTTAAGGGCTGTTCTTGCTGTTTTTGGCATGGCTTAGTTCCTTTAACGGTGATTCGTCAAGCTGCTTTTAGCTCACCTTTAGTCCGGAATTTCTCACCTTTAACGGTGATTCGTCAAGCTGCTTTTAGCTCACCTTTAGTCCGGAATTTCTCACCTTTAACGGTGATTCGTCAAGCTGCTTTTAGCTCACCTTTAGTCCGGAATTTCTCACCTTTAGTCCGGAATTTCTCACCTTTAGTCCGGAATTTCTCACCTTTCGAGGCGGCGCATAAAGTGATCGCGCGCGCGGAACACAAGAACACACTGAACATTTAAAACACAGGCCAAGCCTGTGGATAACTCGAAAATTCGACCGGAAGCGAAGGAGAAAATGAGTTCGCTTCGCTCACCTAATTTTTGATTGGGAGGGGTGCAGTAGCCCCCTCCCAAACCCACCCCAGAAGCAGGAGCAAGCAGCGACCACGGGAAAGGACGGCGGGAACCCCGCCGAAAACCCAAAAGACGGCCTCCAAGGGGAGGCACGATGCGAGCGGTGGTCTCAAACAGCCCCGTAGAGGCTCACGGGAAGGCCAGGAAGCGACGAAAACGCCATTCCCGGCTCTCCCCCTACTTGAAGATCAAAACGCCTCCTAGGGCTTTTTTTAGCGGTTCTAGGGCATTTCCAACAGCAGGGGCAGGAACACGAAACCCACCGACCGAACCGAAGGGTGGTCGAAAATACCCAATCGAGATACGATGTATCTCATTTCGGCGGACTCGGGAGGAACGGGGATGGCGACCACCACGATGATCCACGTCCGGGTGGACGAGGCGATCAAGGCCCAGGCGGCGGCCACGCTGGCGGACATGGGGCTGTCGGTGTCGGACGCGGTGCGGATGCTGCTGGTCCGGGTGGCGGCGGAACGGGCGCTGCCGTTCGACGTGCGGGTGCCGAACGCCGAGACGGCGGCGGCGATCCAGGAGCTGGAGGCCGGGCAAGGCGCGCGCTTCGAGAGCGTCGATCACTTGCTGGCCGACCTGAATGCGGACGATTGAGCGCTCTTCCGCGTTCAAGCGGGACTACAAGCGAGTCAAGGCGACACCGCAACACCGCCGCGACGTGGACGGCTTGCTGCTGGCGGCACTGGCGCGGCTGGCCGACGACCAGCCCTTGCCGGAGAGCTGGCGGGATCACGCGCTGAGCGGTTCCTGGTCCCGCTACCGGGAATGCCACCTCAAGCCGGATTTGCTGCTGATCTACCGGAAAGCGGACGCCGACACGCTACGCTTGGCGCGGCTGGGGTCGCACGGCGAGCTGTTCGGCTGATATCCCCAAGGCGCTTTCAATCGCCAGTCTGCGTATTCCAGCGGCATTCGGCCACTGATTCCGACGACATTCGGCCACTGATTCCAATGCCATTCGGCCGCTGATTCCAGCGGCATTCGGCCACCCCCACGGGCCGAGGCGACGCGGGATAACATCCACGATGATGGAACCCTTTTCCACCATGACGAGGGTTCGAAATGGAGCGTTTATCCATGCGGAAAATTCGCGAAGTCCTCCGGCTGACCTGGGAAGCCGGGTTGACCGCCCGACAAATTGCCGGGAGCTTGCAACTGGCGCGCAGCACCGTCGGTGAATGTCTGCGCCGCTTTCACGAATCCGGGTTGTCCTGGCCGCTGCCGGCCGACCTCGGGGATGCGGATTTGGAACGGCGACTGTTTCCGCCGCCGGCGCGGGCGCCGGGCCGGAACCGGCCGGTGCCGAATTGGGCGGTGGTCCATCAGGAGCTGAAGCGCAAGGGAGTGACGCTGGCGCTGCTCTGGCAAGAGTACCAGCTTGCCCATCCGGACGGGTTCCAGTACAGCCGGTTCTGCGCGCAGTACCGGGCCTGGGCCGGGACCCTGGACGTGGTGATGCGCCAGACTCACCGGTTCGGCGAGAAATTGTTTGTCGACTATGCTGGCCAGACCGCCGCCGTGATCGATCGGACCACCGGTGAAATCCGCCCGGCCCAGGTCTTTATCGCCGTGCTGGGTGCCTCGAACTACACCTACGCCGAGGCGACTTGGACCCAGCAGTTGCCGGACTGGATCGGCGCGCACGTCCGCGCTTTCGCCTTTTTCGGCGGGGTCAGCGCGGTCATCGTCCCCGATAACCTGAAAAGCGGCGTGACGAAGGCCCATCGCTACGAGCCGGACCTCAACCCCACGTACGCCGAATTGGCTGCGCATTACGGCGTGGCGGTCCTCCCGGCCCGCGTCCGGAAACCCCGCGACAAAGCCAAGGTCGAGGTCGGGGTCCAGGTGGTCGAACGCTGGATTTTGGCGGCCTTGCGCCACCGGCAGTGCTTCTCGCTGGCCGAACTCAACCAGGCGATTCGGGACCTGCTGGCGCGGCTCAATCAGCGGCCGTTCCAAAAGCAGCCCGGCTCGCGGCGGTCGCTGTTCGAAACCCTGGAGCGACCGGCCTTGCGGCCCTTGCCCGCCGTTTCCTACGAGTTCGCCGAATGGAAAAAAGCCCGCGTCCACATCGACTACCACGTCGAGATCGATGGGCATTACTACTCGGTGCCTTATCGGCTGGTGAAAACCGAACTGGACGCGCGTTGCACCGCCCGCACGGTGGAATGCTTCCACCAGGGCCAGCGGGTGGCCAGCCACATCCGCTCGCCACACCAGGGCCAGCACACCACCGTCCCCGAACACATGCCCCGCGCCCATCGCGAACACGCCGAGTGGACGCCCCAACGGTTGTTGCGCTGGGCCGAGCAGATCGGACCGGCGACGGCGGGCGTCATCCAGACCCTGTTCGAACGCCGGGCCTATCCGCAACACGCCTTTCGCGCCGCCCTGGGCATCCTGCGCCTGGCCAAGGGCTTTGGCGCCGAGCGGCTGGAAGCCGCCAGTCAGCGCGCCCTGCGTCTGGGCGCCTGTAGCTATAAGAGCCTGCACTCCATCCTGAAACAAGGCCTTGATCAGCAACCGCCGCCGGAACCATCGCCTCCGGTGCCGCTCGTCGACCACGACAATCTACGTGGCCCCACCTACTACCACTAACCGGCCCGGAGCTTCCCCATGTTGACCCATCCGACTCTGGATAAACTCCGGACCTTGCAATTGTCCGGCATGCTCAAGGCGCTCCTCGAACAGCAGCAACTCCCCGAGATCGCCGCCTTCGGCTTCGAGGAACGTCTCGGCCTGCTCGCCGACCGGGAACTGACCGAACGCGAGCAGCGCCGCCTGCTCACCCGCCTGCGCCAGGCCCGCCTGCGCCAAGCCGCCTGCCTGGAAGATCTCGACTACCGTACCCCGCGGGGCTTGGACCAGGCGCTGATCCAGCACCTGGCCACCGGCCAATGGCTGCGCGAGCACCTGAACTGTTTGATCGTCGGCCCGACCGGGATCGGCAAAACCTGGATCAGTTGCGCCCTGGCCCAGGTGGCCTGTCGCCTCGGCTTCACCGCCGCCTACCACCGCCTGCCGCGCCTCCTGGAGGACCTCGCCCTGGCCCACGGCGACGGCCGCTTCCCCAAGTTGCTTGCCGCCCTCGCCAAAACCGATCTCCTCGTCCTCGACGATTGGGGTCTGGCCCCGCTCGCCGCCGACCAGCGCCGCGACCTCCTGGAGCTCCTCGACGACCGCCACGCCCGGCGCTCCACCCTGGTGACCAGCCAACTCCCCGTGGACCACTGGCATGCCTACCTGGGCGATCCCACCCTGGCCGACGCCATCCTCGATCGGCTCGTCCATAACGCCTATCGGCTGCACTTGAAAGGAGAATCCCTCCGGAAAACTCGAACCCCATTGACGGCCACCCCCGTCAGCCAGTAACAATTCTCCTCCCACGTCGCTGCGCGCCGTCGGTCCGGCCAAATCGCCTGGAACCGGCGGCCGAATCCGACTGGAATGAGTGGCCGAATCCGACTGGAATGAGTGGCCGAATCTTCGCTGGAATGGGCGGCCGAATGGACTGGAATACGCAGCCAGTCGCCGGCGATCACGCCCGAACGGCATCGCCCTTTTCGGCGAGGAGGGCCTCGCCGGCCTGTTTCCAGGCCACCCAACGTTGGGGGTCCTCGGTCTTGGCGGCGGCCAAGAGCAAGCCGAGCAGTTCGCCCCGGCTGCGGTGTTCCAAGCCCGCCAGGTCGAACAACACGCCCTGTTGGATCAAGCGATGGGCACGCGCTTTCCGTTCGGCCTTGGCGGACTGGCGCTTATTCGCCTGGATCAACTTCGTTGCCGCCACGCGGGCCTGAGCGGCGCGGTCATTGGCCTGCTCCAAGCGAACCAAGGCCGCCAACAGTTGGTTCTCCGCCGCCGAGCGGTCGGGCTTCTCAGCCAGCAGCACCAACAACTGCTGGGGTTCGGACCCCGACTTCAAGCCCTTCAGAAACGCCACCCGGTTCATCAACCACTCATCGCGGTTCACATCGAATCCCCTCTTCATCCGTTTAAGCCACCCTCACCGGCCAGAAACCGGCAAGCGCTCCGAAGCCTAGCGCCCTCTTCCCGCAGCGGCAACGGCGGCGTATCCTGAGC
>WBZM01003912.1_pt1 | contig 11267 bp, 10 predicted proteins | sample 5204271 | NCBI WGS metagenome assembly WBZM01 (sample SAMN12344346, study PRJNA552823) | activated sludge metagenome | biome: Activated sludge suspended growth; feature: Nitrification reactor; material: Wastewater; isolation source: activated sludge from nitrification reactor of wastewater...
CGCCGACCGCACGGACGTCGCCGCCGACGGCGCGAACTACTGCCCCGAGTCCGTGACGCCCGACTTCCGCGGCGACCCGCGCAACGCCGCCGGCTACATCCGCTTCTGCTGGCCCGGCGAGGCGGCGTGTTACTGCGACCGCGACAACGACTGCTACCGGCTGAGCGGCTACGTGCCGTGCCTCCCGCCGGGCACCGTCGTCGACGCGTCGACTGACACCGGGATCGACGCCACGCAGGACGCCGCGACCGACGCCGGGATCGACGCCTCGCAGGACGCCGCGCAGGACGCCTCCGACGCGGGCAACGTCTGCCCGGGCCCGACCATCACCGGGGGCAACGGCCAGCCCTACGACCCGGTGACCCTCGGCCTGCGCCAGTGCTTCCCCGGCGAGGCCCACTGCTTCTGCGACGTGTGGAACGACTGCTACGCGCAGAGCGGCTACGTCCCCTGCACGCGCACCGACGCGGGCGTCTACAACCCCGGCGCCTGCCCCGACGCGGGCGTCCCGGCCTCCGACGCGGGCGCGCTCGCCACCGACCCGATCGCCTACAGCGGGACCTTCTCCAACGCGCCCGGCTACCACTACGCGACCCTGACGGTGGCGGGCCTCGCGCGCGAGGTCTGGTACTACGTCCCCTTCCGCACCTGCACCCGGCGCGCGCTGATCCTCGCCTTCCACGGCGCCACGGGCAACGGGACCGAGGTGATGCAGCAGATGGACGCGCAGTACGTCGCCGAGCGCGCGGGCGCCGTCGTGGTCGCGCCGAGCGCGCGCTTCATGTCGGCCGCGCAAGGCGACTTCAGCCGCCCCGACGGCAACGCGATCTACTGGGAGACCTGGCCCAACCACGACCCCAACACCAACCCCGACCTGATGCTGACGCGCGCGATCCTCAAGGAGGCGCAGCGCGCGCTCAACGCCGACCCCGACCGCACCTACGTCGCGGGCTACTCCAACGGCGGGTTCATGGCGATCAACGTCGCGGTGGCGCTCCACGACCGCGTCGCCGCGTGGGCCACCACCAACTCGGGCATGGTGCCGTGCATGTACCGGCTCGACTGCACGTTCACCGGGACGGCGCTCACCTGCGGCGGGCTCGCGGGGCAGGCGGGCTACTGCAACTGCACCGGGCCCGACAAGCCGACCCCGCTGCCCGCGACCTTCCGCCGGCCCGCGTTCGTCTCCGCGGCGGTGGAGGACACGACGGTGTCGGTCTACTACGCCTGCACGCTCGACCAGCGGCTGTCGGCGCTCGCCGTGCCGCACGCGGTCGACCTCTTCCACGGCGCCCACTACCCGCGCGAGAACTTCCTCTCGGACGCGTGGACGTTCATGTCGCGCTACGTGCGCTGACGCGCCGGGGGGTGAGCGTCAGGCGAGACGGCGCCGGCTCACCGGACGAAGGTGGTGCAGCGGCCGGCGCGGCAGGCCACGCCGATCGTGTCGGCGCCGAAGGTCCAGCGCTCGTCGTCGCAGAGGATGCCCCGCGTCGGGCACCCGCAGCGGGGGTACATCGGGCGACAGACGGCCTCGGCGGCGTCGAAGGCCGCGCGCTGCGAGGCGTGGAGCCCGAGGCCGCGCTGGTTGCCGCAGCAGTCGGTCTGGTGCACCGCGACGACGCAGTCCGAGTCGCCCGCGCAGTCCTGACGGAAGGTGGGGAAGGTGCTGCTCATCCCCGTGCACACGATGGCCGCGTCGGCGGGCGCCGCGTCGGCGGGCGCGTCGGGCGCGGAGGCGTCGGGGCACACCAGCGTGCCGCAGCTCCGCGGCGAGCACGTCACCGGGCCCTCGTAGCGGCAGCCGGGCGGCGGGGCGGGGCACTCGATCATGCACACGTCCATGCCGGCGTCGGCGGGGGCGACGTCGGCGGGCGCGTCGCGGGCGACGTCCGCGGCGATGTCGGCCGTCGCGTCGTCGCCCGCGTCGGGGCACACGATCGTGCCTCGGCCGGTGCAGGGGTCGGGGTTGATCACGCGACAGCCAGGGGGCAGCGGCGCGAGGTCGCCCATGGGGCGGCTGCTGCACTGGTCGGCGGCGGTCACGTCGCTCGCGTCGGAGGCAGCGTCGCCGGTGGAGGTGGTCGTGCTGGTGGGGCCACAGGCGGCGAGGGCCAGGGCGAAGGCGAAGGGCGCGGGAAGGAGTCGCATGGGGCGATGATGCCGCAGCCGAGCGGGGATGCAACGGCCCACGCGCGGAGGGTTACTTCGCGGGGTTGCCGAGGTCGTCGGTGGGGCGGAAGAGGTTGATCGGCACGTTGAGGTAGCGCTTGCCGTTGGCGCGGGCGCGCGGGAGGAGCCCCGCGTTGACGTTGACCTGCACGCTCGGGAAGAGCAGCCGCGGCGCGGCGAGGGTGGCGTCGCGCGTCTTGCGGAACTTCACGTACTCCTCGCGGGGGGTCTCGGCGCGGAGCTGGACGTTCTCCCGCTTGGAGGCGCCGACGGTGGTTTCGAAGCGGAGGCCGCGGCCGCCGGGCTGGTAGTCGTGGCCGACGAAGACGCGGGTCGCGTCGGGCAGCGCGTAGAGCTTCTGGATCGACTGGTAGAGGTCGTCGGCCGAGCCGCGCGGGAAGTCGCAGCGGCCGGTGCCGTAGTCCTCCATGAAGAGCGCGTCGCCGGTGAAGAGCGCGTCGCCGAGGAGGTAGCTCACGCACGCGGGCGTGTGGCCCGGCGTGGCGATCACCTTCACCGAGAGCGAGCCGGCGGTGAGCGTCTCGCCGTCGCCGAGGAGGCGGTCGAACTGCGACCCGTCGACCCGGAACTCGGGCCCGAGGTCGAAGAGGGCGCGGAAGGTCTCCTGCACCTCGGTGATGCGCGCGCCGATGGCGACCTTCGCGCCGTGCCGCTGCTTGAGGAGCTGCGAGCCCGACAGGTGGTCGGCGTGGGCGTGGGTCTCGAGCACGTAGTGGAGCTTGAGCCCCTCCTTCTCGACGAAGCGCGAGACGGCGTCGACCGACGCGGTGCTCGTCTGCGACGAGCCCGGGTCGTAGTCGAGCACCGGGTCGATCACCACCGCGTCGTGGGTCGCCTCGTCGAAGGCGACGAAGGTGAGGGTGTACGTGTTCGGGTCGTAGAACTCCTGGATCTTCATGGCATCGGTCTCCTGTCGGGTCTGTCTTCGGGCGGGCGCGGGGTGCGCCCGTTGAAACACTGTTTCAGCCGTCGCGCTCGGCGGCGATCGCGTCCTCGGCGGCGGTGTGGTGGGCCTCGTCGTCCTTCGCCTGGCGCACCGTGAGGACGGGCACCGGGGCGCCGCGCAGCACGCGCTCGGCGACGCTGCCGAGGACGACGTGGGCGAGGCCGGTGCGGCCGTGGGTCCCCATCACGATCAGGTCGGCGCCGAGGTCGCCGGCGGCCTTGAGGATGGCCGGGACCACGCCGCCCGCGGCGAAGGCGCAGTCGACCGCGAGCCCGCGGGCGCGCAGCGGGGCGGCGCAGCGCTCGAGCTCGCGCAGGGCGCTGTCGCGGGCGTAGCGGGCGAGGCCGACGGGGCCGCCGCCCTCCTCGGGGGTCACGCGGGTCACGTCGCTGAGCTCGCCGTGCGCGTCGGTGACGTGGAGGAGCGTGAGGCGCGCCCCCTCGCCCGCGGCGACGTGGGCGGCGACGTCGAGGACGCGCTCGCACGAGGGGGAGAAGTCGATCGGGCAGAGGACGGTCTTCCAGGCCTTCATGGCGGCGGCTCCTTCCATGAGAGCCGTCACCGCGGCGCGGGGGTTCGCGCGGCGTCGACGACGGGCTTCGCGACGTCTTCGAGGCGCGCGACGACCGCGATCCCGACGAGCATCGCGAGGACGAAGAACGCCACCGGCGCGGCCCCGCCGACCAGCGACGTGAGGCCGGGGCCCGGGCAGAAGCCCCCGAGGCCCCAGCCCACGCCGAAGACCGCCGCGCCCCCGAGGAGCTTCGCGTCGAGGTCGCGCCGCGTGGGGAGCGCGAACTTCGCGGCGAACACCGGCGACCTGCGGCGCGTGATGAGCTGGAACGCGACCGCGTGGACGACCACGGCGCCGCCCATCACGAACGCGAGCGACGGGTCCCAGTCGCGGAAGAAGCTCAGGAAGCCGCGGACCTTCTCGGGCCGCGTCATCCCGGCGAGCGCGAGGCCCACGCCGAAGAGGACGCCCGAGACGAGGGCGACGGCCCACTCGCCGTAGCGGTTGCGCGCAGGGTCGCTCATCGCGCCCCCCCGGTGGCGGCCACCGTGAGGGCGCCCGTGCCGATGAAGGTGAGCGTGGCGGCGAGCGACCGGGGCGAGAGCCGCGAGATGCCGCAGACGCCGTGGCCCGAGGTGCAGCCGTTGCCGAGGCGGGTGCCGACGCCGACCAGCAGGCCCGCGAGGGCGGCGGTGGCGACGGGGACGCCCGCGCCGCCGAGGGCGCCGGGCATCGCGAGGGCCGCGACGACGCCGCCGGCGAGGAGGCCGGCGACGAAGACCGCGCGCCAGGCCATGTCGCCGGGCGTCGGGTGGACGAGGCCGCCGACGATGCCGGAGATGCCCGTCACGCGGCCGTTGAAGGCGAGCATCAGCGAGGCGCTGAGGCCGATGAGCGCGCCGCCGGCGAGGGCGCGAGTCCAGTCGCTGGGGATGTCCATGGGTCGGTGTGCTCCGGTGGGGGGTCAGTCGCGGGCGACGGGGAGGCGCTGGGCGTTCCACGCGAGCATGCCGCCGCGCATGGAGACGACCTTGCGGAAGCCGCGCTCGGCGAGCGCGAGGGCGGCCTTGCCCGAGCGGCCGCCGGAGCGGCACACGAGCACCACGGGGGCCTCGCGGTCCCAGCGGGCGGCGACGTCGACCACCGCGGCGAGGGGCGCGAGCTCCGACCCGGGCACGTGGCCGAGCTCGGCGTTGAACTCCGACGGCTCGCGCACGTCGACGAGGCGCGCGCCCGCGGCGCCGGCGGCCACCCACTCGGGCGTCACCTCGGGCACCCCGCCGGAGCTCACCTCGACGGGCGCCCAGGGGGCGGGCTCGCGGGCCTCCGGCGTCGCGGGCACGCCGCGCGGGACGCCGCACTGGAGGTTGGCCGGCAGCGCGATGTCGATCTTCTTCGGGTACGCGAGCTGGAGCTTCGCCATGATGTCGACGAACTCCTCCGCCGTTCGCTCGACGCCGAGGCGGGGGTTCCAGCGCTTCTCCTCGGCGACGGTGGAGACGGTGCGGCCCTTGTAGTCGTGGCCCGGGTACACCAGCGTCGCGTCGGGGAGCGAGAACACCTGCTCGCGGACCGAGCGGTAGAGCGTCCGCGCGTCGCCCTGCTGGAAGTCCGTCCGCCCGCACCCGCGGATGAGCAGCGCGTCGCCGGTGAAGGCCATCGCGCGGTCGTCGGTGATGTAGGTCACGCAGCCGTTGGTGTGGCCCGGCGTCTCGCGCACCTCCAGGGCGTGGCGGCCGAAGGGGATGCGGTCGCCCTGCTTCACGAGCACGTCCGGGCAGCCCGTCCCGGCCCGCTCGGAGAGGGCGGTCTTGCAGCCCGTCCGCTCGCGCAGGGTGCCGAGGCCGGTGACGTGGTCGGCGTGGACGTGGGTGTCCACCGCCCAGCGGAGCGTGAGGTCGAGCTCGCGGAGCACCTGGAGGTCGCGGTCGACCTGCTCGAGCACGGGGTCGATGAGCACCGCCTCGCGGGTCGACTCGTCGGCCAGGAGGTAGGTGTACGTGGAGGTCTCGGGGTCGAAGAGCTGGCGCATCAGCATGGCGGTCGGTCCTTCCTCGCTCGTTCGCGACGGCGGAGGCGTCCTGGACTACCGCAACGGCCGTGCCACGCGGAGCAGCGGTTGCGCGGAGCGCGCGCCGTGCGCGGGGCAACGACCTCCGTTGCAACACGTTGCAACGGTGCGCTTCACGGCGTTTCATGGGCGCGGGTGAGCGCCGTGACGGTGTGGGCGCGCTCGGACACGCGGAGGAGGTAGTGGGGGAGGTGGGGCGCCAGGGCCTCGACGGTGGCGCGGAGCTGGCGCTCGCCGAGCGCCTCGATGCGGGCGCGGAGGGCCTCGGGGCGCACCCGCGCGGCCTCCTCGGGGGCGAGCTGCTCGGAGAGGAACTCCGCCGTCTCGCCGCGGAGAAAGGTCGCCACCTGGGGGTGCAGCACGAAGAGCCCGCGCGTCCCCTCATGGGGCGTCACCATGGGCACGACGGAGTGGGCGTGGACGGCGTTCTCCGAGCGGACCTCGAGCACGCCGCGCTCCTCGTGCTCGCCCTCGAGCACCTCGAGGTCGAGGAGCTCGGGGCGGCGCCAGGCCCGCGTGAAGGCCGCGCGGAGCACGTCGGCCACCAGCCCGGCCCGGACGTCGTAGCGCTCGGGCCGCTCGACCATCAGCCGGAGGTGCCCGCAGCCGACGTGGCGAGGCTCGACCAGCAGCTCGAGGAGCGGCCCCTCCACGGCGGGCGGCGGCGCGCGGACGAAGCCGAGCAGCCCCGCGTGGTCGCCCGGCGCGGGCGCGTGCCCGGCGAAGCGGCGGTCGCGGTGCAGGGCCTCGCCGAGCCGATCGAGCGCGTGCCGGTCGGTGTGGACGTAGAAGCGCCCGAAGGCCTCGACGTAGCGGTCGAAGAGGGAGGCGATCCAGTCGGCGCCGAGCGCGTGCCCGAGCTCGCGCTCCAGCGCGCTCAGCGAGAGGACGAGCTCGCCCGCGTCGCCGCCGGGGGTGCCGAGCACGGGCGTCTCGGCGCGGCCGTCGATGCACGACGCGCCGCTCGCCCCGAGGAGCGTCGAGGCGCGCGTCCACACGATGCCGCCGGGCCGCGCCAGGGCCTCCCGCAGCGCCTCGGGCGTCTCCGCGCCGGCCGGCTCGCGCGCGCCGGCGGAGGCCGCGGGGAGCGCCGCCGGTGGTGACCCATGAACGACGTCCAGCCCCCGCGCCTGCCACGCCAGCATGCCCCCGGTGAGCGACGCGACGCGGCGGAAGCCCAGCGAGCGCAGGAGCTCGGACGCGCGCTCGCTGCGCCGGCCCGAGCGGCACACCAGCACGATGGGCTCGTCGCGCGACCAGCGCTCCGCGGCGCGCTCGACGTCCGCGAGGGGGACGGCCTCCGCGACGTCGATGGCGCCGAGCGGGCCGAGGCGCTCGTCCGTCTCCCGGACGTCGACCACGCGGACGGCGCAGCGGTGCGCCACGAGCCACGGGGCCTCCACCTCCGGCGAGCCGCCCGCCGCGCGGGGGAAGTGGCCGTCGTAGCGCGTGGACGCGGGCGCGCAGGCGGGGAGCGGCGCGAGGTGCGGCGCCGCGCCGGGCTCCCCGTGGTGGCAGGCGGCGAGCGCCGCCGCGAGGGCGAACGCGAGGGTCGGACGGGAGGGCTGCATGGGCCGCGCGCGTCGCAACGCGCGTGCCTGAAACACTGCTTCACGCGGTGCTGCACGGCGTTTCACGGCGCGCCCTGCGCGGCGCGGAATCGCGCCGGGGGTCGGTGGCACGCCCGTCGCACTGGGGCCCCTCCACCGAAAGGAACGGTCCCCATGTTCGTCGTCGGCGTCCTCTTCGCGCTGCTCATCGGCGTCTCGCTCGGCCTCCTCGGGGGCGGCGGCTCGATCCTCACCGTGCCGATCCTGCTCTACGTCTTCCACCTCCCGCCGCGCGTGGCGATCGCGACCTCGCTGCTCGTCGTGGGCTCGACCAGCGCGGCGGCCCTCATCCCGCACGCCCGCGCGGGTCGCGTGCGCTGGAGGACGGGCGCGTTCTTCGGCGCGGCGAGCATGGTGGGCGCGTACGCGGCGGGCCGGGTGGCGAAGTTCATCCCCGCGAGCGCGCTGCTCCTCCTGTTCGGGGCGATGATGCTCGTGACCGCGGTGGCGATGATGCGGGGGCGCAAGGCCGACACGGGCGCGCCTGCTGCCGAGCCCGCGGAGTTCCCCGTGGTCAAGGTGATCGCCGAGGGCCTCGTGGTCGGCGGCGTGACGGGCCTCGTCGGCGCCGGCGGCGGCTTCCTCGTCGTGCCGGCCCTGGTGCTCCTCGGCGGCCTCCCGATGGGCGTCGCGGTGGGCACCTCGCTGCTCGTCATCGCGATGAAGTCCTTCGCGGGCTTCGCGGGCTACCTCGCGAGCGTCTCGGTCCCGTGGGGGACGGCCGGCGCGGTCGTCGCCGCGGCGATCGTCGGCAGCGTCGTGGGCGGCCGCCTCGTCAGCGTGATCCCCGCCGACCGGCTGCGGAAGGGCTTCGCGTGGTTCGTCGTCGTCATGGCGATCTTCATCCTCGGCCAGGAGGTGCCCAGGCTGTTCGGGCTGAGCGTCACCGTGGCGACCCACTGGCCCTGGCTCCTCGCCGCGATGGCGACCCCCCCGGCCGTCGCCGCGCTCGTCAACGCCGCGCGCCGCCAGCCCCAGGCGGCCTGAGGCCCCGCGGTCCCCGCCATGGCCCCCGCCCTCCGCGCCGTCGCGCTCCTGCTCCCCCTCACCCTCCCGCTCCCCGCCGCCGCGCAGACGGCGCCCGCCGCGCCCGTCGCCCCCTCGGGCCTCACCCCGACCCTCGTCGCGCAGCTCCGCTTCACCGGCAGCGAGGTGATCGACGCCGCGTCCCCGTCGCCGCTCGTCGAGCTGAGGCGCCTCCGCCTCGGCCTGCGCGGGAGCGCGCTCGAAGGCAGGCTCACCGGCGCGGTGGTGCTCAACACCACCCCCGCCGCGCTCGAGCTCATCGACGCCTGGGCCGAGTACGCCGTCACCTCGACGCTTCGCCTGCGGGGGGGCCAGTTCAAGCAGCCCTTCACCGGGTACCGGATGCGGTCGTTCACCGATCTGGCCTTCGTCGACTGGGCGATCGTCACGCGCACCTTCGGCGGCGAGCGCCAGCTCGGCTTCGAGCTCCACGACCGCGGGGCGGCGCGGGCGACGGAGTTTTCGGTCGGCCTGTGGGGCGGCACCACGGTGCGTTCGGCACATGGCCAGGGCGTCGCCGCGACCTACGGCGAGCCCGTGACCAACCTCTCCGACCTGCGCGCCTATGCCCTCCCCGACGCGCCGCACCCCGAGCTCACGGGCCGCTTCGCTTGGCGTTCGCCGCGCGGCGCCCCCGTGCGGGTCGACCTCGGCGTGAGCGCGACCTTCGACGCCCGCCCCGTCGCCGCCCACGACCTCCGCGCCGCCTTCGCGCCCGAGGCCGCGGTGGGGTTCGGCCCGCTGCGCCTCGAGCTCACGGGCTACCTCGGGGCGTCCGACCTCGTCGAGCGCCCCGGCCTCGGGCTGCTCGGCGGCGTCCTCGCCGAGCTCCAGGGGAGCCTCGGCGACCGCGCCGTCGTCGCCCTCCGGTACGCCCGCGTCCAGTACGGCGGCGCCCTGCGCGACGACGCGCGCGCGCGGGCCGACCGCCTGCTCCACGGCGCCTCGGCCGAGCAACAGTCAACGTTGCAACGGCGTTACAGCGACGCCGGCCGCGTCGCCGCCGAGCAGGAGCGCACCCTCGGCGCCACGGTGCGGCTCCTCGGCCGCTCGCTCAGCGCGCAGGCCGACTTCGGTTGGCTCCACACCGACCGCGACCGCGACGGCGGCGACCGCGACGAGCTCCGCGGCCGCGCGCAGCTCACCCTCTCGCTCTGAGCCGGCCCGGCACGTTTCAACGGACGTTTCAACATCGCTTCAGCGCCGCGCGCTGGACGCGGAATTGTGCGCGCCGTGCGCGGGCACACGCGGTGCAGAGCCCGTCCCCATGAACGACCGCACCCCAGGGATCGCGGCGGGGCCCCGCGTCGCCCCCGCCTCCGCGGACGCCGTGGCGGCGTCGCTGGCCCGCGTCGAGGCCTCGCTCGGGCGGCTGGAGTCGCGCCTCGCGGCGCTCGAGGCGCAGGCCATGGTCACCGTGGGCGTCGCCACCGACACGGTCGACGGGATGGTCGCCGACGCGCGGGCCCGCGGGGTCGACGTCGACGCCCGCCTCCGCACGGCGCTCCGCCTGGCCGAGCGCCTCACCGACCCGGCGGTGGCCGAGGCGCTCGAGCGCGCGGCAGCCCTCGCGCCGCTGGCCCCGGGCTTCGTCGCGACCGCGATGGACACCGTGGACGAGGCCGTGGCGCGGGCCCGCGCCGGGGGCGTCGACCTCGACGAGCGCGCCGGGCTCCTGCTGCGGGCGCTCGAACGCCTGACCTCGCCCGAGGCGCTGGAGCTGCTCCACGTCGTGCTCGGCCGGCTCGACGCGGTGCGGGGGCTGCTGGAGAGCGGCGTCCTCGAGCGCGACGCGACGCGGGTCGTGGGGACGGCCGGCGCGGCCCTCGCGCAGACCGCCGGCGAGCCGATGGCGCAGGGCCCCGGCCCCGTCGGGGCGCTGATCGCGCTCGGCGACGCCGACGTGCGCACCGCGGTCGGCTTCGGCCTCCGCTTCGCGAAGAACCTCGGGCGCGCCCTCGTGGCGGCCCAGCGCGCGCTCCCCGCGCGCGCCCACGGATGAAGGAGTCGACGACGATGACGACGCGATACGACGTGGTGATCGTGGGCGGCGGGACGGGCGGGCTCTCCGTCGCCGCGCGCCTCCGGATCGCCCGGCCCGCCCTCTCGGTGGCCCTGGTCGAGCCCTCGGAGAAGCACTACTACCAGCCCCTCTGGACGCTCGTCGGCGGCGGGGTCTTCCCCAAGGAGGTGACCGAGCGCGCCGAGGCCGACTACGTCCCGCCCGGGGTCACCTGGCTGAAAGACCGGGTCACCTCCTTCGACCCGGAGAAGAAGACCGTCTCCCTCGCCGGCGGCGAGGCGGTCGCCTACGAGCAGCTCGTGGTCGCGCCGGGGATCCAGCTCGACTGGCACAAGATCGACGGCCTCGAGGCCACGCTCGGCAAGGACGGCGTGTGCTCGAACTACCGCTACGACCTCGTCGACTCGACCTGGCGCTTCTTGAAGGACTTCGCCGGCGGCAACGCGGTGTTCACCTTCCCCTCGACCCCGGTGAAGTGCGCCGGGGCGCCGCAGAAGATCATGTACCTCGCGGACGACCACCTGCGCCGCACGGGCGTCCGCGCCCGCTCGAAGGTGATCTGGGCGTCGGCCAGCCCGGGCATCTTCGGCGTCGCCCACTACGCGGCCCCGCTGCGCAAGGTGGTGGCGCGCAAGGGCATCGAGACGCTCTTCCGCCACGACCTCATCGCGGTGCGCCCGGCCTCGAAGGAGGCCGTCTTCCGCCACCTCGACCAGAACACCGAGGTGACCGTGAAGTACGACCTGCTGCACGTCACCCCGCCGCAGAGCGCGCCGGACTTCATCAAGAAGAGCCCCCTCGCGGGCGCGGCGGGCTGGGTCGACGTGGAGAAGTACACCCTCCAGCACGTGCGCTACCCCGACGTGTGGGGCCTCGGCGACGCC
>WBZM01003913.1_pt1 | contig 11262 bp, 5 predicted proteins | sample 5204271 | NCBI WGS metagenome assembly WBZM01 (sample SAMN12344346, study PRJNA552823) | activated sludge metagenome | biome: Activated sludge suspended growth; feature: Nitrification reactor; material: Wastewater; isolation source: activated sludge from nitrification reactor of wastewater treatment...
AGCGGTTCCATGCTGAGCAGCAGGTCCTCCGGGGTGAGCGTGTGGTCCTTGCCTTCGATCGAGATCCCGATCTCGCCGCCCGACTCGACCGTCTCGGCCACGTGGGCCGGATCGAGCCCGGCGACCGCAGCGGAAACCTGCGGCATCGACTTGCCGAAGCGCGGGCCGAGGGTGCGGAAGTTCGGCTTGACCAGATAGCTGACCAGATCCGACTGGTCGGTCACGAACTCCAGTTCCTTCACGTTCAGTTCGCTCTTGATCAGATCGGTCTGGGTCGAGATCGCGTCCCGCTCGGCGTCGGTCGCAACGACGACCGCCCGGGCCAGCGGCTGGCGGACCTTCGCCTTGGCCTGGGCCCGCGAGGCCCGGCCGAGCTCGACCGTCTGTCGGGTCGCCGCCATCGCCGCCTCGAGTTCCTCGTCCCGGAGTCCTGCCGCCGGCGAGGGGAAGTCACGCAGGTGAACCGAATCCGGGAGGCTCCCGAAATCGCCATCGGCCCCGCCGACCAGGTTCTGGTGAATCTCCTCGGCAATGAACGGAGTGAACGGAGCCAGCAGGGCGGCGACCTCGACCAGGCAGTGGCGCAGCGTCGCGAACGCGGCGGCGTCGCCTTCCCAGAAGCGGCGGCGGGAAAGCCGGACGTACCAGTTGGAAAGCTCTTCCACATAGGCGGCGATCGCCCGGCCGGCCGCGGTGCAGTCGAACTCGTCCATCTTCTCCGCGACCTCGGCGACGGTCGCCTGCAGACGGGAGACGGCCCAGCGGTCGAGGTCGGTGGGCTCGGCCGCCGGGTCCGGCGCCGCGGCGGCGTCGACCCCTTCGGCGTTGGCGTAGAGCACCCAGAAGGAGTAGGTGTTCCAGAGGGTCAGAAGGAAGGAACGGAGCGCCTCGGAGATCGCCTCGGTCGAGAAGCGGTAGCCCGCCCAGGGCTGCTGGGCGGTGAACAGGTACCAGCGGAAGGCGTCGGCGCCGAACTCGTCCAGGACCTCCCAGGGGGAGACCACGTTGCCCTTCGACTTCGACATCTTCTGGCCGTCACCGTCGAGGATCAACCCGAGGCAGACGCAGTTCCGGTAGCTGGGCTGGTCAAAAAGCAGGGTTGATTCGGCCAGCAGCGTGTAGAACCAGCCGCGGGTCTGGTCGATCGCCTCGCAGATGTAATCGGCCGGGAAGCGCTGCTCGAATTCCTCCTTGCCCTCGAAGGGGTAGTGGAACTGGGCGAAGGGCATCGCGCCCGAGTCGTACCAGGTGTCGATCACGCTGACCACCCGTTTCATCTCGCCGCCGCAGTCGCAGTTCCAGGTCACCTCGTCGATGAAGGGGCGGTGGAGATCCTCGGGCACCTGACCGGCCTTTTCGCGGAGCTCCTCGATCGAGCCGGCGCAGAAGCTCTCGTCGCAGGCCGGGTCGGAGCACTCCCAGATCGGCAGCGGGGTGCCCCAGTAGCGATCCCGGGAAAGCGCCCAGTCGACGTTGTTCTCCAGCCAGCGACCGAAGCGACCCTCCCTGATGTGTTCGGGGTGCCAGCCGATCTGCTCGTTGCCGGCCAGCATCGCGCCCTTGGCTTCGGCGGTCTTGATGTACCAGCTGGCCTTGGCGTAGTAGAGCAGCGGGGTGCCGCAGCGCCAGCAATGCGGGTAGGCGTGCTCGTAGTCACTGGCCTTCAGCAGGCGGCCGTTCTCTCGCAGGTGACCGATAAGTCTTTCCGTGACTTCCGGGTCCTTGACGAACTCGCCCTCGAATCCGGTCACCCGGGCGTCGAACCGGCCGTCGAGGCCGACCGGGTTGAACAGGGTTCCTCCGGCGCCCTTGCCCGAAGGGTCGTAGAGGCCGTTGGCGATCGCCGCCCGGTAATCGTCCTCGCCGAAGGCGGGGGCGATGTGGACCATTCCCGCGCCGTCGTCAGTGGTCACGAAATCGCCGCTGATCACCCGGAAGACGCCGGAGTTCTCCGCCATGCCGGGGAAGGGTGCTTCGTAGCCCTGGCCCAGAAGTTCCTCGCCCTTGAAGGTCCGCTCCGCCGCCACCCCTTCGCCGAGGACCTTCTCGACCAGCTTCTCGGCCAGGATCAGCCTCTCGCCTTCGAAATCGACTTCGGCATAGGTAACCGCGGGGTCGACCGCGACCGCGTAGTTGCCCGGCAGGGTCCAGGGGGTGGTGGTCCAGATCAGGAGCGATGCGTCCCGGCCGGTCAGCGGGAACCTCACGTAGACCGAGGGATCGATCACGTCCTTGTAACCCTGGGCGACCTCATGGGAGGAGAGGGCGGTGCCGCAGCGCGGGCAGTAGGGCGAGACGCGGTGGCCTTCGTAGAGCCGGTCCGATTCGTAAAGCTCCTTCAGCGACCACCAGACCGACTCGATGTATTCGGAGTCCATGGTCACGTACGGGTCGTCGAGGTCGATCCAGAAACCGATCCGGTCGGTCAGCCGGTTCCATTCCTCGACGTAGGTGAAGACCGACTCGCGGCAGAGCTGGTTGAACTTCTCGATCCCGTAGTCCTCGATCTCCTGCTTGGAAGAGATGCCGAGCTGTTTCTCGACCTCGAGTTCGACCGGCAGTCCGTGACAGTCCCAGCCCGCCTTGCGCGGCACCCGGTAGCCCCGCATCGCCCGGTAGCGCGGGTAGATGTCCTTGAAGACCCGGCTCAGAACATGGTGGGAGCCGGGCCGCCCGTTCGCGGTCGGGGGCCCCTCGTAGAAACTCCAGACCTCGGCGTCTTCCCGTTGCTCGAGCTGCCGCTCGAAGACCCGGCTTTCCTTCCAGGCAGCGTTGATCCTCTCCTCCATCTCGGGAAAGGACTGCTTGGGATCAACCGGGCGAAAAGACGACATGGGCGGGGGAGTTTATGGATCACGCAAGCTCCCGGAGTCGAACCGGCACCGACTCGAAACCGCCCTGCGGCGCCTCGGCCCGGACCGGTTCCAGTTCCGGATCCGGTTCGAGGCTGATCCTGGCGAGCAGCTCCTCGACAACGACCCGGATCTCGAGCGTGGCCAGCCCGCGGCCGGGGCAGACGTGGGGCCCGATCCCGTAGACCAGGTTGTGGCCGGCGTTCTCGACCGGACGGAAGGCTTCTGGATCTCCGACCACCTCGGGGTCACGGTTGGCTTCGGCCCAGTCGAGTCGTATCCGGGCCCCGGCCGGGATTGCCTGGTCACCGAACGAGACCGGACAGGTGGTGACCCGACGGCTGACGGTGAAGGGATCGTCGATGCGGAGCAACTCGTCGATCTCGCGGTTCATATCGGCCGCTTCGGGACGGTGATCGCGCCAGCGGTCCTGCAGGGCGGGGTCCGTCGTGAGGCGGCGGATTACCACCCCGATGCAGGCGGCGATCGTGCCGAGGTCGCCGGCGGTCCAGTTGCGAAGGATGCTGACGATCTCCCCGACCGTGAGTGGCCGGCCATCGATCCGCGCGGCGATCAACTCCGCGGTCACGTCGGTGTCAGGGCAGCCGGCTGGATCGCGCCGGGCTTCGACCAGCGCGCGGATGATCCGGTCGAAGCGGTCCGCCACCGCCTTGCTCATCTCGAGGCTGGGTGAACGGGCGGCCGCACGGTTCTCATCCATCCAGTCGAGCAGCGACTCTTCGGCATCGGCCGGCCAGCCGAGCCAGGCGCTCTGGGCCCGAACCGCGAAACGGCTGCCGATCCCGGACACCGCGTCGAGCGGCCTGTCCCTGGGCAGCGAGTCGACCAGCTCGCGCGCGATCTCCCGGAACCGGCCCTCGAGCCGGTCGGTTCGCTCCGGGCTCATGTACCGCTCGACCAGCTTCCGGTAGCGGGCGTGCTGCTCGCCATCCATGCCGTTGGGGATGTTCAGGTGGCGCGAGACCCGGCTCGAGAATCTCTGCGGGTCGAGTGCGGCGGCGAGAACATCCTCGTGTCGACGCAGAACCCAGGCGCCGGTCGAATCACGGACGACCGGGCACGCGGTCTCCTCGCCGACCGGCCCGCCGCTCAAGCCGGCCTCGGTGGGGCGCCGGATCTTTCCGGGCCGGGGAACCTGGTGTAGGTGATGCCGGCCCAGACCACGACCGCCCAGACCAGGGTGCCAAGCGTGAGGTGTCCGATGATCAGGCCGGCGTGCTTGCCGAGCCAGATGTTCAGCGCTCCGAGCAACACCTGCAGCAGAACCAGCCCGCCCGCGGTGATCGCCGGCCAGCCCCGAATGCCTCGCATCAGGGCCAGGGCCAGCATCGCGAGCACGGACACGCTCGCCGCGAACATCAGGATCCGGTGGGTGAGCTGCGCGTCAACCATGCTGTCGCGCCCGTAGGGCAGAAGCTCGTCTCCGCAGGTCGGAAAGTCGGTGCCGCAGGCGGTGTGGGCGCCGCCGGACGGCTTGTCCGCGGTCCCTTCTCCTTCGGTTCCGGCGACATATCCGCCGACCACGATGGTGGCCAGGACCAGGAATGCTGCGATCGCGGCTGTAGCCCTGAGCCCGGCGCTCGCCCTTCCGGCTTCCGGCTGCGGCCCCGGGTGAGCCGCCCGGTACATGCCGAGCAGCAAGGCCAGCAGGATCATCGCGATCCCCAGATGCACCGCGACCAGGGTCGCGTGCAGGTTGTGCTCGACGGTGAGCCCGCCGAGACCGGCCTGGATCAGCACCAGCACGACCGTGAAGGCAGAGCCCCGGACCAGCCAGGGCCGGTCGCGCAGGTTGCGGAAAGCCTGCCAGGCCAGGAGCACCACCAGCACCGCGACCAGGCCGGCGAGCACGCGGTGGGTGAACTCGACCAGGGTCGCGCCCCCAACCGAAGGGACCACCCTGCCGGTACAGAGTGGCCATCCCTCGAGTCCGCTGCCGGCCGGCCCGCAGCCCAGTCCCGACTCGCTCACCCTGACGATGCCACCGACCACGATCAGCGCGAAGGTGGCGAATGCGGTCGCGGCCGCGAGCCGCCTGAAGAGGATCAGGGTTTTGGCCCCGGATGTCAGCTCCGTGCTGGCCATCCCGCCGAGGATAGTTCGCAGAATCTCCTCGGGATTGCGGTTTAACCACATCCAGCCTGCGGTTTTCCACCGGCAAACAGGCTCTAGAGTGGTGTGATGGATTCGATGGAGCTGAGGGGCAAGGTCGTGCTGATCACCGGTGGTGCCCGGGGAATCGGTTTCGAGACGGCGCGGCTGGCCCGGGAGCAGGGAGCTTCGGTCGCCTTGATCGATCTCGACCCGGAAATCGTTTCCGAGTCTGCTCTCGCGCTGGGCGGGGACACGATCGGCCTGGCCGCCGACGTGACCGATCTGGGCGCGATGGAAGCAGCCGTCGCCCAGACCGTTGAACGGCTGGGCGGCATCGACGCAGTGATCGCGAGCGCCGGCATCACTCCGCCGAAAACGACGGCGCGGGCGATCAATCCGGCGGTCTGGGAGAAGGTCGTCGAGGTCAACATGGTCGGCGTGTACAACACGGCCCGGGCCGCGGTGGAGCCGATCATCTCGAGCCGGGGTCACATGGTGCTGATCGCGTCAGTGGCCGCCCAGGCGAACGGGGCCCTCAACACTTCCTACGCCGCCTCGAAGGCCGGGGTGGAATCCCTCGGCCGTTCGCTGAGGGCCGAACTCGAACCGCACGGAGCTTCTGCCGGTGTCGCCTACTTCGGTTACGTGGAGACCGACCTGATCAGCGAAGTCTTCGGCAATGAGCTCGCCGACAGCTTTCGACGGGAGATAGCTCCGGACTTCCTGACCCGGACGATGCCGGTCAGCCAGGTGTCCGGAGCCCTGATCGAGGGCATCCGCTCCCGGGCGCCGCGGATCATCGAACCGCCCGCCTGGCGTCCGATCCTCGGCATGCGGGGAGCGGTCGGCCCGGTCAGCGACCGCGCCCTTGAGCGGAACCCGAAAGTCGGCGAGTTCATCCGGGAGTTCGAGCGCCGGGATCTCGGCGAGGCCGCGGCGCCGTCGCGGCTTCCGGTCACTTCGGGTGATCTCTACGCGCTGGGCGGCAAGACGGTGCTGGTGACCGGGGCGGCCCGCGGGATCGGACTCGAAATCGCCCGCCAGGCACATGGCCGCGGCGCGTCGGTCGCCCTGCTCGACCTCGACCGCTCCGAAGCGGAGGCCGCGGCCGAAGCGATCGGGCCCAGGGCGGCCGGGTTCGGCTGCGACGTGACTTCGAAGAAGGACCTTGACCTGGCCTTCGAGGCCACCCGTGAGCGTTTCGGCAGGATCGACGTGGTGGTCGCCAACGCCGGGATCGGGCCGGCCCAGGCCGGGCCAATCCGGACCCAGGGCACCGAGGAATGGAACCGGGTCTACGAGGTAGACATGTTCGGTGTGTGGCGGACCGTGCGGGCCGGGATCGAGGACGTGATCGAAAACGGCGGCCAGTTCGTGCTGGTCTCGTCTTCCTACGCCTTCATGAACGGCCTGATGAATTCCGCCTATGCCGCGGCGAAGGCCGGGGTTGAAGCGTTCGGTCGCGGGCTGAGGGTCGAGCTGACGCCGCTGGGAGCAAGTGCCACCGTCGCCTATTTCGGCTGGATCGACACCGAGCTGGTGGCCGGAGCATTCGCGGATCCGCTGGTCCAGAGGATTCGGGAAGACGTCACCCCCGACTGGATGACCCGCAAGGTGCCGGTTTCAAAGGCCGGCAAGGTCGTGATCGACGCGATCGAAAAACGCAATCCTCGAGCCATCGCCCCGACCGAGTGGAAGGCCCTGTTCTACGCCCGCGGCCTGCTCGTCCCCGCCTTCGACAAGCGCATCGACGAGGATCAGGCGATCGCGCAGATCGTCCCCCAGGCCGAGGAACGCCAGCGCCAGCCCTGAGAGGTCGTTAGGGTCGGAGCATGGGTCTGGATCCTGAATACGTCGTCCGCATAGCCAAGCTCGAGCAGAAGGTGAGTGAGCTCTACCGGCATCTGGGGGTCGCCGAGCCGTCCGGCAACGAGCCGCTCTCACCCGAGGTTCAGGCCCTGCTCCAGCAGAACAACACGATCGAGGCGATCAAGGTCCACCGCGACCAGACCGGCCTCGACATGGCCGCCGCCAAAGCCGCAATCGACGAGTATCTGAACCAGGGCTAGCTCTTCCCGGCCTGACCCCGGAGGTCCCGGTCAGGGACGGGTGGCTTCTTCGAGGAGGTAGATGAAGGAGCCGTAGGGTTCGCCGGTCGCGCGTTCGAGGCCGACCTCGCAGGTCCGGTTGGAGGAGATGTACTTCGCGGTCGGTTCCGACTTGACCTCGGCCGCCTCGGCGGCGGTGGCGCTGGCGGTCAGTTCCGGATGGAGCAGGCCGCGATCACCGGCGAAGCCGCAGCAGGTGGCGACGTTCGGGATTTCAACCCGATCCGCTAGGGCGTCGGCGATCCGGGTCAGGGACCTTTCCAGCCCCAGGTGGCGGCCCGAGCAGGTCGGATGGATCGTGACCGATTCGGCCTTGTTGGTTACTTCGAGGCCCGGCAGCAGGAACTCTTCGGCCCATTGGACGGAGTCGATGATCTTCAGCTCGGCGTGGCGGGCGGCGTTCTCCTCGCTCAGCACCCCCTCGCCGAAATCGATCAGGCCGTGGCCGCAGGACGAGGCGTCGATCACCAGCGGCAGGGTTCCCCCGCCGGTCCAGCGCCAGATCCGCTCGACCGTCTGGTTCGCCTTGAACTCGTGGGCGCTCCTGTAACCCTTGGAGCTCCACGGAACCGAGCAGCAGGTGCCGGCGATGTCCGGCGGGATCCAGACCGGCTTGCCGGCCCGGGCCGAGACCTCGACCATTGCCTCGGGCAGGCTCTTCCCCGGATCATCCTTGGAGCGGCCGAACATGCGGTTGATGCAGGCCGGCATGTACACGGCGGCGGCGCCATGGGAGGTCGTCTGTGGCAGCTTCGGCTGGGCGGCCGGCGGCATGTCCTCGCCCCATTCGGGAACCAGGTCCGCGCTCATCGCCTTGCGCGCGGCGCGGGTCAGGCCCCGCATCGCCCCGTCCGAAGCGACGCTGGAAACGGCGCCCCCGAGCTTGAGGCCGGTACGGGCCAGCTTCTCGATCCGGTCCCAGCGACGGGCGGCCCGGAGGGCCATCTTCTCGGCGGCGGGACTGTGCTGCTCGGCCCGAAAACCCTTGATGAACTTGCCGGTGTCGATCCCGACCGGGCAGGCCAGCAGGCAGGAACCGTCCGCGGCGCAGGTCTCGATCGCCTCGTACTCGAACTCCTGGAGCAGGGCCCGGCGGACCGGGGTGTCCTCGCCCTGGCGGACCATCTCCCGGCGCAGAACGATGCGTTGCCGCGGGGTGGTGGTCAGGTGGCGGCTCGGGCAGACCGGCTCGCAGAAACCACATTCGACGCAGGCGTTGGCGATCTCCTCGACCGGCGGGGTCGTCTTCAGGTTCTGCAGATGGGCCTGCCCGTCCCGGGTCAGGATCGAACCGGGATTGAGCGCGTTCTCCGGGTCGGCCAGCTGCTTGGCCCGCCACATGAAGTCGACCGCCGTTTCGCCCCACTCCCTGATCACGTACGGGGCCATGTTGATCCCGGTGCCGTGCTCGGCCTTGAGCGCTCCGTCGTACTTGTCGATGATCAGATCGACCAGGGCGTTCATGAAGGTCTCGTAGCGCTCCGTGTCTTCCGGCTTCGAGAAGTCCGGGGTGAGCATGAAGTGCAGGTTGCCGGCCGAGGCGTGACCGGCGACGCCGGCGAGGAAGCCGTGTTCGGCCAGCATGCCGCGCAGCTCCACCGCCGCCTCGGCGATCCGGGCCGGCGGCACGCAGACATCCTCGATGATCAGCGCGGTGCCGGGCAGGCGCATCTTGCCGATCAGGCCGTGGAGGCCCTCGCGGACCTTCCAGTTGATTTCGATCGATTCCTCGTCCCGGCCGAAGCTGGCCGGCAGGATCAGCTTCTCCGCATCGACGATCTCCAGCGCCCTGGCTTCCTGGGCATCAAGGCTGGCCTCGTCGGGTCCGCCGAACTCGACCAGCAGTGCGGCCGATTCCGGATCGAGCTCGCGGAAGTACTCGGGGGCGCCGGGCATGTTCCAGCCGGCCGTGATCAGGGCCGGGGCAACCATCAGCTCGACCGCGGTGGCCCCCGCCGCGACCAGCTCGGGAACCGGGTCGACCGCGGTCTGGATGTCGGGGAAGTGGAGCCAGGCGGTGGTGGTGAGCACCGGCAACTCGACCGTGTCGAAGGTGACGCTGGCGACGAAGGCGAGGGTGCCTTCCGAACCGATGATCAGGCGGCGGAAGATCTCTACCGGGGTCTCGCCATCGAGGAAGGCACAGAGCCGGTACCCGGTGGTGTTCTTGATTTCGAACTTGTGACGGATCCGGTCAACCAGCGCCTGGTCGGCGAGGATCTCCTCGCGGATCTTCATCAGGCCTTCGACCAGTTCCGGTTCCTTCGCGGCGAAATCCGCTTCCGCGTTTTCGTCTTCGGTGTTGATCATCGTGCCCGAGGGCAGGACGAAGGTCATCCCGGTAACCGTCTGGTACGAGTCGTAGGTCACCCCGCAGCGCATGCCGCCGGAGTTGTTGTTGACCACGCCGCCGACCGTGGCGATGTCCGTCGAAGCCGGATCCGGGCCGAGCTTGCGACCGTAGGGGGCGAGCACCTTGTTGGCGTGGCCGAGCACGGTTCCCGGTCCGACCCGTACCTGCCGGCCGTCGTCGATCACCTCGACCCCGGTGAAGTGCCTGCGCACGTCAACCAGGATGCCCTCGGTCTGGCTCTGGCCGTTGAGGCTGGTGCCGCCGGAGCGGAAGGTGACCGGGATCCCTTCGCGCCGGCCGAACTCGAGCACTTTGGCCACGTCCTCGGCACTGTGGGCCATCACCACCGCCTTCGGCACCATCCGGTAGGGGCTGGCGTCCGAGGCGTAGCGGATCAGGTCGGTCGCCCGGCCGAGCAGCTTCTCCTCGCCGAGCAGCGCGGTGAGCCGGGAGCGGAGCGGTTCGGGCGTGCCGCCCGCAACCCAGTCGGGAGCCCGGTCGAGTGCCGGCTCGCTCGCCTCCGGGCTGATCTTCATGACATCCGGTTCGAGCAGTGGCATCTCAGACTCCCTGACAGTTGGTTTCTAGAACAGCGACATTCCCGGCTCGACCGGCACTTCGACCAGCCGCGGCCTGGAATCCGCGATCGCTTCCTTCAGCGCCGCGGCTACTTCCTCTGCACTCTTCGCCGTCGTGCTCTCGATTCCGTACCCCTCGGCGATCTTCGCCGTCTCCAGGGCCGGCAGGTCGAGCCCGGGGGCATCGGAAACCTGCTCGACCTCGGCGAACCACTTGAGGATCCCGTACTCCTCGTTGCGAAGGATCAGGAAGGTGACCGGGATGTCATAGGCGGCGGCGGTCCAGAAGGCAGTCACCGCGTACTGCACAGAACCTTCACCGAGTACGCAGATCACCGGGCGATCCTCGGCGTAACCGATGCCGACCGCGGAGGAAAGGCCGAAGCCGAGTCCGCCGCCGGCCCCGAAGAAGTAGCTGTTCGGCTTCGAGATCCGGAGCTGGTTGCGGAGGGCCATGGTCGAGGTCGGAGCTTCGAGCACGATCACCGCGTCTTCCGGCATTACGTCCTTCAGCGTGTTCATCACGACCGACGGGTTGAGCGGATCGGTCTCTTCCATCCGGGTCGGCCCCGGCCACGGTTCGATTGCCGGCCGCTCGGTGCCGCCGAGCTCGCCGTTCAGGGCGGCCAGGGTCAGTTTCACGTCGGCGACGATCGCCTCGCCCATCGGGGCGCGGGCCGCCTCGTCCGGGTCGGAGGTGATCTGGACCAGCTTCGAGTTCTCGCCGAGGAAGTCGCCGGGCATGTACGGGTAGTAGGGAAAGACGGACGAGCCGACCACGAGGATCAGGTCATGTTCCTTCAGCACCTCGGCGATCGCGGCAATGCCGGGCGGCAGCACCCCGCGCCAATGCGGGTGACTTTCCGGGAAGCCAAGCCGGCCGCCACCGGTTGCGGGGGAGGCCCAGACCGGCAGGTTCTGGCCTTCGGCCAGGGCGATCGCTTCGTCCCAGCCGCCGGCCGCGTCAATGTCGGGTCCGGCCACGAAGACCGGGTTCTCTGCCTGCTTGAGGCGGGCGGCGAGGTCGGCGACCACGGCCGGGTCGGCGCCCGATCGTCCGACCACCGCCCGGTCGATCACATGCTGTGCCTCGGCGGCGTTCATCTCGACATCCCAGTCGTCCATCGGAATCGAAACGACGACCGGTCCCATCGGCGGAAGCGACGCGAGGTGAATCGCGTGGGCAATCGCCAGCGGCACGTCTTCGGCGCGGGCCGGTTCGTAGGAGTACTTGACGAAGGGGTCCCCGACGCGGA
>WBZM01003915.1_pt1 | contig 11261 bp, 11 predicted proteins | sample 5204271 | NCBI WGS metagenome assembly WBZM01 (sample SAMN12344346, study PRJNA552823) | activated sludge metagenome | biome: Activated sludge suspended growth; feature: Nitrification reactor; material: Wastewater; isolation source: activated sludge from nitrification reactor of wastewater...
CCAAAGTATCCCCGGCCGGCCCCTGGGGGATTTTCCCTCAACTCCTCAACTCAACCCTTATGTTACGAGGACGCCGCGACACAGGGGGCTCTGTTTAAAGTGATTCGAAAAATATTGGAACACATGGGCCTTGATACAAAACCGCCGCGGCTCATGCCAGCCAGAGGGCCGCCAAAAGTTCAGCATCATTTCGAAGATGACTTCGCTCAACAACACTTCGATATGAACTTCGACAATTTTAATCAATCGGCAGATTAAGAATCAAAGCTGCAATGGATTCGTTCGTTCAAAATCTTGAAACACACCATCTGCAATTCAAATACATACCGCAAATTTCAAAAATCGATGAAATTCATTGCCAAAAACCCCTTCCAGTTACACAATTTTAACAGCAACCAAGGAAAAACTAGATCTTAGAATGGATCGATTCGGGCTTAAAAATTCCTATCCTCTGATGACCGAAAAAACCGCATACATTGAGTTTTTCGGCGATATAGGGCGATGAATGCTCTTATTGCCATCGCTTATAGAATAATGCGATGGCGAGGCTACGCCTCCACCTCTACGGGTTTCGGCTCGCCTCGTTCAATCTTGGTTTGATTTTTAATATTAAAAACAATTCCTGAACCGCAAATATCGCCCAATAAATTATTTTTTGATTTTTTTTAAATTTTTAAACTTGAAATAGGTATTTAAGCATTAAGAGAGGCGATGGTCGCAACTCAAAATTAAATGCGATAGGGAGAAATGTTATGACTTTAAATCAAATCCGAAACCTGAAACACACACAGGACACTACTTACAGCGATATGACTTTTTATGAATACAACCAATACCGAACCAATGCTTTACCCGGAAAATATGTGTGGGTGTTTAATTTAAAAGGCGAAAACATAACCGAGATGGTGGCTTATGTTTTGGGGCGAAAGACCAGCCGTTCACAAAAATTCTATGGAGCCATACTAACGAGCGGGTATGGCTACTCTTTTAACACCTTACTTATTGAGAGCCTCCGTAAAAACAATTATCGTGATGAAAATGATATTCGGTTTCACTATTTTATTGAAAACGGCCAAAACTAATTTTTAAGGGAAATCTCTAAACTTCAGCTTCAAAAAACTCATCTTCATTTTTAGTAGATGGGTTAGGTATGCTAAAACGGCCACGACTTTGAACTCTTGAAATGGCTTCAATTTTTTCATCCGACCATTGAGAGGAAATTGACTTTAAAACTTCTTCAAGTCGTGGATTGATTGTTAACTGCCGTTCTGCTTTTCTTCGTAAAATACCCTTACAGCCTACTGGCGAAATATAAAAATTTTCAGGGGCGTCAACTTCAATAATGTCAAAGAGATTTCCAACAATAGGGTTTTCTGGAATTTCCGTGCCGTTCAATTCTTGATTAGACATAAGTGGCATTTGCGAACCAGAAACATCAAACAATTCAAAATTTAACCCCGTTTTAAGTGGATTTAATCCTTTAACTTTATGTGAGTTATTGGCTTTTAAAATTCTCTCTCCAAGCCATTTTATAACTGGAACAGCCCAAGAATTTCCCACACCTTGATAACGATTTGTGGGCTTTGCTTTCGGTATATCCGTATAGTTGTCTGGGAACCCCATCAACCGTTCACATTCAAGAGGGGTGAGCCGCCTTAATCGTTTATTTTGATAGACGAAAAGTGAGCCATTATAGGCGGCGGCATTTCCGTTCCACTTCGTTCCATAGGCAGAGTAAAGGCAATCAGTATAGCTTCTAAAAACCTCAATGGAATGACCGTTCTTCTTAAAACTCAGGTTTTGTTTTTCAATAATTTTCGCTGGATTTTCATCCGGAAAGCCGTCAAACAAAATTGTTTCTGGATAAAAGTCTTTACCGCCTGCTAAAACATAAAGTCTTCGTCTTTGTTGGGGGAGGCCAAAATACTTGGCATCAAGCACTCGCCATGCGATATTTCTTTTAGGTCCACGAATTAGTCCAGAGCGAGGCCACTTACTCAAAGTAATTTCGTCCTCTAATCCAGCGAGAGAGGAAATAAAAATTCCAAATGCATTCGTCTTGTCTCTTAAAACACCCTCAACATTTTCCCAAAGAACGATACTTGGGGATAATTTCTTTTTAGCACGTGCTAAATCGTTAGTTTCAACAATATCAACAAACTTTAATGTTAAATTACCCCTTGTATCTTCAAGACCTTTTTTCCATCCAGCGAGAGAAAATGCTTGGCACGGAGTTCCTCCACAAATCAAATCTGGTGTTTCAATTTCATTTTTTTCAATTTTAGAGGGGATGTCGCACATATCACCAAGATTAGCGATTGAGGGATATTTTAAATTCAAAAATCTTGATGGAAACTCTGCAACTTCGGAAAACCACTGAAATTCAAAATCTAAATTTTTCCAAGCGACTGATGCAGCCTCAATACCCGAACAAATACTACCTACTGAAATTTTTTTATTAGTCTTCAATGATGTTCCCCGAGATGCTTAACATTGTGTATGAAATTTAAGCATCAAAATTACTTGATTTCCATAGAAAACTATAACTTAAAAAGTGTAATAGTATCAATTCATTATCTTGAATATTGAGGGGTTTGTGCGGGTGGCTATTTTTTTAATTTTTTAATCAATTCTTCTCGCCACTTACCGAGGTCATACCAGCCACATCCGACACAGCCCTTTTCAGCGGCTTTTCCGGTTTTCGGAATAGTTTTGTCCCAAGTTTCAGAGCCTGCATAAAAAAAAGGGATACCATAAACTATCCCACGATTTCCGGTTTGAAAGCATTTGCGACAAACTTCTCTTTTTTGCTGATTTCGCTGATTATCCAAAAGTTGGAATTTCTCTTTAATTTTTTCATCCGACATCTCATCAGGATTTTCCGCACGGGTTTCGTCATCCCACCTAATCTCTGGAAACTTATGGTCTGGCAATAAACCGTGTTTGTTCGCACTACTTAACTCATAAATATTTATCTCATTAAGAGTTTTGAGTGCTTTTTTTCTGAAAGAGGCTGAGAAAATTTCATAGCCTGTTTCCGTCCCTCTTGGGATTGGCAATAAAAGTCTTTCGGCTTTTCTCCCATTTCGCCGTGAGGCAATTGTATAACCTTTTTCTTTGATGTCTTGTATTCTTCGTTGTGGATTATCATTTTGTGGAAAATTTGATGTCCATTTCATTTTCAAAAGTTCATTGAAAAAATGAACTGTAACATCACTGCCCTTCATACTATCTTTCCAAAACTGCTCTTCGTCTTTCTGAAATTTAGCAATGCTCTCTTTGGTAAAAAATTTTTTTATTGCCACTAAATGCGAGAGTAAATCATCAGGATTTTCTATAAATAGTCCTGTTCTTCTATAAAAGTAGGGTATGGAACCTGTCCACTCAAGTCCGTCATCTTGGACAATTCTCACATCAACATATTTTTCTGATGACTTTAAGTCTTCTCGTAATTCAAGAATTTCAATTCCTGTATTCTTGAAAATTTCATTTAGTTCTTTAAGACTTATCTTCATTCCATGCCCACCGCTCATCAACGAATTTTTTGGTTACTCGTCTTCTCGGTGAGTTGTACGGAAATGTTTAATTTTAGCTTTGTTAAGTCATTGGTCTTGCGACAAAAGGCTGACGAACAGCATCTGATTTACGAGGTCTTCTTTTTCCCCTTGCTGATGTCGGTTATATTATCAGAGACAGGTTCAAGATTAAGTCGAGGCTAAGACATATAAATGGCTTTTTCAATCCTTACCCAAAGTATCCCCGGCCGGCCCCTGGGGGATTTTCCCTCAACTCCTCAACTCAACCCTTATGTTACGAGGACGCCGCGACACAGGGGGCTCTGTTTACTGGTAAAATAAACGCTATTTTTTGATCAGTTTGCTGTTTTAGGCAAAACTCGGCCGTTTCGTGATTAAAAATTACCACGACTCCCGCTGATCAAATTCATTTTCAAAATCATTTAGCTGTTCAGGCGGTCCCCGCTCCCAAATCACCGCAAGCGGCTTAAAGATCGTTGTTTCCTGCAAACTCTTTAAAATCGCCTTGGCCACCACTTTATCTTTTATAACAGCAATCTGCTCAAGCCTCCCTCCACAATGCGGACAGACTGTTACGTCAATTTTAAATACCCGCTTCAGCATTTCTGACCACAACAGCCGCGCCCTTTGGGCTTTCGCTTTTAGATCTGGTGCTGTGATCTCGGGAGCCTCAGAAGCCTTAGCTTTCTTCGGTACAATTCGTGAGCGGTCTTTGAAGTTTGGTGCAAATACACCGTGGTACCTGACTAAATTCATCTTTGGTGGCGGGATCAATGCCACAAGCCTTGCTATAAAATCCAAATATGAAAAACTCACATGCGTCGTCCCGTCACGCCATGGAGTTTTCATTTTATAAATTAATAAATTCGGATATGACTCACTCAACCGTTCAGTTGCAATAGGACCTCTAGCCATATAGCGAATGAGCTTCTCAAGTTTTTCTCGGTCACGTCCACCGACCCAAACTCTGGCATTTAAACTAAACCCACCTACATTGGCCGAATATGGATCATTTCCTTCGGGATCAACTTCAAGCTTTTTAATTCCAAAACGCCTGAGCCCCTGGCCTGCTCTTTCACCAAATCCTGCCTTGTGTCCGATCGAAAGAGCAGACACATCATTTAATAAATTCTCATCAAATCCACCTTGTCCTTGATCATCAAGACCAAGCTTTTGAACCAAAGTACTGACCTTGTTTTGGATCTTGGTGGCAAGCAATATGAGCTCATCCCGAGTAGGTTCTAAAAGTCTTAAAAATTTATAGTCTCCATTTTCTGTTTTGTAAAAAACCCCGTCCGCAAACAACGTATGAAAATGCACATTTAAATTCAAAGCCGAGCCAAATCTCTGAATAAAAGTTACAGCCCCGGGACGAGCGACCTTGATCCCATAAAGCTTTGCCTGCTTTTTTTGATACGAGCTGATGGTTTGAATAAAAATTGAAAGAATTTTATTCGTAAGCTTTGGATTGTGCGCCATTTGATAGCGTAGCCGATACGGAAACGACAAAACCCATTGCCGCATCACCACTTCCGGCAAAACCTGATCCACCAAGTGAGCAGCTTCATCATTCATACGCCTAGCGCAACAACTCGGACAGAAGCCTCTTTTCTTACAAGAAAAGGCCACAACCCCAGACTCCCGGCACTGATAACAATACGTTCTTACAAATCCAAACTCAGCAATCCCGCACCTAAGATACTTATTGAATTCATCTTTGATAAAGATCGGAATGTTCCTACCAACTTTTTCTTGCTCCCGCAAAAAAATGGGCCAATAGGTCTCTACTGTCCGATAAAGGAGCCCCTGCTCCGGATGACGGCGGATATATTTTGCTTGAGATTCAATTTTATTCACTGCCGCCATGATCTTTGATCACGACTGCAACTTTTAAACTCTCTTAAAAAATATCCTGATCCAAAACGCCGCTAGATTTTTTTATAGATTCACTGGGTCTTGGTACATCCGGTGCAAATTCAAGCTTTGCTTTCAACGACTGATTCTCAGCTATTAGCAACTCCTGCGCTTTTTCAAGATCCCGAACTTTTGCATTCAGCGCAGCTTTATTGGATTCAATAATTTGATTTAAATTCTTTTCTTTTTCAGCGAGTCGTTTGTTTTTATCCGCGACACGACTTGCCGCTAAATTCTCAACAATCTCGCGCACAAGCTCGTCATCATTTCTTGATAACCACCAGTAAAATAGCGGAGCTCCAAAAAATAATGCACTCAAAGCGATCCAGCCCATCTCTAATCTGTCGTATGCGACACCAATATTTGCTTTTGCTCGGAGCCCCTCAAACGGCGCATTCAAATACAAAGACCTGCGCCAAGCATTGTAATATTGGTTGGGTTTAGGCCAATCAAGCATCACCTGATTGGTGAGTTTTCCCTGTTGATCAACAACAACTGCCCTACCCACATCTTTAAAAAAGACTAACCCAACAATTAAAAGCATCCCACTGTACGCGATGACAACTGACCTGTAGCGCGATAAATTACCAATGCTGTCTCGTGGGCTACCGGCCATTCGTAAAATTAAGCCACAGGCAACTGAAGCCAAAACGAACGGGATCAAATAGAACACCACAAACGGAAAAAATAAATAAACCCCGTAAATCACACCAGCTAAAATCAGGCCGCCCACAATTATAAATAAAACAAAATTTTCAAAATGTTCGTTTTTACCATCACTCACTCATCCCCCTAAACTTTTTCTGGCATTCCACGCGGCCAAAGCTTTGATAAAAAATGACTGTAAGACTCAACCATAAAACCATCTGTGCCGCTCGCCACATCCTTCAAATCACCATAAACCCGGTCCGTATACCCAACCCAAATCACCCGATGTATTAAAGGCTTTGATCCCAGCATCACCGACCTAAAACCCAAAAGCTTTTCTTCATAACGACTTTTTTTCCGAGGTGTTGTTTCAATTTCAAAAGCCACTCTCTCACCCTTTGAAGTTATAAAAATACCATCCGGTACAAGCTCACTTGGTAACTCATCCCACGAAAAATCACTTTCAAACCCTTGGGCTCGTAGCTTTCGCTCAGGCAGCCATCTAATGATTTTTCCGGTCCGCTCAATCGCGATCCGACAATCATTAACCTTCGTGTCGTGGTCATAGTTTCTAAAATCAATCTGATTGATAACCTTAAGATCAGCCAAATGCGGCTTTTTAGCCCTGAGTGCGGTTACTCCAAGACCCGTTAAAAGATACAAGCTCCGAGCCTCTGAATACACTTTTTCTGATTTGATAAATCCATTTCGCTTTAAAATTTGAAGCCTTTGGCGAGTCACATGTAACCCTGCCGGCATCGGATCTGTGACCTTAACTCTCGCATCAAAAAACCTGAAATAGATTTGCTCGAGACTTGCAAACTTTTGCTCCAATAAAAACGCAAAAATCTCAAAATCCCGATCAGTTAATCTAAAACTTTTTGCCTTTTTATTAACCATATCATCTTTTGATTTTTTGCTTATTTTTAAATCATTCTTATATTTAACCAGTTCTTGATCCATTTCTTTTCCTTATCCTCAAAATACCCACATACCACCAACTACTACTTACTCTTTTCTATATCTAACCAACCCAATTTATTTCATATCCTTGTAGAGACCTCGCTTCGTGACCACTTCATCTCGTAGGGAGGGAGTGGTCACGAAGCGAGGTCGGATCGTAACATCGCCTAATATATTGAAATCACTTGTTTTAGTGTCTTTCGTTTACGCCAAAAATCCTCAATTAACAACAGAGGTATTTTGAGGACTTTACAACAGGATTTTTAATTCAACTTCCTAAGTTTGAAAATACGGATAATTTACACGGCCCATGGCCGATTTTTACGAAAATGCAATTTTGAAATTTGTGGTTTTGAGGATCTGACAACTACCAAAGACCTAGTTTAAACGCCGTAAAAAGGCCCAGGTTTGATTTATTTTTAAAATTAATGGGATTCTATAAAAATTAAATAAAAACCAGCCACAGGCCATTTTAGAAAGAATTTGACGTATCGATGGATTTAAACTCTTCAAATGCTACTTTTTCAAGCAATTCATTGCTCGTTACAAAAGAACCATGCTTGCTTTTCACCGTTTCAATAAACTCTGGGTTTTGCTCCACATAGGTTTTAAATTTTTCCTGAAGCTTAATTTCTAAAAGCTTCTTTCGCTGCTCTTCAGATTCCTGAATACGTCTAAGCTCCTGATCAAGCTCAGCCTGTAATGATTCTGAATACTTTTGGCTGATGTACTCACGACCTGACCCCAAAACTCCAAAAAGGATGTTGGCAAGGTTTCCGGTCTTCCCGTTTTCAACGTCATACGATAGCGCTGCTAAACTTCGCTGCACGATTTCTAAAGTCGTTTTCTCAGCCGTTATTAAATTTTGCAAATTTACCAAAGAAAGACCAAACCGTTTTAAGTTTTCCGGTATGACTAAAATTTCAGCTGCTATAGTTGTAGTATTATTTATATATAAATCATTACTACTACTATAAGGGGGTTTTGTCCTAGGTTCCGTCTTAGGTTCCGTCTTAGGTTTGTCCGACAATTGTCCTAAGTTTGTCCTAAGTTTGTCCGAGGTTTCGTTCTGAAGAATTTCATTCCACACTACTTCAGGCAACTCATAAATCGTCCAGCCACCTCGACCCGAGCGAAAACTTTTTCGTAGTATTAAAAGTTTTTGCTCCAACCTCTGAATGCTCTTCTGGACTGAGAGACGGGTAGATTCTAACTTTAAATAAAGCTGTTCGACAGATACAGGAGAGGTCGTTCTGCCCCCATTAATTCGACATAAATCATAAATTAAAATCATTATATTTCTTTGTAATCCAGAAAGAGACTGAAAGGCTGAAATTGTCCGAGGTTTGTCCTGAGTTTGTCCTAGAATTGTCCTAGAATGTGTCCGAGGTTCCGTCTTAGGTTTGTCCGAGGTTTCATTATTTTCATATAAAATTTGTCCTGAGTTTGTCCTAAGAATGTCCTGAGTTTGTCCTAGAATTGTCCTAGGTTCCGTCTTAGGTTTGTCCGAGGTTTGTCCTAAGTTTTCTGCGAGCTCTGCACGTGCATACGTCGGAATATCTGCAAGTTTTGTTTTTTTATCGATACGATTCTGCTCATCTATACTTATCTGTGGTTTAAACTCGATAACACCAGCATCTCCGGTAAATTCATCCATAACGGATAGGCGACCCTTTGATTTACGTTTTCTTTCTGATTGATTTTCCATTTATGGTCCTAGAGTCCAACTTCTTGCGGTCGAGATTGGACAGCATGAGGCTTAGTTTGTTTTTCGGTCGTTTCTATAATTTGCCGAGCAACAAGATTATAGTCTTGGGCGGCCTTTGAATCGGGGAAGCTTTCAGATAAGAGTTTTCTTTTCACTTGAGCAGTTTTTACTTTGATATCTATCCTAACAGGGGAAAATACACGTCCACCACGCAATAGATTTGCATCTTCTAATCTCTGAAGATCATCTAGTATATCCATATCTAGGTTTCGTCGGCCATCGTGCATGGTTGGAATAATTCCTAAAACTTTAGATATTTTTATTTTTTTGTTCTTGTAGTGACTTTCAATATTTTCGACAAAGTTCAGAGTGTTTTTCACACCAACTACAGAGAGAAGGTCAGGAGAACATGGCAGTAATAAATAATCCGAATATGTGACGATGTTTGTAGAAATTAAAGAAAGAGCAGGAGGAGTATCAATTAGAATTATGTCATAGCCGGAAATGCTGCACATCCGAAGCTCTAGGAGTAGCTCTGAATCAGGCGTATTCGCATGAGTCTTTTCAAAATCCCTCATAAAGCGTCCACCTGAAAGTATAACGTCAATATTTTCTCGCACTCTCACAGTCATATTTTGTGGATTGACGTTATCGAGTAGAACCGCTGCAAGTCCTCCCTCGCTGTTTTGGAGTTTAATTCCAAAAATCGTTTTAATATTAGATTGTTCGTCAGCATCAATAATTAGGACTTTTTTACCAAGCTTTGCAAAAGCATCGGCTAGCGCAGAGATTGTGGTGGTCTTACCGGTCCCGCCCTTGTGACACATAACTGCATATATAACAGGCTTTTTCAATTAACCCTCCGTTGGTTTATAAAAACATTTCAACAGCTAGACGTTTCCATAACAATGAAAAAAATTTTGTATGCGGCGAGTTGATGCAAGTTTGAATTATGGGTGAGGTGTTATAGATAAAATTGTAATTTGATTTTTTTGAGGACCGTAAAACCAGAAAATTCGATACGCACCTGGTGTATTATTTTCGGCATAAGCTTCAAATATTTCTTCGCCATTTGGTCCTGACAAAGATGAATACTTGTGAGTATTGAGTCCTTGATGTCTGGGGTTTAACTCCAGATAACCCAGCGCTTTTCGAACTGATTTTAACCGTTTACTTAAACCTTTATTTGATTCTAACTGATGATATTGTTTTTCGGCTTCGTCAGAAAATAGTATTTTAAAGCTCAAGATTCTTCGTCCTCATCAGCAAATTTTGCGAATGACCCCAGCGATTTTACCCGGCCAGCTTTTGCGTCGGATATTCCACGCTTTACACTAGAAAGTGCTTCAGGATTATCGTACAACCACTTTTCTCGTGCAGGAATTTCAACCATAGGTTCGAGCAAAAGGCGGCCGTCTGCGTCCTGAGAAACGTTAAAACTACTTACGCCATTTGCAAGCTTACTCAAAGTTACGCGGCCCTTAGAGTCTGGTCTTACTTGTGTCACTGATTTAAATTTTGATTTTCGAGCTTCCATACACTTAAATATAGCAAAGAGTGGGAATTAATTCAAGTGGGAAATCCCACCAGTGAAATCCAATATATTCGATCTCAAGCCCCCAGCCCCCGATAAAGCGTCCCTTTCGACACTCCCAGGGTTTTACAAATCTCAGCAATTGGTATCTGTGAGCTGTGAAGCGCCTTTGCCTGCTCGATTTTACTGACATCCATCAGCCGCGGCCTTCCTCCTTTACGGCCGCGATTAGCGGCAGCTTTAAGCCCAGCCAAGGTTCTTTCCCGAATAAGTTCCCGCTCAAATTCAGCAAGAGCTCCGAAAATATGTAAAAACAATTTCCCGCTGGCGGTTGTTGTATCAATGTTTTCTTGAATTGATTTTAAACCTATCCCACGCGCTTCAAAATCGCCTACAAGCTCAATTAAATGCTTAAGCGATCGAGCCAGCCGATCAAGTTTCCAAACCACCACAACGTCACCTCGGCGCAAATACTTAAGCATTTGACCAAGACCCTCACGCTTTGATTTTGATCCGCTGACAGTGTCTTGATAAATATTGCGATCTTCACAACCGAGCTTTTTTAAAGCATCAATCTGCAAATCTAAATTCTGATCCTGAGTCGAAACCCTGGCGTATCCAACAAACATAAACCCTCCGTGATATAAGAAGAGTTTCAAAAACGCCGAGATCTGTCTATTTTGGAATTGATTTCAAAATGAGGTTTTGAGACGGGTTCTGAAACTAAAAATCTCATGTAACATAAATCTTTATGTTACATGAGATTTGATTTCTAAAAGTTTAAGAAACGCTCATTTTAGGGAAACCTTTTCCTCAGAGGCTAAGACATATAAATGGCTTTTTCAATCCTTACCCAAAGTATCCCCGGCCGGCCCCTGGGGGATTTTCCCTCAACTCCTCAACTCAACCCTTATGTTACGAGGACGCCGCGACACAGGGGGCTCTGTTTACTGGTAAA
>WBZM01000095.1_pt2 | contig 11259 bp, 7 predicted proteins | sample 5204271 | NCBI WGS metagenome assembly WBZM01 (sample SAMN12344346, study PRJNA552823) | activated sludge metagenome | biome: Activated sludge suspended growth; feature: Nitrification reactor; material: Wastewater; isolation source: activated sludge from nitrification reactor of wastewater treatment...
TTTAGCTACGATTTCAACTTTACGGATTATCCCTACTTGTCTGATATTTTCCTTGAGATAATAAAACGAAAACAGCCAAATGCAGACTCGGATATTTCGGACTTATTGGATAAATTTTAAAAAAGATGAATCGTGAAACATATTGCTATTTTGACTGTCGCTCTTTTTTCTTCGTTTTCGGCTTTTTGCCAGACGTATTTGCTGGATGGTGACCGTTGTTTTGATAAAGGTGATTATGGTTGTGCCATAACGAACTACGAACAAGCCATCAAAATTGCAAGCGGAAAAGATAAACAGATTGCTGAGATTAAACTCACGCGGGCGAAGTTTTGCCAAGACCATATTAAAATTGCAAATCAATCATTTAACAAAAAGGAATATTCTGCGGCAAAAACTGAGTATCAAAATGTTTTGGAAAGCAATCCAAAAGATAGTTACGTGCAATCGCAGTTGGAAAAGTGTAAGGCGGCACTCAGTCCAGCAGCAACATTAAGTGTATCAAAGGAAAATCTATCATTTTCGGCGAGTGGTGGGACAGAAAGCATAATGGTAACGACAAATAAAGGTTTGTATTCCGTAAACTTGTTGCCTTCATGGTGCTCTATACAGAAATATTCAGGGTATTTTGTAATAAGCTGCGCTGCAAATTCAAGTACAAATGCCCGCAATGACTTTTTTATGGTTGTTGCAGGTGATAAAACAGTGAGAATAAATGTCAGCCAGTCAGGGAAAAAAGAGGAAACAAAAACTGAAACGACATTAAGTGCAACAAAATCTGGCTTATGGTTTTCTTCTTCGGGCGGTAGGAGTGAACAAATCAAAATTTTTTCAAATGCGCCTTACTATTCAGTTTCATTAGTTCCTTCATGGTTGAAAGTTGAAACACATAGTGGCTTCATTGTTGTAATTTGTACAACTAACAATAGTAACGTGTCTCGGTCCGGTTGGTTTAAAGTGACGGCAGGTGAGAAGGAACTACGAATTACGGTCAATCAGGAAGGAGTTCAATATCGCAATCTAAACAGTCCTACATCACCTAGCAGCAATTATTCCAAAACTAAAACAAAAAAATCTTTCAATAGTCCAAAAACAAAAGATACTTGGGGATTAACTTTGGGATATGTAAATTATGATTTTGGAGAAGGACCCCAATTTGGATTAAAAGTAGAACCGTTGTTTCAATATGGTTTCGGGTTGAATACAGGTATAAATTTGGAAGCATACTCTGTTGATGCTTGGAGCGCATTCACTGAATGGAAATTCCAAGAATATGCAGTAAATATTCCTCTTCACTTAGAATATCGTTTAAATTTCTCTAAATGGTTTAATATTTTTATTTATGGTGGCGCGGGATTTTATGCAGTTACAGATGCTAATTTCAGCGATTATTCCTTACCCTCAACTTTCGATTATGGGGGAGGTTTTCGTGTCACCCACTTTCAGATTAATGTCGGAAGGAATTTGTATCTCGGCGATTTTAAGGCCTTTGATTTATTTGGTGAAAACATTCGGCCCTATCAAAATTATTCAGTTTCAATGGCATTTATGTTTTAATCATACAAATCGGTGAATAATTTTTAAATTATGGAATCTATTATTGCATCAATTATTGCTGGTTTGTTTACTTGGTTTGTACCGGCGTAACCAATGGATTGTCAAATTACGTTTCTTTGATTTAAAAGGGACCAATGGCAATTAGTTATCAAGACGTTCGCAATGAAAGGCAATTGGATGCCAGTACTAGATAAGTTGAAAACCTATGTCTATTGGCTACAAAAGTTCTTTGCTCTAATAAAACAATTTAGTATGGACCCAGACAATGATGTTAAAACTCAGAAAATCAAGCTTCGGTAGGAACGATTGAAGCTTTGGACGCAGATGGTTTTATTTGCAGGGGCTATAATTACTCCACTTTCGTATTATTTTCTTAATAAAACACAAAAGAACAAAGAGTCTGATTTAAACTATTTTCCAAAGCAGGAAGACAGTAAAGCCACTTTTATTATTCCTAAGCCAGTGTATCTTGCCCCTAAACTGGATACTCCGTATTTAGCATCTGAAACAAAGGAAGCGCTTAATGATGCTTCAATGTTAAGATCTTCCTGAACAGAACGCACCCCTGCCTCCAGGCTTGACACCGTTTGACGGTTTACAGCTTCGGATTGCTTATACTCGTTTTGAAGGGAAAGGATTTCATTTTCTCGTTGTTTGACGATCCCTTCCCATTGGCCAATGTCTCTTTTGAGTTGCTCTTGATATTCCTGGGCATCCTTTAAATCTATAGTCTTGTCCTTCAGCAAAAGAAGCAAGCTGTCATAGTCATTGGCCATTTCCATGATCCTGGCCTGTAATTCTGCTTTGCTCAATTTTTTCAGATCCTGCCTTGGACAAGAAGAAGGTTCGACACGAGTGCCATTAAAACGAGAAAGATTCGCATGATCTGGCTATTTTTTTTTGTGTCCGAAAGTTTGATGACCTTAGTTTTTCACACACCTGACATATAATCCAAATATTTTCGACATTGGCCCTTCACCAATCAAATGCTCAGGCTGCAGGTCAATTCCATATGAACTGGTAATATTGTATTCCGTTGCAGTCCAGAACCAAGTTCGATTTAGCAGAAAATCAAATGAGCCATCGACATTTCTCCAGCCCCCGGGAAGGCCGCTTAAACCGCTTTCATTTGTAGCATCTTTGTTGATTACACCCCAATATTCTGTGCCCTCGATCCTGATTTTAGGGGCCAAAATATCCCTGTAATAAATAAAGGGTTCTTTCGCACCTAAGGATAAAAACATTGTATGCCAATCCGGAGAAGTCGATACATGCCACCCCTCCGGACAAATGTTCCGTTGATCAACCGCAGCGTACCAATTATACAATTTACCATAAGGAATATTGTACGACGAATTATTTTCATAATACGCCCATGCTCCGGATGTGGAATTTTTCCAATCGGTAGCATTGGCGAGGTTGATGACAGGGTCTCCGTTCTTATACCGCGTTGTTCTCAGGCTTTCAGCCATCCAGGTTTGGTTTCCAATCGTGGTTGTGTTGTATACATTCCCATCGATGTCGGATAAAAGGGCAGGAGTGGTAACAGCGATTTCAGTACTGTAAGAAATGCCTTTGGAGTTTATCGCAAAACTCCTCAAATAATATTTTCTCCCCGGGATCAACCCTTTGATGGCGCCTCCAAAATTTCCGGTACCGGAACCGAGGAGGATTTTTGACCCATCGACAGTAGGATTAGGGGACTGGCCGTAACATATTCCTCGGCTCGTTACCTGTGTTCCACCATCACTGCTAACCGTGCTGTTTCCCCATGCCCTGGAAGAACCTACGCTGGACATGGACAAGGACCCGATAACAGGAGGCGTTATATTAACCGTAGTAAACGTAATTTCATTGCCGTATGCGGTCCCCGCCGAATTGCTTGCGTAACTTCTCAAAAAGTAATTTGTGCCCGGAGAAAGCCCTTTGATGGTGCCTGAGAAATCCCCCACCCCCTTTCCCGATTCGAGCTTATTGCCTTCTGTGGTTGGTTTGGAGGTGGTTCCCCAGCAAAATCCCCTGCTGGTAATGGAATCGCCTCCATCGGAGTAAATTCTCCCATTGACTACCGCACTGTCGGCTCCTACTTTGGAAACGGACAGGGTGCTTAACGAAGGAATCGAAATACTTAGGGTGACAAAAGTGATCTCATTTCCATATGCCGTGCCATTGGCATTAGTAGCAAAGCTTCTCAGGTAATAGGAAGTAGACGGGGCAAGGCCTGTGATCGAGCTTTCAAAATCTACTCCTCCGGGTCCCTCTTCTGCTTTAGCCCCGGCAATGGTAGGGCTGGGATCAGTGCCCCAGCAGAAGCCCTTATTTTGAATTGCGGAACCACCGTCATCCACAATTCTTCCATGTCCTTTAGCGCTCCTATGGGATATGTCCGTCATGGATAAAGTTAAAACGGTGGGCAATGAAACGCTGTCTGTGGTAAATTCTATTTCATTGCCATAGGCTGTTCCTAATGTATTGGTGGCATAGCTGCGGAGGAAGTAATGGACGCCAGGATTGAGTCCGGAAAATGTCGCTTTAAAGTCTCCTTTGCCAGGGTCCAATTCAACTTTTGAATCGGAAAGGGTAGGTTTTGAAGTTAGCCCCCAACAGAAACCCTTTTTCAGTATGGGAAGGCCTCCGTCCTCCTCTGCAGTCCCATACGCTGTTGCTGCAGTGAAGGTAACGTCCGATACCGCAACGGTGAGAACCGTGGGCAATGAAACGCTGTCCGTTTTAAAAACAAGCTCATTGCCATATCCTGTCCCCTGCAAATTAGCGGCAAAGCCCCTCAGGTAGTAGGTTGTCCCCGGGGATAGTTCTTTTATCGTACCCTGAAAATTACCCACCCCTGCGCCGAGGCTTATATTAAGGCCATCTCTTGTTGGATTTGGACTCGTACTCCAGCATAGTCCCCTAATCAGAATTGTCGTTCCTCCATCGTCCAGGATGGCACCGGAGGCTTCAGCACTGGTCCGGGTGATGTCAAATACCGAAATAGTCTGTACAAAAGGCAAGGAATAACTCTCGGTGGTAAAGCTAAACTCATTCCCATATCCGGTACCGCTTAGATTAGTGGCATAGGCCCGGATATAAATTCTTGTTGCAGGAGGCAAACCAGTAAGTTCCGTAACATAACTTCCCAAGTTGTTACCGGAAGAAACGATTTTATGGTCGTTAATAGCAGGCAAGGGAGAGGTACTCCAACAGACCCCACGCTCCGAGATCTCCAGTCCTCCATTATCTGTAATATTTCCTCCAGAAGAAGCGGCAGTACGGGTAACATGGGTTGGGGTTATGGTAGAAAGAACAGGCGGACTAATCGTATATGTGGTAAAGGATACTTCGTTCCCGTAGACAATGCCTGCACGGTTCTCCGCAAAAGCTCTACCGAAGTACTTTGTCCCGGGTTTTAATCCGGAGATGGCCAAACTAAAGGAATCTTTGATCCCCGCCACCACCTCAGACCGATCTTCAATAGTCGGATTAGAGGATTCAGACCATACAAAGCCCTTTTGAACAGTGCCTCCTCCGCTGGAAGCTAGAGTGCCATTCAAAACCGCCGAGTTGTAGCTTAAATCCGTAACAGATAAAGTGATGACCGAAGCAAATGTTGGGCCCGCCCATACCGGAAGTCCGTTTTCTGACAGAAAAAGACCCTGTCCTGGTAAGCCGGGAGGCAGAAACTTCCATTGTGCTCCGTCCCAATAGAGGATATTCCCGATCTCTTTTCCATCTGAAAAGCTCCCTGCTTTTTCTGCCTGAAATGCATAAGGTACGCTGAGCAATTCGGTGATGCCGGTGATCGAAAACGCATTACCGCCCGAGGGATCCGTTTCGGTTTTGAGAAAAAATGGGCCCTCTTCCCAAGGAATTTTTTCAAACGAACCGGATAAAACGGTACCACTACCAATTATCAGGGTAACCATTCCATTGACATTGGTTGAATCCTGATGCTGTTCGGAATACACAGTACGGCCATTAGGACCTCCTTGCAATATACCAATCCGAACCGAAACTGCCTGGGATTGAACAAGTGTATTTTGGTTGTTCCGGATAATGGCCTGGTAGCTCATCTTATAGGGAACTTGTCCCCAAACGATAGCGGAAGCTGCCAACAAGAAAAGAATCAGTAGATGCCGCTTCATGTTATCTGTATTTTATGATTTTTATTGTCTTCAAAAGCTGTTCTTGGGAATGGATGCGCAAAAAATAAACTCCAGGAGCAAGACGGTTAAGATCAATCTGGGTATTCGCGGCTCGGAGTTTGTCCCAACTAGCTACCCTGCCAGCGGAATCCACCAGAAAATACTCCATGGACTTGTTTTCAAGGGAGCGCACCTCAAGATTCAACTCTCCGGAGAAAGGATTGGGGAAAGCCCTTATCTGCGCTGACAACTGTTTTTCTACAACAGGTGTGATGATAAAAACCTCAAAAGCACTTACTGTTCCAAAATCCACTGAACCTGTGGGACCATAAACAGACCCTACGAGCAGTTGACCAATGGAAAAGCTTACCAACCCTCCAGGGCCGGATCCGTTTCCTCCTCCACCAATAATATTCGTTTGAGACAGGCTAAAATGGCACCAGAGAAACAGGACAATAAAAAAGGCGAACCGTTTCATAGCCGTGGGTTTTCGTCAACATCTAAAGTAAGAATTTCTTCTGAAAGTAATCTCCCATTTTGCTAAAAAGAATAAAAACTAAGGGAAATGGTATTTCCCTTACAGGAAGGATAGGGGAAAAGCTTTTCCGAATTCTCGAAGGCCGAATACTTACCGTTAGGGAGGATAAATTGCATCAAAAATTTTTCTTCCAATACCGAACAGGTTGATTCCTGCGCTGGGGATCTCGGTGTTGTTTCTTGGATTGTGCCCCAGCACACAGGAGCATACTGGAAATATTAGACTTGTTGCAATTTCACACCAAACAGTATAACACTCCGGCCCTAATTTGACATAAACAATCTATCGGATTCAAATCCCTAATAAAATTACTTTAAAAGTATAATTTCCAGCCTATTTTTCCTTTTAGTTATAATTAAAATAAAGATCAATTGCCCGTTGTTGCCTTTTATAATTATAGTATTTATTGGCATGCCAATAAAAAATAACTAAATAAACATTTTAATTAAGTAAAAAATGGTATGAAATAAAAAATATTTTCACTTTTTTTTGATTAAAATGTATTCTTTTGATTTCTGAAAGATAGTTATAGGAAAATAAACATGGAAAAATTTCCTATTACTATTTCAAAAGAAGGTAGAACACGGAAGCCAGACATGAAATCCGAATGGAAGGTACTCAGTGATACCGAAGCTTCTGAACTTACCTTTGAGGCCTTTGCTGAATTAGTAGGCAGCAAGGGATATTCCTTTTCTCATGCAACATTTAATGGGGATATCCGCTATCAAAACTTTGTGTCCTCTCAACTAATAGTAGTTGATATCGATGATAAAAATCAAATCTTCCATCCAAGTCAGGCATTAGAAAGGCTCAAGGAATATGGGCTTGGTGTCAATTTGATCTATAGGACCATGTCTGATCCCACACCACCTAATACCCTGCTAAATCAATGGAATGATCACGTCCAGCGCTTCCGGATGATATTTATCCTTACCGAGCCTATTAATAATGTTGCTGAATTTAAGGGCTTATTATTTAATGCGATGTACACTATTTTTCCTGAAGCTGATAATTGCCACGCCACTCAAATATGGGCTGGTGGGAATGGAGTGGTTTACCTTAACGAAGAATATAGATTATCGACCCGGGATTTAATGAATGCGGTCCATTCCATTCAAACTAAAAATATTCAGACAATTCAAAAAAAATCTGAAAAATTTAAAAAGAAATTAAATAGCCTACCCGCCAACTTTATAGAAGAAGGGGGTGTTGGTTCATCCACGTCCAGTTGTAATAAAAAACTATTACAACCTGCCCTTTTTGAACCACCCATTCGGGGTTATGATTGGCAGATGGCTGCATCTGAAAGTAGATTATTTAATGATTTCTATTATTGTAAAAGAAAGATTTGGCATAATGAATTAAGAGGCTTGTATTCAGCGATGAAAAGAATCAAGGGAGGCACAGCGTTATGGAGAAACCTAATAAAGAAAAATCCAAAAATTGATAATGTCAAAATCATCGATATCGGTAAATGGATTGACAATTACGAATTAAGCGGATGGATTTACCATGAAGAAAAGATAAAGAATTATGCCCCCAGTAATGATCCAGCCGGGGGAAAGTATGAAAAACTAACGGATATACTCTTTAAAAGAGGGCACCCTATAAAGCAAGTTGGAAGGCACTACTTTTTTCCTTTATCTGAAGGAAAATGGAGATTGCAGTATATCTTCAAGGAGGTGATAGAAGATAAAACAAAAGGGACTTATGTGATCAAATTCCCGACCGGAATTGGAAAAACAGAGCAACTCCTTAATGCAAATTTATCTGAATGCATCGTTGCAACTCCAACTCATACCCTGAAGAATGAAATATCTAAAAGGCTTAAAGAGGAAGGGATAGAACACAACGTCATACCAGAACTTCCAGAGTTACCGGAAAGAATCAAGGCTATTTATCAAAGATATATTAGCCTTGGGGCAGTTGACCATTCAATAGGTTTTTTACACTCATTAAAAGGCGGAAAATTATCCAAGTATGGTATAGACGAAATCGAGGAAGAGCAAATTATTGATTCAGTGAAAAATTATTTTAATGCTATTGAACAAGCAAAAAAAGATACACTACCTATCCTGACAACCCATAAAAATATTTTACATACGGATTATGAAAAGCATTCATGCTTAATTATAGACGAAGATATAACAGAAAGGATAGGAGAAACTTTTTCTATTCCTATGAAGACTATTCGGATAGCTATACGTTTGTTAAATCCACAATTCCAATCGTATAATGTATTGTCAGCGATCTACGAATATTCCATAAACGAGGAAAAAATAGGGAAGGTTTTCAGCTATAGCGATATACTAAGAAGCCCGCCAAATAAAAACAACACCATTAGCAAGGAAGAAATTGAAAAACTTGTAGCATCAGATCTGAATGGAGCAATCCTATCCTTGCTTAGATTGGAATACTTTATCATCACCCCCATCGATTATAGAGACCCCGAAGGCGATAAAAATGTTCATTTCATTGTAAGGAATCAATTGCCGAAGGACAAGAAAAAAATCATCTTCTCCGCAACTGCAAATGAATCTTTCTACCGTAAATTATTTCCCCATGTTGAATTTTATGACTATTCATTAGTAAAAACCATAGGCACAGGTCTGCAATATTCTGCCAGGGGATTTAGCCGTTCGACATTTTTGCAAAAAGAGAACCTAAAAATACTGCATCGAATTTCTGATTATTTAGGGTCCAAACCAGTGATTACTTATAAAGATAAAAAATACAAAATGATTTTCCAAAACTGCCGCCTCCATCTGGATAATACCGAGGGAACAAATGAACTACTCGGACAAGATATGGCAGTGGTAGGCACACCCAATAAGCCTTACTATCTCTATCTGCTCTGGGCAGCATTCCTGGGAATACCGTTTCAACCGGAAGAATCCAAGCTGGAAAATTTACGGGTCGAATATAATGGATTTATTTTCAACTATATGACCTTCCCAAATGAAGAGCTTTGCAAAATTCAATTTCACTTCATAGAAAGTTCACTTATGCAGGCAGTTGGAAGGGCGAGAATACTTAGCACTGATGCCAAGGTTGAAGTATTCAGTAACTTCCCTCTTATCGGATTTGAACAAAGAGACTTAATGGATCTACTCCCCAGGAGAAATCAACAGAAAACTTTAAAAACGAACTGTTCGATCGCCTTTCGGTCATCAGGCAGCCTGGCTAGCGGACAAAGTATAGGATGACAGTGCATCGACTGTATTTATCCCCTAAATAACTGAATATATTTTCTAAAACGGGAAGGCTTCAGTTCACTTTGCGCCGGATTATGCACCAACTGATAATCTATTCTCAAACCCTTATTTGTATAAGAGCCTACAGCCTCATGTCCTTAAACTAATGGATAAAAAGCAGTTTTGAAATAAAGATAAATTTAAGATGAGAGTAAAAAAGATAAAGTTTGGGTAATATTCCCGGAATCCTACCTCTCCATGTTTTTATTAAAAATAGAAACCTATTTATAGTAAAATAAAAAAATGGGTGAAACATTTATTATTATTAGACCAGATGAATTAAAAAAGTTGATCCGGGAAGAGGTTCGCCAAGAACGGGAAAGAATTTCTCTAATTGAAAAAGAAAAACAAGCCGAATCGGAATGGCTGACCCGGAAAGAGGTTAAAGACATTTTCAATGTAAGCCTGGGCACTGTGGATAATCTCTCCAGGGATGGGGTGCTAAAAAAACATTATCTCGGAGGATCGCCCCGGTTTAAACGGGAGGAAGTGCTTGAGGCCCTGGCAGCCTATAACAAGTATCAAAGCCCCAAAACTGGCGTATGAAGCTAAGGCCCACCTGCTCCTGGTTCAGGTAGGAACGAACGCCCACCTCAAAAAACGGGGCATTTCATAAATGCTCTCGAATGAACCATCTTGCCAAAAAGGTGTCTGTCATCCCTTTTGGTGCAAGGTGGGATATATTTTTTGTGATTAGGGAACTCCAACCTGCCAATCTGCACTCTGTAAGGTCCATACAGGCCTCAAGCCCTTCTTTTTTTGGTGGCTTGACTTCTCTATGGTCCCTCAATAACATCTAACTGAAGACAAACAATCCGGCAATCCTGTCCGCTTAGCCCAATACTGACAAAAATCAGTGCGGAGCATGATGGGCATCATCTTCTTCTTGCATCAAAAATGACTTATATTGTTTTTGAAACAGAGAGGCTATGAGAGATGCTGGGAAACAGTGTCTTTTATGGCCTTTTATATTTGGGGCTATACCCAGATCGCGAAAAAGGGCGTGATAAGATCAGAAGCCTGCTGGGTGATTTGGGACTTTGAGTGGGTTGGGGTAAATTAAGAGGCACAAAACGCCTATTTCGGGTTTCCTTTGTCGGGCTAAGTGGGGGTGAAATCAGCGGAATAGGGGAGCCCCCGTAGAGAAGTTATATAGGCGAAATAGTAAGCAACAAAGTAAAGGTGAAATATTTCGGTCTTAACTTTGGGGAGTTTCGCTAATACAGTAGTTAGTGGCAAGCATAAAACGCAGACACGTAGATAAAACAGAACAGTAAAAAATGACAATAGACATAACATTTAATGTTTACACAGACGCAAATAGTGGCGACCCGGACAGCACAAGTCCGACACTTCGCTCCTATCATAAAATGTTATGGAGTAAAAAATTGCCAAACGGTGGACTCTTTGAACTGACAGACAAAAAAGTCGGAACGTATTTGTATCATAAATCGGGACTTGGAGAATATTTTTTAGGAAGTGATGCAATTACCCATTCATACAGAAATCATAAACGCAAAACTTGGCTGACACAACAAATCCAAGACGAAGTTCAAGAACTATTTGACACGGGTTCGACAATTGGAGCATACACACTTTTTCCAAACAACCGTGCTGACAAACAACACACAATAAATCAAGCTCGTGGAGTTAACAGCTTCATAGACGACAGGTTTGACCTAACTTTGGAATGTATCAGACTATTTTACGCAGGACAACAAAGCCCACTTTACGACACATTTAAACGTTACAAAGACTTCTTCGACTTGTT
>WBZM01003917.1_pt1 | contig 11254 bp, 3 predicted proteins | sample 5204271 | NCBI WGS metagenome assembly WBZM01 (sample SAMN12344346, study PRJNA552823) | activated sludge metagenome | biome: Activated sludge suspended growth; feature: Nitrification reactor; material: Wastewater; isolation source: activated sludge from nitrification reactor of wastewater treatment...
TCAGAGAACAAACGAATAGAAGAGGCACTTTTGGGGCCTCTTTTGTTTATCTCACTTACAAAAAGAATGATTTTCAAGTATTCTGTTACCAGGCGACCCGCTCGGCAGAGATAGTTCAATAGGTGTCTTCATGAGTGGAGATAGAATCTATTGGCTCTTTTTATACTGGCACATATCGCTACCTACAGGGATTTTAGATGATATATTTGGCTCTCCTTATTCTCCTATGTTTTTCAACTCCCGCATGTTTTGCAAATAGAGAACTCTGGATGGAGGCTGAACCGAATCTTGGTCAAACTGTGGAAGTCCGTGAGTATCATATTCAGGAATGTCAGCGCCGACATGATAATTGGGGAATTATAGATAGCAATGGCAAAATAAGGTCCATTCCTCTCTCTGGTCTACCAAGCATTAACTCCGAAGGACAGATTACCGCTAGGCTGTTAAATTTTGACAAAACGCAGGCTGTGCGCAAACTTATAGGTCCGAACGGTAAAATTCTTCCCGTATCAAATGGCGTAGAAGTTGTGAACTTTATGACTAACAATCGCGCTCCAGTGCGGTTTGTCTCCAATAGTCAAGCAAAAAACGGAACAGCAGAAGGTTTGCACTCGACTTTTTCTTATTGCACTGAAACAGGCCAAGTCCTGACTGCGAGGTTTGACCAAGTTAGTGCATTTAAAGACGGCATAGCAGCTGTAAGAACAGGCAATCAAGTAGGGTTCATAGGTTTAGACGGAAATTTTCTTCCGGATTCAAAAAAGGTTGAGTGTCAATTTCTGAGAGGAATCTCTGAAGGCTGCCTTGCTGCAAATTTGAATAAGTTATGGGGCTTTTTGGATTTTAAAGGAAACTGGATTATTGAACCAAAATTTGAGTATGCAGAACCTTTTCGTGATGGTTTGGCTTTGGTAAGGGTTCATGGCAGGCCTGGTAACAATTCTGAAAATGTTACCTATGTTGATAAAACAGGTAAAACATTTAGTCGTTGCTTCTATTCTGGTAAGTCTTTTGAAAATGGATACGCGGCTGCCTCAATTCTGCCTGACAGAGCTGGTGCAAGTCCACTGTGGGGGCTGATTGGCAAGGACGGCAAATGGGTTGTAGAGCCGAAATTTTCAAGAATAGATGACGCTATAGATTCAACCAGACTTGTTTACGATAATAAGCTCGTCGGAATTTTTTTTGATGGAAAAATTGTAGTTTCTCCCAAATATGCAAGAATTGGTCAATTTTCGGAAGGGCTAGCTTCTTTTCAGGCTATTAAAAGTAAAAGTTTTGGTTTTCTGGATCGCTCAGGCAAGATAGTAATTCCTGCGCAATTTCCATTTGCAGGAACATTTTCAGAAGGGCTAGCAGCAGTCACAATCCTTGGTGCCAAGGCAGCAGAATACAAAATTGGATTTATAGACAGGCAAGGCAAAATGACTATTGCGCCAAAGTTTGCTCTATCTAGTCCTATAGATCCAGCGTTTAATCAAGACTTTGTGCAATTTCATGAAGGAATTTGTTTCATACCGGATCGTCCTTACCGTTCTGGAAAGTACACTCAATTTGGTTCTGGTTATATTGATAGATTTGGTCATTGGATCGACAAAGATGTGATTACCTTGGCCTATCCATTTCATTATGGTCAGGCGTTAGTTCGGTACTATCCAGGCAGTGAAAAATAAGGAGTTGAAATATGCCGAATGAAGCCAATAAAGGTCTGTACTACAACTTCATTTTAGAGCCTTATAAAAAATATGCAGGTGGTTCTACAGCTCTTGCCAGTCAAATTCATGCTTCGCAAGGCGTAAGAAATGCAATTAACGACTTGGCGCGCTTTAATCCAAAGCTTGGCGCGATTCTACAGAAAGCTGGATACAACAAAATTCAATATGCAGATTTACTTCCGATTGTAGGTGGAGAGGCTGCTGCTGGAGAGACTGACGAATGTGCTGATACAAAACCAGGTCATCAAAACGACCCGGACTTTAGAATTGGTGGAAGAACGACACCGAATGGTTCCTACATAAACAGCAGATTTGCAACTCTCCATGAGTTTGGGCATGCCTTAAATGACTTGATGGGTGATATCTTTGGTAAAGATAACTACACCGATACGATAGAATTTGAAAATGCTTACAACACGGATGTTCGTGACCTTCAGGACAAGGAAGACCGCAACCTTTTAACTGCAGAACAAAAAGAATATTTTCACTCGATGACTGCTAATGGTGCAGCTTCAGCTAGGCTCACTGATGAACTTCTTCCCAACACGATTGCAGCTATTATTGAATCATTGCCAGCAAATGGACAAGGTAATCAACCACTAACTGTTCATACACAGTTGAATTCTTTTGAGGTGCTTGATCTTTTCCCTCAAGTGACAGCAAAAGTACGTGCGGCTCTTGCTGCTCTTGGAACTCATAAGCCGGATGAATTCAAAGACAAGAAACAGTGTGATGAGGGCGACGGTCCTAAACATTTCAAGAATCCCAAAAAACCAAATCAGATAGTCGGCCAAATAACTGGCGCTGCTGGCGCTCCTGCCTACGACCCGATAATTCTCGATCTTAATGGCGATGGAATCCAGACGGTATCAATTGAGGCTGGATTCACTTTTGACAATCATGCAACAGGCTTTGAGAATGAGACAGCTTGGGTATCTGATGCCGATGGATTTCTAGCAATTGATAGCAGAGGCGATGGATACATCGTCGACGGCAGCCAGCTTTTTGGAACTGCCATGAAATTGGCCAATGGTTCTAACGCCTCCTCTGGGTTTGCCGCTCTAGCTCAGTTTGATACCAACCATGACGGTTTTATCACCTCTCTCGACACTGACTATCTCAAAATTGGTGTTCTGAGAGGTGAGGGTAGCTTTGAGACCTTAAGTGATCTTGGAATTGCTTCCATATCCTTAGGTTCGACGGCTGCTGTTTTGACCGATAGTAATGGAAACACCCAACTTGCTACCGGTGGCTTTACCTGGTCAAACGGGCAAACAGGATTTCTTGCTGACTATGCTCTCAGAGATAACACCATGTTATCTTCAGCTACCTCACCTGTAGAAGTTTCGACTGCGATACAAGCGCTTCCATCCGCTCGGGGTCTGGGTACGGTAAGAGACTTGCAGCAGGCAATGGAACTAGATAGTTCTGGTGCTCTGACCAGTCTTGTGACTTCGTTCACTCAAGCCACTACCTTTGAGCAGCAAGACAACCTACTCACCCAAATTCTATTAAAGTGGACTGATTCAGATACTTTGCCTCATAGCTTGCCTGGACTTCACATGGATAACCAGGTCTATAACGCAGTTCAGCGTTTTTACGGACAAACTCTAACTTATGCCGGTGCGCTCAATGGGGCGCCAGGAATATTTCAAAGTGAATATCTGAGTTCTGCTTTCCAACTAATTAAAGATTATGTCTATGCTCAAATGGTATCAACCGGTTCAATCAGTGATTTGGCTGATCTTATGGCAGATGGCTCGTATAACCTTACGGAAGATTCTCCAGAACGGTTTGATTTGGCTTTGGTAGCTAACTCTCTGCTCGACCTAGAACAAACTGACCCAAGCTTGGCTAGTTTCAAGGCCACAGAATTCGTCAAAATGTTGGATGGATTTGGAATCATCGAAGATACTGATTTTGAATCCTCGTTTAGGAACGTCATAGCTGCCTCTTCTCCGACGCTGCTGGCAGTCATAGACCAATATAGCAATGGGGTGCAATCGTTTGCCGATAATGCCACCATTGTTCGTTCGTCGATTGCCTTTAACGAGACTATCAATGCGCACGGAAACAACGACTTCATTTACATGGGGGACGGAGCACTCTCAATTTTGAATTCAACTGGTGTCAATACCTTTGTTGAAGGCGGTAGGTTCGGGAAAAACATTATCAATCTGGGTGGCGGTAATAACAGGGTTTATCTTCGTTCACCGGGCACGTCCATCGAACAGATTGATGTAATAGGCGCCGATGCTGATGTGCACTTCGGACCAGGTACCACATTGATCGTTGAAGGGCAAGGAAGCGGAAACTTTTACTTCGATCAGGGTGATGGTGAACTCACCGTCCGTGGTGGCGCTGTTGATTTGAGTCAAACACACAAAGACAGGATAGTTTTCGGTGCTGGGATTCTACCTGGCGATATTCAAATGTCGCTCGAAGGCACTGATTTGACCAACGTCAGGCTAAACTTCAATGGTTCCACCGATACCATTTTGCTCGAAAACGAGATTGTTTCGTCCCTATCAACTAAGCACGTTACCGAATTTGAGTTTGCCGATGGTAGTGTCAAAACGCTGGCGCAAATTCAAAACAATCCGCTCTATGTGACCTTTAGCGGCGACTACCAAACCTTCCAGCGTATCTATTCGCCTCTTGCTGAGACCACGACGATAAATGGGAGTCATAACACCATTCTGGTGGGAAGTGGCAACAGTGATTTTACAGATCACGGCATAGGCAATCACTTCTTTTTATCTGCATCGAACTCCAATGCAGGTCCTGCTGGCAATGATACTGTGACTGTTGGACGCGATGCTCGAATCACTGAGGGTGGGGGTCTAGATACCTTCAATATCGGAATTGGCTCTGGCACAACAGTCATTCAGCCCTTTGGTACACCGCTACATCAAGGCGATTTTGATACCATCAATTTCGGAGCCGGTGTAAGCGCTTCCAGTCTCTATTTCTGGGCGCCGCCGGTCGCATCTGGCCAGGTTACGGCGTATGATCTGAATATTGATCTGGCGACAGGCGAAAAAGTAATCCTGAGCAGCACATTGGCTGCAAGAGTGGGAACACCGAATGCTTTTACTCCAAAATACGTCGAGAAGTTCACTTTTGCCGATGGTTCTAGCTTGACTCTTGATCAAGTTCTGGCTCAAGGTGTACATGTAATTGCCTTTACTGATCCGTTCTTTGGTGGTCCTACCATCAATCGCAATTTTGCTACTTGGAAAGAGATTGTCACGATTGTTGGAAACAATGGCTTTGTGACGGAGGGCTCCGGCGATGACGCTATCGAGGATCGAGGCAATCATAACTTTATCAATGCTAATGGCGGCAATAATACGATTAAGGTCGGCACTAACTCTAATATTCTCTCGAATTTAGGCACCAACGCCATTACTGTCGGAACAGGCTCAGGCACAACGCACATTCAATTGGGCGGCGCGCTTGGAGGCACCTTCAATAACGGCAATGACTCGATAATTTTCGGAGCTGGTATTGCGGAGAGCGATGTTTTTGCTTCGTTCTTGGATGAAGACACACTTCAGATTGATTTGGCCTCTGGCGACCATATTGTTATTGACGGGCAATATCTGAACAATAATGGTTTGAGACAGGTGAGCACCTTCACTTTTGCGGATGGTCAATCGTTCTCTCTCCAGCAGCTGCTCGACAATTCCGTAGTGGTGATAAACAACGCGCTAGACAATGTGACGGTCGATAGAAGTGCTTCTACGTTCAACGAAACAATCAATAACAGCGGTCATTTCGACACAATCTTGCTTGGCGGTGGCACGACGACAGTCAATGATACTGGAAGTGACAACATCATATATGGTGGCGCGGGCTCTTCCGTCATCAATGCTGCATCCAATGACATCATCCACGGCGGAGCGGGCGATGCTCTGATTACAGTTGCCGCAGGTGTTTCTGGTGTTCAAGTCTTTGAACAGACCGCAGGGACTGGGCTAAACGGATTTGACTCTGTAGTGCTCTCGGGAGCAGTTTCGGTTGATGAGTTTACTTTGTCGTCTGTGGGCAAGGATCTGACTTTGACAGATAGCCTTGGAGCGGCAGTTCTGACGTTGAAGGACGGCTTGGACGCAACCGCTGTATCAAAAGCAGTAGGTGATTTTGCGTTCTCGGATGGTTCGCATGTGGCGTTTGCTGATCTAATTCAGCGCGGAGTTAGCGTCACTGATAGCTCTTCCAATACGACTGTAGACCGCAGCTTCTCTGCTGCTAAGGAAATGATCACGCACACTGGTGATTCTGGAACATTCTTGCTCGGTAATGGCGATGTGACCATGACAGTTGGCACAAATGACACTATCCATACAGGCAAAGGCAATGATGCTTTCAATATTGGAGCTGGCAGTGGTCTCACAACAATTATTGAAGATGCTCAGAGTGTAAATAATGGAGCCGGTGACTATGTTCAATTGCTCAACCAGGCTGATGCTAGTCAGGTCACAGTAAGAGCCTCTGGTGCCGATTTCACCCTTAGTTTTGAACCGGGAGATTCGGTCACTATCGTCAATCAGCTTGATGGCGCTGGGCTCAAGAACATCGGCGCTTTTCTTAATGCAGATGGCTCTATTCTTGTTGATAGCGCTGAAATTCAGCAGATTGCAAATGCCTCCCGGTCAACGGCTGGTGACGATCTGCTATCTGGCAGCCGATTTGGCGACCAGATCAATGGCGGCGATGGAAATGACACGATTGCTGCCGGGCTGGGCAACGATGACCTCTCAGGGGGCTTAGGCGACGATATTCTGAGCGGCGACGACGGCAATGACTTCTTGTACGGTGATGACGGCGATGACACCCTCAACGGCGGCAGTGGTAATGACATCCTGAATGGCTATGTTGGAGCTGACACGCTAAATGGCGGTGATGGTAACGACGTTCTCGTCGGTGGACTTGGTAATGACATCTCCTCCGGCGGCACAGGTGATGATACCTATCTTTTTAACCTCGGCGACGGAGTTGACACGATAGATGACGGGGCCGGTGTTCTCGGTGGCGGCAACGACACAATCGAGTTGGGTGTTCTCAGACCGAACGTCCTCTTTACTGCCCAAGGTGAAGACCTGCGTATCGGCTTCACGCAATCAGCCGAGAGTGTTCTAGTGCAGGGCTTTTTGAGCGCTGACGCTAGTAGGCATATTGAGCTGGTGAAGTTCTCGGATGGCTCAACTATGAGCTATGCCGACATTGTAACCCTTGTTTCGACGCCTCCTGGTCAAGATATTTATGGCACCAATGCTGCTAATACGCTAACTGGCACAGCTGGAAACGACAGAATTTATGCCCTCGGTGGAAATGACACAGTCAATGCCGGTGGTGGAAATGACCTGGCTTATGGTGGAAATGGCAATGATGTGTTGAACGGTCAAGACGGCGACGACACGCTATTTGGAGAGGCCGGAGTCGATACTTTGTACGGCGGCAATGGAATGGACGCCCTGGACGGAGGTGACGGAAGTGACTTCCTGTATGGAGACGCCGGTGACGACAATTTGCTTGGCGGTGCCGGGCTGGATGAATTGCACGGCGGAGATGGCAATGATGCGCTAGATGGCGGCACCGGCAATGACATGGTGTATGGCGAAGTCGGCAACGATACATTAATCGGTGGAGCCGGAGCTGATTATCTATACGGTGGTACCGGAAACGATTCTCTAGATGGCGGCACCGGTAATGACTTCTTGTACGGAAATGAAGATAACGACATCCTAATCGGCGGCGGCGGCAACGACACGATGGATGGTGGCGCTGGTGATGACAACCTTGATGGAGGTGCCGGTGCTGATTTCCTCTATGGTATGGACGGTAATGATGTGCTCTCTGGCGGAACCGGTATCGACACCATAGATGGCGGAGATGGAGATGACACTATTTCTGGTGGCACCGGCAATGATGTTCTCTTTGGAGGCACCGGAAACGACCATATTGATGGCGGAGTAGGCAGTGACGACATCCACGGAGGCGCTGGAGACGACATTCTGATTGGAGCCGGTGGAAATGACACGATAGCTGGCGATGATGGAAATGACAGCATCTACGGCGACAGTGGCAACGATACTTTGACCGGCGGCACTGGCAACGACTATATCGAAGGCAAGGCTGGGGTAGATTCACTCTCTGGCGGCACCGGTGACGATACTTTAGTTGGCGGACAAGGCAACGACACCTATCTCTTCTCCAAGGGCGATGGAGTGGATGTTGTGAACGACCAGGGCAAGGTTTCTGATCACATGGACACTATTCGGTTTGGCTCAGGAGTTACGACTCAAGATGTAGCCTTCTACATGCAAGGCAATGACCTGTATTTGAGCCAGGGAGCAGGAGATTCCATTAAGGTCACGGATCAGTCAACGACTACTTCCAAGATTGAGAAATTTGAGCTTGAGGATGGACATTTTGTGAGCAGCGCGGACGTTAACCTGATTATTCAGCAAATAGCCGCCTATCAGCAGCAACATACTGAGGTCAATATCTCTAACGTCAATGACGTTAGAAACAATCAAGACCTGATGACTATCGTCTCCAATACCTGGCACGCTGCTTAGGTTCAGAGAACAAACGAATAGAAGAGGCACTTTTGGGGCCTCTTTTGTTTATCTCACGCTCATGCCTTCGTGCATGTATTTCATTATTGGGTAGATGATAAATTCTATAATCCGGCGTTTGCCTACTTTAATTTCAGCCGTCAAGGTCATGCCGGTTTCAAGGCGTTGTTTTTGTCCTTCTATCATCAAGAATGGCGTCGTTGGCTGCACGTAGACATCAAACACCATGCCTTGTTTTTCGTCTTCGTAGCTGTCCTTTGAGATGATTTTGACCTTGCCTTCAAACATACCATATTTTTGGAAGTCGAAAGTTTCTACTTTAATCTGGACAGGCATGTCCTTTTTGACAAAGCCGATGTCTTTGTTCAAAACTGTTACTTTGACTACGATTGGGCTGTTTGTTGGCACAATAGACATGAGCTTTTCGGCAGGCGTGACGACACCGCCAATGGTGTGCACAAATAATCTGTCAATGTGGCCATTGATTGGTGAGCGGATTTGCTGCTTAGTATTTTTGAAAGATAGTTCTTTCAGGTCTGCTTGAATTTTGGCTCTTTGCCTGTGTTTGTCAGCAAGTTCCTTGAGGTTGTCTTCGTGGTACTTGTGCCTGATCTCATTCAATTCTTCATTTAACTGAGTCTTTTTGTGGGCAAGCTGAGTCAATTTGTGATTAGCTTGCTCAATGTCGCCCTTGTAAGTTGTTATCTCGTCTTGCACCTTGTCATAGTCAGTCCTGGCGACGATATCGAGAACTCCTGAGAGCCGGTATTCTTTCATTAGACTGGCTTTTAACAATGTCGAATACTTTTCTTTCTCAGCTTCTGTTTCTTTTGTTTCAGCATCGGTTTTGAAGAGTTCGGCCGTTTTGGCGGCAAGGAGACTAGATAGGTTGCTTAAGCTAGATGCGTGGAGCTGTGTCTGTGTGTCAAGTAGGTGCGCGTGTTTGCCGTCTGAAGCAGGCGTGAACTGCCTGCCATCAATGCAAGCGTTGATTCTTTCAATTTCTAGGTCGCTTTGCTCAATATCGGCTGACAGCGACTCAATACCTGGCTGAGTTGCAGATGGGTCAATCTCTACAAGCGGCTGCCCGACTTTGACTAAATCGCCTTCTCTAACAAGTATTTTGGAGATGATGCCGGAGTCTAGGGGCTGGATAATTTTGCTTTCGCCCACCGGCATGACGCGCCCAGATGAAGAGACAACAATGTCTATCTCTCCAAGGCACATCCAAATAATCGTTGAGGTGAAAATCAGAATGACAAGCCAAAAAGTCCACTGAGAGAGAGGGCTTACTGGACTGTCTTCAATCTCAGAAAGGACCGGCTTAAATTCGTTGCTATCGTCAGATTTGAACATCAGACAGCACCAGCCTTAAGTGAGGGCTTTTCATTACCGGTGGAAAAGCCAGCAGTGCCTGCTTGTTGTTTGTTTAAGCTGGCGTAAAGCCCGTCTTTTTCAATAAGCTCAGAGTGAGTACCAGACTCAACAATTTTGCCTTTGTCTAGAACAATAAGCCGGTCACAGCTTCTTATCGTAGAGAGCCTGTGGGCGATTATTATTGTTGTTCGACCTTTCTTGATTTCATTGAGGTTTTCTTGAATTATCCTCTCAGACTCGTAGTCGAGGGCTGATGTGGCTTCGTCGAAGATAAGGATCTTGGGGTTGCTGATAAGGGCGCGGGCGATTGCCACCCGCTGTTTTTGCCCACCTGATAGCGAGGCTCCGCGCTCGCCAACGACAGTATCGTAGCCTTCTGGCAGCTCTGATATGAAGTCATGCGCTCCTGCTACTTTAGCTGCGGCGATGATGAGATCCATAGAGGCAGAGGGTAGTGGATCGCAAATGTTGTCTCGAATAGAGCTGTTAAACAAGAAGCTCTCTTGCGGCACGACTCCGATATTGGAGCGTAGCCATAGAGGCTCCATGTGGCGTGTATCGACGTTGTCGATGAATAGCGATCCGTCGATTGGCAAATAGAGCCGTTGGATGAGCTTAGCCACAGTGCTTTTACCGCTGCCGCTCCTGCCGACTATGCCGATGCTTGTTCCTGCTTCGATTTCTAAGCTGATGTCATCGAGTACCTTTGGCCTGGATGGTCCGTAGGCAAAAGAGATTCCCTTGAAAACAATAGCGCCCTGTACGGCAGGCAGTGTGATGCTTTTGGAGGACTGTACCTCCAGAGGGTGGTGCAGGATATCGCCCAGTCTATCGACGGCAAGCAATGCCTGCTGGAAGTCGTTCCATAGATTGACCAAGCGAAGGACAGGCTGGGTGAACTGCCCGGCGAACATCTGAAAGGCAATGAGCTGCCCGATGGTGAGCTTGTTTTCGATGACCAGGCGTACTCCCATGTAGAGCACACCGATTGTCATGCCGCGCTGAATGAGTGAGCAAAAAGCACCGGCCACGTTGCCCATATTGGCGAGTTTAAAGCTAGCTTTGAGGTAATTACCCAGGGCGTTCTCCCACTTGCGCTGCACGGCGCCCTCAACAGCCAGAGATTTGACAGTTTGCACACCGGTGACACACTCAACGAGATATGAGCTAGACTCAGATGCCATATTAAACTTGTTTTGCAGCCTGGCGCGAAGCTCTGGGGTGACGATGACATAGATTGTGCCGACCAGGGCCACCCCGGCTAGCACAATGCCTGTTAATGGCGGGCTGTAGATCAGCATCATGACAACAAAAACAAAGGAGAAGAGCAGGTCGATAATGAGAGTTACCGATTTGTTAGTAATAAACTCTCTGATAGTATCCAGCTCTCTGACCCTGGCTACAATATTGCCGACTTTTCTAGTCTCAAAGTAAGCGAAGGGTAGCCGGAGCAAGTGGCGGAATAATTTAGCGCCGAGCTTGGCGTCTATTTTGTTTGCGGCATGTACAAAGACATAGTTACGCACCATATTTAGTGCAAATTCAAATAGTCCAACAAGCAAAAATCCAACGGCC
>WBZM01003918.1_pt1 | contig 11253 bp, 10 predicted proteins | sample 5204271 | NCBI WGS metagenome assembly WBZM01 (sample SAMN12344346, study PRJNA552823) | activated sludge metagenome | biome: Activated sludge suspended growth; feature: Nitrification reactor; material: Wastewater; isolation source: activated sludge from nitrification reactor of wastewater...
TGGCGCGGCGTCCGTTTTCTGTATAGCGTTAACGCCCTTGCCCAGCTTCCGCCCGATACCGGCCGGGAAGTGGCCTTCGCCGGCCGCTCCAACGCCGGCAAATCCAGCGCGATCAACCTTCTCACCAGCCAGCGGCAGTTGGCCCGGGTCAGCAAAACGCCCGGCCGAACCCAACTGCTCAACTTTTTTCTGGTGGAGCCGGATCGCTACTTGGTCGATCTGCCGGGTTACGGTTATGCCCGGGTTCCCGACTCGATTCGCCGGCACTGGGGAGAACTACTGGAACGCTATTTGACCGGGCGCGCGGCGCTGCGCGGCCTGCTGCTGCTGATGGATATCCGCCATCCGCTGACCGACATGGATCACCAACTGCTGAACGGCTGCGCCGCCCGCGAGCTACCGGCGCACATCCTGTTGACCAAGGCGGACAAACTCAGCCGGGGCGCGGCGCTGGCGGCGCTGGCCCAGTTGAAACGGCGGCTGGCAACGAATTATCCGGGCGCCAGCGCCCAGTTGTTCTCGGCGCTGACCGGCCAGGGCATCGGCGAAGCCCACGCACGACTGGATCACTGGTTGGGGTATCGGGACGAACCGTGAAAACACCTCAGCCTTCATGCGCCGAGGACGGGTCGGACCGAGTCCGCCACCCGTCGGCCAACAGACGCGCCCCCAATGCCCGACCGACCAGTTCGCCGGCCCGCCCCAGAACCAGCGTGCCGGCACCGGGATGGAAGCGCTGCTCGTCCCAACTACCCAGCGCCAGCAGTCCACGCCACCGGCCGTCGCCCAAGGGCACCAGCGCCGCCGAAGCCACCTGCGGCGCGCAATCGCCGAACAGCGCGATGGCCTGCTCCGGACGCAAACGACCGCAGCGCGATTTGCCAACCTGCAGCAAGCCTTCGAACAGGGCGAGCGCCTCCGGGCGCAGGAATTCTTCCGCCCCCGAGCCGGCGACGAGCGCGGCTTCCAGACACAGGGCGACGCAATCGGCGTTGAATTCGTCCCGTAGTACCGCCTTTATGCGATACAGCAGCCCGTCCAATTCGTTCGGCGCGTCCAGCAGGTCCAACGCCAACCGCTGGACCCGTTCCGCCAGCCGGTCGTTGTCGCGGGCGATGGCGACCAGTTCCAACAGTTTGCCATGCAAGCGCTGGCCACGCTCCCGCAACAAACGGTTCTGGTACTCCAGCAACGACACCGCCGGCTCGCAGGGATGAGGCACCCGCAGGCTCTCCACCAGGTCGGGATGACGGATGAAAAACTCGGGATGCTCGCGCAACCAGTTGACCACGACGCGCTCGATTTCCGTCGGACCCGGTACCGCCTGTTCGTCGCTCATCGTTCGATCCACCTTGCGGTTGGCCGCCTCGCGCTCATGGCTCGATCCAGCCTTCGAATACCGTTACCGCCGGTCCGGTCATGGTCACCGGCTCACCCTCGCCCGCCCAGTGGATATCCAACGCGCCGCCGGGCAGCTCGACTCGCACGCTGGGCCATAGCAGACCCCACAACCGGCCGGCGACCACCGCCGCGCAGGCGCCGCTGCCACAAGCCAACGTTTCGCCGACACCGCGTTCGTAGACCCGTAGCCGAATCTGATCAGGCGCGATCACCTGCATGAACCCAATGTTGGCGCGTTGGGGAAAGCGGCCATGCCGTTCCAGCAAAGGCCCCAGATGGGCCACCGGCGCGCGCTCCACATCGTCCACTCGCAGTACCGCGTGTGGGTTGCCCATGGACACCACGCCGATTTCCAGCTCGATGCCGTCGGCGGCGATCGGATAGAGCGGCGCGCGCTCGGTGGCGAAAAAGGGCACGTCGGCCGGGTCGAGCCGCGGCTGACCCATGTCCACCGTCACCCGGTCGTCCGCTTGGATCGTCAAGCGCAGCAGACCGGTCGCGGTTGCCACGCACAGGTCGCTCTTGTCGCTCAGCCTCCGATCGCGCACGAAACGGGCGAAACAACGGGCACCGTTGCCGCACTGCCCTACCTCCCCACCGTCGGCATTGAAGATCCGGTAGCGAAAATCGGCATCTTCCCGATCGGAAGGCTCGACCAACAGAAGTTGATCGCAACCAACGCCAAAGTGGCGATTCGCGAGCCGGCGGATGTACTCCGGCGTCAATGCCACCGGCTGGCTGACGCCGTCGATCACCACGAAATCGTTGCCAAGTCCTTGCATCTTGGTGAAGTGCAGTTTCATCGCCTTAACCTCGACCAGATCAAGCGAATGTATTTTTATGATTCACAACATCAACTCCTCCCCGTCCATGCAATCTTGTACAAATCCAGCCGCCGGTCGCGGAAGTTGCGCACGCTGCCATGCATGCGCATCTCCTTGAGATTGTCCAGATCCAGATCGACGATCAGCGTCATTTCCGTATTCGGCGTGGCTTCGGCGGCAATGGCGTCGTGCGGGAACGCGAAGTCGGACGGGGTGAACACCGCCGCCTGAGAGTACTGCATGTCCATGTTCTCCACTCGCGGCAGGTTGCCGACACTGCCGGAAATCACGACGTAGCATTCGTTCTCGATGGCTCGGGCCTGCGCGCAACGCCGCACTCGCAGATAGGCGTTCTTGGTGTCGGTCCAGAACGGCACGAACAGAATCTGCATGCCCTGATCGGCCAGCAAACGCGGCAGTTCCGGAAATTCCACGTCGTAGCAGATCAAGATGCCGATCTTGCCGACATCCAGCTCGAATACCCTGAGCGAGTCGCCACCCTGAAGACCCCAGTAGGACCGCTCGTCGGGAGTAATATGCAGTTTGGACTGCTTATCCCAGGTACCATCGCGCCGGCACAAATAAGTGGCATTGTACAACACACCGCTGCCATATTCCGGCATGCTGCCGGCGATAATGTTGACATTATAGGCGACAGCCAACTGGGCGATGGCATCGCGCAGCGGTTCGGTGTATTCGGCCAGTTGCCGCACCGCTTCGGCGGTATTGCGCTGGTTGAACTGCGCCATCAGCGGGCCGTTGAAGAATTCCGGAAACAACACGATGTCGGTCTTGTAGCCCGCCACCGCATCTACGAAATATTCGACCTGTTGCAACATATCGTCCAGCGAGACAGTCTGCCGCATCTGCCACTGTACCGCCCCAACCCGCACCACCGACTTGCGGCCGCCGATCAGGACCTCTTTATCTTCGTAGTAGATGTTCAGCCATTCCAGCAGCACGGCGTAAGCCTGGGACTCGGTATCGTCGGGCAGATAGCCGGTCACGATCTTGCGCACATGGAAGTCGTTGGCCAACTGGAAGGTCAGGATGGGGTCCACCAGCTCCTTGGCCCGCACCTGCTCCACGTACTGCTGGGGGGTCATGTCGTGGGCGTACTTGCCGTAGCCGGGAATCCGGCCGCCGACGATGATGGCGCGCAGATTGAGCTTCTCGCACAGTTCCTTGCGGGCGTCGTACAACCGCCGACCGAGCCGCATGTCGCGATAATCGGGATGCACGAAGACATCCACCCCGTACAAGGTATCGCCGTTGGGGTCGTGGGTGGTGAGGTAGCCGTCACCGATGATCTGATTGTAGGTGTGACGATCACCATGGCGACCGTAGTCCACGATCAGGCTGATGGTGGCCGCCACTACCTTGCCATTGTCCTCGATGCAGATTTGCCCTTCCGGAAACCGGGCGATCTGGGAAGCGAACTGCTCGCGACTCCAAGCCCCGTCCATGCTGGGGTAGACCGCTTCCATGATCTCCTCGACATCGCCATAGTCGGACAGACGCAGGTTGCGTAGTTTCAGCCGGTGCTGGACCGGGTGTTCGAGGGTTCGATGCTGAATCGGGTTTTCGGAAGTTTGATCGGTCATTGCAAAATCGAGCTTGCGCGGTTAGAGGTTGGAAACGGCGGACGCGATCATGCCACCAGCCGGAGGTAGTCGCGGTAAATACAGCGATCCATCACCACGGTCAATCCAGCCGCTTGTGCCCGCAACGCCGCCGTTGAATCGATCACGCCATCCTGTAGCCAGAGAGCCGGCAGCTTCAGGTCGATGCACTCGTCGACGATGGCGGCGACGTGGGAAGGATCGCGGAATACATCCACCAGATCCACCGGCTCGGGCAAATCGCGCAGACTCGGATAGACCTTCTCGCCCAATCCTTCCGACAAGGCGGGATTGACCGGGATGATGCGATAACCGAAACCCTGCAATGCCTTGGCGACCCCGTGGCTAGGCCGGCGCGGCGAGGCGGACAGCCCAACTACGGCGATGGTCTTGATCCGCCTCAGGAGGGTGCGGATTTCATCCATGGAGGGATTGGTAAAACGGGAGTTCATGAAATCGGTTCCTTGTGGGACTTCCACGAAGCCAGCACCAGACCGTGAAACTGCGGACTCACGACCATACCGCTTCGCCGGCATACAACTCCGCCACCGTTTCCCGCTGGCGCACCACCTGGAAACGGCCACCGTTCACCATCACCTCGGCGGCGCGCGGCCGGGAATTGTAGTTGGAACTCATGGCGAAACCGTAAGCACCGGCGGAGCGCACCGCCAATAGATCGCCCGGCTCGATGTTCAATTCCCGGTCCTTGCCGAGAAAATCGCCGGTTTCGCAGATTGGTCCCACTACGTCGTAGCGATGCGGCTCACCCACCGCGCGTGGTTCGACCGGGATAATCGCCTGCCAAGCCGAGTACAGTGCTGGCCGCAACAGATCGTTCATTGCCGCGTCCACCACCGCGAAGCTCTTTTCGTCACCTTGCTTGAGCAGTTCCACCCGCGTCACCAGAATGCCGGCGTTGCCCACGATGGCCCGGCCCGGCTCGATCAGAATTTCGTGGGGCCGGTCGCGCAAGCGTTCCAACAGAGCGGCGGCATGCTCGGCCGGCAGCGGCGGCTCCTCGTCGCGATAGCGAATGCCCAGCCCGCCGCCCAAGTCGAGATGACGGATCGCAATCCCCTGCGCTTCCAGTCGCCCCACCAGCGCCAGCACCCGCTCCAGCGCGTCCACGAACGGCGCCACCCGAGTCAACTGCGAACCGATATGACAATCCACGCCAACGACTTCCAGATACGGCGAGGCGGCGGCCCGCGCGTAAACCGCCAACGCCCGCTCCACCTCAATACCAAACTTGTTCTGCTTGAGTCCGGTGGAGATATAAGGGTGCGTATCGGCGTCCACGTCCGGATTGATGCGCAGCGACACCGGCGCCCGCTGGCCTCGTTCCGCCGCCACGCGCTCCAACAGCGCCAACTCTGCTTCGGATTCGACGTTGAAACAGCGGATCTTCATTTCGAGGGCGTGTTCCAGTTCGTCACGGCGCTTGCCGACCCCCGAAAACACGATTTTTCCGGGATCGCCGCCAGCCGCAAGCACGCGTTCCAGCTCACCGCCCGACACGATATCGAAACCGGACCCCAGCCGAGCCAGCACGTTCAGCACCGCCAAGTTGCTGTTGGCCTTGACCGCGTAACAAACCAGATGGGGATGCTCACCGAAGGCGTGATCGAAAGCGCGCCAGTGGCGTTCGATCGTGGCGCGGGAATAAATGTAGCAAGGGGTGCCAACCGTCGCCGCGATGTCGGCGACCGGCACGTCCTCGGCATGCAACCGGCCGTCGCGGTATTCGAAATGGTCCATGATTCAAGGCTTCACGGTGGAGGGCTGCTCGGACGATGGCGGTTGCGGCTGGGGTTTGGGCAGATACAGCGGACCCTTCTGGCCGCAGCCGGCCAGCAACGCCACCAACAGCAACCCTGTCAGCACCCGTCCGGGGTGAAATCTAGGCATCGAGACAATATCCTGAGGTCGGACATGAAAATCGTCGTCAGTATAGCGCGCAATCGCCTGAACGACGTGGCTTGACAAGCCAGGCCGCTTTCCCCGGTAATGCCGCCTGACCGCCAATCCACGAGAATTGTTCATGACCGATATGCCTCTGACCACCGTTGAGATCGAACCCGCCGGCACCGCCCGCTCCAGCGTAATCTGGATGCACGGGCTGGGCGCCGATGCTCATGACTTCGAGCCCATCGTACCGGAACTACGCCTGCCATCGGAACTGGGCGTCCGCTTCGTCTTTCCCAACGCACCGATCCGCCCGGTCACGGTCAACGGCGGGATGCGGATGCGGGCCTGGTACGACGTGCTGAGCATGGATCTGCCGCGTCAGGAAGACCCCGATGGCGTGTACGCCTCCGAGCGGGCGATTTACGAGTTGCTCGAACGCGAAAAGAAACGCGGCGTCCCCGCCGAGCGCATCGTGCTGGCCGGTTTTTCCCAAGGCGGCGCCATGGCCCTGCATACCGCGCTGCGTTATCCCGATCAATTGGCCGGCATTCTGGCCTTGTCCTGCTACCTTCCCCTGGCCAGCCAGTTGAACGGCGAACGGCGGCCCGCCAATCGGCAAACGCCGATCTTCATGGCCCATGGCGACTACGACGCCATCATTCCACTACGTTACGGCCGGCAAAGCGCCGAGTTGCTGGAGAGCTTGGCTTACCAAGTGGAATGGCAGGATTACGGTATGGGCCACGAAGTGTGCTGGCAGGAAATCCAAGATATCGCTGGCTGGCTGGGACGAGTGCTGGCCGTTTCCAGGGCTTGAACGCTCCCGACCAACCAGCTAGCGCTTCGGACTTCGCCCCACCGGCATAAAACCCGCCGGCTTGGTCCCGATCCACGCCGCAAAGCGGCGAATCGCCGGATGCGCCAGCAACGCTTCGCGGCTGTGGTAGCCCGCCGCCATTTCCTTCTCGCTGAGCACGCCATGAATATGATCGTGGCAGGGTCGGCAAATCCACAGAATGAGAGTGCGTGCTTCTTCACGCTCGAACAAGCGTTGGGTGCGCTTCTTGCGATGGCGGGTACGGGGAATCAAATGATGGCGAGTCAGCGCGGACATGAGCCTGCCGCACAACTCGCAACCGGGTGGTTTGGGCGGAATGCGGCGGAACCCGATCATGCCTGTCTTGGCCTCAAATCAGTTTCGGCACCCTGAAAACAAAAAGGGCCGGACAAAAGAGCGTCCGGCCAAAAACCACCAAAGGAGGATGTGCAGCAGACTGAGGAGAAGCAAAGATGCCTGCTGCACGGTTGCAATTCTAGCAAAAAATTTAGAGCAAACACACTATTTTTCGTTGTTTTTCGGCAAAAAACAACATTTTGATTTAGAAACAACAAGTTATAATTAATTTTTGTTGCACTACTGAAATATTTGCTCAAATTTAAGGCAGCTCCGGTAGCGCCGAATCATCGGATAACGCCAGTATTGCATCGATGAGCCGGTCCGGTTCGCGAATTCCGCCATGAACCATCAACATCCGCGCCTTGGCGATCAATTCGACCGGCGTCAACGGCGCTTCGGGATCGCCCTTGGCATGAGTGCGTCCGACCGTGACCCGTTCGCCATCGCGCAATACGACTGTCACCGCGCTCCCCCAGGCCGAGGGATAAACGGCGGCATAGGGTTCGGCCACCCGCAGGGTCACCCGCCCGCGCAATGCCGCCAGCTCGGCCCGCGCCGGCTCGGCAAAAGCAGCGAAATCCACGGCATCCCGCGCCAGCGCCGCCGCCACGCAATGCTGCAACGAAAATTTGGCCTCGTAATCGCTCCGAGGCAGCGGCCGATCGCAAACCTCCAGCGCCGCCGGATAACTCTCCACTTCCACCCGCTCGATGGCGCCGACTGGGCAACGATGCCGTAATTCGCGAGCCGCGTCGATGGCCGGATGCGTATGCCGGCAGGACGGCCAGGGTTTGATCGAGGTAAGCAGCAACTGCCAGGGACCGTTCGGGTCGCGTGTCACCGCGGCGGGGTCGGCGTCGGGACAGGTGGCGGCAAACCAACCCTTGGCCCCTTCCAAGATGGCCGGCGGACCAGTGAAGCCGAACCGGGCCAGATCCGTCGCCAACACCCCCGCCTCCGCCGCCCGTCCGGCGTGCAGGTGCTTGGTCATCGTTCCGGTCTCCAAAAACTGCCACAGCCCGAAAGACTGCGCGCCGGCATTGCCCAGGGCGTGGACCGTGGCCGGCGGATCCAACCGCAACAACGCCGCCGCCGCCATGGCCGAACCATAGGGACCGCAGGTGGCGGTGTTGTGCCAAAGCCGATAATGGGTCGGACCAACCGCCATCCCCACTCGCGTCACCGCCTCGAATCCCCACAACACCGCCCTCAGCATGGCATGGCCGCGAATGCCTTCCCGCGCCGCCACCGCCCAGGCCGCCGGCACCACCACGCAACCCGGATGGACCACCGAAGTTCGGTGCAGATCGTCGGTTTCCAAAATGTGGGTCAGCGATCCCAACAGGAAAGCGCGCCGCGCGGCGTCGGCGATCGTGGTTTCGTCGGCCCAACGCAGCAGGATCGCGCCCGGTTCGGTCGTTCGCGCACCCAGCGCGTTGGCCATCGCATCCAACGTCAGCAACGCCGCCTGTTCCAAATCGGTGGCCACGACCGGTTTGTCGGTAATCAGTTCGGTCAACTGTTGGGTCAAGGTCGGTCCAGACATGGTTGTTCTCCCGTAAGGAACGAACTGGCCGCCGGACGTCGCGCCGGCGGCCAGTCACGTTCATGCTTTGCCATAAACTCAGCCACCGCGCGGAAAGGCGGCCAGGTCACTCCTTCCAGGGTCGCTCGCATTCCACGAAGCGCCGCCAGGACTCGGCGAACTGGTCTTCATGGACATCCAGCCGGCAACCATACCAACCATCGATCACCTGTCGGGCGGCGGACACCGTGTTCAACCGCGCCTCGTCCAGCAATCGCCGTGTGACCGCGATGTCGTTCATTACCCCAAGATCATCTTGCAGCTTGGCCAAGGCGCCCAGAAAGGGTTTGACCGACGGCACCGGGTAGAGGCTGGCGAAAAAATCCATCGCGTAGCGCAGTTCCTTGATGCGAATCCGCAGCGCGTGCCGCTCCTCGGCGGTCAACCGGGCAAAATCCTCGCCTCGCTTCAGCACTCGCCGATAATCGTCTTCCAACAGCGGGGTGGCAAACTTCAGCACCGGCCTGTCCAGGTGCTCTCGCTGCCGGTCAGTCAGGTTCTCCCGCCAGGCGCGGCAATCCAACCAGCCGGCAAACTGCTGCAACAGCAGGGGATAACGGGGTTCTTCCAGCGCCGCGCGTAAGCTTCGATAGTGGCTCCGACGGAGGGTCTCGGCCCTGGCCCGAAACAGATGCAGACCGCGCTTGCGGGGAAAGCGCGCGAACACCGGTAACATGCCTTCTTCCAGAAATACATCCCAATCGCGGGCCGGCCCCAGAAAACCGTTCAGCCAGCGGATACCCGCTACCAGTTCGGCGCTGACCTCACGCGGGATGAGCGGCCGAAAGATCTTGAGACCGGAGCGCAGTCGACGGAACGCCACTCGCATCTGATGGACACCCTCGATCTGCTCGTCCAGCACCGCCGGCCGGTTGGCCTCGGCGTGTGTCAGACAGGCGCCGACGATGGCGATGAAGGCTTCCTCGCTGGTGGTATCGACCGTCAGGGCGAGCGGACTGGCCTTGACGTGGGTGACGACTGGCACGCTCACGGACCGCAACTGCGGGTCAGCGTTCAAAGATCGGCCGCCGGGCGATGCCCTTGGGTTTACGCTTCTTCAAGCGCCGAGCCTCCTTTTGTCGGCGCTCGGCCAGTTCGATCAGTATCTGTTGGGAACCACGCGGATCATCGCCCTCGCCGGGCATGCGCTGAATGTAGGTGCCGTCGGACTGCATATCCCAGGCGTCACGCCGGTCGTTGAGTTGAATATCCAGAATTTGCTGCAATTCTCGCTGCAACTCCGGGAGATCCACCGGCGCCACCACCTCGACCCGACTCTCCAGATTGCGCTTCATGCAGTCGGCCGAACCAATGAAATATTCCTCGGCCCCTCCATTCAGGAAATGGTAAATCCGGGTGTGCTCCAGAAACCGGCCGACGATGCTCACCACCCGCACCTGCTCGGACAACCCCGCGATACCGGGTCGCAATCGGCAGGTATCACGAATGATCAAATCCACCGGGACACCGGCCTGCGACGCTCGATACAACGCCGCCGTGATGTCCTTGTCCTCCAGCGCGTTCATCTTGAACTGGATTCGCGCCGGCCGACCGGCCTTGGCATGTTCGCTCTCCCGCTCGATCTTGGTCAGCAGCGCCGGCTTGAGCATCTTGGGCGCCGGCAACAGCTTGCGGTACAGACGTTTGGGCACATAACCGGTGGTCAGATAGTTGAACAGCTCGGTCAGGTCCTCACCGATGGCCGGATCACAGGTCAACAAGCCCAGATCGCTGTACAGCCGGGCGGTACCGGCGTGATAGTTACCGGTACCGATATGGGCATAGCGGCGCAGACCATTGTAGTCGCGCCGCACCACCAGGATCACCTTGCTGTGCGTCTTCAGCCCCAGTACCCCGTAGGTCACATGGATGCCGGCCTCTTCCAGTCGGTTGGCCCAGCGGATGTTGGCCGCTTCGTCGAAACGCGCCTTCAACTCCACCACCACCGTCACCTGCTTGCCGTTCTGGGCGGCATCGACCAGATAATCGATGATCTTGGAATCTTCCGAGGTGCGGTACAGGGTCATCTTGATCGCCAGCACCTTCGGATCGAAGCTGGCTTCCAATAGAAATCGCTCCACCGAGGTCGCGAACGACTCATAGGGATGCTGCAACAGGATCGGTCCGACCTCGCGGATGATGTGGAAAATGCTGCGCTTGTCGCTCAGCTTGGGATGATCGAGTGGATGGTGCGGCGGATCGTGCAGGTCGGGTCGGTTGACGCCGACGATCTGGAACAGGTCGCGCAACGCCATCATGCCGTCGACCTCGAACACCTCGCTGGCTTCGTCCAGACCCAGTTCGGCGGCCAGCATGCCCCGGTGCACGGGGTCCATGTCCTTTTGTACTTCCAATCGAACGATGGGAGCGAACTTGCGCTCGCGTAATTCGGTTTCGATCATCACCAGCAAATCGTCGGCCAAGTCCTCGTCGCGCTCGGTGATGGCGTTGCGGGTGACGCGGAACAGCTCGCAGCCTTCGATCACCATGCCGGGAAACAGCAGATCGAGATTGTTGGCGACCACATCCTCCAGCGGTACGTACAGTTCCTCGTCGCCGACCTTGAGAAAACGCGGAATGCCGGAGCCGACCGGCACCTTGATCCGCGCCAGCCCGCTGGCATCGTCGTTGGGGTAACGCACCGTCACCAGCAGATTGAGCGACAGGTTGGAAATGAATGGGAACGGGTGCGCCGGATCCATGGTCTGCGGCGTGACCAGGGGAAAGATGTTTTGC
>WBZM01003919.1_pt1 | contig 11248 bp, 24 predicted proteins | sample 5204271 | NCBI WGS metagenome assembly WBZM01 (sample SAMN12344346, study PRJNA552823) | activated sludge metagenome | biome: Activated sludge suspended growth; feature: Nitrification reactor; material: Wastewater; isolation source: activated sludge from nitrification reactor of wastewater...
TGACAACTGCATGAGATATGGCGTTCTACTCGATTAACGTTGGACAAGCAGCCGAAGCTGGATTCATATTCAAATGTATTCAGCATGGGCTTTCGGTAAGCCGACCGATGTTTGATACTGAAAAGTACGACTTCATTACAGACTCAAAAGTAGCAATGCACAGAGTTCAAGTGAAGTCAGTTCTTACTGGAACAAGAGCAGTAGTTGCTTACGGTAAGAACAGAAAAGACAGATACAATTCAACTCAATGCGATTTTATTGCGATTTGGGTTGTAGAACTTGACGAATGGTATTTAATACCAACAGACGAAGTGGAAGGACGGAGTATAAATTTAAAGGAGAAATACAACAAATACAGAGAATCATGGTATCAATTAAAGTAAATCTTGATACACATCTTTCATTCATCTTTGAGATGTTTGGAAGGATAATGACTGATGAAGAATTAGCCGAACTTAGAAAAATCATCATCGCAAACGACACACTAACAATAGACATACGATGAAAGAAGAGATACTGAAAGGAAAAAGGAAATACTTAATCATCCCCATGTCTAAGTACATGGAGTTGATGCAGGAATTAACGCAGGAAGAACTTACACAAGTAGTACACGAAGGACGACTATACGAAACACAGGTTATAATTGACGACACGATCAACGAAGCTCGAATCACGAACAAGTTACCGCCGTCAATTACACAGAAAAACGTTGAAGTTCGCTACATAGATTACTCAGCACTTACTACAAGTGATAAGATTTACTTCAAAAAGCACACACTCGATGTACAGAAGAACACCGAGACAGCTTTTTTGAGTGATTTTAGGATGCAAGGTCAGTTTGAGCTACTGTTCGACACAAAAGAGAGAGCCGAAGTGTTTATGAACGCGTTTTATCGCCACGCACGTCTTAACTCACGAATAACACCGCATTGGGCATCACCGATTAGGATTAAATTAAAATACAGAACCAAACAAGACCGATTAATGCAGGTCGGAGGAATGATTGTATGACACACAAAGAAGCAATCTTAGATATTGTAAACGACTTGGAGTCTAACACAGCAGATTTTATTCCAACTTGGATTGAAATTCGCGGAGAGATCGAGAAACTTCGTCTCATTGTCGCCGCCTATGATGGCGGTGACTATACAGAAGAACAGATGGTAAAACATTCCAATACTGTTTTATCAGATGTTAAAGAATTTTTGCTCGTGGAGAAGCGAATAAGTGATTTAGACGTTATCCGACAAACAATGTTAAACTGATGGACTATTTTTTGTACCTTTCGAGAGTCGGCTTCTCTCTTTCCGACATTCTTTTCATGCAAAGAGAATCAACACAAACTTTAAAACAAGAAATACATGAATACTACCGTAGCGCAGCATATATCGAACTGTAAGTTTAACCGCTTACCGATAAGCGATCTTACTGATGAACAACAAGAAGAACTCTATGATTGGGTGTACAACGCCTATCAATTCGTTCAAGGCGTTGCAACAGTAGGCAAGTACGCAGATAGAGAAAAAGTTATCCAATTAGCAACAGGGCTGGTATGAAACTAAACGAAAAAATAGTAATGTTCTGTGCGTTTAGATACGCACTTGGACGAATGACCTATGTTGTCGGAGCAGTATGCGATGAGCTAAAGCGACGCTATCACGAGTTTGATTCCGCAGAACGTCAGAAGTACACAAAAGAAATACAGGAGTACCAAGACAAATTTGGGTTAGCTGGATGGGAAATTGATAACGACGAGTGGAACAAGATCAAATGGCTGTTTGATTCGAGTAGAAAAAGAACGATTGAGGTTAACTACACGGACAGATGGGAACAGGTAGAAGCAGTATTGGGTGAGGACGGAAAGTACTACTCAATTCCTGAGATGAGAGAGTATCACACAGTAAAAATAATTGAATGAGCTTAAAGGAAAAGTACGATATTAGACCAATAGCATACAGTAAAGCTATGGACGTGGTTGTGAAAAACCACTACTTACACAGAAAAGCACCTTGCTCTTTCTCATTTGGTATGCACTGCAAGGAGAGTGATCGTTTGGTTGGAGTAATAGTTTATGGAACACCATCATCAGCACCATTACGCAGAGGTATATGTGGGGAGGAAGAATCTGGAAATGTGATTGAACTCACACGGTTGTGGGTTGAAGACGGTACTCCAAAAAACGCTGAAAGTTTTTTAATAGGCAACACAATTAAACTTGTAAATAAAGAAATCATTGTAAGTTTTGCTGAAATAGAGCAGGGTCACTTAGGGATTGTTTATCAAGCTACAAATTGGATTTACACAGGTCTGTCGGCAAAGAGAACAAACTGGACAATTAGCGGTGTAGATAAACACTGTCAAACACTTGCAGATAAATATACCGCTGCTGAGATAAGGGATAAATACGGGGATAAATTCTCACTTGTTCCAAGATCAAGAAAGCACAGGTATGTGTTTTTCAATTGTCGCTCCAATAGGAAAAAAGAGTTGATGAGAAAGCTAAAGTACCCTATTCTTCCGTATCCCAAATCACTAAAAATAATTGAATGAAATTGTGTTGTTAGGGAACTTTTCAGCACTCTAAAACGTTTAGTATGTATGGCTTTCATAGAAATTAACTTTAACTCAAATCGAAAATTTATGGCTGCATTGGAGCAATTCCAAAACGTTCTGCTTGGCATGAACGAAAACCTTACTAACGTCCACGAAGACATCATTTACATTAAAGAGCTTCTACAAAACGCTCTCAATGAAGATGGTGGTCTTAGCGCAGATGACGAAGCAGAAGTACTCGAAGGTCTGCAAGCCGTAGCTGATCGTTTGGCCGCACTCGCTGCTGCTACGGATGACCGCCCTGCCGACCCTCCGACCGAGGAAGAAGACCCGCCAGTTGACGAACCAGCGTAGGTAAAACACCTGAGACACAAAAAAGCCCTGTCAGTTAGTTCTGATGGGGTTTTTTGTTTATGCTCGCTTTTTCTATTTGTTAAACTTTAGTTAAAACACTTGACATTCATAAAAATAAACAGTACCTTTGTAATAAAAACATGGAAGTAAGTATCAAATTCACAATAGACGATGCAATGGCCTGGCACTGCATAGAGTATCTTATGAACACAGGTCAAAAAGTATCAAAGAGAAATATAATCAAAGTCTGTAAAGAGCACTTAATATACAACGCAAACAGATTCACTGAGCAGCTTGAGTTCGGAGATTTTATGTTCGTAGTGGCTTCAGATGCAGTAGATGCACAGTTTGATAAACACTGGCGTGGTGTATGATGGGTATGGAACCAGGGATGTACGAGTGGGTGGTTTATACTCGGAACCAATGTTGCATGAGTGAGAAGGATGACTTGGAATCAGAACTGTTTGTGAGAGTGGTACATAATCGGAACCAATGCTGTACGAGTGCGAGGTACACACCTGGTACCAAGATTGCACGAGTGAGAACCTGAGCTTAATACCCCCGCCCTGCGCTTCGCTTGGGGAAACGTCCCGCCATGCTTTGCGAAAATCAACTTTTTCAGGCTGAAAAAATAAATCAAATTTAGGCATATTTTAAGACCATTTGCGCGACTTTTTAGCTTTAGTAATACTTACCTATTAACTAAGATCAAAGATCACTGCAAAGCTCTTATTTTAGCTCATTCGTTTGGGAAAGTCTTATATTATACCTTGTGTCCTGCAAAGTGTTAAGATAATGTTAATGTCTTAAATAAATTTGGAATAAATACTATCTTTGCGGTGTTGTTAGCGATGAAGCTACAATATAAAATTTAAAACAATGGCAAAATTATTTAATCACAACATGGATACAGAAGCTATGACAAACACAGATTCATGGTGGAAACATATTGATGAAGCAAGAAAAAAAATTACTGATTACAACTTTTCAAAAGGTTTGAAAACAATAATGGGCGGTGCGTGGACTTATGACAAGTTAGTAAACTATGCAATAAAAAAAGGCTATGCAAATGCAGATTCATTAAGTGTTGAAGAATTAATACAAATTGCAGATGAGCAAATTTAAAAAGAACCCCAATTAACTATACCACGTGTTATAAGCCGTTTTTCTATTCCTGAAACATTGGAATTGATTAAAGAGCATACGGGGTTAAAATTGGAATTATGCGACTATTTTACAGGCATAAAAGAACACAATGGTAGAAAGTATTTCAATGTGATTCTACCTCAAAGAACGAGCGAATCAAAAGAGTATGACACATTGAAAAGGTTTGCTGATAAATACAAACTTATTTCAGTTGAGCCAAATGGTTTGAAGCGAGTGGCTATCTTTCAAAATGGCTTATAACTATTGAACTGCCGAAACGCCAAACAGTGGGAACGCTGGCGCAACAAAAGGCGTATGTTGATAGCGTTGTGGAACGAATAGAAAAAGGGCGCAAGGTATAAACCAGATTGTTAACGTTTGGTTAAAGTGGGTTTAAGGGCTTGCTTTTTCTAACTGAACGTTGTAACTTTGCAGTATTAATTCACCAAACACATTTGCTAAAATGGTAACTTTCGGAGCTATTATAGTGGGCGCTATGTTCGCCCTTTTTTCTCTATTTGTTTCCTCACTATTGAAAAGATGGGGCAATGAATAAGAAAGAGTTAATACAGGCGCAAAAAGCGCTCGAAAGCCAATACCAAAGGGAGCAAAGGCACAAAGGCTGTTTCTATGGTCTTTTGACAGTGTTGTTTTGGGGAGGTCTGTTTTACTTTGTTGGTTACTGTATAAAAACAATGTAAGATGTTAACATTTAAAAAATTCGCCGATCTTCAAATAAAGCTCGGAGAACTGGAAACGTTCCGCGATCTATGCAGTCAGTTCTCAATAGTGATTGAAAACATAGACCGCGCAAGCCTTAATAAAAACGGGCGCAATATTCCGCAACCGTTCTTCTTCGTCCAGGTAAGTTACGAAAATCCAGCTTGCCTGTTCGACATAGGTAGGGCAATAGAGGCTTTAACAAAACCTTAACTTATCCATAACACATTGATACGGTTTTTCGCTGTATCTTTGTGGCGGTAAGAAAAAGCAGCACATACGCTGTATTTATTCACCTTAACAACAAAACAACATGAAAAGCAGCGAAGCGTTTAAACAACTTATTTGCGACGTTAACACCAAATACGGCGCTCCGATGGGCCGCGCAAATGTCGGCAGCTACCCTGTAACAATAACAAGGGGTAGAAATTGCAGAATTTGCAAATGTGACCAACCAAAGGTTTACAAACGTCGTGTCATACTTATAGAAGGTTACGATTCAGGCGGCGCGTATTGGGGTTTTGGCGCTCCGTTATTTGTTGAATATACAGCCGATTTAGAGTACATTCGATTTTTTAGAAAGTACTAAGCTAATAGAAAAAGCAGCTTGTTAAAGTTCTGTTAACGAACTTGCTTTTTCTTTCAGATAGTTGTAACTTTGTTTCATCATTCATCAAAAAATTCCTACAATGAAAAAGAACTTTTTTGGCACACTGAAAACAACTAAGGAGCGTATTTACCTCACATCTCCGTCATGGGATTGTGGTTGGTATTGGGGCTTCGGGTATTTGGGCAATAAAGACTGCCATTACCATTTAAGCGGCTACGCAAACGGCAGAAATATAAATATGTATGATGCCTTGTTAGCTGATTACGATCTCAACCCTACTTTGTTGGGCAATGCTAATACCTTTGGTAGTTATCCACGTCTTTGGAAATTCTGCGAACTTGTAAAAACCGCTTATACTTTGAAAGAAACTGCCGAAGTTTTAGGACGTGGTGGTAGTCATTACAGCGAAAACCCACGCAAAGACCTTATCATAAACACGGAAGAAGTTGAACGCATTAACAAAGTAGTACTGCCCGCGATATTTGAAGAGATAGAAAAGTTGTTTAGTTAACCATAGATCACAATTCAGGCCGAAATGCTTTGCAAAGAATTTGAAGCTGTTAAGCGTCTTTTCGGAGATGTTATTGATGAACTTTGCGAAATTTCATAAGATCATTATAACAAGCGGGCTTCCGCCGCTGCCAACTTGTTAACGTTGTGTTAAAGCAGCGAAAATACTTGCTTTTTCTAACAGAACTACTTATCTTTGCTTCATCATTAAAAACCTTTCAAAAATGTACTTTAAACAACTTGCAGAACGTTGCAATGAGCTAAACGCCATCGCTCAAAAATATTTGGACGGTTTACCGTTCATAGATAACGATACTTTAGCGCAAAGTATTTGGAAACATTATTACGATATTGCCCCTAAAGATACAAGCGGCGAAATTTTGTGGCGTGAAAGCAAAAACGAATCTGAGAATGAAGCGTTACACATTTTAGATAGTTGTGTTCCTTATTACAATGCACCAAGAAACGGAAGTTTGCACTATGCAATAGGTTACGCAATTACGGCACAAGAGGCGAATTTACGCGCTTTGTATGAACACTTAATAAATGGAGCGGAAAAGCGAGTTTTTAAGATGTTGGCAGACCTTTAGTTAAAGATAAGTTAAAGCAGGTTAATAGCTCGCTTTTTCTAACTGAACATCGTAAATTTGTATTATCAATTCACTTTTAAACACTGTAAAAATGACTATATCGAACCTTGTCAACAAAAACGGCAACAAAGCTGTAAACCAATTTATCATCAAAGCAGGTGACAAAGAAACCTTTCAAAGTTATAAAACAACCATTTGCGTAGTTGAAAACGGCAAAATCGTGTTGGACATAGGCGCGTTGTCTTACAGCAAAACAACATCCAAACACCTGTATATCTTTTTGGGTATGGATAGAAAGCAGATAGAAAAAGGCATTGCAAGTGGTGAAATAGCCGTTGAAGACTTAAATTAAGATCACAATTTCTGGCCGAAATGCTTTGCAAAGTAGGCTGCTTTTTAAAACTTACGACGATGAAACGGTTATTAATAAATGGATGGGCTTGGTATATTAATCTTTCCACAAAGGTTATTTACAAGAGCATGGAAGACGCTGCAAACAAAGTAAATGGTTTATCAATTTGGAGCGAACATATAACAAAGCAAGAACGCGACCAAATTATAGACCAAATAAGGTTTGACGTATAAACAAAATAAAGTTTGGTCTATGCAGTAGGAACAATCGTGAACTGCAAACGGCTAAAACGAAATTATATTCTCCGTTGGTGTAATGGCGCACCCTCATAATCAGCTACGGCCAAAGCAGATTAAGAGCGACTTGGTTCGATTCCAAGACGGAGAGCTAAAAACTCAATACGATGACAACAAAAGAACGGTTTCACAAAATGTTGGTTGACAACGGAATGTTTGAAAGCCAAGCGGATAAGGTTATGGAGCTATTTGTTCCTGAGTTTGACGAAGTAAATGCAGGTTATCGGGTAACATGGGAACGCCCTGCAAGTGAGTACCCAGATTCGTTTTATGCAGTTGGATTTATGTACTTGAAAAAGACTGCGCTAAGGTGGATAGACACTAATTTGCCAAATGCTTGGTATAGGGTAATGTTCGCATAGAAAAAAAAAGCAGCTACTTTAAGCTGCAAAAACATAATGTGAGGTGAATTTTTAGAGACCGTTGGACGCTGTTCGACGGTCTTTTTTTGTTTCAAAAACGGCAAAATGTGAAAAAAAGTTTTTGATTTTTTGAAGGCCATTTGTTGAAAAAAACAGGGCATTTTTTGACGGGTTTAAAGCCTGCTTGAGCGTCTTTTTGTTGTCAAAAGTAAATGGTTTAACGTTGGGTTTTTGGTGGTGTGATGTGGCTAAAATGTTGATTAGCTGGTGTTTGTGTCTGTTAAGCAGGCATGTTTGGTTAAGGTTTTAACCCTCCCCTACTTAACATAATATTCAAAAATATATTGAAAGTTATATCTGTTAATGTTGTGTTAAAAAGTTGTTTGGTGTTATTAAATGGACTATCTTTGTACTATTAAATAACGAAATACAAGAAAACATGAAGAATTTGACTGGTCTTTGGTGCAATGTAGCACGAGCCTATGAAATTGCTCTATTGGGCAATTACTCTATTCAAGTAGTTTTTGATAAAACCTACAAGGAAGGTTTTGAAGACTATCAAACTATAAAGGAATTTTTCAATGAAGTTCCCTTTAACATCGGAGGCTTGCAAGTTGAAATAACTAAGCCAGATTATCAACAAAAAACGAAATGGGAAGATAAGACTGATATTTTAGCAAGGGTACACGCTGCGAAAATGCGGGAATTGCCAACTGCTTTTAAAAGTTCTGGTTGCGATCATCTTTTAAAAGTAGCAGAGGCGCGGCTTAATTTATCTTTTGCGAAGATAGAAAGTATCAAATCTTGTGCGGCTGTAATTGCACAATTGGAGGGAAGTAAGGAAATAGCTGTTGAACATATTGCAGAAGCTATTCAATTTCATTCCGATAACGGAGAAGAAATATTGGCAGAATCCAAAAGTATGAAGTTCGGAGATATTATTATACCTTTGACCGAACAAAGTGAGTTGGATATTCAGGCAGCAATTGAACATTTACAAGAACTGTTAAAGTCTTGTTAAAAACTTGCTTAGTGTCTTATTTGTTTGTATCTTTGTAAAAACTTTGAAAGCTACTTCTTTTTCTAACTGAATTTAGTACTTAGAAAGTAGCAAATAGAAAAAGCGAGTAATTTAAACAACAAAAGCGGCCACTAAAACCGCTTCAAAACTCAAACAACATGAAAACTTATCGGATTAAACACAACGTTGGACGGGCGAAATACCTTGTCTCATATCACAACGGTGAAAAATTCTACCAAGACGGTAGCGCGTTTTTCGACCTTGCTATTTTTAATAATAAACGCAAACTTGATAAGTTTGTTAAGGAATTGATTAAGCAAGGTTACTCTGAATAAACGTTTAACGGGGTACGAAAGTTCCCGAAAAACAAACAAAATCAATGGAAGGCGAAACTGTTACAGAATTTCCCGCTTCTGGTTTTTTATTTAACACTTTGATAACACCTTCCAATCAAAAATAGTGTTATCTTTGTATCATAATTCACCACTAAATAAAATCACAATGGGAGCTTCAAATTTTCACTACGTTAACGCATCTCGTGTTTTCTCTATCTGCGAAAGTTTCACATTTGAAAATGAAGATGGGGAAGAAGAAACATACTACCCAGATAGCGACGATTTTGACTGCGAAATTGACAACGTAAGGTCAATACTCAAAAGCGCGGGCGAGTTGTTTTGTGGCAATGAAACCCGCAGCCGCGAAGAACTACGATCTTATCCCACAACGTTTATTGGAACTATCTACCGAAGAAAAACCTTTGGAGATGTAGAAGTTGAAGTTGAAGCGCACTGTTATGCACGTTCAGGATATTACGCTGGGGCTTGTCTCGATTATGAAATGGAGATTAGTATTGATGGGAATGAGGTTGATGAGATTGATGGAAATTTTCAAGATGCCTATTCAGATATGAATGAAGGTATGCTGAAAATCCAAGCGAGAAACGCCGAAAAGTGGGCAAACAATACCATTTCAGAGCTTGCTGATGTTGCAGAAGGTGTATTTGCCCAATGTAGCACACAATATACAAAAGTAGCTACCGCATCAAACGGGGAGGCTTTTTACCATAAAATTAGATGACAAAACGATGTTAAGGACATCAATGTCTCAAACATCTTTTCTATAATTGTAAAAACAATAAAATGCGAGTAAAGTTTGTTTATACTCCCGAATGGGATGAAGTTACAGCCGTGTTTGTAGATTCAGTTTGGCCTAACGGTCTTATTGATATGTACGCGCACATTGGCCAACACGGAGTTGGAAGCCGAGAATGGTTTGATCGGCTACGAAGACAACAACAACCAGCAACCTTAGAGCAATATGCACCGCTTTTGGCTGAACTGCAATCTATCGGCTACGAAGTAGGTTTTAATGTGCCTATTCAACCATTTACTGTTTGGGAATACCCAACTTGTGATGTGGGCAAATTTAGGCAGGGCGATGTTATCATTGATGAGCAAGGCGAAGTCTCTGTTGTATTGCAGGTGTATGAAGACGGTGAATTTAGAGGTGATGCAAACGGAAACGGATGCGAAGGTCGCTACGCTACACTTGAGGAAATTACCTTACAGCGGCCAGATATTTTAACGTTCCTATAACACCACTGTATTAAAAATAGTACTAACTTTGTAAAAAAATAATCATGTACTACGCAGTTTTTGACGGCGAAGGTTATCTCGCAACGGGATATAACGCCACAAACAAAGAAGAACTTTACCAAGACTTGCAAAGTTTACTTTGTGATCGGTTAGAAGTGCTGGAAGAAACAGCCGATGAGCTTTGCGCTTCGATGGGATGGATTTTGGACGAATGTGACGAGCCGTTTCCTGATGTATGGGATTTAATTGAATAAAAAATACGACAATGAACAATAACGAAATACACTATGACAATGCCGCTGCAAAACTCGTGTTGTTAGATGCAGTCAGCTTTTACGATAAGATGCCAGAAATCGGCAAACCGCTTACGATTATACATAACCAAACCAAAGAAGTGCATGAAGCAATAAGAACTGAACATGGCTTGTTTGTGAATGGAAACAGAGTAAGTGGGTGTTACTATTCGTGGGTGTATTCTAATTGTACCTATAAATAAACAACAATGAACAACTGCTATAACTGCCAATTTCGCAAGCCGTGCGTTGGCAGCGCACATTCGGAATGCACACATCCTGCATTTAAACCACCAACTAACTTTATGTTAGCTCTTGCACTACTTCAAAATCCCACTTTGTCACTGACTTCAAATGGTGGAACACTGCTTGAGTTTGACGAGTATGGGGTAAGAAGCGGATGGTGCAATTTTCCAATCAATTTTGACCCAACTTGGGTTAAGTGTAATTTACCTTTAAATCAAGACTAAAATGGGTAAGATCAAAGACCTCGAAGAATATCTCGAAACATACTTTGAAATTGTCGAATCCATAACCTTAGCAATGCAGTTCGACACTGATACAGTAGTTCACCAAGTTTATGCAGCACAAGGTCGTGGTGGTCTATATGAACTTGCAAAGCAGTGGACTGATGAATTTCAATCACTGTACGGAGATCGTGAGTGGGATAGTGAATGGCTTGACGTAATCACTGATTTTTTCAACAGTAAAAATAAGTTAACGATAAGTTAAAAACTTGTTTAGCATTGATTTTTAGCTTATCTTTGTGCTATTAAATCACTAAAAAGAACTGAAATGAAAACTTTAGACTTTCCAACGTGGGCATTGGGTGCTTTAGTTAATAGC
>WBZM01003004.1_pt2 | contig 11244 bp, 8 predicted proteins | sample 5204271 | NCBI WGS metagenome assembly WBZM01 (sample SAMN12344346, study PRJNA552823) | activated sludge metagenome | biome: Activated sludge suspended growth; feature: Nitrification reactor; material: Wastewater; isolation source: activated sludge from nitrification reactor of wastewater treatment...
GACGGAAGCCTGCAAGTGACAGTCACCTTCACCCCTGGCATCGATCCCGATACCGCAACTGTCCGTGTACAGAATCGCGTCGCCCAGGCCCTGTCGCGTCTGCCCCCCGATGTGCGTCTGTACGGCGTAACCACGCAGAAGCAATCCCCCACTCCGCTCATGTTTGTGAGTCTGACTTCACCAGACAATCGCTACGATGGGGTCTATCTACGCAACTACCTGACCCTGAATATCAAGGATCAGCTCTCGCGCCTGCAGGGTGTTGGCAACGTCGGATTGTACGGAGAAGGCGACTATGCAATGCGCTTGTGGCTGAACCCGGGCAAGCTTGCCACACGCGGGCTTACAGCCAGTGATGTGATCAATGCCGTTCGAGAGCAGAACGTCCAGGTATCCGCGGGTCAGCTGGGCGCGCAACCGTCACCCAAGAGTACGGATTTCCTCGTTCCGATAAATGTGCGCGGGCGGCTTCGCAGCGAACAGGAATTCAGCGATATCGTGCTGAAAAGCGGCGACCATGGCCAACTGGTTCGCTTATCCGACGTGGGACGCGTTGAGCTCGGATCCGGGGATTATACGCTGCACGCCATGATTGATGGAAAGAACGGCGCCAGCGCGGGCATTTTCCTCACTCCCAACGCAAACTCCCTGGCAGTAGCCAGAGCGGTCTACGCCAAGTTTGAAGAACTTTCAGCAAACTTCCCTGCGGGCGTGACGTATCGAATAGTGTGGGACCCTACCGTATTTGTCCGGGAATCCATCCGGGCGGTGGGTCAAACCCTGATCGAAGCGGTTTTCCTGGTCGTGCTGGTGGTCATCCTGTTTCTGCAGACCTGGCGTGCATCCATCATTCCTCTGATCGCGGTACCGGTCTCGATTGTCGGTACCTTCGCTTGGCTGTACCTTCTCGGATATTCCATCAATACGCTAACATTGTTTGGACTGGTGTTGGCAGTCGGCATTGTCGTCGACGATGCCATCGTCGTCGTCGAGAACGTCGAGCGCTACATCGAGGAAGGCCTGGATCCTCTTGCAGCAGCCCACCAGGCCATGAAGGAAGTCTCCGGCCCCATTATTGCCATAGCCCTGGTGCTTTGCGCCGTGTTTGTGCCCATGGCGTTCCTAAGCGGTGTCACCGGCGAATTCTACAAGCAATTTGCTATCACCATCGCCATATCCACCATCATTTCCACAATCAATTCACTGACATTGTCGCCGGCCCTGGCGGCAAAACTGCTCAAAAGACATGATGCTCCGAAGGATGCGCTGACACGGTTGCTCGAGCGTATGTTGGGGTGGCTGTTCCATCCGTTCAACCGGCTATTTCTTCGCAGCTCCCATAAATATCATAATACCGTGGCTCGCACGCTGGGCCGTCGTGGCATAGCGTTCACCGTCTATGCAGGGCTATTGCTCTCGACCGCAATACTGTTCCATATCGTACCGACCGGCTTTATTCCCAACCAGGATAAACTCTACCTTTTCGCGGGAGCCAAATTGCCGGAGGGCGCTTCGCTTGCCCGAACTAATGCTGTCACACATCAACTGAACAAAATTGCCAGCACTATCGAAGGCGTAGACATAACCGAAAGCTATGTGGGCTTGAATGCCTTGCAATCCGTCAATACTCCCAATCAGGTCACCTCCTATATCATCCTCAAACCTTTCGATCAGCGCCAGCGTTCTGCGGAATCCATCACCGCCGAACTGAATGCCAAGCTTGTGGAGGTCAAGGACGGGCAGGCTTATGCATTACTGCCCCCGCCTATTCAAGGACTGGGTAATGGGTCGGGCTATTCTCTTTATTTAGTTGATCGCGCCGGCTTGGGATATGGAGCTTTACAAGAGGCATTAACGACTTTCCAAAACGCAATCGCCCAAACGCCAGGCATGACCTTTCCTGTCAGCTCATATCAAGCCAATATCCCGCAACTCGAGGTCAATATAGATCGAGTTAAAGTATTAGCCCAAGGAGTATTATTGTCAGATCTATTTAATACCCTGCAGATTTATCTAGGTTCTATCTATATTAACGATTTCAACTTATTCGGTCGGGTCTATCGAGTGTTGGCTCAGGCGGACTCAGTTTTTCGCCAGAAGACCGAAGACATCAGCAATCTGTACACGCGCAACGTTCAAGGGGAAATGGTTCCGCTAGGGTCGATGGTGACGATTCAACCTTCATTTGGCCCGGATCCAGTCATCCGCTACAACGGCTATCCCGCCGCTGACCTTATCGGCGATGCTGATCCGCGCGTACTTTCCTCGGGGCAGGTCATCACCAAGCTCTCGAGCGTTGCCGCAGAGGTGTTGCCCCGCGGCATTACGCTGGAGTGGACCGATCTTAGCTACCAACAGGTAACGCAGGGCAACGCGGCGGTCATCGTATTCCCATTATCGATTATGCTGGTCTTTCTGGTGCTAGCCGCCCTCTACGAAAGCTGGACATTACCTTTGGCGGTCATCCTTATCGTGCCGGTATGTATGTGCGCTGCGCTTTTCGGTATTTGGCTCACTGGCGGCGAGAACAATATATTCGTTCAGGTGGGACTGGTCGTGCTGATGGGCCTGGCATGCAAGAATGCCATCCTGATCGTTGAGTTCGCACGGGAGTTGGAGATCCAGGGCAAGAGTACTGTCGAAGCCGCACTGGAAGCCTGCCGTCTTCGACTTCGACCGATCATAATGACCTCAATCGCTTTCATCGCGGGATCTGTTCCCTTAGTGCTCAGCTACGGTGCAGGCAGTGAGGTGCGCTACGCAACAGGTATAACCGTTTTTTCCGGGATGATCGGCGTGACGCTATTCGGATTGTTCCTTACCCCTGTCTTCTATGTCGCTTTGCGCAAGCTGGCTCGTCTCAAACCTTAGGGGCGAATTAGCCTCAGATCAATATCCAAAACTTCCGCACATCATGTGAAACCGACTTTCTATCACTGTGATGAATCAATCCTGAGGTTCCCCGCCGTGCCCATAGCGCCTGTTCCAATGCATCCAGTATCAGTTCCGTTCGCAATGAACGACTCACTCGCCAGCCAACAATATACCGGGCAAAAACATCGGTGATAAAAGCCACATAAACAAATCCTGTCCATGTCGCTACAAATGTAATATCCGCCACCCACAATTGATTGGGCCGGGCAGCTACAAATTGCCGGTTAACCTTGTCCGTTGGCCGGTCAAGCAAATCGTCCGAAATGGTTGTCCAACACTTTTTGCCGCGTCGAACACCTTGTATTCCAAGCTTCTTCATTAACCGCTCGACCGTACAACGAGCAACACCAATACCTTCTCGCAGCAACTGCCGCCATACTTTGCGAGCACCATAAACTCGGAAATTGTCTTTCCATACCCGCTGTATATCAAGTTCTAGTCTCATATCCCGCTTGATGCGGTCAGGCAATCGATCGGGATCTCGCGCGCGCGCTTTGTGTTCGTAGTAGCTCGACGGGGCAATCCAGATTTCATTGCAGATTGGCTCGACCCCGTATTCCGCTTTGTTGCTATCGACAAATGTCACCATCATTTCGGTCGGCGGTCGAGCTCCGCCTGCGCGAAATAGGCCGATGCCTTACGTAATATCTCGTTAGCTCGCTTTAATTCCCGATTCTCCTGTTCCAATTCCTTGAGCCGCTCACGATCCGCAGTCGACAGGCCGCCTCGAATTCCCTGATCAATCTCTGTTCGTCTTACCCAGGTGCGCAACGTCTCCGCTGTACAGCCAATCTTTGATGCGATCGACTTGATCGCCGCCCATTGCGATTCATGCTCCTTTTGTTGCTCGAATACCAATCTTACTGCTCGTTCTCGTACTTCCGGTGAATAACTGATTTGGTTTTTCATCTCTTCCTCCTCTCAAACCATTTTATCTCCGGAAATACCGGGACGATTCTGACACGCAATAAAGATGGGCAAATAGTGTTAAAGCTGAAGACACCTTATCGGGATGGCACGACCCACATCATCATGTCGCCACTGGAATTCATGCAACGGCTGGCTGCGCTGGTTCCCCGGCCAAGGCTCAACCTCATTCGTTTCCATGGCGTGCTTGCGCCGAACGCCAAACTGCGCGCTGAGATTATTCCTGACGGAATGAAAAACAAAAGTAAACCAACAGATGCGAATGACGATGTGCCGCCTTCCCCGGCTTCCGTGCGCATCAGTTGGGCGCGTTTGCTCAAGCGGGTGTTCGATATCGACATCGAGCAGTGTCCGCACTGTGGCGGAGCCCTGAAAATCATCGCCGCCATCCTGGAATCTGGAGCAATCACCAAAATTCTTGATCATCTCGGTCTACCTGCCCGGGCACCGCCTAGAGCGCCTGCACAAATCTTTGATCCTTTCGAGCCATCCTGATCCCGTGCTCGCTCCTTTCAACCCGCTTCATCACTGAGCTGACCTTTACCCCTGGGCGTCTTTCGCCTGAAGCGCCAAAACGCGGCAAAATCTTTGACTTTTTGTGACAACTGAATCGGAATGCAGTCATTTTTCTATCGATTATCACCGTGTTTGACAATTGAGCCAGCTTTCAGTACATTCAAAACTTATGGAAAAGGTGGTTTATTTTTCCTATACCCTTTTTTAAATTGTTTAATGATTTCTGAAAACCAAATCAAGGAGTATCACCATGATACAGAAACGGAAAATGGGCTTTATTATCGCAATCGTTCCTTTTTTAATGGCTACAGTTAGTTTCGCAGCCAGTGAAAATGCAGGAAAAAATGACCCTTCTGTGATGACAAAGGAACAAGACGGTAGTGTCAGTAAAAATGTATTCATGGAACACCATGAGTGGATGTTTGATCAAAACGATGCAAACAAAGATGGTCGCCTTAATACCGACGAAATGCGAAACCTGCACAAAATGGTGAAAAAAATGCATGAACGCTTTGAACATGATCAACATAAATAATAATCAGTGTAGCGGTATTTATTTCAAGCTTTAGTTGTTATGGAAAAACTGTAAATTTTTCTTATAGTTATCTCTAGCAATAATTATACTTGCATTTATCGCTTTAATCTTTAAGAGGATTTTGAACAGGTTTTACTTGCAACCAAAACACTGAGTCAATCCGGAGGATGGTATCCGTGTCGGTCGGAATGATTATATTCTGACCGACTCCATGCTCTATCGCCCTACTGTGACTGAATCGATGCTATGGAAAATCATTTGGTTACTGCGCTACACAATCTCGAAAATACTCCAGCTTTGATCAAAAGCATTACTGCATGGAGTTAAATTATTAATACAATTTCTAATAAAAACCCCATGACAAGACCACGAGGAATCGCAAGTTCAAATTTTTTGCCGTGACGGCATTTATCTGAATGTAGCCAATTTACAACAGAATGAAGTCCCTTGATATTAATCAATACATATACTCTATATAACTGATATTAATATAAAACATGATTAAACATCCGATCAAAACCTATAAAGGAATTATATTCAGACTTTAAGAAAAGGGTTGATCGCTTATAATGGCAACCCAAGTTGTTCAAAAAGTCTCTGCCAGCAACGATGTTTGCCTCTGTAACACCGTATTCACCCCAATAACAGGAGTTTTGTAATGAGTTCATCGCGCATGTCTTCTTTTTCAGCAGAGCCTTCCGCTGAGTTAAGAATACATTGGATAAAAAAATGCAACACAGGTTATTCAATACCGGCTTTAGTATCGCTGCTGCTGTGTGCCTGGTTTCTCAGGCCTATGCCACAAATCCGGCACCCGCAAGCACCAGTTCGACTCCCGTTGCAGCACCGCAAACTGCTACGAGTCAATTCGATATGTCGAAGGTACCTCCGGTTTATCCGGCATCACGCCCCGGCTTATTTATGCTTCCTCCCGCGGGCCCTGGCTATTTTTCATTATGGGATTTAATTACCGACAATAAGCGCGAGAAACCACCCGTTGCACCCTATGCACCGTTTGCGCTCCTAACCACGCCGGCCTATGACATCGATTTCCGTTATCTGGACAATCCGGAGCATGAAAAAGACCTGTTTGATCCGGTCAAGAGAATTCATTTAGCCAGTGATTGGCTGCTATCCTTCGGCGGAAGCTTCTGGTATCGCTATACTCATGAAACCGACAGCCGCTTGAATGCGGAAGGTACCAATAACGATTTCCATCTGCTGCGTACACGTTTTCATGCGGATTTATGGTATCGCGATCGTGTGCGCTTATTTGCGGAACTGATTGACGCACGCGCTTTTGGTTCGGAGCTGCCTCCGCTGGTAACGGACAGGAATCATGCCGATATTTTAAATATGTTTGCCGACATCAAGCTGGCTACCATTAATAATGGCCCGGCATACATTCGTGTCGGCCGGCAAGAACTTATGTACGGTTCACAACGACTGATCTCCACGCTGGATTGGGTTAATACGCGTAGAACATTCCAGGGTGTGAAAGCTTTCTGGCGCACGGCAGAATGGGATCTGGATGCATTCTGGGCGCGCCCGATGATTACCGAGAAAGGTAATCTCGATAATTGGGATACGCAGCAAAACTTTTTTGGCTTGTGGGCCACGAATAAGCCAAAACCCGGACACTTAATCGATCTTTACTTTCTGAGCTTAATCAATGATCGCAATCTTGCAGCCACTAATGTACTTGCAGGAAATATTCTGCAAGGCAATGCGGATACGCATACGATAGGCGGCCGCGTTGCTGGGAATTTTGACAATTTCCTGTACGAACTGGAAGGAATGTATCAGTTCGGTCAGCGCTCCAATCTCGATGTTTCCGCTTTTGCCGTAGCAACCGGTCTCGGCTATCGCTTACCGTTACCAATGAACCCGCAAGGCTGGATACGTTATGATTTTGCATCCGGCGACAGCAATTCCAAAGATGGCAGAAGCAACACATTCAATCAGTTGTTTCCATTCGGCCATTACTACCTGGGTTTCCTGGATCGCATCGGACGCCAGAATATACATGACATCAACGCCCAATTTACTATGCAACCGATGCCATGGATAACATTCATCACGCAATACCATCGGTTCTATTTGGCTAATAATCGCGACTACTTATATAACGCTGCCGGTCAGGCAACATTGCAGGATGTTACAGGCCAGTCGGGCAGTCATATCGGGGATGAAGTTGATTTCCGCCTGAATCTCCACGTAAATCGTCACCAGGATGTATTAGTGGGTTATTCAAAAATGTGGCGCGGTGAATTCCTGGATAAACAAAGACCGGGAATTTCCCCTGATCTTTTTTACGTTCAATACAATATTCGTTTCTAGTTTTTTATCGAACCCTAACGATAACGTCAGTGGAATTTAGCTGCCGTTATCGTTAGAATCTTTCTTATTGCGATCTGCTTGATGTGGAAATTCAAACCATTAGAAATTCTGGTCCGCCAGAACTGGAAATTCAAACTACGTCACCACGCTCATTCAAAATAAAATCCCGCACGATCTTGATCTGGTTATCGTCCATCAGCATGGGAGCATGACCAATACCCGGCAATTCAACTACCTTGGCCTTTGCGCCACGAACTTGCATCTGCGCAGCCGTTTCCGCTGACAGGATATCGGATTCCATTCCGCGCAATACCAATGTCGGAACATTGAGCTGATCCCATTGTGCCCACAAATCAATATCAGTGATCTCATGCGTTTGAAAACTCACTGCAATTTTTGGATCGTAGCGAAAACCATATGAGCCATCAGGATATGCACGGGCACTATGAATCGCCATATGAGTCCATTGCTCGTCGGTTAAAGGACCAAACGAAACTGAAATCCGTTTCATGTAATTCTTAAATTCCTCAAAACTGGCAAAGCGTGGATCTTTACCCACATATTCGGCTATTCTTTTTAACGCTACCGCAGAAATCAGCGGACCCAGATCACTTATTACCAGCTTGTTCATCGGTACGGGTAAATTTTGTTGCAAAGCCAGCACGATACCAATCAATCCGCCCATGGAGACACCCACCCAATCCAACACTATTGCCGTTGTGTATTGAGATTTAAGATGATTCAGCAGGAATATCGCATCCGAAAGATATAAAGGATAATATTCATAATCCTGCGCTTCCTGCAGCCAGTCACTCTGACCGCGGCCCACAACATCAACACAAATCACTCTGCAATCCGCTTGCAGCGCGTGCGCGAGATAATCGAAATCACGGCAATTACGCGTCAACCCATGAACACAGATCACAACATGTGGATTCTCGCGGTCTCCCCAGTCGGTATATGCAATATGGTGCGGCTTTCTTGGTTTGTCATCAGCTGACAAAGTGGGTACAAGCAATCGATTTACCGGTATTTTCATAAGCTTAATTTGTATTATTTCTTCAATTTAAAAAACACTGCATTAACTGCGATAGCACTACAATATGCAAGATTTCACACCGTCATCCTGATCATCAGGATCCATAACATCTGTTTAACAAGCTGTAGAAGCTGGCTTTTTTAATGATTTACTCATGGCCCGCTCACAATTTTTGTTGCATGCGGAATATCAATCGTGTAAAAATTTTCGCGCAGCATTGGATCATTTTCCTAAATTACCAAACCACCTTAAACAAATCTTGAGTAGAAGTAAAATATGAAATTATCTGACCTCTATTGGTATCGCATTACTCCTTTGCATTTTCTTTTGTGGCCGATAAGCGTTCTCTATGGTTTTTTCTTAACACTGAAAAAACTGTGCTATTGGTTGGATATTTTGCCTTCGGTCAAACTACCCGTCACTGTTATTATGATCGATAGTATCAGTGTCGAAGATGGCAATAAAACGCCCTTATTGCTTTGGTTAGTGGATTGCTTGACAACCCAAGGCTATCAACCAGGAATTATAACGCGCGACAGCTCCGATAGTTCCGGCTTGCCACGTGAAATAACTTCCGAGAGTGATCCATATAGTGTCGATGGAAAAACATTTTTGCTGGCCCATCACTGCCGGGCATCCTGCCCGGTGTGGGTTGGAAACGATAGAATAGCCACCGCCCATGCACTACTGAACGCCCACCCGGAATGTAATATCATCATCTGTAATGGCGGTATGCAATATTATCGGCTTGAACGCGATATAGAAATCATAATGGCCGATTTCAGTGAACATAGTTTTGGCAATGGACTCCTGGTACCCGCAGGGCCGCTACGTATCAACCTTAATCAGTTAGAAAAATCCGATATTCTCATAACCAATGAAAAACCCGATCATCATCGAGATATTAGCAAGTGGGGTAAAACCTACACTATGCAGCTGGCAAACGAAACAGCGTATAACGTGCTTAAACCGGAGATCCAGCAATCCGTTTCCCATTTTAAAAATGGGCAACTGCATATTGTGACCGATACTGATAACTCCCGTTGGTGCTTTGATCTCATACAAAACAAATCCCTCAATGCACAATTGCATTCTTATGCTGAAAATCATCGGTTTAGTCAGCACGAGATTAATCTCGCAGAAGCCGATGCTATCCTTATGCCGGAAGAAAATGCACTGCAATGCAGAAAATTCGCCAATGACAAGCTCTGGGCTTTACCAAGGAAAGCCTGGATTGATAGCGAGTTGCTAGAGGTTTTAATAAAAAAACTTGAAAATAAGCACCAACAAGATAAAACGATTTAATTTAATTTCATTGAGTTACAATAATAATTAAGCTGCAAGAAATTGCGGATGAGGGATTCTGATATGTTTGAAGTTTGGAGAAATTCAAACCGGGGTACTAGACAGAAAAGCAAAATCTGGTTTTCTTTGAAGGAAGTGTGTAGAATCTTGCGGTTTTCCGATTCAGAAATTAAGCGGGATTATTAATCTGTGGCATTCTACGTACAAAAATATGGCGGCACATCAGTCGGAAGTACCGAACGGATAAAGAATGTTGCCCGTAGAGTGGCAAAATTCCATGCACAAAGACACCAAATTGTAGTTGTTGTTTCAGCCATGAGCGGTGAAACGAATCGCTTGATCGCATTGGCCCATGAAGTGCAAGCGAATCCGGACCCGCGCGAATTAGATGTCATGATCTCCACCGGCGAGCAGGTATCCATTTCATTATTGGCAATGGCATTAATGGAACTTGATATCCAAGCGAAAAGCTACACAGGATCACAAGTAAAAATCTTAACTGACAGCACACACACGAAAGCCCGAATATTAAGTATCGATGAAGACAGGATTCGAGCTGACCTTGCTGCGGGCTATGTAGTAGTCGTAGCGGGATTTCAAGGCATAGACGAGCAAGGCAATATCACAACGCTTGGCCGCGGCGGATCTGATACAACCGGAGTCGCACTGGCCGCGGCTCTAAAAGCGGATGAATGCCAAATTTATACTGATGTTGATGGAATTTACACTACGGATCCGCGTGTTGTAGCAGAAGCAAGGAGGTTAAACACCATAACCTTTGAAGAAATGCTCGAAATGGCAAGCCTTGGCTCCAAGGTCTTGCAGTTAAGATCTGTCGAGTTTGCAGGAAAATATAAAGTGAGACTGAGAGTTCTATCAAGTTTTGAAGATGAAGGTCAGGGCACTTTGATTACTTTTGAGGAAGATGAAGATATGGAACAAGCGGTTATTTCAGGGATCGCATTTAATCGCGACGAAGCAAAAATTACTGTATTGGGTGTTCCAGATCATCCTGGAATTGCTTATCAAATTCTTGGTCCCGTAGCAGATGCCAATATCGATGTGGATATGATCATACAAAACGTTGGCCATGATGGCTGCATTGCCTAGTGCTTGACGGCGTTTACCGCATCCAAAATGGTGTGGCGGAATTCCACAGCGCACGGTCACCGACGGCTGAGCAGTTGCAAAGCCTGCTCAGCCAGATCATCCAGCGCATCATGAAAGCATTGACCCGCAACGGCGCGCTTATTGAGGAGGAGGGGATGAGCTACTTAGCTGAAATGGAAACTGATGCGGCGCTGAGTCCACTGCAATCGGCGGCCTGCACCTACCGGATTGCGCTCGGTCGCCGGGCAGGACAAAAAGTTCTGACACTGAAAACTGCGCCCACACAAAATGTGCAGCCACAGGACAAAAAATACTGCGTCAATGCACATGGCTTTAGCCTGCATACCGGCGTGCGTTGCGCCATGAATCAGCGCAAAGAATTGGAGCACCTGTGCCGTTACATCACGCGACCGGCGATTGCCAATGAACGACTGACACGCAATAAAGATGGGCAAATAGTGTTAAAGCTGAAGACACCTTATCGGGATGGCACGACCCACATCATCATGTCGCCACTGGAATTCATGCAACGGCTGGC
>WBZM01003920.1_pt1 | contig 11244 bp, 10 predicted proteins | sample 5204271 | NCBI WGS metagenome assembly WBZM01 (sample SAMN12344346, study PRJNA552823) | activated sludge metagenome | biome: Activated sludge suspended growth; feature: Nitrification reactor; material: Wastewater; isolation source: activated sludge from nitrification reactor of wastewater...
TACGGCAAGGAGCGGAAGACGTAGCCCTGTCCGCTGAGTTCCTCCAGAATTGTTGCCACAGCGGCGACCGTCTGCTGACTGCCGCCCCCGCCGTCGTGCAAGACGACGATGGCGCCGGGGAAGGCGCGCCCGATGACCGCAGCAGAAATCGCGTCGGCGCCCGGCCGGCGCCAGTCCTTAGGGTCGATGTCCCAGCCCACCACCTGATAGCCCAGCGCGGCGGCATACGGGCCGGTGTTGGCGTCCACGCCGCCGCCGGGCGGCCGCAAGTAGGCAAAGCTGAAGCCGTCCGGCAAGAAGTCACCCACGGCCGCCCGCACCAGGTCCTCAGTGGCCAGCAACTCCTGCGCAAAGGCTTCCTGGGGACGGCCGGCCAGTGACTTATGGCTGAGGGTATGGTTGGCGATGGTATGGCCAGCCTCGGCCACCGGCCGCAACGCAGCCGGCGCGCGGCGCACGTGCACGCCGATGACAAAAAAGGTCGCCCCGGCGTCGTAGCGATCCAGCAGTTCTACAATCTGCGGGGTGAACACGGGAGAGGGGCCGTCGTCAAAGGTCAGGTAGAGGATGGGCTGGCCGGCGGCCGTGTGGGTGGCCAGGCCCAGCGCGGCCGCACGGTTGCTGGCCAGCCGCGGCGCAGCGGGCGCTGCCGCCCGTCGGGCCGGCGCAGTGTTGGCGAGGACGATGGGCGTGAAGAACTCATCGTAGTTGCCATCGCGGCGCACTACCCGCAGGCGCAAGGTGTAAGCGCCGTCGGCGAAGCGAACGCTGTCGAAGGCCAGCAGCGGGCTGGCGGCTGCGGCCGGCGTCTCTTCCCCGCCCAGCCAGACGGCGTGCGCGGCGTCGCCGTTCGGCAGCAGGTCAAGCTGCCAGCGGGCGAAATCCGTCCCCTGAGCCACGCCGGACACGGCCACGACGCCCCGTACTGTGTCGCCGGCAGCGGGGGTCACAATGCCGCCCGTGACGGACGCCGCCCCGGCCGGCCAGCCGCCGGTCAGCGCGGCCAGAAGCGCCAGCAATCCCAGCAGCACGCGCCAAAACGCTCTGCGCCTCATCACTACTGCTCTCCCTCGGCAAAACAGATGTTTACATCCACGGTGAAACCAGGCAGCAGGTGAGACTCCGCCACGCTGCTGCGATCATAGACGCCATGCACGGCGTAAACGGACGCATCCTCTGGCAGCGTGAACACCGTGCCGCGCCGCGTCTGGCAACCGGCTTTCAACTCAGGTCAACCTCCGTGCTGGTGGCCATCCGGACGCCCATCTGCTCGAACTCAGCCAGCCGCGCCTCGGCGATAGCGCGAAAGTCGATGTCCGGGTGCACCACCGGCGACGTGCAGTCCGCCAGAAACAGCACCTTGCGCAGCGTTTCCGGCTGGTCGCCGAAGGCTTCGACCAGGTCTTCCACCGTCTCCAACACGCAGTGGCTCATGGCCTCGCCGGCCACCACGATCAGATCGGCCTCGGCCAGCTCGTCCAGAAAAGCCTGGTTCTTGCCGCCGCCGGGCACACCGGGCACTGGCACTTCCGGCTGGATGATGGAGTAATGCTCCGTCAATGGGATGCTGCCCTTGTGCATCCACACCGGATGGGTTTTGCGCGCGATCGAATGCCAGACGATTGCCGCCCATAGCTCCGGGTCCAGCATGTGGCCGGGGCTGCCGATCAGCACGTGATACGGCCAGATGGTCAGCAGCTTCTTGTGGTCGCGCTCCAGCCGGGCCACATACGCGTGCGACCACTCCACCTCGAACAGCGGCTGCCAGCGCCCGCTCTGAACGTCTTCCTCGCTGATGATGGTGAAGGGCGCAGGGTGCTGGCCGCCGGCGTCAGCCCACCAACCGGGTGAGAAAATCTGGCTGGGCACATGCGAATCCAGCGAGCAAGTGATCTGGCTGATGCGGCCGGCGTTGCGGTAGATGAACTCGATCGTGCGCCGCAAGTCGCCCAGCGCGCCAGGCACGTACAGGCTGCCCTGCTCGTGGCAGAAGTCAACCTGCATGTCGATCAACAGCAGGTGGATGTGGCGCGCATCTTCGCTGGCCGGCGGCAGCCCGGCCGCGGCCGCATCTGCCGCAATGCCGGCCACGTCGGGATGAAACAGCGTACCGATACGGTGGGGGTCATAGAAATGGGGGAACGCGGCCATGAAAAGCTCCTGTTCAGTATATCGCAGGATGGGCTGAACATCAACACATCGGTCAGCCAGCCGCTGCATCGTTCACCAGGCGCCGACGTGCTGCGTGAACAGTGTTAACAGATGCGCGGCAACTGCTCCCCGCTGAGCATGTCCACGACGCGCGTGCCGCCGATACGGCTGCGCAGCATGACGCGCCCTGGATGGTCGGCCACCACTTCGCCGACGACCGCCGCCTCCTTGCCCAGGGGATCGGCCTGCATGGCCGCGAGCACGGCGTCGGCTGCCTCTGACGCGACGATGGCCAGGCACTTGCCCTCGTTGGCCACGTAGAGGGGGTCCAATCCCAGAATCTCGCACGCACCGCGCACCGCGTCAGGCACAGGGATGCGGGCTTCGGACAGGCGTACGCCCACGTGCGCTGATTTGGCGATCTCGTTTAGCGCGCTGGCAACGCCGCCGCGTGTCGGATCGCGCAGGACATGGACCTGTGCGCCGCCGGCCTGCAACATCGCATCTACCAACCGGTGCAGCGGCGCCGAGTCGCTGCGCAGCTCGGTCTCGAAGGCCAGCCCTTCGCGCACCGACATGATCGCAATGCCGTGCACGGCGATGGCGCCGCTGAGCAGCACCAGGTCGCCCGGCCGCGCTCGCTGCGGATCGATCTGCACGCCGTGCGGAATGACGCCGATGCCCGACGTGTTGATGTAGATGCCGTCGCCCTTGCCGCGGTCCACCACCTTGGTGTCGCCTGTGACGATAGACACGCCCGCGTCTTGCGCTGCCGCCTGCATGGACTGTACCACTCGCCACAGGTCCTCCATAGGCAGCCCTTCCTCCAGTACGAAGCCGGTCGAAAGGGCCAGCGGCTGCGCACCGCACATAGCCAGGTCGTTGACGGTGCCGTGCACGGCCAGCGAACCGATGTCGCCGCCAGGGAAGAATAGCGGGCTGATGACGAACGAATCGGTGCTGAAAGCCAGCCGCGTGCCGTTCACATCCAGCAACGCGCCGTCGTGCAGGCTGGCGAGCTGCGGATTGCTGAAGGCCGGCAGCAGCATGCGTTCGATCAGCATCTGGGTCAGGCGGCCGCCGCCGCCGTGGGCCAGGGTGATGGTCGGATAATCGCTGATTGGAATGGGGCAGGCGAGGTTGGTGAGCATGGCGTGAAACGTAAAGACGTGACCCGTAACCCAGAATCGCGTTCGGCGTCTCCGGTTACAGGGTTACGGGTTGCTCGCGTGGCGCGCAAACTGATAGTAGGCCGCACATGCGCCCTCAGACGATACCATGGGCGCGCCAAGGGGACGTTCTGGCGTGCAGAGGACGCCAAAGGCAGCGCAGTGGTGGGGCTTTTTGAGGCCCTGCATGATCTGGCCGGCGATGCAGAGAGCCGACTCCTGCGCACGGATGTCGCCCACGTCGAAACGCCGCTCGGCGTCGAAGGCAGCGAATTCCGGCCGCAGCCGGTAGCCGCTGTTGGGAATCAGGCCGATGCCGCGCCATGGACGGTCGGCGACCTCAAAGATCTGGCCCAGCAAGCGCTGAGCCGGTTGGTTGCCCTCGTGCGTCACCGCTCGCGCGTACTGGTTCTCTACGCCCCAGCGGCCCTCCTCCAGCATCCGCAGCGTCATATAGATGCCGTGCAGTAGATCCAGCGGCTCAAACCCGGTGACGACGATGGGGGTGCGGTGGCGCCGGGCGATCGGCTCATACTCCCAATAACCCATCACTGCGCAGACATGCCCAGCCGCCAGGAAACCCTGAACCAGGCTGTCGGGCGAGCCAAGGATGGCCTCCATGGCCGGCGGCACCAACACATGGGAGCAAAGGATCGAGAAGTTCGCCAGCCCTAGCTGTTGCGCCCGCCAGACGGCCATGGCGTTGCCGGGCGCCGTGGTCTCGAAGCCGACAGCGAAAAAAACGACCTGGCGATCCGGGTGCATCTGGGCCAACTTGACTGCATCCAGCGGCGAGTAGACCATGCGCACGTCTGCGCCGGCCGCCTTGACACCCAGCAGATCGATAGTGGAGCCCGGCACGCGCAGCATGTCGCCGAAGGAGGTCATGATCACCTCTGGCCGGCGGGCGATGGCGATAGCCTTGTCGATCAGCTCCAGGGGCGTAACGCACACCGGACAGCCGGGGCCGTGCACCAGCGTCACCTGCTGCGGCAACATGGCATCAATGCCCGACCTGATCAGCGTATGAGTCTGCCCGCCGCAGATCTCCATGATGGTCCAGGGGCGGGTGACCAGCTCGTGGATCGCGCGCAGGAGCTTTTGGGCGTCAGCCTCGTTGCGGTATTCGTCGACGTATTTCATACCGGCTGTGGAATATCCAGCTCAGCCAATTCGTCCATCTGCGCCAGCATTTTGAACACCTCCATCGCCTCCTGCTCATCCACCACGCTGATGGCGAAGCCGGCGTGGACGACCACGTAGTGGCCCTTCTCGGCCTCAGGCGTATAGGCCAGGCACACCTCTTTGACGATGCCGCTGAAGCTGACCTTGCCCATGGCGATGCCCAGCGGATCACTATAAACGTCCATTACTTTTCCGGGAACGCCGAGACACATGGTGGGACCTCAAGGGTGGTGGTTGGTAGATTGGTCGAGCTGCTCAGGGCGGCTACTTTGTCAAGCGCGCAGCAGCAACGGCTACCTGGCCCAGGCTGATACCGCCGTCGTTGGGAGGGACCTCACGGTGCAGCAGGACATGGAAACCAGCTTGACGCAGCCGGTGCGCGCTGCGTTCCAACAACAGGCGGTTCTGAAAACAGCCGCCCGTCAGCGCAACCTGGGGTTGGCCTACGGCCCTGGCCACCTGTACGATGCCGTCGACCAGCGCATGGTGGAAGCGCGCTGCCATGATACCAGAAGAGACGCCAGCCCGCAAGTCATGTACAAGCGCCTCAAGGAGCGGCCGCCAGTCGAGGAGGAGAGGCGGAGAAGAAATGGCAGAAAAGGGGAGAGACTCCTGAAAACGCAATTCCGGGTTCCCCTGAGTTCCCCTGAGTTCCTCTGCGTTCCTCTGATCTCTCAGGATCAGCGGGTACGCGCCATCCTCGCGCCTGTCGACCGCATACTCCAGCGCTATGGCCGCCTGTCCCTCGAAGCTGACCTGTTGGTGAAGGCCCAGCAGCGCGGCCACGCCGTCGAACAGACGGCCGGCGCTGGTGGTGATGGGCGCGCTCAGGCCGCGACGCAGCATCTGGCTCAACACCTGGCGCTCGCTGGGCGGCAGCGCCCGAACTGGCGCCAGGTCGTCCATGCCCAGACTGGCTTCGCCGTACAGTTCCCACAGCAGCGCCAGTGCCACCCGCCGCGGCCCCTTGACCGCTGCATCGCCGCCAGGCAGGCGGAATGGCTGCAGGTGCGCCACGCGTGTGAAGTCGGCAGCATCGCCCAGCAAGAACTCGCCGCCCCAGATCGCGCCATCCAGCCCATAGCCGGTCCCATCCCATGTCACACCCAAGGTCAGTCCCGCGGCGTCATTCTCCGCCAGGCAGGCCGCCAGGTGGGCGTGGTGGTGCTGAACGGGGATCAACCATGAGTGATGATCGGTACTTCCAGCATACTCTGGATCCGCTCCGGATTCATCGTTCATCGTTCTTGATTCATCGTTCTCCTTTGCCCACCGCGTCGACAGATAATCCGGGTGCAGGTCGTGCGCGATGGCTACAGGCCTGACTTCGTACAAGCTCAGAAAATCTGCGATGACCCGCTCAAAGGCGGCCAGCGCCTCGGCTGTCTCCAGGTCACCGATGTGCTGACTGATGAAGACCTGGCGGCCGATGCTGAGGGCTACAGTGTTCTTGAGGTGCGCACCGACAGCCAGGATGGTGGGCGCAGGCTGGGACAGCAGCACCGGCAGCGGCGCATAGCCCCGGGCGCGGCGCAACAGCCGCGGCTGTTCCTCGATCATCCAGACCACGCTGTCGTCCACATGGCGCTCGATAGGCCGGTCATGCACCAGAAACAGGTCGGCGATGTGTCCGAGCCGCTGCACGGCCTCGGCCTCGTCGGTGCAGATGGGCTCGTCGCTCAGATTGCCGCTAGTCGCCACTAACGCCTCAATGCCGCTGTCTGCCATACTGCGACCGGTCTGTGCACAACCCTCGCCAGGGGCCGGCCGAGCCAGCGCATCCAGCAGCAGATGATGCAACGGCGTGTAGGCCAGCATCACCCCCAGCGTCGGGTTGGCAGGCGCGACGTTGGCGGCCACAGGCGCATCGGCCCGCCGCGGCAGCAGAACGATCGGCGCCTCGGCTGACGTCAACAGCGCTGCCGCCTGCTCATCGACCTCCACCAGCCGCCGGGCCGCCGCCAGATCGCGCACCATCAGTGCGAAGGGTTTTTCGCGCCGCGGCTTGCTTTGGCGCAGCCGGGCCACAGCTTCGGCGTTGCCCGCATCGACCATCAAATGAAAGCCACCCAGCCCCTTGACGGCGACGATCTGGCCCACACGTAAGGAATCGGCGGCGATTTGCAGGGCGTCATGCGCAGCATGAAACGTGAAACGTGCTGACCCGGCTTCCTTCGCGGCCTGCTTGCCGCCGTCTGAGAGCTGTTCACCGGCCACTGCTAACTGCGGCCCGCACACCGGGCACGCGTTCGGCTGGGCATGGAAGCGCCGGTCGAGCGGACTGTCATACTCCGCCTGGCAGGTCGGGCACATAACAAAGCGGCGCATGGTGGTGCTGGGCCGGTCGTAAGGCAGCGCCTGAATGATACTGAAGCGAGGGCCGCAGTTGGTGCAGTTGGTGAAGGGGTAGCCGTAGCGGCGGTCAGCCGGGTCAAACACCTCCCGCAGGCAGTCCGGACAGACGGCAATGTCCGGCAGCACCAGTACGGTCTTGCTGCCCTGGCCTTTGCTGTGCCGGATCTCGAAGCCGGCGTAGCCAGCCGGGGGCAGCCGGTCCGCGTCCAACGAGTGAATCAGCGCACGCGGCGGCCGCTCGGCTGGCAGACGCCGCAGGAATTCGCCCAGCAATGGCTCTGCGCCCTCCACTTCGATGAATACCCCGGCGGTATCATTGATCACCCAGCCGGCCAGGCCCAACTCCGTGGCCAGCCGGTAGACGAAAGGACGGAACCCCACGCCCTGCACCGCGCCGTGAATCTCCACGCGCAAGCGACGGACGGTGTCACCAGGAGGCTCGACGAAGGATCTCGGCATAGTCAATCGGAGATGCTGCGGCGGCTCTCAGCACGAAAGGAGTCCACCAGCCACGCCACCCAGGCGTCGAGCCCTTCCCCGCTGCGGCACGAAACGATGAAGATCGGCGCCTGTGGGTTGACCATGCGCACGCCGCGCTGGAACGCGTCCAGGTCGAAATCGAACACCGCCGCTACGTCGGCCTTGTTCAGCGCCACCACGTCGGCTGCAGCAAACATGCCGGGATACTTGTATGGCTTGTCGTGGCCCTCCGGCGTGCTGGCTACCACCAGGTTGACGTGCGTACCCAGGGCGAACTCGGCGGTGCAGATCAGGTTGCCCACGTTCTCGATCATCAGCACGTCCACGCCGCCCGGCAGCAGGTGCGGCAGGGCCGAGCGCACCATGGGCGCGTCCAGGTGACAGCCGCCGCCGGTGTTGATTTGCACCACCGGGACGCCGGCCGCGGCCAGGGTATCGGCGTCAATGCTGCCCGCCACGTCCCCTTCGATCACCGCCATACGCAGGCCAGCCGGCAGCCGCCGCGCCGTAGCCAGCAGGAGGCTGGTCTTGCCTGCGCCCGGCGATGCCATGATGTTGACGCCCAACGCGCCAGCTACGTCCAGCGCGGCCCGGTTCTCGGCCGCAATGGCATCATTAGCGCTGAGGATTTTCTGCACCACCGGGACTGTGTTCATCGATCTCGATGCTTTCCAGGTAGAATTGGCGGCCGCCGCTGACCTGCACGTGCAGGCCGCCGCACGCGGGGCAAAAGGGCGCCAGGGGCGGCGCAGCGTCGTAGGCGTGCCCGCAATCGGGGCACACCGCCCGGGCCGGCTCGCGACGGAAGCACAAACGGGCGTTCTCGGCCGGCGTGCCCTGGCTCAGGATGTCGAAGTAGAACTGCACCGAGTCGTCCACGATGCCGCTCAATCCACCGATCACCAGGTCGATGGCCAGGATACGCTGGCCGCCGGCCTGTTGCGCCGCATGGAGCGCCATATCGAGGATGGCTTGGGTGACGGGCAGCTCGTGCATAGCCGGGTCGTTGTACCATAGCCGCGGGCGGGTGTCAAAAGTTCTCTGCTGGCAGCCGCTGGGTTACAATCGGCATTGCCACAGATCGATCGTCAGGCGTCCTCGCCGGACTGTCCGCCTGATAGCCGGACCTACTGATAGCCGGACCCACGAAAGGAAACTACCCATGTCCACCTCCCACATTGACGACTGGAAAGCGGAGCGCCTGGCGCTCAACGACCTGGTGATGCAGTATGCCGGGCTGACCACCAAGCGCTTCTTCAGCCTGGACGGCCAGGCGTACCGGCCCGGCGCGCTGCCGGCCAGCACCAAGGAGCTGCTAGGGCTGGTCGCCTCGCTGGTGCTGCGCTGCGATGACTGCATCACCTACCACATCATCCAATGCCACGAGGCCGGCGTCAGCAGCGCCGAGCTGGAGGAGGCGTTGAGCATCGGCCTGGTGGTGGGCGGCTCCATCACCATCCCCCACCTGCGCCGAGCGCTGCGCGCGTGGGATGAACTGCAAGGGGCACCGTCAACCGAATAGGATACGCAGCCACAATCGGCCACAATCACGCATCTTGTGTCTTACTACAAAAGAAGGTATACTCATTATGCACATTTGGTGATGCAAGACATCTGAAAAGCCCGTCAAGCGGGTAATGTATTGCTCTTCAGACACAAATGAGGAAACCGACGTGAAAGCAATCAATCTGGAGCAAGTGGTTCGATTCTTCGACCCCAAACAAGCCCTCAGCGGGCAGTATTTGCTTTCCTGGTTTGTCGAGCGTGCAGGCACGCCACGCCGACGGTTAGCACGTTCCTTGGAACCCATTGAAGCGCAAAAGATTCTCCTGGTGGGTCATCGCGGCACGGGCAAGAGTACAGAACTCAACAAGTTGGCAGAGGAGATCCGCGACAAATACCACACCATTGGCTTCGACGCGCTCACTGTAACGGGTCGCTCCACGATGCGCTACGAGGATCTGATGCTGGCATTAAGCACACAGATCACACGTCGATGTATCGATGAGAAGTTGATCGGTCGGCCAGTCAGTGAACCGCTGCACGAAGGTTGGCAGTCGTTGGCCGACTGGTGGAGGGAGAAGGTAGCCGGCTTCAACCTCGGACCGCAGCGTGAAATCGAGACCATGGCATCCCTCAGCACATTGCTTGGTGAGATCGAGATCGGCGTCAGCCAGTCCGCCTTTACGCGTGAACAGCTCAATGCCTTGGCCGATCGCGAGATGCCAGAACTGATCCGCCGGCTCAACTGGGTAATTGGCGAGGCCGAGAGTTATCTGAATCCGAAGCGATTGCTATTGGTCGTCGAGGGATTGGACAAAGTCGATCTGGAGGCTGCTCGCCACATCTTTCGAGACCACGGCCCGACGATCACAGCCCCCAAAGCCGCTATGATCTACACCTTTCCGCTGCCGCTACGCTACTCGGATGACTACCAGACGGTTCGGCGCTATTTCAACCAGCACGTTCTCCTGCCCAATCTCAGTCTACGCCACCGGAACGGCGAAGAAGACAAGACAGGCCGGCAAGCGCTGGAACAAGTTGTGCTCAACCGCTTGAACAGGGGTCTGATTGCCGATGAAGCCCTGGAGCACCTAATCGTTGCCAGTGGTGGCATTGTTGTAGAACTGATCAAACTGGTTAACCAGGCGGCTCTCTTTGCGCTCGATCACAACACTCAGGCCCAGTCGATTAAGATAGAGGATGCTAAGAATGCAGTCAAAGAACTGCGCCGTGAGCTGGCGGCCAATCTATCGCTGGCGGAATGGCGCCTGCTCAAGGATCGCCACGCCGACCGCTTGCTGACCAATGAACCTGAAATCGAGAAGCTGCTGAACAAAGGGGCATTGATCGAGTACTCCAACGACGTGCAGTGGTGCGACGTCAACCCGACACTGTGGAGCCTGTTGGAGCACTACGTGGAGGACAGCGATGAGTAGTATTCCGGCAGCACTCGCCGACATGCTCCCTACTTCAGCCACCCTCAGTCCGGCCGATGTGCTCGAGACGCGCGCCTCCAGCCTGCGCCGGCTGGCCACGCTGTTACGGCTGGCCCGCGGTGCCTGGGCGTTGGCTATCTACGAAAGCGATGATGTGCAACGCCTGATGGTGGAGGAATTGCGCCAAGCTGTGGCACCGCTGCCTGTCGTTGAGGTTTCGCTGGCCCGGGAGACACCCGACCCGCTGCGCATCGTACGGCGCATCGAGCTCAACGGCGACGCGCCCATCGTCTTCTTTCATGCTTTCGGCCGGCAAATTGCTGACCTAGCCGGGTTTCTGGATATCCAGCGCGATGTATTAGCGAGCTACCCGCACCGGTTGGTGTTCTGGGCCAGTGAGCGCGACCGGCAGCAACTTGCTCAGCGCGCCCCAAACTTCTATTCGCGGCTCAGCGGAGTGTTCTATTTTCCAGGCAGCGCGCATTTGTCGGCCAGCGCTAGTAGTGTGCCCCCGGTACCCAGGTCGACCGGTGTTCGCATAGAAAGCCAAGAGATCACTCCAAGTCGTCATCGTCCCTACCTACCAGCACGCGACGAGCGCCAACGCAGCCTACAGATCAGCTTCTTACAGGAGCGTATCCAGGAGTTGCGCAGCTTGCCGCGACCGAATTTCGGGGCTATAGGCGACGCCTGGTATGATCTGGCGGGAGTATACGAAAGCATCTTGCCGCGCCGATGGCTGGAAAGCGAGTCGGCCTACGCCGAGGCGGCACGCGCCTACGCCCAAGCTGGCGCGACGATGGCCGAAGCTGAGGCGCGCTTTCAGGCGGGAATTGCAGCTTTACGCAGCTACAGCCACCAGGCTGCACTGCTAAACCTAAACACATCTTTACAACTCTATCGCCTGTTGGCTCAGTCGCCGGCCAGCACACCAGACGCCGTGGTCGGCGAGGCTAACGTGCTCA
>WBZM01003921.1_pt1 | contig 11240 bp, 10 predicted proteins | sample 5204271 | NCBI WGS metagenome assembly WBZM01 (sample SAMN12344346, study PRJNA552823) | activated sludge metagenome | biome: Activated sludge suspended growth; feature: Nitrification reactor; material: Wastewater; isolation source: activated sludge from nitrification reactor of wastewater...
AGTAGCGGCGCAGGACGCGGTACGCACCGTCGTCGAGCTGCGCGATGGACTTCGACTTCAGCAGTTCCTTGACCAGCGCCGTGGTGGGGATGTCGCCCGCGTAGCGCTTGAGCAGGCTCGCGAAGGACGCCGTGTCCCCGGCGGCGGGCAGGTCGCGCGGCTTGCCGAGGACGTCCAGGAACTCCGAGTCGAGGTGCCAGCCCGAGAGCACGCGGCTCGCGTGGTTGAGCGCCTCCTCGCCACGCTCCGCCGGAGCCACCGCGACCACGCGCTCCTTGCGCACCTCGCGTCGCGTGAGGCCGGTGAGCAGCGCCACGCGCGAGACGTTGGTCGGGCGGCCGCGGATGCCGAATTCCTCGGTGGCCGTGGCGACGAACACGTGCCGGGCCAGTTCGGCGAACTCCCGGAACGTCACGCCCGACCGCAGCAGCCAGCGCGCCACCGGCCGGAGCCAGATCCGGCAGGCCGTGAGGATGGGGCGCTGAGCATCATTGACCATATGTGGAACACTTTGTCTCATATGTGGATACTGAATGCAAGTCATTTCGCGGGCGGGGACCGGGAACCGGCAGCGGGTGAGAACCGGGTCGCAGGATCGGCGCCCCGCAGGGGCCCCCGCCGGGGCATCCGGACGGCGGGGCGCTACACTCGGCGGCGTCGAGCGGGACGGGACACCATGAGCGCGGCCTACAAGCGGATCGGGGAACTGCTGGATCGCTGGCAGGCGAGCGTCGACCTGCATAAGCGCTACCTCGCGCTCGACGACGAGGCCTATTCGAAGGCGCAGGCCTGGCCCAGGCACCAGCGCCCGACCAAGTGGGTCATCGAGATCGCGCACACGCGCCTCGCGGAGATCCGCCGCGAACTGACGCTGCGCGAGGAAGCCGGCGATCCCACGTTCGCCGAGACCCTGGAACTGATGAGCCTGCTCACGAACCTGCTCGGCTCCGAGCACATCGAGCGCTTCATCCCGCTCGCGACCCGCCCGCCGAACACCTCCGCCTCCGGCACCGTGCGCCGGCCGCGCCTCAAGCAGGCCCCGGACCGCTCGCCCACCGACCGCACGGTGGTGCAGGCGCCGCGCGCCGCAGGCGCCGCACGCAGTGCGGGCACGAAGCCTGCCGCCGGCCGGTCCGCGGCCCCGCCCGCCGCGCCGGCGAAAGGCGCGACGGCACCCGCCCGGGCGAGTGCGCCCGCCCAGCGCGCCGCACCGGTCGCGAACGCGATGGTCGCCACCGTGGTGGCCGATGCCGTGCGCTTCCTCGGCTGGGGCCGCGAGTGGCCCGCGCTCGCGCCGTCGATCGCTCGCCTGGCCGACCGGCCGCCCGAGGCCGAGATCGTGAAGATCCTGCGCGCGAACCGCGCGCTCATCGAGCAGAAGTCGCGCCAGCCCGCCGACTGAGACCGCGCGGCCGCGGTCGTGACACGCCGCGCGCAGTTGGGGTAATTTCGCCCGTCCGTTTACCCCCACTGCTCAAGGAGCGGCCCCATGTCCCTGACTCGCGTCATTCGCCTCGCCACGCCTGCCCTGCTCGGTTCCCTCCTCCTCGCGTCCGCTGCCGAGGCGCAGCAGTCCCGGGGCGAGGCCGCCGTCGAGTACCGCCAGTCGCTGTACGAGGTGCTGGCCTGGAACTTCGGCCCGATGGGCGCGATGGCGCAGGGCAAGACGCCCTACAACGCCGCCGAGTTCTCGCGCCGCGCCGAACGGGTCGCGATGATCGCCCCGCTGCTCACCGAGGCGTTTCCGGCCGAGTCCCAGTCCGTGAAGGACACGCACCTGAAGCCCGAGGCCTGGACGAACCGCGCCGATTTCGACGCCAAGCTCAAGGACCTGATCGATCGCAGCGCCGCACTGGCGGCGGTGGCGAAGGGTGGCGATTTCGAGAAGTCCAAGGCCGCGTTCTTCGAGACCGCGAACACCTGCAAGTCCTGCCACGACAAGTACAAGGTCAAGGACTGAGCCCGGACCTCAGTAATAGCTGATGACCGCCTCCGGCGCCGCACGGATCGCGAGCGCCAGGAGGCCGGCCAGCAGCAGCACCAGCACGATCGCGAGCGGCAGCCGCGAGCCCGCGATCGCCTCGCCGTCCGGCACTTCCTGCGCCGGGCGCCGGCCGGTCAACATCGCTCGCACCAGCGCGCGCTTCTTCACGAACCCGTACCAGAGCACCGCCGCGACGTGCAGCGCGATCAGCGCCAGCAGCCAGTCGGCGTTGCGGTGGTGCAGCGAGGTCAGCCGCTCGCTCCAGTCGCCCTGCGCCCAGCCGTAGAAGGGCCCGGTGAAGGCGATCTCGTCGTTGGCGAACAGGCCCGTCGCCGCCTGCAGCAGCAGCAGCGCGAGCAGCGCGAGCACGCTGAGCGCCCCGAGCGGATTGTGCCCGGCTCCGGCGCGACCGCCGCGCAGGTAGGCGAGCACCGCGCCCGGGCCGCGCAGGAAGCTCGCGAAGCGCGCGTGGCGCGTCCCGACGAAGCCCCAGAGCACGCGGAAGACGACGAGCACCAGCACCGCGTAGCCGCAGCGCGCGTGCCACTGCGACCAGCCGGCGCCGGCGTAGTGCGTCGCCCACGAGCCGGCCACGCACAGCACCAGCGCCCAGTGCGTCGCGCGCAGCGGCAGGTCCCAGACGAGGCGCGTCGCGCCCGCGGTGTGTTCGGCCATGCAGCGTCCCGAGGTCGGAGGGAGCCGGGATTCTAGCAACCCGTGACGCCGCGGCCGCTTTGGTTTAGCGTGGCGTCGCGACCGGAGTGCCCTGCCCCATGCCCGCCACCCTGCTGCGCCGGATCGGCGCGATGCTCTACGACACGCTGCTGCTGCTCGCCGTGCTCATGCTGGTCACGGGCGTCCTGCACCTCGCGACCGGCGGCGAGGCCATCGTCGGCCGCACGCACCCGGTGCTGGTGTGGTTCTATCGCGCGGTGCTGGTCGCGTCGGTCGTCGGCTTCTTCGGCCTGTTCTGGACGCGCGGCGGCCAGACGCTGGGCATGGCCGCGTGGCACCTGCGTGTCGAGCGGCTCGACGGCCGCCGCCTCACCTGGGGCGACACCGTCCGGCGCCTCGCCGCCTCGCTCCTCTCGTGGGCACCGGCCGGGCTCGGGTTCCTGTGGATACTCTTCGACCGCGACCGGCGTGCCTGGCACGACCGCCTCTCCGGAACGCGCGTGCTGCGCGTGACCGGGTGAGCCTCAGCGCGTCCGCCAGAGCAGCGTGCCGGTGAGGCCGGCGAGCACGATGGTCGGTGCCCAGCCGACCAGCCACGGCGGCAGCGCGAACAACTGCCCGCCGCTCTCCAGCATCTGGCTCAGCATCATGAAGGCCGCGCCGATGAGGATGCCGATGACCGTGCGCGCCCCCTGGCCGGAGGAACGCATCGGCCCGAGGGCGAACGGCAGCGCGAGGATCACCACCAGCGAGAGCGCCACGAACCGCGCGACGCGCGACCAGAACGCGATGTCGAAGCGCGTCGCATCGAGGTCGTTGCCGCGCAGGTGCTCCGCGTAGGCCAGCAGCTCGCGCAGGCCCATGGCATCGGGCTCGGCGACCGCCAGGCCGAGGAACTCGGGCGCGAGCGTCGTCTGCACCTCCTGGCTCGCCCGCCGCTCGGCCGTCGTGCCGCCGTTGGCGAACGTGGTCTCCGCGAATTCGCGCAGCTGCCAGAGGTTGTCCTCGCCGACGCTGGCGGACTCGGCCCGCCCCACGCTCTCGAGCCGCCGCCCCGCGCCGAAGCGATAGACCTGCACCCCGCCGAACCGGGCGCTCGCCGATTGCTGCTCGACGCTGATGATGGTGTCGCCGTCGCGCACCCAGGCGCCGCCGCTGCCGGCAAAGCTGAACTCGTTGAACTTGTTGAACACCTTCATCTGCCGGGCGTACTTGCCGAGCGGCGGGGCGACGAACTCGCCCACCACCAGCATCAGCAGCGCCAGCAGCACGCCGGCGACGCCCAGCCAGCGGCAGAACTGCAGCGTCGTGACGCCCGAGGCGCGCATCACCACGAGCTCGCTGCCGCGCGCGAGGTTGCCGAGGCCGAGCAACGCGCCGATCAGCGCCGCCACCGGCAGCAGTTGCACCAGGTACTGCGGCAGGTTGAGCGCCACGAATAGCATGGCCTGGCTCGCCGAATAGGTGCCGACGCCGATGTCGTCCTGCTGGCCGATGAACAGGAACAGGGCGCCGAGCGCCGAGAGCACCAGCGTGACGAGGCCCGTGTAGGCGAGGACCGTGCGCAGGATGTAGTTGCCCAGCACGTTCATGCACCGCTCCCGGCGCGCGCCCGGCGGCGCCACAGCGGTCCCGGCCGCTCGTCGCGCCACATCAGCCAGGCCGCCAGCGCCAGCGGGACGAGGTGCACCCACCACAGACCGAACTGGCCACCGGGTGCGTCCTTCTGGATCCAGACGCGCACGGCCGACAGCAGGTTCGAGTAGAGGAAGTACGCGAGCACCGCGAGGCCGATGCGCGCGAAGCGGCCCTGGCGCGGCCGCAGCTTCGACAGCGGCACGGCCAGCACCATCAGCACGAATGCCATTACCGGCACCGCCGTGCGCCAGGCGAGCTCGGCCCGGTCGGCCGGCCGGTCGGACGCGAGCAGGTCGCGCGTGGACTTGAGCTCCTGCTTCTCCTTCTTCGCCTTCACGTCGGGCAGCCGCACGGGGATGCCGTGCTCGCGAAACTCCACCACGCGCCAGTTGCGGGCCCCGGGCACGCCCTCGTAGCGCCGGCCGTCGTACAGCACGAAGAGCTGCTCGGCCTGGCCCGCGCCCCGCTGCACCGCGCGTTCCGCGACGGCGATCTCGACCTTCTCGCCGACCTGCCGCTGCACGAACACGCCGAACAGTTCGCCCGCGGGGCTCACGCGCTCCGCGTAGAACACCGCGTCGCCGTCGAGGAAGCTGCGGAACCGGCCGGGCTCGAGCGCGCCGAACTGCGCCGCCCGCATCGCCTCCGCGCGGATCTGCTGCGACTTCACCCAGGCGTCGGGCACGACGCGATACGACAGCACCGCGAGCGCGGCCACGATCAGCAGCGTCAGCACCGTGATCGGCCGGAAGATGCTCGCGGTGCCGACGCCGCACGCCGCCATCGCGGTCATCTCGCTCTCGTGGTACAGCCGGCCGAGCGCCAGGACGATGCCGAGGAACAGCCCGATGGGCACCAGCACCGTCAGCTGCTGCAGCGTCGTCAGCCCGATCAGCGACAGCACCACCCCGCCGGGGAACTCGTTCTGGGCGGCCTGGCCCAGGACCCGGGCGAACTGGTTGGAGAGCAGCACGATCAGGAGCACGCCCGTCACCGCGGCGAAGGTCACGGCCACTTCGCGCAGCAGGTAACGGTCCAGGCGGGTCAGCAAGGGTCGCGGCTCCAGGCAGGAATGGGTAGACTTCGGGCCCGCGCGCCACCGCCGGGCCGCTCCCGCGCGGAGCCTCCCTGGGTGGCGCACCGCAAGTGTAACGGGCGATCCGCCGGGCTGAATACAGCCCCGGCCTGCCCGGGGAACCAGGACAGCAGGTACACCGATGCGTTCATACGTCGTCACGGGTTCGGCCGCTCGCCAGAAGACCGACTGCGCCATCGTCGGGCTGCACGAAGGAGCCTCGCTCGAGGGGGCCGCGGCGCAGCTCGATGCCGCGTGCGGCGGGCGCCTCGCCCGGCTCCTGCAGCGCGGCGACTTTCGCGGCCGGGCCGGCGAGACGGCGGTCCTCGACGCCGACCGCGGGCCGGCGCAGCGCATCGTCCTCGTGGGCCTCGGCCGGCAGGCCGGCTACGACCGCAAGCGCTACAAGAAGGCCCTGGCCGCCGGCTTCGGCGCGGCCGCGCGTACCGCGGCGCGCGATGCCGTGAGCTACCTGTCGCTCGATGCGGTCGCCGGCACCGACGCCTACTACCGCGCGCGCCTGGCGGCCGAGGCGGTCGGCCACGCGCTCTACCGGGTGCCCGTGATCCGCAGCAAGCGCGAGAAGCCGGCATCGCCGCTGCGCAGCTTCGGCGTCGCGGTGGCGCGCGACCAGAAGGCGCTGGCGCAGAAGGGCCTGGCGCACGGCGTGGGCATCGCCGCCGGCACCGCGCTCACCCGCGACCTCGCAAACCTGCCGGCCAACGTCTGCACGCCCGGCTACCTCGCCGCGCAGGCCCGCGAGATGGCGAAGGCGCACCGCTCCGTGCGGGCCCAGGTGCTGGACGAGCGCGACCTGAAGCGCCTGAAGATGGGCGCGTTCCTCTCGGTCACGGCCGGGACGGACGAACCGGCCCGGCTCATCGTGCTGCGCCACGACGGCGGCCGCAAGGGCGACGCGCCGATCGTGCTGGTCGGCAAGGGCGTGACCTTCGACAGCGGCGGCATCTCGCTCAAGCAGCCGCCCGGCATGGACGAGATGAAGTTCGACATGACCGGCGCCGCGAGCGTGTTCGGCGCGATCAAGGCGGCCGCGGAGATCGGCCTCGAGCGCAACCTCGTCGCCATCGTGCCGGCCTGCGAGAACATGCCGGGCGGCCGCGCGACCAAGCCCGGCGACATCGTCACCAGCATGTCCGGCCAGACCATCGAGGTCATCAACACGGACGCCGAGGGCCGCCTGATCCTGTGCGACGCCATCACCTACGCCCGCCGCTTCAAGCCGGCGCTGGTCGTGGACGTCGCCACGCTCACCGGCGCGTGCGTGGTCGCGCTCGGCGCCCACCTGAGCGCCGTGATGAGCAACGACGACGACCTCGCCGCCGAGCTCGAGGAAGCCGGCCGCCGTGCCGAGGACCGCTGCTGGCACATGCCGATGGCGGAGGAGTACCACGACATGCTGAAGAGCAACTTCGCGGACTTCATGAACGCCTGCAGCCGCGAGGGCGGCGCGATCACCGCGGCGTGCTTCCTCGCGAAGTTCGCCGACGGGCTGCGCTGGGCGCACCTCGACATCGCGGGCACGGCCTACCTCGGCGGCGCGCAGAAGGGCAGCACCGGCCGGCCCGTGCCCCTGCTGGTCGACTTCCTGCTGCACCAGGCCTGAGACCGGCCGTGGAGCCGGCCCCGGTCACCTTCTACCTGCACGCCTCGAGCGACCCGCGGGCGCGCCTCGCCACCGCCTGCCGGCTCGCCGAGAAAGCGTACGAACAGGGGCTCAGGGTGTCGGTCCGCACGGCGAGCCCGGCCGAGACCGCAGCGCTCGACGAACTGATGTGGACCTTCGCCGACCGCAGCTTCGTGCCCCACGGCACCTGGCCGGCGGAACCGGAGTTCGCCGGGGCGACCCCGGTGCTGATCGGCTCGGCCGCCCTGCCCGACACGCACCGCGACGTGCTGATCAACCTCGCCCCCGATGCGCCGCCCGAGGTTTCGGGCTACGCTCGCGTCTGCGAACTGGTCGCCGGCGACGAGGACTCGAAGCAGCGGGCCCGGGTGCGCTGGCGCGCCTACCGCAACCTCGGTTGCGAACCCGCGAAGGCGGACGTCTGAACCCCGGGCAACCGGGCCGGGAGCGAGCTTGAACCAGCACATCGACGCCATACCGGTGCTGACCGACATCGTGGACGATGCCGTGCGCGGCGCCGCGGCCACCACCGACCCGACCGTGGCGTTCCTCGAGGCCCTCGAGGCGCACCTCACCGCCACGATCCACGAGCACGCCGACGAGCTGGTGCACAACGCCTGCCGGGAGATGGAGGCGCTGCTGCTGGAGCAGGTCTCGGACCGCCTCAAGGCCGAGCTGCCGTCGCTCGTGGCGCGGGTCATCCTGGAGCATTTCCGCGGGCCCCAGCCGGCCAATTGACGCCGTCGTCGGCACCCGCCGGCCGGTATAATTGCCGGTTCGCGCCCAGAGGCTGCCGATGGACAAGAGTTACTCCCCCCGCGACATCGAGACCCGGATCTACCAGGCCTGGGAGGCCGCCGGCTGGTTCGCCCCGGCCGGCGAGGGCCGGCCCTACTCGATCGCGATCCCGCCGCCGAACGTCACCGGCACCCTGCACATGGGCCACGCGTTCCAGCACACGCTGATGGACGCCCTGACGCGCTTCCACCGCATGGAAGGCGACCGCACCCTCTGGCAGCCGGGCACCGACCACGCGGGCATCGCCACGCAGATGGTGGTCGAGCGCCAGCTCGGCGCCGAGGGCCGGACCCGCCACGACCTCGGGCGCGAGGCGTTCGTCGAGCGGGTCTGGCAGTGGAAGGCGCAGTCGGGCGACACGATCTGCCGGCAGATGCGCCGGCTGGGCAACTCCGTCGACTGGTCGCGCGACCGGTTCACGATGGACGAGGGCCTCTCGGAGGCGGTCAAGGAAGTCTTCGTGCGCCTGCACGAGGAGAACCTGATCTACCGCGGCCAGCGCCTCGTGAACTGGGACCCCAAGCTGCACACCGCGCTCTCGGACCTCGAGGTGATCTCGGAGCCCGAAGCCGGCCACCTCTGGCACCTGCGCTATCCGCTCGAGGACGGCAGCGGCCACCTCGTGGTGGCGACGACGCGGCCCGAGACCATGCTCGGCGACACCGCCGTCGCGGTGCATCCGGACGACGAGCGCTACCGCCACCTCGTCGGCAAGCGCATCCGGCTGCCGCTGGCGGAGCGGCTGATCCCGGTCATCGCCGACGCCTACGTCGACCCGGCCTTCGGCAGCGGCTGCGTGAAGATCACGCCGGCGCACGACTTCAACGACTACGAGATCGGCAAGCGCCACGGCCTGCCGACGATCAACATCCTGACGGCCGACGCCGCGCTCAACGAGAACGTGCCGGAGCGCTACCGCGGGCTCGACCGCTTCGAGGCGCGCAGGCGCGTCGTGGCGGACTTCGAGGCCGCCGGGCTGCTCGAGAAGGTCGACGCGCACACGCTGCCGGTGCCGCGCGGCGACCGCTCCGGCGAGGTGCTGGAGCCCTGGCTCACGGACCAGTGGTACGTGCGCATCGCGCCGCTCGCGGAACCGGCGATCCGCGCGGTCGAGGACGGCCGCATCCGCTTCGTGCCCGACAACTGGAGCAAGACCTACTTCCAGTGGATGAACAACATCCAGGACTGGTGCATCAGCCGCCAGCTGTGGTGGGGCCACCGCATCCCGGCGTGGTACGACGCGGACGGCAACGTCTTCGTCGCGCGCAGCGAGGCCGAGGCGCAGGCCGCGGCCGCGAAGCGGCACGGCCACCCGGTCGCGCTGCGCCAGGACGAGGACGTCCTCGACACCTGGTTCAGCTCGGCGCTGTGGCCGTTCTCGACGCTCGGCTGGCCGCAGCAGACGCGCGAACTCGCCGCGTTCTACCCGACGAGCGTGCTGGTCACCGGCTTCGACATCATCTTCTTCTGGGTCGCCCGGATGATCATGATGGGCCTCAAGTTCGCGGGCGACGTGCCCTTCCGCGAGGTGTACATCACCGGGCTGATCCGCGACGAGCACGGCCACAAGATGTCGAAGTCGAAGGGCAACATCCTCGACCCGCTCGACCTCATCGACGGCATCGACCTCGAGTCCCTGGTCGCCAAGCGCACCACCGGCCTGATGCAGCCGCAGATGAAGAACTCGATCGAGAAGGCGACGCGCAAGCAGTTCCCGCAGGGCATCGCCGCCTACGGCACCGACGCGATGCGCTTCACCTTCGCCGCGCTCGCGACGCTCGGGCGCGACATCCGCTTCGACCTCGGCCGCGTCGAGGGCTATCGCAACTTCTGCAACAAGCTGTGGAACGCGACCCGTTACGTGCTCATGAACACCGAGGAGCACGCGGCGGACCTGCGCGCCGGCGAGTGCGAGTACTCGGTGGCGGACCGCTGGATCCGCGGCCGGCTCGGGGTCGCCGCGGGCCAGGTGCGCGCCGGCCTCGACGCGTACCGCTTCGACCTCGCCGCGCAGGCGATGTACGAGTTCGTGTGGTACGAGTTCTGCGACTGGTACCTCGAGCTCGCCAAGCCCGTGCTGCAGTCGGCGGACGCCAGCGAGGCCGCCAGGCGCGGCACGCGCCGCACGCTGCTCGAAGTGCTCGAAGGCACGCTGCGCCTGCTGCACCCGCTGATGCCCTTCATCACCGAGGAGATCTGGCAGAAGGTCGCGCCACTCGCCGGCGTGCAGGGGCCGACGATCATGCGCCAGCCGTACCCGCGCCCGGCCGACTGGCCGGCCGACGCCGCGGCCGAGCGCGACGTCGCAGCGCTGCGCGCCGTCGTGCTGGGCGTGCGGCAGATCCGCGGCGAGCTGGACGTCCCCCACTCCCGCGCCACGCCCGTCTACGTGCGCTCGGAGCGCCCGGGCGACGCCGCGGCCATCGCCGGGCTGGCCGGCACGATCGCGCGCGTGGCCAATCTCGAATCCGTCGCGGTGGTCGAATCCGAAGCACAGTTGCCGCCCTGCGCGATCGCGCTGATCGACGGGCGCACGGTGCTGGCGCCGTTCGCCCGCCTGGTCGACGACGTGTCGGCCGAACTGGCCCGGCTCGAGAAGCGGCGGGCGAAGGCGCAGCAGGAGCGCGACAAGTGCGCCGCCAAGCTCGCCAACGCGAACTTCGTGGCGAACGCGCCGGCGGAGGTGGTCGAGCAGGAGCGCGCCCGCGTCGCGGACTTCGACCGCCAGCTGGCGCAGCTCGGGGAACAGGCGCGGCGCCTCGCGGCGAGCCGCGACTGAGGGGAGGCGAGGCGTGAGCAGCACGGGCTTGGCACGCGAGAACGACGGCACGGCACTGGTCGACGGCGCCGTGGCCGGCCTCAACGCGATCATCCTCGGCAAGGAGGCCCAGCTGCGGCTGTGCCTCGCCTGCCTGCTCGCGCGCGGGCACCTGCTGATCGAGGACATCCCCGGCGTCGGCAAGACCACGCTCGCGCACGCCCTCGCCCGTACGCTCGGTCTGAGCTACCAGCGCATCCAGTTCACCAGCGACCTGCTGCCGGCCGACATCATCGGCGTCTCGGTGTTCGAACCGGAGGGCGGGCAGTTCCGCTTCCACCGCGGGCCGGTGTTCGCGCAACTGGTGCTGGCGGACGAGGTCAATCGCGCCACGCCCAAGGCGCAGAGCGCGCTGCTCGAAGCCATGGAAGAGCACCAGGTGACGGCGGACGGCCAGACCTACCCGATGACCGAGCCGTTCTTCGTCATCGCGACGCAGAACCCGGCCTACCAGATCGGCACCTTTCCGCTGCCCGAATCGCAGCTCGACCGCTTCCTCATGCGCATCCAGATCGGCTACCCGGCCGAGTCGCTCGAGCGCCAGCTGCTGCTCGGCAAGGACCGCCGCGACCTGCTCGCCTCGCTCGCGCCCGCGCTCACGCCGCAG
>WBZM01003922.1_pt1 | contig 11239 bp, 11 predicted proteins | sample 5204271 | NCBI WGS metagenome assembly WBZM01 (sample SAMN12344346, study PRJNA552823) | activated sludge metagenome | biome: Activated sludge suspended growth; feature: Nitrification reactor; material: Wastewater; isolation source: activated sludge from nitrification reactor of wastewater...
ATCGGCAACCGCACCCGCGTCAAGGTCAAGAAAAACAAAGTCGCCCCGCCCTTCACCGAGTGCGAATTCGACATCATGTACAATGAGGGTATCTCCAAGACCGGTGATGTCCTCGACCTGGCCACCAACTACAACATCGTCGATAAGCGCGGCGCCTACTTCCGATACAACGACATGCTGCTGGGTCAGGGCCGCGAAAATGCCAAAGTCTTTCTGGCGGAGAATCCCACGATCCTTGCGGAGTTGGAGCGTCGTATTCGCGGCGAGACGCAAATCACCGCCGTGCCCGCAGAGAACATTCTTCCGGAAGACAGCCCTTCTGAAGAAGAGTTCTAATCCCCCGCTTTCGACAGAAGTAATGTAAGGGATATAGGGTAGGATCAGGCAAATGAGATAACCCTTTTAGTACGACCATAAAATGGTTGACACAAAAGGCTCGATTGCTATAATCCTACCCTATCGAGTTAACACTTGGCAATGTTCTACCCCCGTTGAACAACGCACAAAGCTAACGAAGCGTCCAGGTTCATCCGACGCTATTCCCAAAACGCCTTTGCAGGAGAGTTCTGTCATGAGTGCAGAAACTGTGGAAATTACCCCCGAAATCACGACCGAGGCCGCACCTACCAGTATCGCGGACCTTTCGCCTAAAATGCAACTCAAGGGCACGGTCAAACGCCTGGAGTTGTATGGCGCGTTCATCGATCTCGGATTCGACGCGACCGGTCTGGTGCATATTTCCAAGATCGGTGGCGAGCAAGTTAACCGCGTTTCAGATGTTCTGAACGAAGGTGACGAGGTGACCGTGTGGGTCGAAAGAGTCGATTCCGAGCGCCAGCAGGTGATGCTGACGATGGTCCCCCCGCTGGCCGTTGACTGGACGGAATTGAAGACCGATCAGGTTTATGACGGTAAGGTTACACGTCTGGAAACTTTTGGCGCTTTCGTTAGCATCGGCGCCGAGCGCGAAGGCTTGGTTCACATCAGCGAGCTGAGCCACAACTACGTGAAACATCCAAGCGAAGTGGTCAATGTCGGCGACGAAGTTCAGGTCAAGGTTCTCGGATTCAACCGCCGCAAGCGTCGTATCGACTTGAGCATGAAGGCCCTGACGGAGAAGCCGGAAATGCAGCCCATGCAGGCTGCTCAGCCGCGTCAAGGCGGTGGTGGTGGCAAGCGCCGTCCCAGCCGTGAACGCTTCGAGCCGGAAGAGTTCGAGATCATCGAGGACGAAACGGAGGAAGTGCCGACCGCCATGGAGATCGCCATGCGCCGCGCCCTGGGCAACGACACGATTTCGGCCGTCAAAACTGAACAGCGTGGTGGCCGTAAAGACAAGAAGGCAATCCGGGAAGATCAGCGCCGGATGCAGGAAGAACTTCTGAAGCGCACGCTGACGATGCAGAGCGACAACTAAGTCGGCTCGGCAATCACGGATGAGACTGGTTGGGAGACTAGAAAACGCCTCCCAACCAGTCTATCATCAATGCGGTCAAGACTGTGCCGACCGCGACTTCCTTCACCCCTTCCGGTACAACCAGCAGCGCATTTGCCTTCACCAATGAGGTCATCATGTGTGACCCTTGGCCGCCAGTCGTGCGCGCCACATACCCGCGCTCATCGCGCGTCACGATAGCCCGCAAATAGCTCTCCCGCCCGTCTGAGCGGATAGCTTCGAGAACAACAGCCTGAACGCTTGGTCGCGCGAGATTCTCGTACCCACCCATCTTCAGGATGGCCGGGCGGGCGAAGGTTTCAAACGACACCATAGCCGATACCGGATTGCCCGGCATTCCCAGATAGGGAATGCCATGGAACATACCAAAGGCTAACGGTTTGCCCGGCCGCATGCGTACCCGCCAAAACCCAATCCCTCCGGCATCATCCAGAACCGCCTTGACTACATCGTAGGCGCCGACAGACACGCCGGCCGAACTGATGATCAGGTCAACCTTGGCCCTGACGGCATCGGCCAGCTTTTCGCGAACAGCCTGTTCAGTATCACCCGCCACGCCCAATAAGACCGGGGTGCCGCCTAGTGCCGTCACTTGTGCCGCTTGCGCGTAGCTGTTGCTGTTACGAATTTTCCCCGGAGACAGGGGGTCGGAGACGTCAACCAGTTCATCGCCCGTGGCTAGAATAGCCACGCGCGGTCGGCGCACAACCGCAACTCGTCCAACGCCCAACGATGCCAAAACACCGATTTCCTGCGGTCGCAACAACTTACCTTCTTCCAGAACGGCATCGCCGGCGCGAATATCTTCCCCCGGATAGCGGACATAATCACCCGCACTCACCGCTCGGTACACGGCAATATGCTCCGGCAAGGGACGCTCGACACCTCGCCAGGGTTCGTCGGTATCTTCGACGGGGATGACGGCATCCGCTCCAGGCGGCAGCGGCGCGCCGGTCATAATGCGTGCCGCCGTGTTTGAATGTAGAGTCACAGTGAGGCTTGAACCCGCGGCAATGTCGGCTATGACGCGCAGTCGCGCCGGCGCGTCCTGGCTAGCAGCAGTTACATCGGCCGCCTGAATGGCATAGCCATCCATGGCGGAGTTGGCGAACGGCGGCAGGTCGTCGGTAGCAACCACGGCCGCGGCCAACACCCGCCCCAGCGCCTCAAGGAGCGAGACCTCTTCGGCAGGCAGGATTTCCACCTTCTCCAGTACCAGACTCAGCGCCTCTCGCACGGATAGGTCTTCTTTTTTAGCCATATTGAAGAAATTATATGGGACTATATTGTCCGTAGACGTAGCCGTTAGAACTTCCGTCCACGAAAACGTTGAAAGGCGAATTGAACAAGCGCACCCATATATTCCGCTGTAGTTGTTGATATGGATCAGGATAAACGATCGCCCCCATCATCGGGTGCCATACCTGAAAGCCACCTATGACCATCCAGCCGATGAAATAACCATAGAAAGGGCCGTACCAGGTATTGGGATACATCATCCAAAACATGCCCGGAACCTGTGGTGGCTGCGGGCTGCCTGGCATGGCCGTGGGGATGTTCATCCCGGCCGTGCCGGAGGGAGGGTTACCGAAAACCGCTGTTTGCCCGCTGGTGTTATCCGGAGTGGGGTCGGGCATCACCCATAAGACGTGGGGTCTGCGGTCCCGGCACGCAGCGATTAGATTTTCCACGCGACCATGACGGCGGCAATAATCGATTAGCTCGCGCACCTTTGCCGAGTTGGTAGCCCCAGCTAGGTTTTCATATTGGATTCCCAACCGAAAGCACAGATCGGCCAGTTCCTCGGCATTAAAATACTCATTGATCTGGTCGCTCAGTTCGACGAAATTCATGGCGACTCCAGAAAGCTCCTCAACTCACATCGCCAGGCGGCCGTCCAACTCCAACTCGGCCGCGGCCGTTTGCATGGCCTGTAGCACATTGCCGATATGGTCCCACAGTTCCAGCTTCCCATCGAAGCATTCGCGACTAAAATCTGCCGTGACGCCCGTCACGTCATCACGATCAACGCCGGCGGCAAACCGCCGATCTTTCCACTTCTTGCGGAGTGAGTCTGTCGTCACCTCAGCGATATCGCGCGATGACTTGACAAGCGTTGTAGCGATGATTAGACCCGTTATTTCATCGCAAGCCATCAGCGCAAAATCCACCGCCTTTTCGCGTTCCACGCCTGTGCCTTCCGTATAGTGGGACAGGATGATGCGAATCGTCTCCTCATCCCAACCCTCGGCGCGCAGGATTGCCGCGCCGTTGCCCGGATGCTCGTCCAGGTTTGGGTGGATCTCCCAGTCAAAGTCGTGCAGAAGACCGACAGTCTCCCAATACGCCGCATCCTCGCCCAGGCGATGGGCGTAATCAGCCATGGCAACACTGACGGCCAGCATGTGACGACGCAAGCCACGCTCCTGTACAAAGCGGCAAACGATTTCCCAGGCGTCAGCCTTGTTTTTCACGCTATTCACTCTCGGTGGGATTGTCCTGGTCCTTTGGCTTCTTAGCGCCGCAATCGCAGCCACCGTTTTCGTTTTTCGAGCAACCGGCCTCGGCCTTCTTCTTGAGCGCCTCCAGCTCTTCGAGCGGTTCTATCTCGTGGCGCATCACTTCGACCACCGTCTCATCGACGACGACCATCACGGAATCGCGCAGCGGCCGCACATCGATGACCCGACCTTCGCCATGTGGCGTGCCGATATTTTTGCCCACTTTAGGCAGTTGTTTTTTGGCTTCGACATATTGCTCGTATTCATAGACAAGGCAGCAACGCAGGCGACCGCACATGCCGGTTATCTCCTGTGGACTGAGTGAGATACCCTGCTCTTTGGCCATCCGAATCGAGATGGGGCTGAAGTCTGTCAGAAAGGTCGAGCAGCAACGAGGAATGCCGCACGCGCCATACCCACCCATCACTTTGGCAACATCGCGCGGGCCAACGAGTTGCATCTCGACACGGGTGCGATATATCCGTCCCAGCGCGCTCTGCACCTGCCGGATGTCGAGTTTCTTGTTTTCAGTTGTATAGGCAATAGTCAGCCAGGAACCGTCAAAACTGTATTCGGCTTTAACGAACTTGGCGTCCTTGATCCCGGCCTTAGAAGCTTCCTCGCGACACGCGATGAGGGCATCCAGTTCCTTGGATTCCCACACTTGCTTCATCACCATATCGCGTGGGGTGGCTTTGCGCTGGACAGCGCGCAAGCCTTTGTGTCGATGCACTTCCTGCGGCTCGATAAAGGCGATCACCTGACCGAGCTGCTTGCCGCGCTTCGTTTCAACGATCACATGATCGCCGGCGACCAGATCTTTGTGGGAGCCAACCTTGAAATGGTAGAGCTTCCCGAGTTTCTGAAAGCGAACACCAATGAATTCAGAGGTTTCGCCGGGAGCCATTACTGTGGCCATAGGCCTATTCCCTCATTGAAAGTTAGTTTAGATGCAGTTATACCGGAAAGCAGTGTTCTCCGGCAACTTGACATATAAAAAGGACGAGCGGCCGAATCATCGGTCGCTCGCCCCCCTGATATAAATGGCGCCATTATCCGATCATCGTGATCGGGATAATGTTATCGGCTTGCACCTGCAAGGTTAACACGCTGACGCGCGCCGCCACATCACGCGCGATGGTGCGAATGGCCTTCGCCGCGTCCGAATCTGGATGCGCCACAACGATAGGCTGGCCGCTATCGCCACCCTTGCGCACTTCTGCCTCCAGCGGGATAGAGCCGAGATAAGCAGTCTCGTACTCATTGGCCAATCGCTCGCCCGCGCCGGTTCCGAAAAATTCACCGCTCATATTTTCGATAACCCCGATAATCGGGACCTCAAGTTTTTCGAAGGTTTTGAGGCCGCGCACGGCATCCGAAGCCGCTACCTGCATCGGCTGGGTAATCACCAAGGCCCCCGAGAGCGGCAACACTTGAGCCAGCGTTAGCTGTGCGTCGCCCGTGCCCGGCGGCAGGTCGACTATCAGATAGTCCAGCTCACCCCAATCCACATCGGTCAGCAATTGGCGTATTGCGCTATGCAGCATGGGGCCGCGCCATATCAGCGGTTGATCCGGCTTGACCAGGAAAGCCATCGAGATGAACTTTACCCCGTAATTTTCGGCCGGTACCATCTTGCGATTGATTGGGGGCGGCATTTGCTCCCGGCCCATCATCATCGGCACATTGGGACCGAGGATGTCGGCATCGAGCAAGCCAACCCGCGCCCCTTCCATGGCTAGCGAGATGGCTAGATTAACGGCGATCGTCGTCTTGCCCACTCCGCCTTTACCGCTGGAAACAGCGATTGTGTTGCGAAATTTTTGGCCTATCTGATCGCCGATTCGCCGGTCAGACGGGACGTTGGAGTCCCAATTAATGGTCACTTGCCCGATTCCCGGCACGCGAGCCAACGCAGCCCGCGAATCACCCTCCATCTTGCCGCGCAGGGGGCAAGCGGGTGTGGTAAGCATAATGGTGAAGGACACGTCGGTGCCTTCGACCTTCAAGTTACGAATCATATTCAGGGAGACCAAATCGCGATGCAATTCCGGCTCGATCACCGTCGATAAAGCCTGCATCACGTCATCTTCGGTCACTCCCGCTCTATTACTTTGCTGTCCAAACATGGTAATTATCTCCCAAACGCCTTAAAGCGAAATCGCTCCGATGGAGCGACTTCGGCAGCGCACTATGCAAATGATGAACCGCGGAGCCAGCTCTACGACTGCCAAGCCCCGATTTAGTATTGCGCCCCTTGATAGTACAGCTGGCGAGCCACTGCTTCGGAGATGCGCTCCTCACGGGATTCGCCGTCTTTATCCTTCTTTTTAGTTTTCGCGGCCTCGGCCATCTGTCGCGCTATCTCTTCCGCCTCCGCCTTCTTCGGCGCGATCTCGCGCCAGTAGCTGATCGGCTTGCTCAATCGCTCCTTGTCGTGGATATGGGCTGTCCGGCGGTCGTAGCTGGCCAGTTCATAATCGTGGTCCATCTTGATCGCGTCGAAGGGGCAGAATTCAGCGCAATAGCCGCAGTTCATGCAAATATCGATATCGATGAAGAACTTCTCCGGTTCAGGTTTCGGCCGGCCGTTCGGCTGCTTGCCGCGCTCAATCCAGATGCATTGCGGTGGACAGACCTTGGCGCAAATACCACAGGAAGTGCACCAGTCATGGCCCCATCGTTGCCCTGGCGGCGGCTCATCAGTTACAAGAAAGGGCACAAATCGAAAACGCTCCGGCGTTGGCAACTTTTCTTCAGGGTAGAAGACGGTTTTGACGCCTTCGCCCATCGGACCTTGTCGCACCATCAGGGCTTCATCGTTGTAGTAACGGCCGCCCTTGCCGGCCCATCTAATATCATCGACGTAGCTTTGAACGAAATGGCGGAGGACAACCCCCATCCCTTTTAGAATACCTAATCCGTACATGAATACTCCCGTTCCGTCACAAAGGCAACGCGCCCGCCTATCGATCGACCTCACCGAGGACAATATCAATGCTGCCAAGGATACCCACAACGTCGGCGATCTTATGACCGCGAGACATGGGGCCGAGGGCGGTCAGATTGATAAAGGATGGGGCGCGAACGTGGTAGCGCTCCGGATTCCCCCCGCGACGTTTGGCCGTCACGTAATAACCTAATTCACCCTTCGGGTTCTCCACGCGACCATAGGACTCGCCAGCCCGCGGCGCGCGCAAGGCGTATTGCGGCTTATCGCCGATGACAGGCGCGCCGACTGTCCGTTTGAGATGAGGCAATACCTGCTCCAATATGCGTAGGCTCTGACGCATTTCGTCCATACGGATGAGATAGCGGTCAAAGATGTCCCCGTTGTAGCGGACAGCCACATCGAAGTCCAGATATTCGTAATACGAATACGGTTCGGCGCGGCGAATATCGTAGGGCACACCGCTGGCGCGTAGCAGAGGACCGGCCGTGCTCATCGCGATTGCATCCTCCGGCGTCAGGATTCCAACACCGATCGCCCGCGCGCGCACGATTTCATTACCGGTGATCAGGTCATCACCCTGCTCCAGCACTTTGGGTAGCCGGTTGTAAATCAGTTCCTCCAGGAACTTCATCGTCGCGGTACCGCGAACGTCATCGGGCAAATCGTAGGCCACGCCGCCGAAACGCATGTAGTTGCACAACATACGCGCCCCGGACGTCGCCTCGAAGAAGTCCAGGATGAGCTCCCGTTCCAGATAGAAGTAAAGCATCGGGGTTTGCAGCGCACCCAGGTCATTCAGCAAAAATCCCAAAGCCCATAAGTGATTGCAAATTCGCGTAAGTTCGACCATGAGGATGCGAATCCACTCGGCTCGCTCCGGAACGGTCATATCAAACAATTTCTCGACCGTGATCGCATACCCCAAATTGTTGGACATCGACGAGAGATAGTCGAGCCGGTCGGTGTAGGGCATATTCATGTTGAACGTGTTGCGCTCACCGATTTGTTCGTGGTTGCGATGCAGGTAGCCCATGACCGGCTTGAGATCGACGATCGTTTCACCGTCGATAGTGACGACCATACGAAACACGCCGTGGGTCGAGGGGTGCTGCGGGCCAAGGTTGACCGTTACCTTATCCGTCTTCAAACCGGGTGTCGCGTCGCGCGAGTAGGACAGGCCGAGGTAGACATCTGTCTCGACGTCATACTCATCGCCGGTCGGCACCCATCCCGGCGGGTATTGCACATTCTTCCCATACGGGTTTCGCTCTTCAGCGCGGAAAACGCTGCCGTCGGGCCAGCGGCTGCCGAAAGGTTTGTACTCTTCTTCGTAGAAAGGCTCTTTCCAATCTTTACGCAAGGGATGCCCGTGGAAGCCATCCCACGTAAGGATGCGGCGCAAATCCGGATGGCCCTGGAAATGGAAGCCGTACATATCAAACGCTTCCCGCTCCTGGAAATCAGCCCCGGGGAATATAGGTACCAGCGAAGGCAGCACTGGCTCATCACGATTAACCTGCGCCTTTAGAACGATCGGGCCGCCGCCGCGGCTGATGTTATAGAGGTGATAAACCACCTCCATTTTGCCTTCCTCAAAAAGGTCGACGCCAGTGACACTGGAAAGATAATTAAACCCCAGATCATCCCGAAGCGTTTTGGCAACTTCGGTTATCGAGTCCGGGTAAATAATCAGTCCTTCATATCCCTCACGCGTGTCATCCGCCACAATGTTGGGATGGAGTTCCTTTAATTTGGCGGTTGCTTCCTGGGCCGGAGTCATGGCAATGCCGGTTTCCGGGTTGTCCGCCGTAGGTTCGAGGATTGTGTCGCTCATCACTTCTCCGATGTAAATATGCCTGTCAAATCCGGTTCGGGCTAGGCGGCCGCCGGCTCTGCTTCGGACTCAACAACCGGCTGTTCAGCCTCATGCTTGGCCGCTTCCTGCCGAATAATGTCGAGTTGACGAACATCGACAAGGTCAGGGCCGAGCACCGGCACGGGATAAAGTCCGGCCGTTGGATCCTTTTTGTTATACCAGGGGGCTGTGGCGATTGACTGTTGATCGATCTTCTCTTGCAGCGCGATCAGGCCGTTAATCAAAGCCTGGGGAGTTGGCGGGCAACCCGGTACATAGACGTCAACCGGCAGGAACTTGTCGATCCCATCGACCACGTTGTACCCCTCCTTGAAGGGGCCGCCACCGGACGCGCAGGCCCCCATGCTCAGGACGTAGCGTGGTTCGGGCATCTGGTTGTAGAGGCGCACGATCGTCGGCACCATCTTCTTGGTGACGGTTCCGGAAATGATCATCAGGTCTGCCTGGCGCGGTGTGGCTCTGAAGACCTCCATGCCGAAGCGGGCTAGGTCGAAACGACTGGAAGCCGTGCAAATCATCTCAATAGCACAACAAGCCAAACCAAAAGTGACCGGCCAGATCGAATTACGCCGGGACCAGTTGTAGACCGGGTCCAGAAGCTTGGCGATGTTGGTGATGAAGACATTGTTGGCCAGTTCATCCGGGACAGTGACATCCCCGCTGGCGGTTCCCGTATTCGCTACGGTCATAGCTATGTCGCCTCCTCATACCAAACGGTTAAAATATCCAGTAATAGCTGTTCGGTTACCAGGGCAGAATCATCCTGATAGCCGGGTAAGGACTCGACCAGAGTGACCAGTTCTTCAAGGCCAACTTCAATGGGCATCAGGTTGGGATAATGCTCCATTAAAGAGACGACAATGGCGTAGGTCGAGTCCCAGTACAGTTCAGGTTCGTGATCAGACAAAGCGGTTGCCCAGATTGAACAACATATACAAGTATAGTCGATAGTAAAAAGATGGTCGAATTGTAGCGGATATAAATCAGACCGCTATCCATTAACCGGACAGAGCACTTTCCCGATGCATATCCTTCTTCTCTCTCCTTATCACGGCGGCAGCCACCGGGCGTGGGCCGAAGGTTATCAGGCTACGAGCGCCCACGACGTATCCTTGCTTACGCTGCCAGCGCACTTCTGGAAATGGCGCATGCATGGCGGCGCGATCACGCTCGCCCGCCGATGGTTGGAGTCAGCTCCCGACCTCGCGCCCAATCTCATTCTAAGCACCGACCTGCTCGACCTGACTACCTTCCTGGCGCTGACACGAACCAGGACGGCCGCCATCCCCGTGGCCCTCTACATGCACGAGAACCAATTGACCTACCCATTGCCGGCCGACCCCACTACTGGGCCGATGCGCCGCCAGCTAGGCGAGCGCGATCGCCACTATGCGTTTATCAACTATGCCTCAATGATGGCTGCCGATCGGATATTTTTCAACTCTCATTACCACCTTGAGAATTTTTTCGCCGCGCTCCCCCCATTTCTGCGACATTATCCGGAATACAACGAACTGGACACCGTGATGATTTTGCGAGAAAAAAGTGTTGTGCTGCCTGTCGGCGTCAATCTGCGACGGCTCGATCCGCCTCTGCCTGCCGGCGAACTTGAAGATCCGCCACTGGTGCTGTGGAATCAACGCCTGGAGTATGATAAAAATCCCGAGGGGTTTATTAGTGTGTTGGTCTCGCTGGCGGCCGAGGGAATTCCCTTTCGCGTCGCGCTATGCGGCGAGAGGTTCGGCAAACCGGCCGAGCGCTGGGAAATGGGAGTAGCCGAGCTGGGAGATCGAGTCATTCATAATGGCTACGCCGATGACGACCTCTACCGTCGCTTGTTGTGGCAATCGACCCTCACTGTGTCGACAGCGGGGCACGAATACTTCGGGATTTCGATCCTGGAGGCCATCTATTGCCATACCTTTCCGCTGTTGCCGGAGCGACTCAGTTATCCGGAGCTAATCCCGCCGGGGTTTCATCCCGACTGCCTCTATCGTGGTCGCCGGGATCTACTGGAGCGGCTGCGCTGGGCATTGACGGACCCGGCCGCGGCCCGCGACGTGGCTGGCCGCTTGGCTTCATCCGTGGCTCAATACGACTGGAGCTCGTTGGCTTCTCGCTACGACGCGGTATTTTCGGCTATGGGCGGCTGAGTGTTTTCCTGGATTCAGCGACGCTGATACAAAAACCAGGCTGAATTCCAGGGCGGGCGATCTTCAACCTGGGTCACGCCATATTCGACGCGTTCAAGGTGGAAGTCGTGTTGCAGCAACAATGAGATCGTCGACTCCGGGATGCCGCGCGGACCATCATCACCCACAGGCTCATCATTATCTCGCAAATGGGCGAAAAGAACGTACCGGCCACCTGGGCGCAGGAGACGCACCAGTTCGCGCCGGTAATCACGCAGCAAATCCTCGCTAAAAGAGTGCATACAACCGATATCAATCGCC
>WBZM01003923.1_pt1 | contig 11237 bp, 4 predicted proteins | sample 5204271 | NCBI WGS metagenome assembly WBZM01 (sample SAMN12344346, study PRJNA552823) | activated sludge metagenome | biome: Activated sludge suspended growth; feature: Nitrification reactor; material: Wastewater; isolation source: activated sludge from nitrification reactor of wastewater treatment...
CGGCGTCAAGCTCAAGGCCAGCGTCTACCTGGAGTTCGACAACCGCGAGGAGGCCCACCTCGGACTGCCCCTACCCAAGGGCGTGGTGCGCATCTATAAGCGGGATTCCCAGGATCAGGCCCAGTTCGTCGGCGAGGACCGTATCGACCACACCCCGAAGAACGAGCAGGTGCGCCTCAAGCTGGGCGAGGCCTTCGATGTCACCGCGGACAAGGTGCAGACCGACTTCGTTAAGCTTTCGGGCATGGGCCCCTGGCAATATCAGTTCGAGACCGCCTACCGCTTCAAGCTGCACAACGCCAAGCCCGAGCCCGTCAAGGTCAAGGTCCGGGAGCCCATCCCCGGCGACTGGCAGATGTTGGAGGCCAGTCACCCTCACCGGAAGGTCGCCGCGAACCTGGCGGAATGGGAGATCGAGATTCCAGCAGAGGGAGAGACAGAGCTCAGCTACCGTGTGCGGGTACGATTCTGAGGCTCAGTCCTCCGGCCGCAGGTGAGGGAAGAGGAGCACGTCGCGAATCGAGGCGGAATCGGTGAACAGCATCACCAGCCGGTCGATGCCGATGCCCTCCCCCGCCGTGGGCGGCATGCCGTGCTCCAGGGCACGGACATAGTCGGCGTCGAAGTGCATGGCCTCCTCGTCGCCGGCGTCCTTCTCCGCCACCTGACGGCGGAAGCGCTCGGCCTGATCCTCGGCGTCGTTGAGCTCGGAGAAGCCGTTGGCCAGTTCCCGGCCGCCGACGTAGAACTCGAAGCGATCGGTAACGAAGGGGTCCTGGTCGTTGCAGCGGGCCAGGGGTGAGACCTCGGTGGGGTACTGGGTGATGAAGGTCGGGTCCTTGAGTTGGTGCTCGGCGACCCGGTCGAAGATCTCCATCTGCACCTTGCCCAGGCCCCAGGTCGGCTTGAGGGCCAGCCCCAGGCGCCGGGCCAGGGCCTGGGCCGCTTCAAGGTCGGCGAGGTCCGCGGCGCCGATGCCCTGGTCCGCCCCATAACGCAGGATGGCCTCCCGCACCGTCAGCCGGGCGAAGGGCTTGCCGAAGTCGTAGGTCTCCCCCTGGTAGCCGACCTGGGTGGAGCCGGTCACCGCCTCCGCCATGCCCCGCAGCAGGTCCTCGGTGAGGTCCATCAGGTCCTCGTAGTCGGCGTAGGCCTCGTAGAACTCCACCATGGTGAACTCGGGGTTATGGCGGGTGGAGAGCCCCTCGTTGCGGAAGTTGCGGTTGATCTCGTAAACCTTCTCGAAGCCGCCGACCACCAGGCGCTTGAGGTAGAGCTCCGGGGCGATGCGCAGGAAGAGCTGCATGTCCAGGGCGTGATGGTGGGTGATGAAGGGCCGCGCCGCCGCCCCGCCGGGGATGACCTGCATCATCGGTGTCTCCACCTCCAGGTAGCCGCGCCCGTCCAGGTAGTCGCGCAGATACTGGATGATGCGGGTGCGGGTGCGGAAGGTCTGGCGCGTGCACTCGTTCATGATCAGGTCCAGGTAGCGCTGGCGGTACTTGCTCTCCTGGTGGGTCAGGCCGTGGAACTTCTCCGGCAGGGGGCGCAGGGCCTTGGTCAGCAGGCGCAGGGACTCGACGCGCACCGACACCTCCCCGGTCTTGGTCTTGAACAGGACCCCCTCGGCGCCGAGGATGTCGCCCAGGTCCAGGTCGCGCTTGAACCAGGCGTACTCTTCCTCGCCCAGGGTATCGCGCTGGATGAAGACCTGGATCTGACCGGACATGTCCTGGAGATGGCAGAAGCTGGCCTTGCCCATGACGCGCCGGCTCATAAGCCGCCCGGCGACCTTGACCCGCAGGCCCATGGCCTCCAGCTCCTCCGCCGGCCGGTCGCCGTACTCCGCTACCAGTTCCCCGCCCATGACGTTGCGGCGGAAGTCGTTGGGGAAGGCGATGCCGTTCTCACGCAGGGCGCGCAGTTTCTCCCGGCGCTGGGCGATGAGCTTGTTTTCGTCGAGGGGCTGTTGGTCAGGGTTGTTCATGGATCTGGGTACTTACTACGACGGACGAGGTCGGCCACATTATGGCCCAGAAGCCCCTTGGGTACTAACCGCTGCTGACACTGCTGACCACATCTCAGGGTCTCCACCTCGTCCTCAAAAGCCCACTTCAGCCCTTCGTCCAAGGGTCTTCCTCCTGAGAAACGGTTGCAGCCGTGGTGGCACCAGGGGAAGTCGTGGCGCTCGCGGAGTTGGCCGCAGGCTCTGCATTGCCGTCATCCAGTCCTTTCCCGTCATCCGGTCCTTCACTCGCCCCACCAGTCTTGCGCCACCGGCCGTGGGCCGGTCGTTGGCCTTTCCGCCACAGGCCGCCGGTGCTGAAGCAACCCCAGCCCCAGCGCAACCAGTTGAGCAGGCTGTTGGCCAGCCACAGGGCCCAGGCGAGCATGAGCAGGCGGTAGACCCACAGGGGCACGGAGATCACCCCGGGCTGGGGCAAGGTCTCGGCACTACGATCCTGGTACCAGAGGAGCTGGGTGACACCAGTGGCGGCACCGGACCCGTTACCGGCGATCTGCATCTCCGGCTGGCCCAGCAGACCCTCGGCGATCGCCGCGGCCAGGGCGCCCAGGGCCTGGAAGCTCAGGAAGACCAGGCCGATCTGCACCAAATTGAAGGTCCAGTCGTTAAGACCCGGCCCCTTGGCGCCGCGCCAGGCGAGGACCAGCAGCCAGGCGACGACGAGCACAGCGCCGACCGCCGGGGCCTGGGTCAGGCCGAGCAGCAGCAGACCCCATTGCCAGGCGCCCGCGGGACTGAGGGGGAGACGCGCCAAGGCCAGGGCGGCCACCAGGATCAGGGGGATCAGGCTCCAGAAGAGCACCGCCGGGCCCAGGGTCGGACCCCGCGCCCACAGTACCCAGCGGTCCTGTCCCAGTTCGATCCGCGTGGTGGCATTGACGCTGGGCGTGCCCAGGCCCACCGCTGGGGCGGTGAGGCGGGTGCCGATCCCCTGTTCCTCGTTCCAGGTCAGCATCGCCTCCTGCGTCCCGGGGTGGACCGGCAGCAGGACCTGCCCCTCCTCCAGACGGATGGGCTGGGCGATACCGTCCAGGGTCACGGCTTGCAGCTCGGCGCCCGCCGGCAGGCTGACCGGCTGGCGACCCCCCCGGGAGGCGCGCAGGATCAGCCGCAGGCGGGCCTCGGTGGCCCGGTCACCCGGACGCAGGGTCAGCTCGCTGGCATCGACCGTCAGACTGGCGCCGGGGGCACCGGCGGGCCGGCTGATCCTGAGCTGCAGGGTCTCGCTGGCCCAGGGACGCCATTCGGGTTGCCACTGGCCCGCCGGGCTCTGATGATGGACCGGGGCCAGGCCGGCGACCTGGACATGCCAGATGGGGCTGGCGTCCAGGCGCCAGATCTCGGTCCAGTCCTGGGTCGCGGGGGCGGTCAGGGTCAACTCTTCCACGGGCGTGAGCTGGGATTCCCAGACCCGTTCGGTCTCCCCCGCCCGCAGGTGTGCGGTCAGCAGGCCGGCGCTGACCTTGAGCCCCGGCGTGAGGACCGCCTCCCCCGGCAGCAAGGGGATGGAGAGGGTGAGCGGCGCGTCGGGCGGCGTGAGGCGCCGCAGGCGCGACACGACTCGCCAGGAGAGATCCAGCACCAGGGTCCGCTCCAGTTCCAGGAAGGGCGGCAGGGTAGCCGGCTCCGCACCGGGGGGCGGCGGCACGCCATCGTCGGGGGCTTGCCCCTGCCCTGGCTGACCGGTCACGGCGGCTTCGCCAGCCCCCAGGCCGAGTCCGGCAACGTCAGATCGGCTGGCGTCCGACGCGCCTGAGGCCGAGGCATCCGAGGACGCGACGTCTGACGGCACGACATCTGAGGACTTGGCGTCTGAGGCGACAGCCTCTTCGGCCACGGCTTCTAAAGCCCCAATGTTTGAAGCTGCGGCGTCTGAGGTCACGGCCTTGCCTTGAGCCGCCCCGACCGCCTCCCGCGTGAGCAGGAGCTGGACCTCCGGGACACCGTTATCGCCGACGCCGGCGACGCGCCAGCCGGAACTGGTCACCGCCACCTGGCGGGGTCGCAGCGGCAGGGGCAGGCTGATCCGTTCGCGGGGGGGCAGCGCACCCACCAGGGTGAGGCGCTGACGGCCCGCCGCCACCAGGACCCAGGGATGGCCCTCGGCGCCGCGCAGCAAGGCGGGGGCCGGCGCGCCGTCGATCTCGACCCGGCTGGGCAGCCACTGCCCCGCCTGGGCCGGCAGGGGGATTCCCACCGGCGCGGCGGCATCCACGTCCAGCTCCAGCCGCAACTGGTCGGGCGTGGCGGTCAGGGTCAGGGTGGGGATCTCGGCACAATGGGGCTGGCAATCCGGCGGGGCTAGCAGCCGCGACTTGAGCTCATTGAGCAACTCGGGGCCAGGCAAAGCCTCCGCCCGCGTGTCAGTAGCGCAGAGGGTCAGAAGCGCCAGACCACCAGCGAACCATAAACTGGCTGAGGCTGATGCTGATGCGGCACCTGATGCGAAACCTGAAGCTGAGGCGGATGCTGAGGCTGAATCAGCTCCCGGGGTTGCTGATGTCTCAGTATCCTGGACCGACCCGCGGGCCTGACGCTTACCCGGTCCCCAACGCCATCCCGTGCGCGGTCCCTTGAACAGTCCCGGCCCCCCCAGGAGGACAAAGATCAGGCCCGCCACCAGCAGCAGCCGCAGCACCGCCAGGGCCAGATTTCCGGCCGGGGGGATCAAGACCAGCCGCAGTTCCTGGCCGGCCTGGACCGGGCCCTGCCAGTGGAGCTGGACCTGATTCCAGCGCCAGTCCGGGAGCCCGGGACCGGTCTGGGTCAGGGCATCCGGGTCCAGGCGCTTGAGGTCGGCGCCCGGCCCCGGAGCCTTACCGGCGCCTATGCCACCGAGTGAGTCGAGTCGCGAGGCCGCCTTGCCGCGTTCCGCCAGCGAGCGGGCCACGCCACGGTCCGGCGGGGTCGCCGGGGCCTGATCGCCGTAGGCCTCCGCCTCCAGCGGCATCATGCCCCCCTCCCCGGCCCACTCCGCCTTCTGCGCCTGGCCGGGAATCGGCTGCGCCAGGTAGGGATGTTCGAGCTGGGGATAGAGTCCCAGGCGCAACTGTTCGGCCAGGAAGGGGATGGCGATCAGGGCCAGGGTCAGGATGGCCCCCAGGCGGAAGGCCCCGACCCAGCGCGCCAGGCCGCTCCCTGTCGGCAGGACCCGGCCGAGGGCGATGGCAGCCAGCAGACTCAGCCAGACATAGCGGGGCGCTCCGCCCTCCTGCCAGGTCAGGATCAGGGCCATCAGGGCCAGGGCCGCGGCGCCCCAGCCGAAGAGCCGGCCCACGGCCAGGGTGATGACCAGGACGAGAAAGAAGTCCAGCAGGGTCCAGGCCGCCAGCCAGCTCCCCGGGGCCTGGTCCACGCCCAGGGCGCCAAGGAGACGCCAGCCGGGGGGCAGGTTGAGCTCGGCGCTGACCTGACTGAAGTCCCGGTCCCAGCCCGTGGCGGCGAGGCGGCTGGTCCGGTCCAGCCGGCTGTCGGCGCTCAGGTCGACCTGACCCCGGCGCACCTCGACCCCGACGGTGCCCCGGGCCTGGTCCAGGGTGATCGACTGGGGCTCGCCATCCAGGACCACCCGCCCCAGGTGCAGGGTGGGGCCCGCGTCCAGCCGCCAGCCCGTGGTCAGGGTACCGGTGATGTGATCCCGAACACTGAGGCCCCGGCCGTCGAAATCGAGCCAGAGGCGGCGCTGGAGGCGCAGATGGTCTGGCTCCGGCTGGGGATCCCCGCGCCGGATGACGTCCAGGCGCAGCGTCACCCCCAGGGTCATGCGAAAGGCGGGCAGGGCCTGCCAGTCCGCGGGCAGTTCCGTCTGGCGCGGATCGAGGGCGGGCGCGTCCCGGGGTTCGGTGAGGCGCACGGCGGTGTTGGCCTGGTAGACCCAGAGCTCCTCCGCAGGCCAGGGAGCGGGAAGGTCTGGGAAGGGAAATACGCTGACCTCCGCAGGATAGCGGGCCTGAAGGGTCAACTCCCAGCGACCGGGCCGGGCCTGAAGCACCAGGCGGCCATCCGCCTCCAGGCGCGCCGGCAGGGGGCTGACGAGGGCCATGGGGATGACGTCCGGCGGCAGGGTCGCGGGCAGGACGATCTCCCGGGGACGACCGGCGACCTCGATCACCAGGCGGCTGGTCAGGCGAAGCGGGACGCCTTCCTCCAGACGCCGAAAGACCTGGACCAGCAAGTGATCCTCCGGTGCGGCGAGGGAGGGGGTTGTCGGGGCCGGGGCCTGGTCGGAAAGCCAGACCTGGCCCTGCTCGTTCAGGACCGGAAAGGCCAGGTCCCGACCCATGACCCGCAGGGCCAGCAGGGCGACCTGAGGCGGCAGGGTCAAGGCGGCGGGCAGGCGCTCCCAGCGGAAGCCCCCTTCCAGGCGGTAGCGACCGGCCGGTAGCCAGACCACCGGCAAATTGTCACGGCTCACGACGGGCAAAGGCTGGTCCTTGAAGCCCTCGCCCGGCACCGGGTGTTCCCCGGCGCTGACGACGGACAATGGCCGGTCCTTGTGGTCTTCGACCGACCGGGCACCACCCGCCAATTCCAGGCGTTGATCCTGAAATTGAGACGCCTGCCCCTCCCCACCCTGGATTCGTAGCTCCTGGGGCCAGGTCTCGCCATCGCCGGGCAGGGGAACTGGGATCGGCCGACTGGCGAAGACCGCGACCTCGAGGGTGAAACGCCCCCCGGAGCCGTCCAGATCCAGCTCCAGGCGGCTTGGCCAGGCGCAGGGACGGCCTCGGGGATCAGCCTCCAGGCGCGGACAGGTATGCGTGGGTTCGTCCCACAGGACCCAGTCCGTCCAGTCCGCCAGGGGTGGGGGTACCTGCGCGCGGGGCAGAGGGCTGGCCTGGCTCGCATCGGCGGGGAAAAGTCCGCCCAGCAGTAGCAGTAACAGTACCAGCAGGATCGACAGTTGCCGCGGCGGGGGCAGGGACAACGGCGGGGACAACGTCAGGGACAGGGGCGGGAACAGGCGGGGTGGCGTGAAAGTCACGGCAAAGCCTTTCATCTTCGGGGGTATGGCGCACCGCCTCATGACTGTTAGCGGGGTCCTCGGCCAGCAAAGCAGGAACGGGTAGACCAAAGGCAGGGACGGGCCGACCATGGGCGGTCTCCATCAGCGGGATGATGGCTTAAAGTGTAGTCGGGATCAGGGTCGCCGCCGCGATCACCGCCTGTCCCAGGGCCAGGCCACCGTCATTGGCGGGAACCTGGCGATGACTGAGCACCCGCATCCCCCGGTCGCGCAGATCCCGGACCAAGGCCTCGAACAGGGTCTTGTTCTGCATGACCCCGCCGGAGAGGGCCACCGTGTTTAGACCGCGGTCCTCCGCCAAACGGACAGCCAACGCGGCCGCGGCCCGCGCCAGACCCAGATGAAAACGGGCGGCGATGGCCCCCAGGGCCTGCTGCTGGATGACTTGGCCTGTAGCCCAGCGGTCCTGATCCCGGAGGACCTGGCCTCCGCTTTCCCGACTAAGGGCTGACGGAACATGGGCCAGATCTTCCAGCAGGCGGCGCCAGCAGGGGGTCGGGTCGAGCAGCCAGCGCCCCTCGGCGGCGATCAGACCGAAGGGGTAGGTCTCCCCGGCCGCCAGGGCTTGGGCGCCCGCGGTGACCGCCAGGGTCTCCAGCTCGATGGCGGCCTGGCCCTCATAGGCGATGGCATCACGGCACAAACCGAGGGCGGCGGCGACGGCATCGAACAGGCGGCCGGCGGAGCTGCTCAGGGGGGCGTTCAGTCCCCGGGCCATCATGGTGTCCAGGGTCGCCAGGGGCTTACTGGCCAGGAAGCGGGTCAGATCCAGGTGAGGAAAGTCGGCACGGACCTGCTCCCAGCCCAGACAGGTGGCAAGCTGGGCGTAAAGGTTGCGCCAGGGTTCGCGGATGGCCCGCGCCCCGCCGGGCAGGGGCACGGGGCGCAACTGGCCCAGGCGCTCAAAGCCCCGGTAGTCGGCGACCAGGAACTCGCCCCCCCAGACGGTCCCGTCCCCGCCCCAGCCCAGGCCATCGAAGGCGATACCCAGCACTGGCCCGGCGTCCAGGGGCCAGCCGGCATCCGCCAGGACGCTGGCGATGTGGGCGAAGTGATGCTGGACCCGGATAACCTCGATCCCCCGCTCCGCCGCCAGGGCCTCGCCCACCAGGGTCGAGCGGTAATCCGGATGCAGATCTAGGGCAAGGATTGCTGGCTGGTGGTGAAAGAGCGCCTGATAGAGTCCGAGGGTGCGCTCGAACTCGCGGGCGGTGCGGGCATCCTCCAGATCGCCCAGGTGCTGCGACAGGATCGCCTGGGCGGGGGCGGTTGCTGCGGGCGACTGCGCCGCCGCGAGCCCTGGGTCGGGGGCCGGTCGCAGCAGGCAAAAGGTATTCTTGAGCTCCCCACCCAGGGCCAGAAGGGGCGGCGCGGCCGCGAAGCCGGGCGGCAGATTGAGCGGCAGCGGCGCCAGGCCGCGGGCGCGGCGCAGGGGACGGACCTCGTCGTCCATCACCCGCAGCACCGAGTCGTCCACCCGGTTGAGGATCTCGCGGTCGTGCAACAGCAAGGCATCCGCTAGTCCCGCCAACCGCTGGCGGGCCTCGTCATTGGCGATGCACTGGGGCTCCTCGCTACGGTTGCCGCTGGTCATGATCAGGGGCCGGTCCCAGTCCTGCAACAGGAGCCGATGCAGGGGGCTGTAAGGCAGCATGAAGCCCAGGGTGGTCTGGCCTGGCGCGACATCCACGGCTAGCGGGAGGTTATCCGGACGCTTCTGATCGAGCAACATCACCGGGGCCGCGGGGCTTTGCAGGCCGGCGGCCTCGACCTCGCCGAGCCAGGCGTAACCCCGGATGACCTCCAGGTCCCGGGCCATGAGGGCGAAGGGCTTGCGATAGCGGCCCTTGCGCTGGCGCAGGGCGGCGACAGCCTGGGCGTTGGTGGCGTCACAGGCCAGGTGAAAGCCGCCGATCCCCTTGATGGCCAGGATCTGGCCCTGGGCCAGCAGCCGACTGGCGGCGGCGACCGCATCCACCGCGTCGAGGCTGGCGGGGGTGATCGGCCGGCCCTGGGCATCCTCCAGCCAGGCCCGGGGTCCGCAAACCGGGCAGGCGATGGGCTGGGCGTGGAAGCGACGATCCGCCGGGTCCTCATACTCCCGGCGGCAGTCCGGGCAGAGGGGAAAGGCCGCCATGCTGGTATTGGCCCGGTCGTAAGGAATGGCGCGGACGATACTGAGGCGCGGGCCACAATGGGTGCAGTTGGCGAAGGGATAGCGATAACGCCGGTCCGCCGGGTCCGCGATCTCGGCGGCGCAGGCGGCGCAGGTGGCGGCATCCGCCACCACGCCGGTCTCGATCCGCCCGGACAGGCTGGGGAGGATGTGAAACGCCGCTTCGACCGAGACCGGGACCGAGACCGAGACCGAGACCGAAGTCAAGGTTGACGCCGGGGCCGCCAGCCCCTCCGGCCAGGGATGGCGCTCCAGGCTGTCAATTCGCGCCAGGACCGGGCACTCGCTCACCAGGCGCTGGCAAAAGGCGTCCAGTGCCGCCTCGTCTCCCCGGACCTGGATGAGCACCCCCTCGCCATCGTTACGTACATCACCGCCGAGGCCCAGTTCCCGCGCCAGCCGCCAGACGGTGGGACGAAAGCCGACCCCCTGGACCAGTCCCCGGACCCGGATGCGCTCGGCGCGGGGGCCGCGGACGCTCATTGGTTGTCGTAGAAGGAATGCCGGGAGATTTTGGCTTCGTAAGTCACCCGCACCCGCTCCGACTGGTTGAGGTAAAAGAGCCAGGCGGTCAGGACAATGATCTGCTGGCCGTTGTAAATGAAGATCAGCAGATTCTCCTGGCTAAGGGAGATGTAGAAGGCATTCAGCATGCTCAACAGAATTTTCAGCAAAAACAGCCAGGAGGCAATCAGGCGGAACTGGTTGTACTTGGTGAGGAGAGTGAACAGCACCACGCCGGAAGTCAGAAGATCAATGAACAAGGTCAGCCTGATCGCCTGGCCATCGGGGGAAAGAATGGAGCCAGCCGGCCCCGTGGCGGGATAGAGGTCGGGAAATAAAAAGAACTTGTAGAGTACCGTGGTGACGAATACCAGGCCCAGATAGACGGCCAGGACCAGCAACCAGCCCCCGATGCCATATAACTGCTGCCGTTTCGCCTTCTCCTGGGAAATCACACGCCAATCGCCCATCGCTCACTCCTCTTTTTTTGCCCTTGCATTGTGCCGCGCGCCGAGGCCTGGCTGCCGACCCGCTGAACCCCGGCCAGGCGGGCAAGTATAATGCCCTCCGTTTTTGGCGCCGCTAACGGTTATGGGGGATGCAGTGCGGTTTTCGATGACTATAACATGCGCATCTCCAGCCCCTCCTTGGGGGTCAGGCTCCTTGGGTCAGGGTGGTTGGAGACCCTTCATGATCATCAGGCTGAGCCACATCCTTGCATCCCCTTGAACTTCTCGCCGCCCTGGTGGACTCGGCGGCCTGGCCCTGGCTGCGGGCAGGGCTGCATGGCGCCTTTTTCCTCGTCGCCTTTTACCTGCTCAAGCGAATGCATGACTTGCGCCAGGCCACGGAGCCCCGGCATCAGGGGCCGCCACGCCGCGCCCCGCTCCTGCCGGCCCTCGGGCTGGGTCTGCTCTTCGCAATCCTCCTCGGCTACCAGGCGAGTTGGCAACTGGCGGGGCTCTTCCGCCCCCCGTTCCTGGCCTTCATGCAGACCTATGACCGGCGGCAATTCAACCCGGCCCATGGCATCCAGCGCGGGCGCATCCTCGACCGGCGCGGCGAGGTCCTGGCCTACAGCGAGGAGGCGGAGGGCAAGGTCCGGCGCCGCTATCCCCATGGCCCCGCCTTCGCCCACACCATCGGCTATAGCCACCCCCGCTTCGGCGCCGCCGGGGTGGAGGCGGCGGCCAGCCAGCACCTCAACGGCGCCAACCCGGAGCGCATGGAGTCCTGGGGGGAGCTGGGCCGGCAACTGCTGACCCAGGGAAAGAGGCCCCGGGGCCAGGACCTGGTCCTGACCCTCGACCTGGAGCTGCAACTCGCCGCCCTGCGGGGGCTGGGCAACCGCCGCGGCGCCGTGGTCCTGCTGCGACCGGCGGATGGTGCCCTCCTGGCCCTGGCGAGCACCCCGACCTTCGACCCCAGCCAGATCTCCGCCGCCCTCTTCGCTGGTCGACCGGCGGACTCCCCACTCCTCAACCGCGCCACACAGGGGTTGTATC
>WBZM01002499.1_pt2 | contig 11232 bp, 10 predicted proteins | sample 5204271 | NCBI WGS metagenome assembly WBZM01 (sample SAMN12344346, study PRJNA552823) | activated sludge metagenome | biome: Activated sludge suspended growth; feature: Nitrification reactor; material: Wastewater; isolation source: activated sludge from nitrification reactor of wastewater...
ATCATGCGCGTCATCGGGAGCTGGTCGAGGGAGGGCTTGTAGCGCACGCCCCTCGGGAAGCGCTCGCTCAGCCACTCCTTGACGCCGCGCTTCGCCTCCCAGTCGCCGTCGTAGCGCGACCCGGCGACGAGCCCGGGGCGGGCCTGACCGTCCGCGCCGACGATGGGCCTCCCCGCCATCTGCGCCACGCACGGCAGGAAGAGCACTTCGAACGCCCGATGCAGGAGCACGACCGCCACCGGGAACGGCGGCTTGAGCGGGCGCACCCACCCCGCGGCCTCGGGCGCCATCTCGCGCGGGCACCCGTCGTCCTCGTCGCGGAGGATCAGGAGCGCGCCCGCGTCGGGCTCCAGGCGGATGCGCTCGACGGCGCTCACGATGCCCTGCCGCTGGTGGAGGTTCTTCCAGCGGCGCGCGGGGGCCCAGGGCTGCCAGCCGCCCGCGTCGGGCCAGAGCCGGGAGACGAGGTTGCTCGCCGCCTCGACCTCGCCGTGCCCCTCGACGAGGAGGTACGCCTTGCTCATCGCGCTACTCCGCGGCCTCGAGCGGGAGCGTCTCCTGGCGCAGCCCCTCGCCGCGCATGATCTCCCCGAGCGTCATCAGCCGCCGACGGATCACGTCGCGCTGGGTGGCGTCGAGGCGCGCGACGGTCGTGACCCCGTCCGCGTCGCGCTCGACCACGCGCACCGCGTCGCTGTCGACGAGGTCGAGCAGCTCGGGGCTGTGGGTGGTCACGATCACCTGCCCGCGCCCCGCGGCCTGCTGGAGGTGGTCGAACAGGAGCGGGATCGCGCCGGGGTGGACGGTGAGTTCGGGCTCCTCGACGCCGAGCACCTCCACGGCGGGCTGCTGGAGGAGCGCGGTGATGATCCCGGCGACGCGGAGCGTCCCGTCGGACTCCTGCGAGGCGTCGAACCACTTCGGCCGCCTGCTCGGGGAGGCGTGTTCGAACTGGGCGACGAGGTAGTTGGCCGCGCGGGCGACGCGGATGTCGCGCATGTCGCCGGTCAGCTTCTGGAGCGCGGCGACGAGCTCCGGCTTCCACGAGGCCTCGGGCTGGTCGTGGAGGATCGAGACCCAGTTGTCCCCGTGGCGGCTCATCGGCCGCGACGGGGAGTACGCCTGCGGCACGCGCAGCGTGTCGGGGAAGATCGCGTAGACCGCCACGTTCTGGAGGGCGCGCGCCAGCCGCTGGAAGCGCTCGTCGCCGCCGACGAGGGGCAGCGCGAGGCTCCGCCGGTCGATCGCCGGGCGCAGCCCGCTGGGCCCCTCCTTCCACACGCCGCGCTCGACGCGGTAGCTCGCCTCGACGCCGCCCGCGGCGACGTGCGCCTCCTCGCTCGCGACCTCGTACTCGGTCGCGCTCGACCCGGTGAGTTCGAAGCCGTAGGAGGCGCTCCCCGGCTCCAGCCCGAGGTCGACGCGGAGGGCGACGCTGTAGACCCCCCCGCCGCTCCAGCGGCGGACGGCGTGGATGCCGTGGCGCGCCGTCACGGCCCCTCCCAACCCGAGCTGGACGGCGTCGGAGAGGAAGCGGAGCGCGTCCATCACGTTGCTCTTGCCCGACCCGTTGGGCCCCACGAGCACCGTGAACCGGTCGAACGCCACCCGAACGCCCTCGCCGAGGCTTCGGTAGTTCGACAACGTCAGCGAGCGGATCATGGCGCCACGGTGGCGAAGAGCCGCGGAAAGGTCAACGCCCGCCGCGCGCCCGCGTATCTGGCTCGCTCCTGGCCCGATGGGCTTTGCGCGCGCGCGGCTCGCGCCGATACTCGCGGCCGTGATACCCGCCCGCGCCCCCGTGCTCCTCGGCCTCCTCGCGCTCGCCTGCGCGCGCCCCGCGCCCCGCGCCCCGTCGCCGCCCGACGTCGCCGCGTCCTCGCGCTTCCCGAGCCTCCCCGCGCGGCCGCGGGCGGGCGCGTCGCGGGACTTCTGGGCGCGCTGGTCGGACGGGCGCGCCGAGCTCTCGGGCTACCGCGCGACCGTCAACCGCTACGGCGAGCTGCGCCCCGCGGAGGTGGTCCTCATCTACGTCACCGAGCCGATGGACCGCCGCACCTGGATCAAAGACGACGCCGCCCCGGAGGCCGAGCGGGTCAACGTGCTCAAGCTCAACGCGTCATTGAAGTTCCAGACCGGGGTGTACCCCTACTCGGTGCTCACCAGCGTGTTCGCGCCGGTGGACCGCTACCGCGACGAGGCCTTCGCGCCGGTGAAGGTCTCGCTCTCGGTGCAGGAGTGGTGCGGCCACGTCTTCCACGCCGTCTGGCCCGGCGACGACCGATTCGCCTCGCAGCTCATGTCGTACTTCGCGAGCGAGGGCGAGGCCCGCGAGGAGGTGCCGACGCCGCGCGGCGCGCTCTACGAAGACGCCCTGCTCATCCAGCTCCGCGAGCTCGACGGGCCCTTCGCGGGCGGCGGCGACTGGCGCGGCGCGCTCGTCCCCTCGCTCTGGTCGGCGCGCCGGGCCCACCGCGCGCTGCGCCCGGTGGACGCCACCATCACCCGCGCCCGCGCCGAGCGCGACGGCGCGCCCGTCACCCGCTTCACGCTCCGGTACGCCGACGTCACGCGCACGTTCGACGTGGAGACCGCCGCGCCGCGCCGCGTCCTCGCGTGGAGCGCCTCCGACGGCGAGGAGGCGCGCCTCGTCGCCACCGAGCGCCTCCCGTACTGGCAGCTCAACCACAACGGCGACGAGCGCGAGCGCGCCCGCTTCGGCGCGTCCATCCCCTCGCCGTGAGCGAGCCCTCGCCCGAGCGCCTCCGCCGCGCCCGCGCCCGCGGTGAGGCCCCCTTCGCGCACCGGCTCTCCGTCGCCGCGCAACTCGCCGCCGCGCTCGCCGCCCTCGGGCTCACCACGCGCGCGCTCGGCGCCGCCTTCGGGGCTTCCTTCGGTCGGGCCGTCGCCGCGGCCTCCTCCGCGGAGCCCGTCGTCACGGGCGACGCATTGGGGACGGCGCTCCTGGGGGCCGCGCGGGCCTCGGCGCCCGCCCTCGTCGCGGCGGCCCTCGCGCTCACGGCCGCGCACCTCGCGCAGACGCGCTTCCTCATCGCGTGGCCGGCGCGCGGGGCGGACGCGCGGACGGAGGCCCCGCTGGCGGCGCTGTGGGGCGCGGCGGTGACGTTCGCGGGCGCGTGGGGCGCGTGGGGCGCGGCGCGCGGGGCCCTGCGGCTCACGAGCGCGGCGGAGGCGGCGGGCGCGGTCGCGCGCGCGGCGGAGGGGGCGGCGTGGGCGGCGGTGGCGTGCGCGGCGGCGCTCGGGGCGGCGGAGCTCCTCTGGCGGAGGGCGCGATTCCGCCGCGCGATGACCCCGACGCGCGCGGAGGCCGAGCGCGAGCGGCGCGAGGCGGAGGGCGACGGGCGGGCGCGGGCGGCGCAGCGCCGGGCGCACCGAACGCTCGCCGGCGGGCATGGCGCGTGACGCCGCGCGCGAACCGTGTTAGTGCGCGCCGCCCCCGATGACCCCCAGAGACAAGATCCGCAACATCGCCATCGTCGCCCACGTCGACCACGGCAAGACCACCCTCGTCGACCACATGCTCCGCCAGGCCGGGATCTTCCGCGCCAACGAGGAGCTCGTCGAGCGCGTGATGGACTCCAACGACCTCGAGCGCGAGCGCGGGATCACCATCCTCGCGAAGAACACCTCCGTCCGCTGGGGCGAGTACAAGGTCAACATCGTCGACACCCCCGGCCACGCGGACTTCGGCGGCGAGGTCGAGCGCGCGATGCTGCTGGTCGACGCCGCCGAGGGCCCGATGCCGCAGACGCGCTTCGTGCTGCGCAAGGCGCTCGCCCGCGGCTTCCCGGTCATCGTGGTGATCAACAAGATCGACCGCGCCGACGCCCGCCCCCACGAGGTGCTCAACGAGGTGTTCGACCTCTTCTGCGACCTCGAGGCCTCCGACGCGCAGGCCGACTTCCCGGTGCTCTACGCCATCGGCCGCGAGGGCGTCTCCAAGCGCAACCTCGGCGACCCCAACGGGGACTTCAAGCCGCTCTTCGACACCGTCGTCGAGCGCGTCAAGGCCCCCGCCGGCGACGAGAACGCGCCGCTCCGCATGATCGTGACCAGCCTCGACCACGACGACTACGTCGGCCGCCTCGCCATCGGCCGCGTGGTCGACGGCACCCTGCGCGAGGGCGCGCGGGTCACGGTGCTCGGCGCGAAGGGCAACGTCGAGGGCAAGGTCGCCGCGCTCTTCACCTTCGAGGGCCTCTCCCGCAAGCGCGCCGCCGACGCGGGCGCCGGGGAGAACGTCGCCATCGCCGGCATCGAGACCATCGAGATCGGCGACACCGTGGCCGACCCCGGCGAGGCCCGCGCCCTGCCGCGCATCGAGGTGGAGGAGCCCACCATCAAGATGCGCTTCGGCGTCAACACGTCGCCGCTCGCCGGGCGCGACGGGAAGTTCCTCACGTCGCGGCAGATCCGCGAGCGCCTGATGAAGGAGGCGCGGAAGAACCCCGCCATCCGCGTCGAGGACACCGAGAGCGCCGACCAGTTTCTGGTGTACGGGCGCGGCGAGCTCGCCCTCGCGGTGCTGGTGGAGACGATGCGCCGCGACGGCTACGAGCTCTCGCTCGGCAACCCCGAGGTGGTGACCCGCGAGGTCGACGGCGTGCTCTCCGAGCCGGTCGAGCTCGTGGTGTGCGACGTGCCCGACGCGATGGTCGGCGTCGTCACCCAGCGCCTCGGCGAGCGTCGCGGGCAGATGGTGCGGATGGCCAACCCGGGCTTCGGCCGCGCCCGCGTCGAGTACGAGGTGCCGTCGCGCGCGCTCATCGGGTTCCGCAGCGAGTTCCTCACGTCGACGCGGGGCCTGGGGCTCCTGCACACGGAGTTCCTCGGGTGGCGGCCGTGGGCCGGGCCGATGCTGCGGCGGGCCAACGGCGCGCTCGTCGCCGACCGCGCCGGCGAGGCGACGCCCTACGCGCTCTTCCACCTCCAGCCGCGCGGGGAGTTCTTCATCGGGCCGGGCGCCGCGGTGTACGAGGGGATGATCATCGGCGAGCACAACCGCCCCAACGACTCCGACGTCAACGCCATCCGCGAGAAGAAGCTCTCCAACGTGCGCAACCACGGCAAGGACGACAACGTCATGCTGTACCCGCCGAAGGTGCTCACCGTGGAGACCGCGATGGAGTGGATCGACCGTGACGAGCTCGTCGAGGTGACCCCCACCGTCGTCCGCGTTCGCAAGGCCGTCCTCGACCAGTCGCGCCGCCCGCGGCGCACCGAGACCGAGACCTGACGCTGCGGGTCGCGTCGCCCCGCCAGACGTGGGCGGGGCGACGGCCGCGTCGCGGGGATCTGTCGAAGGGGATGGGGAGCTTCGGGGGAGGGTGAGGCGCCCGCCGCACGCGCGGCGGGCACTCTCTGCGTGCGGGGTACGATCAGCCGCCAGTGGCGGCGTCGGCCGGGCGGTCGACCGCGGCGTCCGCAGGGGCGGCGTCGGCGGGGGCGGCGTCGGCGGGGGCGGCGTCGGCGGGGGCGCCATCGGCCGGGGCGTCGGTCGCGGCGTCGGTCGTCGTGCCGCCGTCACCCGGGATGCCGCGCGGCTGCGCGGTCGACGGGTAGTCGCAGGTCGTCGGGGCGTCCGTGACGGGCATGCCCATCGCGTCCTCGGGGTAGCGGCAGATGTGCGGCGAGCGGCAGTCCGAGTTGGTGCTGCAGTTGCGGAAGATGCAGATCGCGAGGTTGTCGGTGCCCATCGGCGCGCGCGGGTCGATCGCGTCGGGGTCGTCCGGGCAGCCCGTCGCCACGCGCGTGTTGATGAACGAGCCGCAGATGCCCTCGGTGGGCCGCATCGAGCTCGTGCTGAAGCAGATGCCGCGGCACTGGACGTTGCGCGGGGTGGTCGAGCCGGGGACCATCACGGTCATGCGGGGGTTGCAGGGCGAGCCGTCGGGCAGGCGCGTCATGTCGACCGCGGTCGTGCCGCAGGCGCCCGTGCGCGCGTTGCAGGTCATGCCCGCCGCGCCCGTGCCGCAGTCGCTGTTCTGCGAGCAGAACGGGAAGCAGCCCGTCGAGTCGGGGCGGCCGCCGGCGTGCGTGTACCACCAGCCCGTGCACACGAAGCCCGCGCGGCAGGCGCCGGTGGCCACCGTCATCGCCGCCGGGCGGCACGACGCGGTGCAGATCGAGTTGGGGTCGGTGTCGCCCTGCGTGAGGCAGGTCGAGCCCGCGCCGCCGCAGGCCGTCCGCTCGTTCGCCTGGGAGGCGTCGTTCTCACAGTTGGTGGTGCAGATCGGCGTGCTGCCGGTCGGGATGCAGACGAGCGTGTCGCCGCAGACCGGGTCCATGCCGCCCATCGGGTCGGGCATCGTGCAGGCGCGGCCGGCGTTGCTGGCCGGCACGTCGGTGGGCACCGCGGCGTCGGCGTCGCGCGGCGTGTCGCGCGGCACGTCGGTCGGCGAGGCGTCGGGCTGCACCGCGGCCTCCATGGCCGTGTCGTCGGTCGGCGTCACGTCGTTGGTGGGCGTCGGGCCCGGGGCCGGGTCGGAGCCGCAGCCCACCGCCGCGGCCATAAGCAGGGTCGAAAGCCATCCGAACTTGCGCATCGTCTTCATGCTCCTTGTCGTCTCGTGAGGCCGTTCGCCCGCGGGGAGCGCCCGGTGTGTTCCGTCTTTGGTTTCGGTCGGGCGCCGCCGTCGGCCGCGCCGTCGTCTGGGGAAAATCTTCGTCAGCCCCGGTCGGGCAGGCGCACCAGGGAGCCGGTGACGCCGTCGCCGCCGGGCCCGAGGAGCGCGGCGATCGCCTTCGCCACCGTCACCGTCTGCACCCACCGGGCGGGGTCGGCGTCGGGCATCGCCGCCCGGTTGGCCGGCGTGTCCATCATGCCGGGCATCACGGCGTTCACCGTCACGCCGCGGCCGCGGCACTCGGCGGCGGCCGAGCCCACGAGGTGCGCGAGCGCGGCCTTCGAAGCGCCGTAGGCCGCGGCGCCGGGGGAGGGGCCCTCGGCCGCGAGCCCGCACACCGCCACCACGCGCCCCGCGCCCCGCGGCAGCATGCGCCGGACGGCCGCGCGCATCACCCGCGCCGCCGCCACGAGGTTGAGCCCGAGCATCCGCTCGAGGAGCTCGTCGTCGGTCTCCGCGAGCGTCGCCCCGGCCCACCCCCCGACGCAGTGGACCACCGCGTCGAGCGGGCCCGTGCCTCGCTCCACCGCGTCGAAGAGGGCCTCGACCTTCGGCGTCGACGACACGTCCGCGTCGGCCACCTGGAGGCGCTCGGGCTGCCCGAGCTCGGCCCGCAGCGCGTCGAGCGTCGTGCGGCGGAGGTCGGCCCCCGTCACCCGCGCGCCCGAGGCCACCAGCGCGGCGCACGCGGCCCCGCCCAGCGCCCCGCCGGCGCCGGTGACGAGCACGTGCTGGCCGCGCAGGCTCTCCATCACGCGGCGCCCTTGCCCGCCCGGCGGCCCTGCACGGACTTGAGCGCGCGCTCGGCGGCCTCGGCGGCCTGCGCGATGTCCTCCTCGCGCCCGCCGAGGTAGAGCCGGCCGAAGGCGCCGAAGGTGATCACCTCGAGGAGCTGGATGTTGGCGGCCTTCTCCGCCTCGTTGGCCGCGAGGGCGGCGTAGCCCGCGGGGTGCGTCTCGAGCACGTAGAGGGTCTCGGTCTCGAGGAGGAGCTGGCCGTGGCGCATGCGGTTGACCAGCATCGCCTGGTGCGCGTCGATGCCGTGGATGATCTCGCGCGACACGATCTCGGGGGCGAGCCGGTCGGACTCCTTCACGCCCATCCGCTCGAGGATGGCCTCGCCCGCGGCGCGGACCTCGCCCTGGTCGAAGCTGTGCACCTCGAGGAGGCCGTAGGCGCGCTCGACGATCTGCATGCCCGGGTACACCCGCGTGCGCTTGAGCGCGGCGTCGGTGACGGCGTTGATCGAGATGCCCGGCGCGATCTCGACGAGCAGCGCGGCCTGGCCCGCGAGGGGCTGGAAGCCCGACGCCACCGTCTGGAAGAACCCGGTGAGCTGCGGCTGGAGCACATCCAGGTAGGTGAACGTCCGGAGCTGCACGAACAACCGATCCTTTCGCCGCCCTCGGGAGGGCCGTGGAGCCCGTCACGCCGCGGCACCTCTCGCCGCCGGCGCCCCGAAAAGCGCGCGGAACCTACGAACAACCGCGCCCTGCGTCAACCGCGTGACGACGGGGCGACGCCGTCCGCGAAGGACGGAGCTGCCGTCCCGTTTCATTCAGTGGCCGCGGGGGCTCCGCCGCGGCTCACGAAAAGTTTCAGGAAGGGTGAGCCGCCGGGCGCCCCTCCGGCACACTGAAGGGGACACCCCGATCCCTCGCATGGCACCGGCCCCCCCGAAGCCCCGCCCCCCCGCGCTCGCCCTGGTGCGCCCCCCGTCGGACGACGACGACGCGCGCCTCGTCGAGGCCCTCCAGCGCGGCGATCGCGACGCCCCGGGGCGCCTCTTCGACCGCTACGGCGCCCTCGTCAACCGCGTCCTCCTGCGCGTGCTCGGCGGGGGCGCCGACCACGACGACCGCGTGCAGGAGGCCTTCATCCTCGCGCTCCGCGCCGTCCCCACGCTGCGCGACGCCGGCGCCCTCAAGCCCTGGATCACCACCATCGCGGTGCGGGTCGCCCGCGCGGAGCTCCGGCGCCGGCGCGTCCGGCGCTTCCTCCACCTCACCACCCCTGAAGAACTCCCCGACGTCGCGGGCGACGACGACCCTGCCGCGCGCGACCTCCTGCGCGAGACGTGGCGCGTGCTCGACACGCTCCCGGTCGACGAGCGCCTCGCCTTCACCCTCCGCTACGTCCACGGCGAGGAGCTCGCGGACGTCGCCGCCGCCTGCGGCTGCTCGCTCGCCACCGTCAAGCGCTGGCTCGCCCGCGCCGAACAGCGCTTCGTCGCCCAGTGCCAAACCCACCCCGAGCTCGCCCGGCGCCTCGCGCAGGGCGGCCGTTGGAGCCCCCCGTGACCCCGCAGCACCAGCCCCCGCCCGACCTCGGCCCCCTCGGCCGTGCCGTCGCCGACGCGCTCCCCGCCGTCACCCCCGACCGCCTCGCCCGGCAGCGCGCCCGCGTCGCAGCCCTCGCCCCCGCGGCCACCCGCCGCGCCGCGCCCGCCGTCGCCGCGGGCCTCGGCCTCGCGGCCGCCGCGGCCCTCGTCGCCCGCCTCGCCGCGCGCCCCGACGTCCCCGCGGCGCCCGCGCTCACCGCGCGCGTCGGCGCCGCGCCCGTGGTGGTGGGCCAGTGGCTCGCCGCCGCCGACGCCCCGCTCGCCCTCCGCTTCTCCGACGGGAGCGAGGTCACCCTGTCGCCGGGCGCGCACGCCCGCGTGGTGGCCCTCGACGCGCAGGGCGCACGCGTCCTCGTCGAGCGCGGCCGCGCGGAGGCCTCCGTCCGCCACGCCGCCCGCACCCGCTGGGTCCTCTCCGCCGGGCCCTACGCCGTGCAGGTGACCGGCACCCGCTTCGCCGTCACCTGGGAGCCCGAGCGCGCCCGCTTCGACCTCGCGATGCGCGAGGGGAGCGTCACGCTCCGCGGGCCCCGCTGCGCCGAGGGCATCGCCGTGCAGGGCCGCGACGAGGTCCACGCCGACGTCGCCGCCGGCACGCTCACGGTCGGCCCCGCCCCCCGCGAGGTCGCGCTCGGGCCCGTCCCCCAGGAGCCCATCCCCGCCGGGCCCGTCCCCCAGGAGCCCATCCCCGCGCCGCGACCTTCCCCCGCGCGCGCGCGCACCGGCCACGCGCTCGCGCCGGTCGCCGCGGCCCACGCGCCTTCGCCCGCCACGGTCGTGCCCGCTGCGCCGTCGGAGCCCGCGCCCGCGGCCGACGCCGCGTCGCTGCTCGCCGAAGCCGACGCGTCGCTGCGGGCCCACGAGCACCTCCGCGCGCGGGAGCTCCTGATGGGGCTGCGCGCGCGCTTCCCGGGCGCGCCGGAGTCAACGCGGGCGGCCTTCTCGCTCGGCGTCGCGTCGCTCGCCCTCGGCGCGCCCGCCGTGGCCGCGGGGTGGTTCGAACGCTACCTCCGCGAGGCCCCGTCGGGCGCCCTGGCCAGCGAGGCGCGCGGGCGTCGGGTCGAGGCGCTCCGGGCCGCGGGCGACAGCGCCGGCGCGCGGGCCGCCGCGGAGGACTACCTCCTCCACGACCCAGACGGCGCCTTCGCGCCCGTCGCGCGCGGTATCCTCCGGCCGTGAAGTCCCCCGGCGCGGCGCTCACCGTCGCGCTCTCCCTCCTCCCCGCGCTCGCCCGCGCCGACGACCCCACGCTGGTGCTGGTCGGCGACCCGTCGAGCCCCGTCACCGCGCGCGTCCGCGTCGAGCTGGAGGCCCTCGGGCACCGCGTCGTCGCCGAGCCCACGCCCGACGCGCGCGGCCGCGTGGCCCTCTCGCTCAGCCCCGAGCGCCTCGTCGCCGCCGTCGCCATGCGCGACCGGCCCCCGACGGAGGTCGCGACCCTCACCACGACGCGCGACGCCGTGGCGGTGTTCGCGCTCCGTGTGGGCGAGGCCGTCCGCGCGGGGATGCTCCCGCCACCGGCACCGCCGCCGCCGCCGCCCCCGCCCCCGGCGCCGACCGAGCCCGCGTTCGGCGTGGCCTTCGGGGCGAGGCTCCTCGCGGCGCCCGGGGGCTTCGCGCCGATGGTGCTCCCCGCGGTGACGTTCCGCTGGTCGCAGCGGGTGTACGTCGCGCTCACGCTGGCGCCGCTCTCGTGGGGCGGCGGGGCGGCGGGGCCCTCGACGCTGCGGGTCTTCACCGCGGGCCTCGGCGCGGGCGTGGCCCTCCGGCCGTCGGCAGCGCTCCGCGTCGACCTCGGCGCGCGGGTGGAGTACCTCGACCTCGCGCATTCGCTCGACGGGCGGCCCGAGACGGAGCAGCGCGACGGCGCGGTGGCGGCCTCGGCCACGGGATCAATTCGCTGGCGGGCCAACGCGTTCTTCGCGGTGCGCGGCGAGACGTCCGTGGGCCTCTCCCTCCGCGAAGTGCTCCTGGTGTTGCGTGACGGAACGGTGGCACAATGGGGTCGCCCCCTGGTGGGCGCGGAGATCGACGCGGAGTTTCTCTTCTGACCGAGCAAGGAGGACGGACGATGCGACCTGGCGTGGTGACGATCGCGGCGCTCCTGGGCGCCTCGTGCGACCCGGTGGTCTTCCGCCTCGACGCCCCCGCCGGCCCCGCAGCCGAAGCCCCCGCGGTGACGCCGCCCGCGCGCTCGGCCTGCGCGCCCTCGTGCGCCGGCGGCCGGTCGTGCGTGCGCGGCGA
>WBZM01003928.1_pt1 | contig 11221 bp, 7 predicted proteins | sample 5204271 | NCBI WGS metagenome assembly WBZM01 (sample SAMN12344346, study PRJNA552823) | activated sludge metagenome | biome: Activated sludge suspended growth; feature: Nitrification reactor; material: Wastewater; isolation source: activated sludge from nitrification reactor of wastewater treatment...
TCACCAAGGACGAGGTGGCTGCCGTGACCAAGGTCTACGGCGTGATCATGACGCTGGTGGGCGCCTTCATCGGCGGCGTGCTGTCGATGCGGCTGGGCGTGATGCGCATCCTGATGGCGGGCGCGGCGCTGAGCGCCGCCACCAACCTGCTGTTCGCCTGGCTGGCCGGGCGCGGGCATGACGTGACGGCGCTGGTCTTCGTGGTCTCCGCCGACAACCTGGCCAGCGGCATCGCCTCGGCGGCGTTCATCGCCTACCTCTCGGGCCTGACCAACGTGAGCTATTCCGCCACCCAATACGCGCTGTTCAGCTCGATGATGCTGCTGCTGCCCAAATTCGTCGCCGGGTTCTCGGGCGACTTCGTCAACGCCCACGGCTACGCCAATTTCTTCACGGCTACCGCGCTGCTGGGCGCGCCAGTGCTGGGCCTGGTCTGGTTGGCCTCCAAGGTGCTTCCAGCGCAGAAAAAGGACTGAAAACCGCCCGATCCCAGCGTGGGATCGGCGTGTGGCGCTACAGACCGTGAAGCGCGATGGGCACTGGGCGATCAAGCCTCGTGCCCCCCCCGGATCAGGACGCCAGGTCCGGCCCGAGCTGGCGCGCGAGCACCGCCTTCTGCACCTTGCCCAGCGCGGTGCGCGGCAATGCCTCCACAAACACCCAACGACGGGGCAGCTTGTAGCGGGCGAGGCGCTCGCGCAGGAACCCGGTCAGAACGGACTCCCAATTCAATAGCGCCTCGTGGCCATCCGACGCTGGAAGCGAGCCGTTTTGATGCTTCAAAACGACCACCGCAACCAGTTTTTCGCCCCACTGGGGGTCCGGAAGGCCCAGCACGGCGCAATCGGCCACGGCAGGATGGCCGGCCAGCAGGTGTTCGATCTCGGCCGGGTAGATGTTCTCGCCCCCCGAAATCACCATGTCCTTGGCGCGGCCGACCACGGTGTAGCTGCCGTCTGCGGCCTGGCGCGCGAGGTCGCCGCTGTGAAACCAGCCCTCGGCATCGACCGCCGGTTGGCCGGGCCAGTAGCGGCGTACCACGTTGGGCGCGCGCAGCAGCAGTTCGCCCACGCCGTCGCGCACGCCGGCCAGGCGCACCTCGACGCCGCGCGCCGGCCAGCCGCAGCCACCGATATGGCTGGCCGCGTGGGCCGGCCCCAGTGCGATGGAAAAGGGCCCGGTCTCGGTGGCGCCGTACACGTTGCACAGCGGCACACCGCGCGCCAGAAAGGCCTGCACCAGCGCGACGGGCAGCGTGCTGGAGCCAGCCCAGACCGTGCGCAGGCACGACAGGTCGGTCGTTGCCCAGCCCGGGTGTTCGATCAGCGCTTTCATCGTCGCCGGCACCTGCAAGGTGAGTGTCGGTCGCTCGCGCCCGATGGCATCCAGCGTCGCACCCGCGTCGAAGCGGGCGTGCAGCAGCACCGTGGCGCCGGCGTACAGCGCCGGCAGGGTCTGGATGCACAGGCCCCCGACGTGGAACAGCGGCAGCACGGTGAGCACCCGGTCGTGGCGGGTGAGCGACTGCGCCTGGCTGGCGGCCACCATGTTGGCCAGCAGGTTGGCGTGCGTGTGCACCGCGCCCTTCGGCAGGCCGGTGGTGCCCGAGGTGTAGACCAGCAACGCCGGGCCCTCAGGTGCCGCGTGGACCGGGGCATCGCCCGGCGCCGGGGTGGCGATCAGCGCGTCGATGGGGTGCGCGGGCAGGCCAGCAGCCTGCGCCAGCGCCTGGGCAGCATCGGCCCAGGCGGCGTCGTGCAGCAGGGCAACCGGCGTGCAGTCGGCCAGCACCGCCTGCCATTCGGCGCTTGCGAGGCGAAAGTTCAGCGGCACCAGCATCGCACCGATGCGAGCCAGGGCGAACAGCAGTGTGAGCTGGTCCGGATGGTTCAGCCCCAGCCACGCGACCCGGTCGCCGGCGCGCACCCCCCATTCGTGCCACAGCCGTGCGCTGGCGCGCTCGATGCGGCGGGCGAGCTTGCCGTAGGTGAAGGTTCGGCCCTCGAACCTTAGTGCCCCGTCGTCCGCATGGTGGCCGCTGTGGTGCAGCAACAGGTCGTCGAGCACCTGCCAGGCTGGCGGGGTATCGGTGGATGCCGGCAGGGTGCCTGCGGACGGTGCGGGGGGCGGGGAGCTCATTTACGCAACTTTACCGCCGCTTCAAGCCGCGGCAGTGTGCCCCGTCCATCATGGCGTCAGCCCCCTGCTGTTTACACTGGACCCATGAGCTCGCGCCTGTTGATGATCGAAGACGACGGCCGCCTGGCCGCGATGGTGGGCGAATACCTGGCCGCTTCGGGTTTCGCCTTCGCGCACGCGGCCGACGGCCTGAGCGGTCTGGCGCACGTGCAGGCCGACGCGCCCGACCTCGTGATCCTGGACCTGATGCTGCCCGACATCGACGGCCTGGACGTGTGCCGGCGCATTCGCGGGCTGCCGGGCGAAACCGCCCGCACCCCGATCCTGATGCTGACCGCCAAGGGCGACCCAATGGACCGCATCGTCGGCCTGGAGCTGGGTGCGGACGACTACCTGCCCAAACCCTTCGAGCCGCGCGAGTTGCTGGCGCGCATCCGCGCGGTGCTGCGCCGGCGCACCGACGCCACGGCCTCGACATCGGTGCCGCAGGTGATGCGCTTCGGATCGCTCGAAATCGACCGCGACGCCCGCACCGTGACGGTGGCCGGCGCGCCCTGTGAACTCACCTCCTACCAGTTCGACCTGCTGGTGGCGCTGGCCGAGCGGGCGGGCCGGGTGCTGACGCGAGACCAGATCATGGAAGCCGTGCGCGGCCGCGAGCTGGAGGCCTTCGACCGCTCGATCGACGTGCACATGGGGCGCATCCGCGCCGCGATCGAGCACGACGTGAAGGCCCCGAAGCGCATCCTGACCGTGCGTGGCGTCGGCTACGTCTTCGCGCGGCAACAGGAATAGGGACATGGGTTTGTTTTCTGCTTTCTCCCGCCGCCTGTACCTGCGCATCTGGCTCGCCGTGGTGGCCGGGGTGGCGGTGCTGACGTTGATCGTCGGCTGGGCCTGGCGGGTGGCGGCTGAATACAACACACCACCGCCCACGCCGCGCGAAATCCTGGTGCGCAACGCAGCTGGCGATCTGATCGGCACCGCCAGCGCCGTGCCCGGCCACCGGCTCGGCCTGGGGATGGGGCTGGTGTTCAACGTGACCTTGGCCGACGGCCAGCAGCTGTTGTTGCAAATGCCGCCGCGCCAGAACCGGATGGGTGGTGGCGGCGGCGGCGGGGGCGGACCACCGCCGTCACCTGCACCGTACTGGACCCGTCCACCCTATGGATTCCTCTGGCTGCTGGCGGTGGTCAGCGTCGCGGTGGCGCTGGGCGTGTACCCCATCGTGCGGCGGCTGACCCAGCGGCTGGAGACCTTGCAGCGCGGTGTGCAACGCTGGGGCGACGGGGATCTTTCGGCCCGCGTGCCGGTGAACGGCGAGGACGAGGTGGCCGACCTGTCGGCGCGCTTCAACGCGGCGGCCGAGCGCGTCGAGACGTTGATGGCCACCCAGCAGCGTTTGCTGGCCTCGCAGAAGTCGCTGCTGGCCAATGCGTCGCACGAGCTGCGTTCGCCGCTGACCCGCATCCGCATGGGCATGGAGCTGATGGGCGCCCAGCCCGCGCTCGCGTTCCGTGAGGAAATCTCGCGCAACATCGCCGAACTCGACCAGCTGATCGACGAGATCCTGCTGGCCAGCCGGCTTGACGCCCGCGAGGCGGACATGGGCACGGTCGAGAACATCGACCTGCTCGGCCTGGCCGTGGAGGAAAGCGCGCGGGTCGGCGCCGAACTGGAGCTGGCCGACGGTGTGGACGGCGTGCTGGTCTCCGGCGTGACGAAATTGATGCGCCGGCTGGTGCGCAACCTGCTGGAGAACGCCCGGCGCTACGGCGGCGCGGCCGGCATCACGGTGATCGTCGGCCACGAGGGCTCGCAGTCCCTGTTGCAGGTCTGCGACCGCGGCCCCGGCGTGCCGCCCGAGCTGCGCGAGCGCATCTTCGAGCCCTTCTACCGCCTGCCGGGCGCCAGCGAGCGCGAGGGCGGCGTCGGTTTGGGCCTGGCGCTGGTCAAGTCGATCGCCGAGCGGCATGGCGGCACCGTGCGCTGCGAAGCCCGCGAGGGCGGCGGCGCCTGTTTCACGGTGCGGTTGCCGCGCTCCGCAGCCTGAGACCGGTAGAAGGGATCGCACCCGCCATCCTGGCCACTCACCACGTTGATAAACTGGACTCGCGAGCGGCTTCGAGATCCTGTTCGCCTCAGGGTCATAACGACAAAAGGGGAAGCGATGCGAGACGGTGTGATCACCGAAGCGGACACCTGCCGGGAATTCGTCACACCTCGCCTGGTGGCAGCCGGGTGGAGCGCGGCACCGAACGCCATCGGCGAGCAACGCAGCTTCACCAACGGCCGCGTCATCGTGGCCGGCGGCAAGGTTCGGCGCGGCAAGCAGAAGCGTGCCGACTATCTGTTGTACTACCGTCGGGACTACCCCCTTGCCGTGGTCGAAGCCAAGGAAATCGGGTTGCCTGCTGAAACCGGTGTGCAGCAGGCGCGCGAGTACGCGGAGATTCTCGGCCTCAAGTTTGCCTACGCCACCAACGGTCACCGCATCATTGAGATCGACTACACCACCGGCACCGAGCGTGAGGTGGATCGCTACGCCACGCCCGACGAGTTGTTCGCCAGGTTAACGGCAGCGGCGCAATTGCCGCAGAACGCGTCGTCATACCTGCTCGAACCCTTCAACCTTGTCTCCGGCAAGGTGCCGCGCTACTACCAGCAAATTGCAATCAATCGGGTCATCGAGTCCATCCTCCTCGGGCAGAAACGTATCCTCGCCACACTGGCAACCGGCACTGGCAAGACCTGCGTCGCATTCCAGATTTGCTGGAAGTTGTGGAACAGCCGTTGGAACCGCACCGGTGAGCACCGTCGCCCCAAGATCCTGTTTCTGGCTGACCGCAACATTCTGGTCGATGACCCGATGGCCAAGATGTTCGCGCCCTTTGGTGATGCCCGGCACAAGATCGCAGGCGGCGATACCAGTCAAAGCCGAGATATGTACTTTGGCATCTATCAGGCACTGACCACCGCCAGCGCCGATGTGTTTCGCCAGTACCGTCCGGACTTTTTCGATCTGATCATCATCGACGAATGTCACCGTGGTTCCAGCCGTGATGAGAGTGCATGGCGTGCGGTGCTTGACTACTTTGAGCCCGCCATCCAGTTCGGCATGACCGCCACACCGCTGCGTGAGGAATCGCGCGACAGCTACGAATACTTCGGCAACCCGGTTTACACCTACAGCCTGCGCCAAGGCATCGAAGACGGCTTCCTTGCGCCGTACCGCGTGCACCGCGTCATCACCACGGTGGATGCCGCAGGCTGGCGCCCCAGCAAGAATGAACTGGACCGCTATGGTCGCGAAATTCCTGATGACGAGTACCAGACCAAGGACTTCGAACGTGTGGTCGCGCTGCGCTCGCGCACCCGGGCGATGGCCCGCCACCTGACCGACCTGCTTAAAGGTACCGACCGCTTTGCGAAGACCCTGGTGTTCTGTGTCGATCAGGAGCACGCCGCCGAGATGCGACAAGAGTTGATCAACCTCAACAGCGATCTGGGCAAGCAGTATCCCGACTACGTTTGCCGCGTCACCGCCGACGAGGGCGCGATTGGCCTGACCCATCTGTCGCACTTTCAGGACGTGGACAAACCCACGCCGGTCATCCTCACCACCTCCCAACTGCTGACCACCGGTGTCGATGCCGAAATGGTCAAAAACGTGGTGCTGGCGCGTGTGGTGGGCTCACGCTCCGAGTTCAAACAGATCGTCGGTCGTGGCACGCGTTTGAAGGTGGATTACGGCAAGGAATACTTCAACATCATCGACTTCACCGGCACGGCCACGCGCCACTTTGCCGACCCCGATTTCGACGGCGATCCAGCGCGCATCGAAGAAGTAACGGTCGATGAATCGGGCGAGGTTGTCGAAACCGCCGCAGACGAAGTGCCCGGCGTGGCAGAGCCCGAAGCGGAGTACGTGGTCGAGCCAGAACAGGACAGCGAATCGGGTGGAGGTGAAATCATCACGGAGCCACCGGCAGAACCGCGCAAGTTCTACATCGATGGCGGCGAAGTCGAAGTCATTGGCCATCTGGTCTACGACCTCGACACCGATGGCAAGAAGCTGCAGGTGGTCAAGTACACCGAATATTCAGGCCGTGCCGTGCGCACCCTGTACCCCACACGCGAAGCGCTGCAATCGGCTTGGGCCAACCCCGACACCCGCGCCGAGGTGCTGCGCGAGCTGACCGAACGTGGCATCAGCTTCGAAGAACTGGCCGCCAGCAGTGAACAGCCCGATGCCGATCCGTTCGACCTGCTCTGCCATCTGGGCTGGAATGCGCCGCTACTCACCCGCCGCCAGCGTGCGGATGCTGCCAAGCGGCAGGCCCAAGACCTGTTTGCCCAACACGGCGAGACTGCCCGTGAAATTCTGTCGCTGCTGCTCGACCGCTATGTCGAGCGCGGCATTTTGCAATTCAATGCGCTGTCCGAGCTGATGAAGGTGCAACCCTTCGACCGCTACGGCAGTCCTTCCGAGATCGCCACCCGCCACTTTGGCGGCGTGCGCGGCATGAAGGACGCTGTATCCCGGCTGCAGACCGCGCTGTACCAATAACGAGAACCTGACACGATGGCCAAATCTGCCACCACCGGCGAGAAAAAGACCCGAGCGCCACGCAAAGCCAAAACGCCGCTCACCACGCGTGAAAACCTGTCTGCGCTGATTGGCACCGCCCGCAAGATCCTGCGCAAGGACAAAGGGCTCAATGGTGACGTGGACCGCCTGCCGTTGCTCACCTGGGTGATGTTCCTCAAGTTCCTCGACGACCTCGAAATCGTGCACGAGGAAGAAGCTGAACTCGACGGCAAGCGTTATCAGCCCATCATCGAATGCCCCTACCGCTGGCGCGATTGGGCTGCCCGCGAAGATGGTATCACTGGCGATGAACTGCTGGCCTTCATCAGCCAGGAAGTCACTGTGCGTGCCGATGGCAGCGCAGGCAAAGGCCTGTTCGCCTATCTGCGCGGATTGGCAGGCGAAGGCGAAAAAGGCAGCCAGCGCGAAGTCATCGCCAACGTGTTCAAAGGCGTACAGAACCGCATGGTCAGCGGCTATCTGCTGCGCGACATCATCAACAAGATTAACGGCATCCATTTCTCAGCAAGCGAAGAAATCCACACGCTCTCGCACCTGTACGAATCCATGCTGCGCGAAATGCGCGATGCAGCAGGCGACGCAGGCGAGTTCTACACGCCGCGCCCGGTCGTGCGTTTCATGGTGCAGGTCACCGATCCGCGCTTGGGTGAAACAGTGTTGGACCCCGCCTGTGGCACGGGTGGCTTTCTGGTCGAGGCCTACGACCACATCGCCCCACAGGTGAGTTCGCCCGATCAGCGGCGCAGCCTGCAACGTGACACCCTCTACGGCCAGGAAGCCAAGCCGCTGCCCTACATGCTGGCGCAGATGAACCTGCTGCTGCATGGGCTGGAAGCCCCCCAGATCGCCTACGGCAACACGCTGGATCGCCGAATCAATGAAATCGGCCACAGCGAACGCGTGGACGTCATCCTCACCAACCCGCCCTTTGGCGGCGAGGAAGAAGTCGGCATCAAGGCCAACTTCCCGCCCAACATGCAGACGGCGGAAACCGCGCTGCTGTTCCTGCAGTACATCATGCGCAAGCTGCGCGTGGCGGGGGCGCCGGTGCCCGGAGGCAAGGCGGCCGAACGTGGCGGCCGTGCCGCTGTGGTCGTACCCAACGGCACCCTTTTTGGCGACGGTATCAGCGCCGTCATCAAGGAGGAAATGCTCAAGGAATTCAAGCTCCACACCATCGTGCGCCTGCCGCAAGGTGTGTTCGCGCCCTACACCGACATCCCGGCCAATCTGCTGTTCTTTGAACGCGGTGGCCCCACCGACACCATCTGGTACTACGAACTGCCGCTGCCCGAAAGCCGCAAGAAATACAGCAAGACCGCGCCCCTGCAATTCGAGGAATTCGCGCAGGCAACCGCGTGGTGGAACAACCGGGAGGAAGGCCCGCAGGCCTGGAAGGTGGACTTTGCCGCCAAACGTGCTGCCGCCGTCGAGGCCGCCACGCCTCATTGGCAGCGAGCGGAAAGCGAACGCAATGCCGCCATCGCCTTGGGCAAACCCATGCGTGAGTTGGAGCAGGCCATCCAAACCGCCGCCAATGGCCAGAAGGCCGAGCTGCAAGACCGCCTGAAGGCGCTCAAGGGCGAGCAATTGGTCCACGATCAGGCAGCCAAATCGGCGCAGGCTGAAGGCGATGCGCTGTACTGGCCGATTTTTAATCTGGACCTCAAGAACCCCAACGCCAAGGCCGGGCTGGAACATGCCGACCCGAAAGACCTGATCGCCTCGATGCGCAGCCACGAAGCCGAAGTCATGCGCCTCTTGGGCGAGATCGAAGCCTTGGTGGCCGAGGTGCAGGCATGACCGACCGCAGCACGCCCGCCAAGCCGGGGCAGGCCGACTACGCTGCTGTCCACACCGACATCATCGCCCTGCTGGAATCGGCCCGCCGCGCCGCCGCACGCAGCGTCAATGCTGTGATGACGGCAACCTACTGGGCAATCGGCCAGCGTATCGTGACATTCGAGCAAGGCGGGTTGGAGCGCGCCACCTACGGCGAGACGTTGATCGAACGTCTGGCTGTTGACCTTTCAGCCCGGTTTGGCCGTGGCTTCAGCAAACAGAATCTGTGGCAGATGCGAGCCTTCCACCTCGCGTGGCCGGTTGACCAGATATCGCAGACACTGTCTGCCAAATCGCCTGTCGCTCCAATTCTCCAGACACCGTCTGGAGAATCCTTACGGCAGGGAACTCTCCAGACGGTGTCTGGACAATCTCCGGATCTGTCAGCCCTGGCCCAAGCCTTTCCGCTGCCCTGGTCGGCCTACGTGCGCCTGCTCTCGGTCAAAGGCCCGCAGGCCCGCGCCTTTTACGAAACCGAAACGCTGCGTTGCGGCTGGTCAGTACGCCAGCTCGACCGGCAGGTGAACAGCCAGTTTTACGAACGCATCGCGCTATCTCATAACAAGGCAGCAATGCTCGAAAAGGGCGAAGTGGCCGAGCCCGGCGACGCCATCACACCCGAGCAGGCCATCAAAGACCCCTTCGTACTCGAATTTCTGAATCTCAAGGACGAATATTCCGAATCCGACCTTGAGGACGCGCTGATCCAGCATCTCGCCGACTTCCTGCTGGAGCTGGGCGACGACTTCGCGTTCGTGGGTCGCCAACGCCGCTTGCGCCTGGACGACAACTGGTTTCGTATCGACCTGCTGTTTTTTCATCGCAGCCTGAAATGCCTGCTGGTCATCGACCTCAAGGTCGGCCAGTTCAGCTATGCCGATGCGGGCCAGATGCACATGTATTTGAACTACGCCCGCCAGCACTGGATGAAGCCCGGCGAAAACCCTCCCATCGGGCTGATCCTGTGCGCAGGCAAAGGCAGCAACGAAGCCCATTACACGCTCGAAGGTTTGTCCAACAAGGTGCTGACGGCGGAATACCGGACCGCGCTGCCGGATGAAAAACTGCTGGCCGACGAGCTGGAGAAAACGCGGCGCGAATTGGAAGCACGGCGCATTGCGCGTGGTGGCGATGCGGAGGGCGGCGTATGAAGGCGTGGCCTGTCGTTCCTCTCGCGGACGTCTTGCAGCATCGCAAGGAATTCATCACGATTGATGACACCCAGCAATACAAGCGTTGTCGTGTTCAACTTCATGCCAAGGGGGTCTTGCTGCGCGACACCGTATCTGGTGCTGATATCAAAACCAAAAAACAGCAGGTGTGCCGGGCCGGAGAATTCTTGGTTGCTGAAATTGACGCGAAGATGGGTGGCTTCGGGCTGGTCCCTGCAGAACTCGATGGCGCAGTAGTCAGTAGCCACTACTTCCTTTTTGAATTCGACGAATCGTGCATTGATGCACGCTATCTCGATCACTATTGCCGTACCGAGCGGTTCAGAAAACAAGTTGAGGCACAAGGGTCGACAAATTACGCCGCGATTCGGCCTGCAGACGTGTTGGCTTACACCATTCCGCTGCCGCCGTTGACTGAACAACGAGCCCTTGTCGCCCGCCTCGACGCGCTGGCCGAGAAAACGCGGCAGGTCGAAGCACATCTGGATGCCGTGGAGCGCGATGCCGAACACCTGCTGGCCCTGCGCTTCCGTGATGCCATTGCCGAGGCACCGCTGTTGCCGATGGCGGAAGTGGCGCCTCTGGTGCGTCGGGAGGTTGTCATCGACCCAGAGAAAAGCTACACGGAGCTCGGCGTGCGTAGTTTCTACAAGGGCGCATTTCACCGGCGCACCGTTCCGGGCTCGGATTTCTCGTGGCAGGACTTGTATCGCGTTCAGGCTGGCGATCTGATTTTCAGCAACATCATGGCTTGGGAGCAGGCTATCGCTATTGCGCAACCCGAGGATGACGGTTGTGTTGGCAACCATCGGATGCTTACCTGCGAGGCCAATGCAGATCTCGCGGTGCCTGGCTTCCTCTGGTACTACTTCACCACCGAAGAAGGTTTCGCAAAAATTTATGCAGCATCGCCAGGTACAGCTGCCCGTAACCGAACCATGACGGCTCCTTCGCTGATGGCCATCGAAGTGCCCGCACCACCGCTGGCCACGCAACAAACCTTCGACCGCCTGCAAGTCGAGATCGCCGCCCTCAAGGCCAAACACACCGCCATCCGCGAAGCCAATGCCGCGCTGTTGCCCGCGACGCTGGAGCGGGTTTTTGCCGGGAGCCAGTGAGTGCAATTCATCACCGACGGCCCTGATATTCCGGATGCGCTTTTGCAGGCTCACGAAGAGGGCCGCGTGGTGTTTTTCTGCGGCGCGGGCATTTCCTATCCCGCAGGCCTGCCGGGCTTCAAGGGCTTGGTAAACGAGATCTACCGGCTGAACGGCACAACGCTTTCGGACATTGAGCGCGAGGCCTACGAGCGCGGGCAGTTCGACGCCACACTGGACCTGCTGGAACGGCGCTTGCCGGGGCAGCGTCTGGCCGTTCGTCGCGCACTGGCGCAAGCGCTGAAACCAATGCTCCGTCGCAAGGGCGCCACCGATACCCAGGCGGCGCTATTGCGCCT
>WBZM01003930.1_pt1 | contig 11213 bp, 8 predicted proteins | sample 5204271 | NCBI WGS metagenome assembly WBZM01 (sample SAMN12344346, study PRJNA552823) | activated sludge metagenome | biome: Activated sludge suspended growth; feature: Nitrification reactor; material: Wastewater; isolation source: activated sludge from nitrification reactor of wastewater treatment...
CAGCACTCCGCGCATGTGGTTCACGATCAGTGTGGCCAGGGCCTCGCCCTCGAAGTCCTCGGCCACCAGCAGCAGCGGGCGACCGGCCTTCGCGGCCTGCTCCAGCAGCGGGAGGAGGTCCTTGAGCACGTTGAGCTTGCGATCCGTCAGCAGGATGCACGGGTCGTCGAGCACGGCCTCCATCTTCTCGGCGTCGGTGACGAAGTAGGGCGAGGTATAGCCGCGGTCGAACTGCATGCCCTCGACCACCTCGAGCACCGTCTCCGTGGTCTTCGACTCCTCGACCGTGATCGCGCCCTCGCCGCCGACCTTCTCCATGGCGTCGGCCACCAGTTCACCGATGCGTGCGTCGTTGTGCGCCGAGATGGTCGCGACCTGCGCCTTTTCCCTGCGCGTGCTGACCTTGCGCGACATGCCCTTGAGCGCCTCGACCGCCGCGAGCAGCGCCCGGTCGAGCCCGCGCTTGATGTCGATCGCACTGGCGCCGGCTGTCACGTTGCGGACGCCGTCGGCGAAGATCGCGTGGGCGAGCAGCGTGGAGGTGCTGGTGCCGTCGCCCACAGCATCGGCGGTCTTCTCCGCCGCCTGCCGCAGCATCTGCGCGCCGAGGTTCTCCTCCGGGTCGCGCAGGTCGAACTCCTTGGCGATGGTCACGCCGTCGTTGCACACGAGCGGCGCGCCCCACTTCTTCTGGATCAGGACGGACTTGGATTTCGGGCCGAGGGTGACTCGCACGGCCTCGGCGAGCTGGGTGGTGCCGCGCAGGATCTTCTCGCGCGCGGCCGAGCGGAACAGGACCTGCTTGTGCGTCATGGGGCGCTCCTGGAAATCACCCCGATGACCCAATTGTCGATCTCCGCCGTGGGCGGCGACATACGCACTAGCGGCAGCCGCCCCCGCGAAAAAGCACAACCAAAACAGCAACTTGTGAAATAGGCGACGTTCCTCTTTTCCGCAGCGGCCGGGCCAGTCGGGGGCGCGCCTTGTTGCGGCCGTTGCGTCGAGTCCGGGCCCGCCCGAGCGCGGTGCCCGACACCCGTGGACCCGCGCTTTTACCCGAGGCCAGTCCCTGGGATGGCCCCCGTGTGTCCCCGGTCTCCAAAAAGAGGAATGTCCCCTATTTGTTGGCCATTAGAATGCGCGGGCATGACGGACTGGAGCTTTGAATTCCTGCGCTCGCAGATCGTCGGCATCGACGCGTCGTTCGAGACGCCCTACGGCCGGCGACTGATGGTGTACTGCGACTACACGGCTTCGGGCCGCTGCCTGTTCTTCGTCGAGCGCTACCTGCAGAGCCTGCAGCGCATCTACGCCAACACGCACACCGAGGACGACCTCACCGGCCGTAGCATGAGCCGCCTGCTGCACTCGGCCGAGCGCAAGATCAAGGACGCGGTCAACGCCGGCCCGCACGGACGCATCGTCGCCACCGGCACGGGTGCCACGGGCGCCATCGACAAGCTGCAGCAGATCGTCGGCGTGGCCCTCGCCCCCGCCACGCGCCGCGCGGTCGGCGACCTGATGCGGAATTTCTTCGGTGACGGGCCGCTCGAAGCGTTCAAGGCCTACCAGCAGGCGAAGCAGCCGGTCGTCTTCGTCGGCCCGTACGAGCACCACTCGAACGAAGTGACCTGGCGCCAAGGGCTCGCGACGGTCGTCGAGGTCAACCTCGCGGACGACGGCAGCGTCGACCTGCGCCACCTCGAGACCCTGCTGAAGGACCCGCAGTACCAGGGCCGCCTGCGCATCGGCGCCTTCTCGGCGGCCTCGAACGTCACCGGCATGCGCTCGCCCGTGCGCGAGATCGCGAAGCTGCTGCACGCGCACGATGCCTATGCCTGCTTCGACTACGCCGCGAGCGCGCCGTACGTCGAGATCGACATGAACCCGCCGTCCGACGGCGGCGGCGACGCCTCGATCGACGCCGTCTTCCTCTCGCCGCACAAGTTCCTCGGCGGCCCCGGCTCGAGCGGCGTACTGGTGTTCAACGAGCGGCTGTACCCGCGCGACCTGCCGCCCAGCGTCGGCGGCGGCGGCACGGTGGACTACGTCAGCCCGTTCGACCAGGATTTCATCCGCGACATCGAGGAGCGCGAGAAGGCCGGCACGCCCGGCGTGCTGCAGACGCTCAAGGCCGCGCTCGCGCTCGACCTCAAGCGCGGCATCGGCGTCGAGCGCATCGAGGCCCGCGAACAGGCGCTGCTCGCGCGGGCGATGGCGCGCTGGTCCGCGCACCCGGCCATCGAGCTGCTCGGCAACCCCGACCCGTCGCGCCGCATCGGCATCGTCTCGTTCAACCTGCGCGACCCGCGCGGCCGCTACCTGCACCCGAAGTTCGTGACGGTGCTGCTGAACGACCTGTTCGGCATCCAGTCGCGTGCCGGCTGCTCCTGCGCCGGCCCCTACGGCCACCGGCTGCTCGGCATCGACTCGCCCACCTCCGAGATCTATCGCGACTGGGTGCGCAAGGGCTTCCAGGGCATCAAGCCCGGCTGGTGCCGCGTCGGGTTCCACTACGCGATGGACGACGCCGAGGCGGCCTACATCGTCGACGCGGTCGAGTTCGTCGCGGCCTGCGGTCACCGCTTCCTGCCGCTGTACGCCTTCGATCCGGGCACGGGGCTGTGGTCGCACCGCGAACACCGCGAAGCGGAGGAAACCCTGTCCATCGAGGCCGCGCTCGACGCCCGGGCGAGCGGGCCGAGCGAGCTGCCGCTCGTCGAGCGCCAGCGCCTCTACCGGGAATACCTGGACGAGGCTCGTGCGCTGGCGGAACGGTTGGGCGAGCCGGCGACGGGCGCCGTGCCGCCCGGCGTCGAGCAGTTCGGCGAGCTCAGGTTTTTCCACGTCGGCTGATCGTGGCGTCAACGCGCGGCAGGGTGCCGCGTTGGGGCGACGAAGAACACAGGGAGGCGACGATGGCGCAGCCACGTTTCATTCGCTCCGCGCGGGCGATCCTGACCGGTCTCGTGCTCGGTGTGCTGGCGGCGTGCGGTGGCGGCTCCGGCGGGGACTCGGGCGGTGGCGGTGGCGGCGGTCCGCCCCCGGCGCCGGTCAGCAAGGCGGACGCCTACCGGTTCCTGAACCAGGCGACGTACGGCGCCACACCCGCCGAGGCCCAGCGTCTCATCGGGCTCGGCAGCGCCACCACGGCCTACGGTCGCTGGGTCGACGAGCAACTGACCCAGCCCGCCTCGCTGCAGCTGCCGACCGTCCAGGCTGCCTTCGGCAAGCTGACCGACCCGCTCGCGATGCTGGGGCGGCTGAACGAGGATCGCCAGGAGATCTGGTTCCGCAATTCGCTCACCGGCCCCGACCAGCTGCGCCAGCGGGTGGCCTTCGCGCTCTCGCAGATCATGGTCGTCTCGCAGCAGAGCGCACTCGACAGCTTCCCCTACGCGCTCGCCGACTACTACGACATGCTGGCGCGCAACGCCTTCGGCGACTTCCGCGTGCTGATGCAGGACGTGACGCTGCACCCGGCGATGGGGGTCTACCTCAACATGCTGGGCAACCAGAAGGAAGACACGGCCAACAACATCCGGCCCGACGAGAACTACGCCCGCGAGCTGATGCAGCTGTTCAGCGTCGGGCTGGTGCAGCTCAACCTTGACGGCACGGTGAAGAAGGACGGGCAGGGCCAGCCGGTCCCGACCTACGACCAGTCGGTGGTCGAGGGCTTCGCGCACGTGTTCACCGGCTGGAACTACGCCGGTGCCCCGAGCTTCCGCCAGGCCCGGCGCACGCTGCAGAACGAGGTGCTGCCCATGCAGGCCTATGCCGAGCAGCACTCGACGCTGGCGAAGAAGCTGCTGCAGTACCCGGGTGCGGCCAGGCCGAATCTTCCAGCGGGCCAGACCCCGGCCCAGGACCTCGCCGACGCCCTCGACAACATCTACCAGCACCCGAACGTCGCGCCGTTCATCTCGAAGCAGCTGATCCAGAAGCTGGTGACCAGCAATCCGTCGCCGGCCTACGTGCAGCGCGTGGCGACGGTGTTCAACGACGACGGCAGCGGCCGGCGCGGCAACCTCGGCGCCGTGGTCAAGGCCATCCTGCTCGATGCCGAGGCGCGTCCGGCCACGCTCGCGGCGAGCACGGGCAAGGTGAAGGAGCCGCTGCTGCGCCTCACGCAGATGTGGCGCGCGTTCGGGGCGAAGGCCGCGAACGGCGAGTACCGCGTCGGCACCATCGTGTTCGCGTTCGGCGAGGGGCCGCTGCAGGCGCCCTCGGTGTTCAACTTCTTCAGCCCGTTCTACGCGCCGCCGGGCGAGATCGCCGACCAGGGCCTGGTCGCCCCCGAGATGCAGATCGCGACCGAGTACCTGAACACGTTCGTCACCAACATCGTCTACAGCCTGGCGACCTTCTGGAACAGCATGGTGCCCGGGCTGCCGGCGGATGCGATCGTGATGGACTACACGCAGGAAGCGGCCCTGGCGAACGACCCCGAGGCGCTCACGAACCACCTCGTCGACAAGCTGTTCGGCACGACGGTCTCGGCCACGCTCAAGGCCGAGGCCAAGGCCGCGATCGAGCGGATCCCGTCCTCCAGCCCGGGGTTGCGCGTTTCCGAGGCGCTCTACCTGCTGGTCACGTCGCCCGAATTCGCCGTGCAGCGCTGAGGAAGCCACCATGCACAATGCATCCCGTCGTCGCTTCCTCCGTGCCTGTGCCGCCGGCGGCGCGCTCTACGCGTTCGGCCGCACGCCAGGCTCGATCGTGGCCGAGGCCGCCGGTGCCTCCGGGTTCAGCGACTACAAGGCACTGGTCTGCGTGTTCCTGTTCGGCGGCAACGACTCCTGGAGCATGGTCGTGCCGCGCTCGAACGCCGAGTACGGCGTCTACGCCGCCTCGCGCCAGAACCTCGCCATCCCACAGGACCAGTTGCTGCCGATCACCTCCCTGAACGGCAACGGCGTGGACTACGGCATGCACCCCTCGATGCCCGGGCTCGCCAGCCTGTTCGAGTCCGGACGCTGTGCCGTCATGGCGAACATCGGTCCGCTGATCTCGCCGACCACCAAGCTGCAGTACGAGGCCGGCACGGCGACGCTGCCGCCGCAGCTGTTCTCGCACAACGACCAGCAGGACCAGTGGCTGAGCCTGCGCGGCAAGGCGCTCACGACCACCGGCTGGGCCGGGCGCATCGCCGACCTGCTCGCGAGCCAGCTCGGCGGGCAGCAGTTGGCGACGAACGTCTCGCTGTCCGGCAACACGCTGTTCCAGGCGGGCGAAGGCGCCACGCCGTACGTGATGGGCGCGGATGGCGCGATCGCGTTCAACAGCTTCGATGCGGCCGGGCTCGGTGCGTCGCGCAAGGCCGCGTTCCAGAGGATCCTCGCCGCCAGCTACCCGTCGATGTACCAGCGCGCGTTCGCGGACGTGCAGAAGCGCGCCGTGACATACGCCGATCTCGTGAACGACGCGCTGGCCTCGGCGCCGCCGCTCACGACGGTCTTCCCGTCGTCCCAGCTCGGCGCGCAGCTGCAGACGGTCGCGAAGATGATCGCGGCGCGGGACACGCTCGACATGTCACGGCAGGTGTTCTTCGTCGCCACGGGCGGCTTCGATACCCACGACAACCAGCTGGACGACCAGCCGGGCCTGCTAGCGAACGTCAGCCAGTCGCTCTCGGCCTTCCATGCCGCGACGACCGAACTGGGCGTGGCGAGCAACGTCACGACGTTCACGCAGTCGGACTTCGGGCGCACGCTCACCTCGAACGGCGACGGCAGCGACCACGCGTGGGGCGGCGTGCAACTGGTGGTCGGCGATTCGGTGCGCGGCCGGACGTTCTACGGCGACTACCCGCTGCTGCAGATCGACGGGCCGGTCGACGTGGGGGGAGGGCGCATGATTCCCTCGATCTCGTCGGACCAGTACGCCGCCACCCTGTCCCGCTGGTTCGGCGTGGCGGAGTCGTCCCTGCCCGCCGTCGCCCCCTCGCTCGGCAACTTCGCGATCACCGACCTCGGGTTCCTGATCTGAGGGGACTGTCCCCAACGGGGACCGTCCCCTGGCCCAGTCCCCAACGGCCGGGGACTGCCCCATCGGCCGGGGACTGTCCCCAACGGGGACTGTCCCCTGGCTCACGCGCTAGACTTCCCCCATGCCCGACTCCCCCGGGCAGCGAGGACGGACCCATGGCCACCGGTTGGGCCGGCGACGGCGCCGTGCAGCAGCAGATCGACGACAGCATCGAGGACGCGATCAAGCGCGCCCGCGCTCAGCTGCCGACCGGGCCGAGCCTCAGCCATTGCGAGGAGTGCGGCGAGGAGATTCCCGAGCCGCGGCGCGTGGCCGTCCCCGGCGTGCGGTTCTGCATCGCCTGCCAGGCCGAGATGGACAAACAGGGAGCGGCCGTCAGCCTCTACAACCGGCGGGGCAGCAAGGACAGCCAGCTGCGCTAGGCGCGGATCAAGAGCCCTTGACCAGCTCGAAGCCGGAGAGCTTGGCCGCCTTGCGGTCGAACGTGATGGTGTAATCGCAGCCGGCCGCCCCATTCGTCCGGGCCAGCAGGCAGTCGGCGAATCCTGCGGCAGAGGCTTCGAAATCGCGCAGGGCGCCATCGGCTTCCTCGGCCGATTCGATCTCGAACTCGGATACCTGCATGACGGCGCGCAGAGCCGCCGCGATCTGCGCTCGATCGTAGCGATAGACATCCTTCAGCACCCAGGCCGTCTCTGCGAGGACGATGCGCGAGATGAGTCCGGGATCCGCCTTCGTGCAATGCGCGTTGATGAATTTTTCCGCCGCACGCGCCTGCGCCTCGTGGTCGCGCACCAGCAGCCGCAGCAGGACGTTGGTGTCAATCCCGATCATGGCCGAGCGCCCTTGTCGTTGCCGCGCGTGCGATGGAAGCCTCGATCTCGTCGATCGACGCCTGCCGGGTGGGGGGCGGAAGGATGCCGCGCAGCGATGAGACGTCCTTGTTGGCCGAGAGCATGTGCACCGCGCCTGCGTCGCTGATAGTGAACAGCACCCGGTCGCCTGGCTTGAGATTGAGGTGGACGCGCACGGCTTTCGGCACGGTGATCTGCCCCTTAGAGGTCAATTTTGCGGTGCTCATGACGCCTTACCAAAACGCACTTTCCTTACAACATGGTAAGGCAACCCGCGAGCGGGCGCACTGGAATCAACAACCTGCGTGAGCCGGGGCCAATCCGCGATGCCGTAAATGCGTGGATTCATTGAGATTTGGGGCGCAGCCGTCCTTGACGGCCGCGGGGGGGTCGGGTCTAATTCGCGGCCCTGCCGGGCGTTCGCCCGCAGGCCTGTCTACCGTGGCCAGGTAGCTCAGTTGGTAGAGCAGCGGACTGAAAATCCGCGTGTCGATGGTTCGATTCCGTCCCTGGCCACCACTTCTAAGTTGATGAACTGCAACGGGTTCCGGGTATCACCCGCGGACCATCCGTGGCCATCGATGGTCGATCTGCGGACTATCGGGAACGGAGCCAACGCGGGGCCGGCGGGGGCGGCGGGGAGGCCTCCCCGGGGCGACGCCGGACCCATCGCCGTTCCGCCGGAGTGGCCCGGGGTGCAACGCTCGGGGGCGGGGCATGGGGCGGGGCATGGCGGGGGTGATGGGGTGGGGCCGGCGGGACGGAGGGCGCGAATCGGCGCACTTAGCGAGGTGGACCGGATCTCGCCGACACAGACGCTGGCAAGATACCGGGATGCCAAACGCAATCGCTTTCTTCCCGTGGGTGGCACTGGATGAACCGGTAATAGTTGGCCCAGTACGTCTGCTGCCTTACGAGCGGGGATCGTTGCCGGGCGATCAACCGAACGTCTCGCAGGGCGAGATAGATACGGTGCTCGCAGCCTACGCCGAACGAAAAGACCATTTGATCCCAGAAGCCATGTTGATGGAGATCGCAGACTGGGCTCTGGGCGAAGAAATGACCGATCAGGTAAAGGAGCGTCTATTCCGAGCTCGCGAACTCGTCGCTTTCGCAGCGCTGGCCAAGCGGCGCCTGTTTAGAGGGCACTTCGACTACTGCAACTTCGACACGTATGCCTTCGTGATCCAAAACTACCAAGCCGGCGACGTCGGGGGATTCTCGTTTTTTACGCGACGTCGTGATGGCGGCACTAACTACGTGTGGGACGCCGAGGAATTCGCGTTCCTAAAGCCATTGCATGTGGCCTCCAACTCGAAAGTAGCCCTTGATCTCGCTCTGCTCGATGCACTGTTCAAAGCGGATGAGCGAGACGTAGTGCCTTTTGAGGCAATCGTGGAGTTCGGTCGGGCCAACACAGACTCGTCGGATGTGCCGACTCATACCGAGTTGGTCATGGTGAAAAGTGCATTCGAGTTTCTATTCACCATCGGCACCGATGCCAGCGAGTTCGCGAAAGCACTAGCAGCCTCCGTGCCTCCCTCGAAGACATACGATGGACCATTGGCGTCACGCTGGACAAAGGCACGCCCCAACGCCGCCCGGCCGCTTGAAGCATGGGCTCGCGAGTTCTGCGACATTCGGGGCGGTGCCGCTCACGGCAAGAAGCGCGGAGGCCCTCGATTTGTGTGGTCTGAGCATGCTCATTTGGCCTTCGCCTCTGTTCTTTTTCCACTCCTGGTAAAGCAGCAGTTGTCGCGAAGTGGGTTTCTAGTCCTTGATGAGCGTGACTCGATCGAGCTTGAATGGATAGAGGCATACCTGATGCACGACCCGTTCGAGCCCGACAACGAGGGAAGGCGGCATCAACCCCGGGCGCATCCGTGGAGTAGCGTCTACAGTAGTCAGGTAGTCGGTGAAGCATTAAGACGGCACATCGCCCGAAGCATCGACGAGGCTAGTAGTTGTGATGTTTCTACGGATGAATAGTCAAGTTGCGCCTGTCGGGAAAGAGGTGGCGAAGGTTGGTGACTAGCGCGTCGGAAAACCTAGTGGGTGCCGGGAGGGCTCTCCAAAGCGCCCCCGAGACCATCGCTGTTCCACCGGAGTGGCCCCGGGTGCGGCGCTCGGGGGCGGGGCATGGCGGGGGTGATGGGGCGGGCCCGGCGGGGCGGAGCCCGGGAGAGGGAAGTGAGTTCGCTGTGACCGCGTCGAGATATCCAAACATGAGCGCTCGTCATCAGTCGATCTGTCGCCAAGCGAAAAAGGTCAGTACGACGGAGCCCTAAACCAATGTCGACGGCGCCGTCTCGCTGACTTAACGCTATAGATTGAGACAGCCGATATAGCTAGCGCCAGCGGCCTCTGCAGGAGACAGCAATCCGGCCAACGCGCCCGGGCGCGCCGTACGACCTGGGCCCCCGCTATCTGGGGCAACTTCCGGCTGGTGAATACGCGGTGCGCCCACGCCGACGTCAGCGGTGCCGGTCATTCCCCGTTAACAGTGGAGCGAATATCGGACACCAGACGAGAGCTGCGGCGTTACGACGTAGCCGTCCGGCTGAAGCCAGCTATCCTCCACACTATCGAACACAACAAGACGGATCTTGTCCGGACTATCCAAGAAATCAGAAGGATCGCGGTACTGAAACAGCCAGATTTGATAGGGCAATCTGTCTCTAACGGCTCTCTGATGGCTCCGCCACTCACTTGGGCTTAGGAAAAAAATTGGTTGAGCACCGTTCGCCGGAACCTTTTGTGCCTTAACTTCGATAAATGCTGCCGGTGAATTATCGCGGACATTCCAAACGTCGATGTCCGCAATCACGCCCATTCTTCGAATCTCGACGCGTTCCGAGTCAAGAAACCGGTCTCTCCATAGGCACCTAAACTCGGGCAATTGATAATCATCTTGGGCGAGCAAAAGCGCCAGCTCTTCTGCGCGACGTCCCACTCTCGAAAGGTCGCGTTCGATGATCAGCCGACGGTGCTCAAAAGAGCGTCTTACCGCAGCTGGCTTCTTTGTTCGTCTCGGCAGGCCAGGCGGAACGACAAGATCGATCGGCTCGATAATGTGCAGCTCCCATACATCCGCGCCGCCATGCCTGCTCCGCTCCAGCGAGCCAAGAACCCCAAATGGAGGCGGGCGAGGCCCGCCGCGAGCGCCGAACCAATCGTAAAGTGCTGTGAGAGCACCGAGGCCGTCTTTACTACCCTTGGAACAGAGCGAAACTTTGATTTCCGTCTGCTTTCTGCTGAAATTTAAAGTTCGACGGTGAATGAAGCGGTCGGAGCCAACCGAGATGAATACGCGGCGACTATCTACATCGTCAATATCGAAGCCTGATTTTCCGTACAGCCGCTGCGCCACATCGTCGTCGAAAGCAAAGAACAACTCCCGAGCGTCACCTGAATAAAAATGCAGAGTTCCGCTAACGTCCATCGCTGCTCCAGTTCGACGTATGAGTAAATCAGTTGCGAATCATTGCAAACTGATTTATCACATTCTGTGGTCATGAATACATACTCGGCGTAATCGATGCCGCCGAACCCGAGGAAGACATCTCGTGCCTCTAAGCTGGAACGAAATACGTAGCAACGCACTCGAGTTCTCCCGCGAGTGGGCCGAAGAAGCCTCGGAGCATGCTGAGGCCAAGACCTTTTGGGACGGTTTTTTTAGCGTTTTCGGGGTCTCACGTAGACGAGTGGCCTCTTTCGAGAAGCCCGTAAAGAAATCGGACGGACGAGACGGATTTATTGATCTACTCTGGAAAGGCGTCTTGCTTGTTGAGCACAAGTCGCGTGGAAAGAATCTTGATCGCGCATTTCACCAGGCAACGGATTACTTCTATGGTCTAAAAGAAAGAGACTTGCCAAGGTATGTTCTGGTGTCCGATTTCGAGCGATTTCGCATCTATGATCTAGAGGAAGACAGATCGGATGAGTTCCCGCTTAAGGACCTTCATAAGCACGTCGGGATGTTCGGTTTCATTGCGGGATATCAACCGCATAAGGTGGCCGGTCCGGAGGAGGCGGCAAACATCCGTGCGGCGGAGCAGCTCGGCAAGCTACATGACCAGCTGAAAAGCGTGGGCTATGAGGGGCACCCCCTAGAGGTCCTGCTAGTCCGGCTGTTGTTTTGCTTATTCGCCGAAGACACTGGGATCTTTGAAAAGAATCAGTTTAGAGAATACCTGGATCTCAGAACATCAGAGGACGGCAGCGATCTCGGTATGCATCTTGTCGCGCTATTCCAGGTGCTTAATACACCTACAGCTCATCGATTGAAAAATCTTGACGAGCAATTGGCTGCCTTTGCGTACGTTAACGGACGCCTCTTCGCCGAGAACCTAACAATTGCGGCCTTTG
>WBZM01003932.1_pt1 | contig 11206 bp, 12 predicted proteins | sample 5204271 | NCBI WGS metagenome assembly WBZM01 (sample SAMN12344346, study PRJNA552823) | activated sludge metagenome | biome: Activated sludge suspended growth; feature: Nitrification reactor; material: Wastewater; isolation source: activated sludge from nitrification reactor of wastewater...
CCCACGTCATACCGGCGCCAAAGCTGGTTACAACGACGTGATCTCCATCCTTCATCTTTCCCTGGTCCGCGGCTTCTGCCAGGGCGATCATGATGGCTGCCGCCGACGTATTGCCATAGCGATCCACGTTGACCATCACATTATTGATATCGAACTTGAGACGAGTGGTGATGAGTTCAATCAGACGTGAATTGGATTGATGCGGAATCAAATAGTCGATCTCGCCGAATGGCAGGCCACTTTTCTCGACAACATTCTGGATACTGCGGGTTACGTTCTTAACGGCGAACTTGAAGACCCGCTTGCCGTCCATGCGCAGGTAATGCTCTCGATTGTCCAGCACCTTTTGATTGAAAGGATTCGCGCCGCCGCCGCCCGGGCAATAAAGCGCATCCCAAAGAGCGCCGTCAGATCCCAGCTCAAAGGAGAGTATACCGGTGGGCGAATTGCTGGCCTCCAACACCACAGCGCCTGCACCGTCGCCAAACATGATAGCTGTGTTGCGATCGGTATAATCGATGCCGGCAGAAATCTTCTCGGCTCCGATCACCAGGACTCGCTCGTACATGCCGGTCTTGATGAACTGAGTGGCCGTCACCAACGCGTAGAGCGAGCCGGTGCATCCTGCAGTCAGGTCGAATGCAGCCACGCCGCGTGCCCCCAGACGATCCTGTAGCAGGCTGGCGGCAGCTGGCACGAAGTAATCAGGCGTCGACGTTGCGAAGATGATTAAGTTCAGGTCCTCAGGCCGCACATCGGCGCGCTCCAGCGCGATGCGGCTGGCCTGCAGGGCCATGTCCACGGCAGTTTCCTGCGGCTCTGAGATGCGCCGCTCGCGGATGCCTGTGTGGCTGGTAATCCACTCGTCGTTGGTGTCCAGCATCTGCTCCAAGTCATAGTTAGTCAACCGGCGGGCGGGCAGGTACTTGCCCCATCCGGTGATGCGCGCATAGCGTAGAGACATTCAAAATCCTCCGACAATGGCTCTATCGAGCCGAAAGATGACAAGACAGCAGGCGGCCAACGCCAGATCACGCTGCGAACCAACCGCAGCGTACGGCGTCGTTGCCGCCTGCCAGGATGATCGAATCTATAGTTGTGAACGTCCGCGCCGACAGCCACCGAGACGCCCGAGGCCGTCGCTGCCGCTGCCGCGGTGAGTTTCCAGTGCTCACGAAGCTGGAAGAACAACATACCGCGCCAGCCCTGGCGCGCCATGGCGTTGGAGATCAGGCTTTGACGCAGGTCCTCACGAAACGCCATGCGCAGCGGCACAGGTGTCAACGTATGCTTGAGCAACAAGCTGAACTGCGCGAGCGATTCCAATTCAGCGAGCGCTTCTGCGCTCAGGCCCGCCAGTTCATCCGGCGGCCGGCTATCGTCCACCGACGGCAGGCCGTAGGTGTTGAGTAACTCCTCCAGACTGCGCTTGTCCATGACCATACTCGCTCTGATAGTCCTCTTCCGGCCTGCGCCGGGTTCTGTCATGCGGCTGCTGGGACTGGATGCAGCCGCAGTCAGGAATCGACCGGGTAGACAACGATACCCAAGGTGCCGACACCAAGGTTTGTTACCAGGGAAGTTGCCAGGCGGCAGATAAATGTCCGGCGGCAATCCATGACCGCCTGGGCCTGGCTGAGCAAATCTTGGCCGCCCGCCAGGTCTTCGGCGTGGACCACAGCCAGGTTCACCGGCCGGCCGGCGGCCTTCTGCGAGGCCATCTCAACCAGCCGGCTGAGCGCCGCCTTGCGGCTGCGCACACGCTCAGCCACGTTCAACAAGCCCTCATTCAGGGCAATCAGCGGTTTGATCTGTAACATGGAGGCCAGGCTGCTCTGCAACGCGCCCACCCGGCCGCTCATGCGCGCGTACTTGAGCGTATCGAGGTAGAAGTAAATTCCCAGGTCGTCGCGGATCGCTGCCCAGCGGGTCAGCACCTGCTCGGCGCTGGCGCCCTGCGCCAGCATGTCCGTCCCTTCCTGCACCATGAAACCGAGCGCGGCAGAGCCGGCCAGCGAATCAAACACCCGCACGTCGACCCGATCCCGCACCATGCCCGCCGCCATTTCAGCCGAGCGAACCGTGCCGCTCAACTTGCCGGTGACGTGCAACGACAGAATCGTGGTCGCGCCGTCATCGGCCAGTCTGCGGTATACGTCGGAAAAGTCCCCAGGCGAAGGCTGCGAGGTTTTGGGCACGATGCCCAGCGCGTCCACCTTGCGAAAGAACTCGTCGTAGCCCAGAGTCACGCCCTCCTGGTACTCTTCGGCGCCGAAGGAGAGGTGAATAGGCACCACCTGCACGTCGAGTTGAGCCAGTTGGCCATCAGGAAGGTCACAAGTCGAATCGGTCACAATGCGTATCATGGAAGGAACAATCTGCGGCAGGCTCACGACGCCAAATAAGGGTGAACCGCTGCCTCCAATCGGTGAAATATTCGCTCAACTTGCTGCGCTTGACTCTAGAAAAAACCGCGCTGCTGCAAATCCTCACGCAACGCCAACAGCGTGCGATGGTAAAGCGATTTGATGGCGCCCTCACTGCGGCCCATGATCGCGCCGATCTGGGCGTTAGGCAACGCATCGCTGAACTTGAGAAGGATCAACTGCTGCCGGTCATCGGGCAGTTTACGAATGGCGCTCAACAACGCCTCACGCGCCTCGGATGCTTCAGCCATCCGCTCCGGGTTACCTGAGCTGTGAGACAGATGGGCCTGGTCTTCCAGCGCCAGCTCAGGACGGCGATTGCGGTCCCGGTGCCAGTTGGCGACCAGATTGTGCGCTATCCGATAGAGCCAGGCAGAGAAGGGAACACCGCGGTTGTTGAAGCCGCCGATATGATCCAGCGCCTTGAAGAACGTCTTGGCAGTCAGATCTTCAGCATCCTGCTGATTGCCGGTTCGGTAATAGATGTAGCTGTAAATGCGATCGACATAGCGTTCATAGAGAACGCCGAAAGCCACCGGATCCTGCTTGGCCTGTTCGATCAACTCAACTTCGACATCCTGGCTGAGCGCTGCCTCGCTTGACCGGCCTGTTCGCAGACCGCTGTCTGCGCTCAAGGTAAGGTCGGTCATAGCAGCGCCACCTTCTTCCGGCGCATGCTTACTGTGAGACTGCTCGATTGAATACGACCAACAGTATTTCTCGACATCTTGTACAACACTGAACAGGCAAGCTGGTTTCGCACGCGAACAGGGGAATAGACGCGCGGACAATTCCTGCTATAATAGTCGCCAGCGACGATTTGGGCAAATTGCATCAAGTAGCTTCGGCGGTCGCAATTTGCCGCGCAGGCAAGGCAGGAAAGCGCAATCGCCTCAGGACATCTGTCCTGAGGCGATTGCTTTCACTCCGAAGGGTTAGGTTGGCCGATCTGCACTAGCGATGGGCGTGGCGCCCAACGTGATCGAGGAACTCGCCGCGCGTCTGGGGATTGTGCTTGAAGCTGCCCAACATGGCGCTGGTGGTCATACGTGCGTTGGCCTTCTTGACTCCGCGCATTGCGGCGCACATATGCTGGCCCTCAACCACCACCGCCACACCTTGCGGCTGCAAGGTCTGCTGCAAGAAGTCGGCGATCTCCTGAGTCATGCGCTCCTGCACCTGCAGACGCCGGGCGAACATCTCCACAATGCGCGGGATCTTGCTCAGGCCGATCACCTTGCCGCTGGGAATGTAGGCCACATGGGCGCGGCCATAGAACGGCAGCATGTGGTGCTCGCACAGGCTGAAAAAGTCGATATCCTTGACCAGAACCATCTCATCGTAGTCCACATCGAAAACGGCCTGGTTGACCAACGCTTCGGCATCGACGCTGTATCCAGAGGTAAGCTCGGCGTACGCCTTGGCCACGCGCAGCGGCGTGCGCTGCAAGCCCTGACGCTCCGGGTCCTCGCCGATAGCCTCCAGAATCTGCCGTACTGCGCCTTCCATCATGGCCTGTGGCTCGACAGCCGGCAACAACTCATTATCCAACCAATCGGACTCGTGAGTGTGGTGACCATTGCTGTGGCTGTTGGCGTGACCATTGCTCACCCGATACTCCTGCTTCAAAAGATCATAACTCTGACCGTTTATGTTAAAAGTTGACATGTGTTTTTTCCTTTCAATGCCTGGGACGTTGTGGCCTTCTGCGATCTTACCTGGCCGCCTCGTACTGTTCAGAATTACCTGTCTGACCGGATAGTTTGTCACATTTTTGTATAGTTTATTTGTTTATAATAGTAGTCATTATAGCTAGTTGTCCAGATTAATCAAGTCAGATTGGTCACAATTACCAATCTCTGCTATAACCAAAACACAACATCCACAGCCAGGCATCGTACTGGCCAGAAAGAGAGAGTGACCATGAGCACCGATCGTATCGAAGTGCGCGACCTCCTGGTGCGCTGCATCGTCGGAATCAACCCTGAAGAGCGCGTCAAGAAGCAAGACGTCATTATCAATCTGACGCTGTTCGGCGACATGCGCCAGGCCGCCGTCAGCGATGACATCGATCACGCCATCAACTATAAGACTCTGACCAAACGCGTCATCGACCACGTCGAAGAGTCGGACTATTTTCTGGTGGAGAAGATGGCGCACAAGATCGCCGAGATCGCCGTGATGGAGTTTGGCGTCGAGCGCGCCATCGTCAGCGTGGAGAAGCCAGGCGCGCTGCGCTTTGCCCGATCAGTCGGCGTGGTCATCGAGCGTACCCCCGCGGATTTCCGCTAACCATTGATCATCAGCCATGCCTGTCGCATACCTCTCCCTCGGCTCAAACCTGGACAAAGAGCGCAACCTGCCTGCGGCGGTAGACCTGCTGGCGCGCCACGGCGCCTTGCGCGCAACATCGGCTGTATTCGAGACCGCCCCGGTCGGCAATCCCCACGATCCGGCATTCTTCAATGCGGCCGTGGCCCTGGAAACAGACTTGCCGCCGGATGAACTGAAACATCAGGTACTGGCCAGCATCGAACAGCAACTGGGCCGGCAGCGCAGCGCCGATCCCAATGCGCCCCGCACCATCGACATTGACATCTCGCTGTACGACGATGCCATCCTGGACCTGGGCAAGCGCCACATTCCCGACCCAGAAATCCTGCGCTTCCCCCATATCGCCGTCCCCCTGGCCGATCTGGCCCCCCAGCACCGTCATCCGGAAACGGGCCAGACGCTGGCGGAGATTGCTCGCCAAGTGACGACTGCTGCCGGCCAACTGCCGCAACGCCGGGAGGACATCACCAGGCTGCTTTGCATCCCAGCGCCGGGTGGCCTATAATGCCGGGCTATGGCTCCCAAATCCCTTCGTCTGTTCATTGCTGTCGAACTCAGCCCTGAAATCAGGCAAGCTCTGGGCCGCGTGCAGGCGGACTTGCAGCGCCAACTGCCGCCCCGAGTCGTGCGGTGGACCATTGCTGACGGCATCCACCTGACGCTGAAATTCCTGGGGGACACGCCCGAGCCCCTCGTTCCGGCCGTGAGCCAGGGTCTTCAGGCTGCGGCTGCATCGTTCGAGCCGTTCGAGTTGCGCGTGGCCGGATTTGGCTGCTTTCCTAACCCTCACAGGGCGCGCGTCCTCTGGGCCGGAGTGCCCCGCATCCCCCGGCCGCTGGCCGGTGTACAACGGGCCATCGACCTGCACATGGCTCGCCTGGACTTCGCCCGTGAGACACGCCCGTTCAGCCCCCACCTGACTCTGGGCCGGGTCAGCGATCACATTTCGCCAAGCGAACGCGAGACGCTGGCCGGCGTGTTGGCCCGGACTCAGGTCGGCGACCTGGGCGCCGTTCAGGTAGACGAGATCATCCTCTTCAAGAGCGACCTGCAGCCCGGCGGAGCGGTTTACACGGCGCTGGCGCGCAGCCGGCTGGAGCACGGCGCCTGCTAGGTCACGCCCCCGGAACACCTACTCATCCCGCGCCGCCGTCGCTGGCTGCGCCCGGATGACTCAAAGAAAGCCCGCGCCGGTTGCTTTTGATGCACCGGAGCGGGCTTTTCTCAGGGCGAATCGGCCAAAGATCGAATGGGCGATCAGGCGTTCAACGCCTCCAGGCGCTGATCGATCTCGCGCAGGATGGTCTTGCGGTTGTGATGGGCCATCTCAAATTGCTGCACGGCCAGCAGCTCGTCTTCGGTCAGCATATCGAGCTGGGCAAGCACTTCCTTGACGTTCATGCCTTTGTAGCTGGCGATGGGCAATGCAGCCAGCTCGCGCTCAGTCAACTGCACGTCGAGCTTCTTGGCGATGCGGTCGATCTCTGCGTCCAGCCGCTTGATATCGTCGCTGCTGGGGATGTGCAGGGTGCGCAGGACGGACTGCACCTGGGCCTCCAACTGCTCCTCGGCGACGTGGATCTGATTGCGGCTGCGCTGCTCCCATTCCTTCCACCAGCCCGACAAGCGGCCGATCTGCTGTTCCTCGATCTCCTGGCCGCGCTCGACCAGCTTCTCGAACAGGTCTTCGCCGCGCTCCATCGCGTGCTCGGCTTCGTCGCGGGTCGTGTGGAACGCGCCGCGGCTGGCATCGACAAGCCGCTGCGGCATGACGTCGATCAGACGCTGCGGCATGGCCGACACAGCGTGGGTGGTGTCCTCAACAAAAGTGGTCATGCGCTTGGTGATAGTAAACTCTGCCATGGTTGTCTCCTTGTTTACGGCTGTCCGGCCTGAATTGCGGCCGGCGCGGTGTTCTGTACCAACAATCTATGACGCAATGCGTCATAGCGCATTATAGCACAATCGTTATAAGAGTCAAACTGGCCGCGTCGTGTGCAACGCCGCCTGATCCGCCGTAAGTCGAAATGCGGGCCGTTTGGACAAGAGGCCGCCCTGTGTTATACTTGTTGCCAGTTTCTCAAACTCATCAGGGCAACGCCTGTTTGGTTATTCATGCTTAGGAGGACACACTCATGACAGTCAATGTCGAACAAATGCTGGGCGCTGATGCAGAATACCTGCTCGGCTATGATACGCCCAAAGTTCCCAAATCCATGCTGCATCTGCCCGGGCCTGACTTCATCGATCGCGTCATGGCCATTACCGACCGGCCGGCGACCGTGCTGCGCAACATGCAGCTCATGTTCAACACCGGCCGCCTGGGCGGCACCGGATTCCTTTCGATTCTGCCGGTCGATCAGGGTATCGAGCACTCGGCAGGCGCATCGTTTGCGCCAAACCCCCTGTACTTCGATCCCGAAAACATCGTCAAGCTGGCTATTGAAGGCGGCTGCAATGCCGTGGCGTCCACTCTGGGCGTGCTGGGCTCCGTGTCACGCAAGTACGCACACAAAATCCCCTTCCTGGTCAAGCTGAATCATAACGAGGCCCTCACCTACCCGGCCATGTACGACCAGACGGTCTTCGCCAGCGTAGAGCAGGCCTTCGATCTCGGCGCGGTGGCGGTGGGAGCCACGATCTATTTCGGCTCATCTGACTCCCGTCGCCAGATCATGGAGATCAGCGATGCCTTCGCCCGCGCCCATGAACTGGGCATGGTCACGGTGTTGTGGGCCTACCTCCGTAACTCTGCCTTCAAAAAGGATGGCGTCGACTATCATCTCTCGGCCGACCTGACCGGCCAAGGCAATCACCTGGGCGTCACCATCGAGGCGGACATTATCAAACAGAAGATGGCCGAGAACAACGACGGTTACCGCAAGGTCGGCTTCGGCCACACCAACAAGAAGGTTTACGAAGATCTGACCAGCGACCATCCCATCGATCTGGTGCGCTACCAGGTGGTTACCAGCTACATGGGTCGGGCGGGCCTGATTAACTCAGGCGGCGCGTCTGGCCAGAACGACTTCGCCGAGGCCGTGCGCACGGCGGTAATCAACAAGCGCGCTGGCGGAATGGGCCTGATCTCGGGCCGCAAGGCTTTCCAGCGCCCCATGGCCGACGGAGCGTCTCTGCTCAACGCCATCCAGGACGTTTACCTGGATGCAGCCGTCACCGTGGCGTAAGCAGGCGCCCGCTAACCGTGAACGGCCCGCTGTGAACCGTCAACGGTGACCGGTCAACACCAAACAGCGAACAGACAAGGGCCGGCCACATCAGGCTGGCCCTTTCTCTTGCCCCAGCACTCCCGCCGTTCATCAGCCAACGCGTGCGCTTTCCCTGGGCCCTATGCGATAGTCGTGACGATCGCGCTGGCCGCCCCTGCCGCCAGCAGACGTTGCACCACCCGCTGCGCCTGGTCTGGCCACACCAGCGCAATCATATTCCCGCCGCGGCCGCCCCCGCTCAACTTCGCCCCCAGGGCGCCGGACTGGCGGGCCGCCTGACACAGCCGGTCCAAATCCGTGCTGGAAACGCCGATGCGCTGCAATGTCTCATGGTTGTGGTCCATCAACGGACCGAGCGCGTCGGCATCGCCGCCTTCGATGGCCCGCCGCGCCGCCAGCGCTACCTGGGCGATTGCGTCGAACAGAGCCTCGTAGCGCTCCGGCGCCGCCTGCCAAGCCCGCCGCACGTCGCCCACGGCAATACCCGTGGGACTGGCGACGCCGGTGTCTCCGATCACCAGCGTTAACGGATGAGCCAGGGTGAACGGCTCTGGCGGCTGGCCGCGCATGAACCACACCGGCCGGCCAAAGGCAATCACCGTATTGTCAACCCCGCTGGGTGTGCCGTGGAAGAGCTTTTCGCTCTCAAACACCAGCGCCGAGACCTGAGCCGGCGCCAACACTGCGCCGGCCGCCGCGGCGAGGCTGCGCACGATGGCGGTCGCGGCCGCCGCCCCGCTGCCCAGCCCACTGGCCACAGGGATCGTCGAGTGCAGCGTGATGGTCCAATCGGGCGGTGGGACCAGGCGCAAAACCTCCAGCGCCAGGGCTGTGACGTGCGCTAGCGGCTGGCCGGCCGCATCGGCGGTCACCGCCATCCGGTCGCCCACGTCGGGCAGCTCCAGCACCACGCCCTGGCCCGGCCGGCCTGGCGTCAGCGTCGCGGTGGCCTGCAGCCCGTTCACAGGAGCGGCAATCGCCGGGCGGCCGTAGACGACGGCATGTTCGCCAAACAGGATGATCTTGCCGGGGGCGGTAGTTTGAAACATAGCCCGCCCATGGTACATCAACAACCGCCCAAGCGCAAAGTCGACCCGCCGGGCGGCTACACCCATCCAATCCTCCTTCCACTTTGATCTCCGAGGCGCCTCATGATCGAACCCTGGCAACTACGCGACACACGCGATGCCTTTCGCAACCGCTGGCTGCACGTCACGCTTGACACAGTGCGCCTGCCCGATGGCCAGATCTACGAGTACACCACCATTCGCCGCGATAAAGCCGGCGTGGCCGTGGCAGTGATCAACGCCCACGGCCAGATCCTGATCGAGCAGGAATACCGGCTGCCGGTGGGCCAGGTGGTGTACCAACTTCCCGGCGGCCTGGCCGATGTGGGCGAGGACCTGGTTGACAGCATGCGCCGGGAGCTGCGCGAGGAGACCGGTCTCCTGGCCGGCGAGTTGCACCACCTGGGAAGCTTCTGGAACAACCCGGCCAGCAGCGATGGCCAGTGCCATGTCTTCCTCTGTCGCGACTTCCAGGGCGGCGGACCTACTCACCACGACACGGCCGAGTTCGTCGCATGGGAGTGGCGCGACCCCGACTGGGTCAAAGCGCGCGTAGCCGACGGCAGCATCCGTGATCGGGTTGTGCTCTGCGCCCTGGCATATCTTTGGCTGGCCGGGGAAATCGCGTAACCTGACTACCATCCATCCGTCTTCATCGATGGACGGAAAGTGCGCCGCCAACGTTGCGTATCGTTGGTGGGTGTGCTATAATCCGGTAGCGTTACTGCTCGGCCTGAGATTTCATGAGTCGCCGGTCTCCCGCAAGCCTGCCTTGCGGTGAGCAGCGGTAGTCTCCCGAAGTCCAGGCGGCGAGGCCGCGACTCGAGGTAGAGTCGATCATTTCTCCCCTGCGATGAAGAGGATCATGGCATGAAACACCGATTTAGTACTCGACGGGTGCTGTTATTCACTGCCGTACTGATCATGGCGGTGGTGCTGGTGGGCTGTGGAGGACGGGAAGAAGAGCCGGAGCCGCAGGCCCAGACACCGCTGCTCATGCCGCGCGTAACTGTCTCGCTCGACGATCAAGGCGTTCCCACGGTTCTTGGCATCTCCCTGGCTCGACTGGGATCCTTGCTGCGCCAGGACTTCAGCGGACTGGAAGTCGATCCTGCGACTGTACAAAAGCTGAGAGATGCGGGCGTGCAGAACCTCGAGGCGGTGGCCACGACCGAAGGCGTCTATCTTTACGTCAACGGCAATCCCTTGCCTTATCTTGCCCTGGACCCTGAAACCCGCGAAAACGTGGGGGCGCTGCTCGACATCGCCGGCGTGGAAGAAAGCACCGCCAGCACTGTCCAAAGGCTGCTCAACAACAACATTATCAACCGTGTCGGAGTGCCGGTGCTGATCAAGCTACCCGTCGATCCCGGTGTGACCGAGGCTGCCGTGCGCGACAGCAAGACTCTGCCGCGCGTCGACACCGATCAGGCGCGCGCTGGCGTTGCCGAGAAAGTGCTGATTCTGCACCTGGATACGGCCCTGGACGAGCAAGGTGTGCCCACCATCGCCGGCTCGTCGATGGCCGATCTGCAAGGCGCTTTCATGGAGGCCGGCATGCCTGTCGATCTGAGCAGCGTCAAGATCGACCCGGCCACCATCGCTTCGCTGCAGGCCGCCAACGTCGCCCTCTTACAGGTGGAGACAGAGCCAGAAGGTCTCTACATCAACGTCAACGGCCAACGGCTGCCTCGCCTGGCCTGGGATGATGAGCGGCTGCGCAACGCGCTGGCGCTATATAGCGGCCTGGAGCCTGACAGCCCCTACCTGCCGCTGTTGCAGTTCTTCCTGCCCTACATTCAGCCCGCCGACATTGAGCTTGGCGTTACGCTGCCTCTGTCCGCCGGTGAAACAGCCCCCACACCGGCCCCCTGGATCACAGACTAAACTTCGCTTCGACTTCGCTCAAGAAAAAGCCCGTAGCCAGTTGACCATTGGCTACGGGCTTTCTGGTTCTCATCAGCTAACGGCCATGCTCGCCAGGCCGGGCGTGTTGATAGGCCGCCGGTTGGCTGCCCTGGCGCAAGAGTTCAACTGCATGCGGCAGCACCGGCACGATCACAGCCAGGTTCTCGGCCACAGCTTTTGGGCTGCCTGGCAGATTGACGATCAGTGTGCGACCGCGCACACCCGCCGCGGCCCGGCTGAG
>WBZM01003933.1_pt1 | contig 11203 bp, 10 predicted proteins | sample 5204271 | NCBI WGS metagenome assembly WBZM01 (sample SAMN12344346, study PRJNA552823) | activated sludge metagenome | biome: Activated sludge suspended growth; feature: Nitrification reactor; material: Wastewater; isolation source: activated sludge from nitrification reactor of wastewater...
ATCTTGACGTTCGCGAGATCCACCCCCGAACCGTCCGCCTTCACCCGGACCTTCACGTTGTAGTCAATCACCCGCTTCACGGGTACCAGTATCTTCATGGGTCTCTCCTTTTTGGTCGGTCAATCTTCTTGTCGGCAATCCGTTTGACAGACACCGCAGCAATGCGCACAATTACCATACTGTGTCGTATGGAATGCATACGGTAGCGTATGGAAAAGATGTCTGTCAACCCCCCAATCAAGCCCCCCCGTCGCAAGCTGGCCGCACCGCGCACCCAGCTCGACCGCAGCAACTGGATCGAGAGCGCCATCGACGTTCTTGCCCGGGAGGGTGTCGCCGGTCTGCGCGTCGAGGTGCTGGCAAAACGCTGCGGGGTCACGAAGGGCAGTTTCTACTGGCACTTCAAGGATCGCCAGGACTTGCTGGCGGCCGTGCTCGAGCACTGGCGCGAAGGGCGGATCCGCGACATCGAGAAAATCACCACCGTTTCCCCGGGTCATGAACGCGACCAGCTCCATTTCGCGATCGAGGTCTATGGTGCCAGCCGCAACCGCAAGGGGATGTCGATCGAACTGGCGATGCGCGACTGGGCGCGCCATGATCCCCAGGCAGCGGCGGTCGTCGAAGCGGTCGATCTCTACCGGCTGGAATGCACGCGCAAGCTGTTCGTCGCCACCGGCATGTCGGACGCGGAAGCCAAGAGCCGCAGCCTGCTGCTCTATGCCTGCGTCTTTGGCCTGTCGCTGATGCATTACGCGCATTTCGACAACCATCTCGATGACCTGAAGCAGCGTATCGCCGACCGCATCGTGTCCGCCTAACCCAGGCAGGCGGCGGTCTCGCCACCGCCCTTGAGGCGCTGTTCCCAGGCCAGAATATCGGCTACCAGCTGGTCGACCGCAGCCGTCAGCGCCGCGACACCACCCCGCGCATCAGAGCTCGGCGCCGGCTTCTCGATCCGCAACTCGTAGCCGGCCAGACTTCTGCGCGACCGGTCGAGGAGTTGCATCCGGCCCTTGATCACGCCGCGACTGCTCGTCGGGGTATCGAAGATCTGGCTGAACTCGTCGATATCGATGCGCACGACGCAGCGCGTGCGCCCCTGGCCGGCCGGCATCAGCCCCAGTTGCTGGAGCAGCCGCTGCTGCACCAGTTGCGCCGGCGGCCCCGCCCAGCGCGAGCGGGTGTAGTCGCGTAGCCGACCGGGCTCGGCGTAGGCCAGGCGGTATTCGATGCCGAGCGAATCGAACCACAGCGGCGCCCGCACCTCGACCGCCAGTTCGCTGCGCTGCGTCGCCACCGACGACGCCGGCGGACCGAAATCGTAAATCGCCAGGGCGCTATCCCCGCCCCGCTTGCCGGTTCCATAACATGCCGCGAGAACGAGGCTGCAGACGACGATCAGGAAACGCCACATGTCAGCGCTCCCCGCCGGCGGCAAAACCCGGCTCGCCCGGCCCTGGGGCAGCGGCCGGAACGCCGAAGACGAGGCCCTGCGGCGAGTCTTCGAGCAGGCGCAGAACCCGGCTCAGCTGCCGGGAAGTCGTCGAGAAATCCGCCGCCAGTTCGTTGAGCCTGGGCATCAGGGCCGAAGTGCCGCCGGCCGACGCATCGCCGATTGCCACGTCGAGCTTGTCGGTCGCCACCTGCATCTTGCCGATCAGAAGCCGCGTGTCCGCGAGCAGCGGCGCGACGTCAGCGGCCGCTTTCGAAAGATTCTGCACATTCCGGTCGTCGAGCAGCTTGCGCACCTGGACCAGCGTCCCGTTGAGGTTTTCAAGCGCCGGCTTGAGGCTGCTGGAAGCCGCTTCCAGGTTGGCCAGCGTCGCCGAGAAACGGCGGCGATTCTCTTCGTTGAGCAAGGCATTGGCCGCCACCATGACGTCCTGCGCCTGGCGCAGGGCGGTGCCGCCGCTTTCGCCGAGTTCCTCGAGCAACGAGGGAATCATCGCGATGCGCGGCAGCTTGCCGTGCTCGGCGACCAGCGGCACCGGATTCTTGCCGCTGTCGAGCAGGAGAATGTGCGCGATACCGGTCACCCCCTGATAGGCCAGCTTGGCGACCGTTCCCTGGGTCAACGGGATGTCGTCGGCCACCGCGATCATGATCAGGATGTTGCTCGGGTCTTCCGGATCGAGTCGGATGTCGGTGACCTTGCCGACGCGTATCCCCCGGTACCTGACCTGCGCCTGAGGATTGAGGCCGCCGATGTTCTGCTTGGTGACGACGACGTATTCCCGCTGATGGTCCTCGCTACCGCGCAGCCAGACCAGCGCGATCAGGGCTGCGGCACCGAGCAGAAGCGCGAACAGTCCGGCGACCAGGGCGTGCGACTTGTTTTCCATCGACGATTCCTACAACACCTTCGTTTGCCCGCCGCCACGGAAGGCGGCGACCAGGGGATGATCTCCGGCCATGACATCGGCAAGCGGCCCGAACTCGACGATCCGCTGCTCGGCCAGCACCGCGACGTGCGTCGCCAGCCTGGCCAGCGTATCGAGATCGTGCGTCACCATGATCACGGTCAGGCCGAGCTCGCGCTGCAACTCGCGGAGCAAGTCGGCAAAGCTGCGGCTGCGATCGGGATCGAGCCCGGCCGTCGGTTCGTCCAGCAACAGCAATTCCGGCTCGAGCGCCAGCGCACGGGCCAGCGCCACGCGCTTGACCATGCCGCCGGACAGCTCGGCAGGCATCAGTTTGCCATGTCCGGGCTCGAGTTCAACCATCGCCAGCTTGAGATGGACCAGACGGCGAATCCAGTCGTCGTCCAGACACTTCAGTTCGCGCAATGGAAAGGCGATGTTGTCGAAGACCGGCAGCGCCGAAAAGAGCGCCCCGCCCTGGAACAACATGCCGAGCCGTCGCAACATGGCCCGTTGGGCGACGGGATGCGCAACCGCGAGATCCTCGCCGAACAGGTTGACGCTTCCCGCAGCCGGTCTCAGCAGGCCGAGAATCTGGCGTAGCAGCGTCGTCTTGCCGCTTCCCGAGCCGCCGATCAGGCCGACGATCTGCCCGGCCATGACCCGCAGGTCGAGATCGCGATGCACGTAACGGTCGCCGATCAGGGTGCTGAGCCCGCGCATCTCGACCACCGCCGACGTCGCACCGTTCATAGCTGGGGAATGCCCATGTTGCGGGTCATGATCGCGAACACCGCGTCGACCAGGATCACCAGCGTGATCGCCGTCACCACCGAGGTCGTCGTGTTGGCCGACAGGCTCTCGGTGTTCGGCTTGACGCGCAAGCCGAAATGACAGGCGACCCAGGCAATGATGAAGCCGAATACCAGGCCCTTGCCGAGGCCGATGACGAGATTGGCGACCGGCACCGCGCGCTGCAGGTTCTCGACGAAATAGGCGAAGGGAATGCCCAGTTGCAACAGGGCCGACACCATGCCGCCCAGCAGGGCGATCGCCGAAGCCCAGAGCACGAGGAGCGGCATGACTGCGGTCAACGCCAGCAACTTGGGCAAAACCACGCGAATGCTGCGCGATACGCCCATCGCCGACAGGGCATCGATTTCCTCGGTAACGCGCATCACGCCAATCTGCGCCGTCATCGCCGAACCCGAGCGGCCGGCGACCAGCACGGCCACCAACACCGGGCCCAGTTCGCGAATGATCGAGATGCCGAGGATGTTCACGATGAATACGTCGGCCCCGAAATTGCGCAACTGGAGCGCCGACAGATAACTGATCGTGACGCCGATCAGGAAGCCGACCAGCGCCGTGACCGGCAGGGCCATCGCGCCCGCCTTGTAGATGTTGGCGGCGATTTCCCGCCACGGGATTTCCGACGGATGCAGCACGAGATGGCCGAGGTCGAGCAGCATCTGGCCATAGAGGATTATCAGCGCCCGCAGGTTGTCGAGCAGGGCGAGCACCAGATAGCCCAACCGCACGACCGGCCCGGATGTAGGTGATGCAGCGACGGTCGCGGCCGGCGCCATGGTCGCCGCCCGCTCGAGCGCTCGCCGGTGCATCTCCGAAACCACCAGATCGCGCGGCCAGCTTTCGTTCCAGGTGCGCCAGAGCAGGACGGCCGCGGCACTGTCGAGCCGGCTGACGGACGACAGATCCCATGGCAGGCCTGCCAGCCGGCCGCCGGCCAGTTGCGCCTCCACTTCCCTCAATTGCGGCACCAGCGCAGCCAGCGTCCATTCTCCGGACAGAACGACCCTCCCCGACTCGACTTGCAGACGGGGAGACGGACTCACGCAACCTTCCTCGCCGTTCTCGACTTGACGATGTAATCGCGCCCGCTCTGCCGCCACACCGCCGCCTCTTCGCCGAGCGCGGCCGCCGTCCACGGATTTGCGGACAGCCAGTCGGCCGGCAGTTCGAGCTGGAAGCCGTTCGCCAGCGCCTTGACGCGCCAGGCCGGCAGGGCCCGGTCGTCGCGGGTGCGATGGAGCAGGACGGCCAGACGCAGGCAGAAAATGAGCCGCCAGGCACTGTCGACCGCAGGAAGCCCTCCCAGCTTTTCAAGCTTGCCGCGGTGGCCGAGCACCAGCATGGCGAGGCGCGCCTGATCCTTCTTGGAAAAGCCCGGCATGTCGGCGAAGGTCAGGATGTAGGCGCCATGCTTGTGGTATGCGTTATGCGCCACCGAGATGCCGATCTCGTGCATGCGCGTCGCCCACGACAGGAACTGCACGTCGGCCTCGGCCGGCGAACCCTCGGCGAGTTGCGTCAGGGCCGACAGGGCGGTCGCTTCGACGCGCTCGACCTGGTCGCCCTCGACCTGGTAGCGGCGGCGAAACTGCGCCACGGTCGAATCGCGCATGTCGTGGTGGTGGAAGCGCCCAAGCAGGTCGTAGAGGACGCCCAGGCGCAAGGCGCCGTCGGCGTAGGTCATGCGCTCGATGCCCAGTTCCTCGAAGATCGCCGACATGATGGCGATACCGCCCGGCAGCACCGGCAGGCGATCCCCCTTGACCCCGGGCAGATCGAGCGCTTCGGCCGAGCCGGCCTTGATCAGCAGGGCGCACAGCCGGTCCAGACCCTCGCGGGTGATGCCGCTCTCGCCGTTCGGGTTCAGGGCGTTCATTTCCAGCACGTCGGCAATCGCCCGCGCCGAACCCGAGGAACCGACCGCCTCCTTCCAGCCCAGGCGATGGTAGTCGTGGGCAATCAGTTCGATTTCCTTGGCCGCGGCGATCTGCGCTTCGCGCAGGCGCTTCCTGTCGATCCGGCGATCGGGGAAGAAACGCAGCGTGTAGCTGACGCATCCCATGTAGAGCGATTCCATCAGCTGCGGCTCGTGCCGCTTGCCGATGATGAACTCGGTCGACCCGCCGCCGATATCTACGACCAAGCGCTTGTGGGTAGCCATCGGCAGGGAATGCGAAGCGCCGATGTAGATCAGGCGCGCCTCTTCGCGGCCAGCAATGACCTCGATCGGAAAGCCCAGCGCCTCTTCCGCCAGCGGCAGGAATTCGGGGGCATTCTTGGCCACGCGCAGGGTATTGGTCGCCACCGCGCGCACCGCCCCGCGATCGAGTCCGCCCAAGCGCTCGCCGAAACGCCGCAGGGCTTCCAGCGCCCGAGTCTGCGCCGCGTCGTCCAGGCGCTTGTCCGCCGTCAGGCCGGAAGCCAGACGCACCGGCTCCTTGAGTGAGTCCAGCGGATAGATCTGGTCATCGACGACGCGCCCGACCTGCAGGCGGAAGCTGTTGGAGCCCAGATCGACAGCGGCGACGGTTTCGTAAATCATCGGCTTGCGGCGACCGTAAAGGTAGAACTGGCCAGCATTCTACCATTCCGCCCCGCCTGCCAGACCGGCAATATGGACGTAAAAAACCCGCCGACAAATGCCGGCGGGTTCTCGCAGAAACTACGCGCCGCTTAGCTGGCCAGCGCGTTCTTGATCTGCTCCAGCGTGGACGGATCCTCGATGGTCGTCAGATCGCCCGGATCGCGGCCTTCCGCCAGCGCCTGCAGCGAGCGGCGGAGCATCTTGCCGGAACGGGTCTTGGGCAGACCGGTGACGAAATGCACGCGGGCCGGGCGGGCGATGGCACCGAGGATGCCGTCGACCGTGCCCATGACTTCCTTCTCCAGCGCCTTGACCAGCTCGGGCGTCGCCACCTTCGAGGCATCCTTGACGACAGCGAAGGCCATCGGCATCTGGCCCTTCAGCTTGTCCTCGACGCCAACCACGGCAACTTCGGCGATCGCGGTGTGCGCCTGGATCGCCTCCTCGATCTCGCGGGTGCCCAGACGGTGGCCGGCGACGTTGATGACGTCGTCGGTGCGGCCGAGGATGGTGAAGTAACCTTCGTCATCCTTGATCGCCCAGTCATACGAAGAGTAGACCTGCGGCTCCTTGAACAGCGTGAAGTAGGTCGACACGAAACGATCGTCCTGGCCCCACACCGTGGACAGGCAGCCCGGCGGAAGCGGCGGGATGACGGCGGCGATGCCCTTTTCGTTCGGGCCGCACTCGGAACCGTCCTCGCGGAAGATCTTCAGGTTATAGCCATAGACCGGGAAGGAGGGCGAACCGAACTTGATCGGCGTCTTTTCGACGCCGTGCAGGGCAGCCAGCATGGGCCAGCCGGTTTCGGTCTGCCAGTAGTTGTCGATCACCGGCTTGTTCAGTTCGCTCTGGAACCACTCGTGCGTCGGCTGGTCGAGCGGTTCGCCGGCCATGAAGATGTGCTTGAGCGAGGACAGATCGTACTTGTGCATGTATGCCGGATCCTGCTTCTTGAGGACGCGGGCGGCGGTCGGCGCCGAGAACATGACGTTGACCTTGTACTTCTCGACGATCTGCCACCAGATGCCCGGATCCGGGCGCAGCGGCGTGCCTTCGTACATGATGGTCGCCATGCCGGCGATCAGCGGGCCGTAGATGATGTAGGAGTGGCCGACCACCCAGCCGATGTCGGAGGTCGAGAAATAGGTCTCGCCTTCGCCGCCGCAATAGATGTGCTTCATCGACGAAGCGAGGGCCACGGCGTAGCCGCCGGTGTCGCGCTGCACGCCCTTCGGCTTGCCGGTGGTGCCGGAGGTGTAGAGGATGTAGGACGGCTCGGAGGATTCCAGCCATTCGCACTCGACCTTGGCGTCGATGAACTGGGTACGCAAGGTGGCGTAGTCGACATCGCGACCTTCGACCTTGTTGAAGCCCTTGTCCAGACCGCGGTCGATCATCAGCACCTTGGCCGGCTTGTGCTCGGCCAGTTCGATGGCTTCATCGAGCAGATGCTTGTAGGGCACGGCCTTGCCGCCGCGCATGCCGGCATCGGACGAGACGATCAGGGTCGGCTTGGCGTCGTCGATGCGGGTGGCCAGCGAACCGGAAGCGAAGCCGCCGAACACCACCGAGTGGATGGCGCCGATGCGGGTCGCAGCGAAGATCGCGAATGCGGCCTGGGCGATCATCGGCATATAGATCAGGACGCGGTCGCCCTTCTTGACGCCGAGGCTCTTGTAGATCGCCGCCATGCGCTCGACTTCGCGCTGCAACTCGGCGAACGAGTAGATCACCTCCTCGTTGGTTTCCGTCGAGATGTAGATCAGCGCGCGGTCATTCGGACGCTTGGCCGCATGACGGTCGATCGCGTTGTAGCAAAGGTTGGTCTTGCCGCCGACGAACCATTTGGCAAATGGCGGGCGGGAGAAATCGCACACCTGGGTGAACGGCTCCTTCCAGTCGATGAGCTTGGCCTGTTCCGTCCAGAACTCATCCGGCTTTTCGATGGAAAACTGGTGAAACTCCTTGTACGTCGTCATAAGACTTCCTCTAGCTTGGTTTTCCTGCACACACAGAGAATTGCCGGACTAATTGTTATGGTTTGCCCGGTCACGTAAGCGGCGTTCGATCTCTGCCATCGGCAGATTCAACCCCAAATCCTGATTCATCAAATGCAGCAGCGGCAGCAACTCGATGCCAAGCTGCCCGAGATGCGGCCGCACCACCTCGCCGCGCCGCGCGGCCAGCAGTTCCAGCGCACGTTGCAGCTTGATCTGCCGCAGCTTCGCCGGATCGCCGGCACCGGACACGATCCGGTTGCCGCCCGCCCGCATCGCCTCGTGCATGCGCTGGGCCGCCAGTTCCAGCAGCGCCAGCGCCGAGGTCGCGGCATCCGCGGGAATGCTGGCAACGCCGACGCTCACCGTCAGCGAAACCGGTTGCCCCTGGGCCGGCACATTGGCGACCTCAACCGCTTCCCGCACACGCTCGGCGAAGCCGGTAAACAACAGGAGCGACGTTCCCGGCGCGACGATCGCGAACTGCCCGGGCGCGAAATGCCCAAGACTGTCTTCCTGACGGATCTTGCCCGCCAGCATCTTGGCGAAACGCGTGCCGACGCGCTCCGCAAGATCCGGCCCGAGCCGCTCGCAGACCTGATCGAAGGCGTCGAAGCCGAGGACCATGATGCACAGATCGACGCCGGAGCGCGTGGCATGCGACATCGCCTGCGCCGCCTGGTGCTCCAGGTACTTCCGCGAAAAGAGGCCGCTGCCGGGATCCTGCACCATGCTCTCGCGTCCGGCTTCGATACCTTCCCGCGCCGCGGAAAGCGCCAGCAGGTTGGTCAGCCGGGTCAGGATCTCGGTGCTGCCCGCCCCCTTGGTGACGAAGTCCGAAACCCCCAGCTGCCGCGCACGCTCGCGCTCCGCTTCGGTTTCCTCGCCGGAAACGACAATGAAGGGCATTTCCTGCAGACGCCGCTGCTTCGAGGCGCGCACCCGCTGCAGCAACCCGAAGCCGTCGAGCTTGGGCATCTGCAGGTCGGAAATCACCGCCTTGATCGAATGATCGAGAATCAGCTGCTGCCAGGCCGATTCGCCATCGCCCTCCTCGCGGACGTCGAACTGCCCCTTCAGGTTCCTGACCAGCGCCATGCGCACCAGGCGCGAGTCGTCGACCACCAGAATACGCTGCAACTCGGCCATCTCAGTTGCCACCGATCTCGACGACGACACGCCCCTTGGCGCGCCCGGCAATGTATTCGTCGAAGGTCGCCGGCAGGTCGGCGAAGGCGATCCGGCGCGACATCATCGCCAGATGCGGCGGCCGCATGTCGCTGGCCAGACGCTGCCAGACACCGCTGCGATACGGCTCGCGGATGTAACCGGAATCGACGCCGAGCAGCGAGACGCCGCGCAGGATGAAGGGCGCCACGGTCGTGTTGAGGCTCATGCTGGCGGCCAGGCCGATGCTGGCGATGGTTCCGCCCTGCGCCATGGTGCTGGCGATCCAGGCGAGAATGTCGCCCCCCAGGTTGTCGACCGCACCCGCCCAGCGCGCCTTGTCGAGCGGACGGATCTTCGCCAGATCGAGGTCGCCGCGCAGCATCACCTCGGCGGCACCCAGGCTGCGCAGGTAATCGGCCTCGCTCGCCTTGCCGGTCAGCGCGACCACGTGATAACCGAGCTTGGCCAGGATATCGACCGCCAGGCTGCCGACGCCACCCGTCGCCCCGGTGACGATGACCGGACCGTTTGCCGGCGTCAGCCGGTTCTCTTCCATGCGCACGACCGCCAGGGCGGCAGTGAAGCCGGCCGTCCCGAGCGCCATCGCGTCATACAGTGACAGCCCGGCCGGCAGCGGGACCACCCAGTCGCCAGGCACGCGGGCAATTTCGGCGTAACCGCCATGATGCGCGACACCGATGTCGAAACTGGTCGCGATGACCGGATCGCCCACCTTGAAGCGCGGGTCGGCGCTCGCCATGACGGTGCCGGACAGGTCGATGCCGCCGACGCACGGGAAGCGGCGGATGATCTTGCCGGCTCCGGTCGCCGCCAAGGCATCCTTGTAATTCACACTCGAATAGGCGACGCGAATGGTCACCGAACCGGGGTCCAGCCGGCTTTCGTCCAGCGTCGCAAAACCGCTGCAAACCTTGCCGTCGCGTTCCTCAATTAGCAGTGCCTTGAAGGAATCCATTGTTTTCCTCGCTCCTCGGAAGGGAAATTGTATTCATAATTACAGCCAATGAACATAGTCAGCCAACTTTTCATTCTCTTTACAGCATGTAAGTTTTCGCTTACATTCAAACCCTATGCGTAAATTCCTACCCACCCTTTTCCTCGCCGTCGCCTGCACATCCGCCAGTATCACCGCCACCGCCACCGAACAGGTCCGCAAGGGCGAAGAGCAGCAGCCTTCCTTTTTCGAGCGCTACACCAATGCCGCTCAGGACGTGATCCTGCAGGGCCTCAAGCTGGTGGGCGTCCGTTACCGCTTCGGCGGCAACGATGAGGATGCCGGCCTCGACTGCAGCGGCTTCGTTCGTCTGGTCTTCAAGAACAGCCTGGGCGCCCAGTTGCCGCGCACGGCTGCCGAAATGAGCCAGGTCGGCCAGCGTATCGATACCACCCAGTTGAAGCCCGGCGACCTGGTGTTCTTCAACACCATGCGCCGCACCTTCTCGCATGTCGGCATCTATCTCGGCGACAACCACTTCCTGCACGCGCCGCGCACCGGTGCCGAAGTCCGCGTCGAAAGCATGGAAGACAGCTACTGGATCAAGCGTTACAACGGTGCCCGACGGATCATCGAAGGGAACTGAACGAATGATGCGGCGGATTCGCCGCATTTTTTTCGCCAAATTTCAATAACAATTCTCATTTACTTGGCCGGAAGCGGCCGCTAGAATTCGTTCGTCACCACACAAGCAAACGGAGTCCTGCAGCATGAAATCCTTAGCCCGCCTGGCCATCGCCGCGCTCGTTCCCCTGGCGTTCGCCGCCCATGCCGACGAGAAGGTGCTCAACCTCTACTCGGCGCGCCACTACCAGACCGACGAAGCGCTCTATGCCAACTTCACCCAGCAGACCGGGATCAGGATCAACCGCATCGAAGGCAAGGAAGACGAACTGCTTGAACGCATCAAGAACGAAGGCAGCAACAGCCCCGCCGACGTCTTCCTGACCGTCGACGCCGCACGCCTGGCCAAGGCCCACGAACTGGGGCTGTTCACGCCGGTCAATTCGAAGATCCTGGACACGCGGATTCCCGCCAACCTGCGCACCGACGACTGGTTCGCCTTCTCGAAGCGCGCGCGGGTCATCGTGTACAACAAGGCCGGGGTCAAGGTGGAAGAGGTCCAGACCTACGACGACCTCGCCAACCCGCGGCTCAAGGGCAAGCTCTGCTCGCGCTCCGGCTCCCATCCCTACAACCTTTCCCTGATGGCCTCGGTCATCGCCCACGAAGGTGAAGCCAAGGCCGAGGCCTGGGC
>WBZM01001062.1_pt1 | contig 11200 bp, 10 predicted proteins | sample 5204271 | NCBI WGS metagenome assembly WBZM01 (sample SAMN12344346, study PRJNA552823) | activated sludge metagenome | biome: Activated sludge suspended growth; feature: Nitrification reactor; material: Wastewater; isolation source: activated sludge from nitrification reactor of wastewater...
CCGTCGACATACTTGCCACCGAGGTGGGGGACGTAGGCGGGCATCGTCTTCCCGCTGACCTTCAGTGAAGCACCGTAGAAGCCGATGTTGGCGATGTGGTGCTGGCTGCAGCCGTTCGGGCAGCCGCTCATCTTGATGTGGATCTGCCTGGTCAGGGGGTCGGTGATGTTCATCGCCGTGACCTTTTCCTGAACCGCCCGGTTGAGTCCCATCGAGGAAGTGATTCCAAGCTTGCAGGAATCAGTGCCGGGGCACGAGACCACGTCTGTGATCGTCCTGGGTCCGAGTTCGCCCAGTCCGAGTTCGCCCAGTGCCTTGTAGACGTCGTAGAGGCTTTCGTCCCGGACCCAGCGAAGGACCAGGTTCTGCTGGACCGTCGTCCGCGCGAAGCCCCCGGTGTGCTGGCGCATGATCTCGCCGAGTCCACGGAACTGTTCCGGAGTGAGGTCACCCCTGGTCACCTTGACCTCGACGGTGTTGAAGCCGTCCTGCCTCTGCGCCCGGACGTTCGCTGCGACGAAGGCCTCGAACTCGGAGCGGTCACCGTTCGGCGATGCGCCCGTGACCACGGTAGGCAGGAGGTTTGCCTGCTCGTCGAGGTCGAAGCGCATGTGATCGATCGTGAAGTCCCTTTCGCCTACCCAGTCGCCCTTGAGCTCCTCGTCGACCATCCTGCGGACTTCATCGATTCCAACCTTGTCGACCAGCACCTTGATCCGGGCCCGGGCACGGTTCACCCGCAGCCAGGACTGGCGGTCGAAGATCCTGAACACAGCTTCCGAGACCTTGAGGAAGTCTCCGTTGTCGGCTTCGACGAAGTCGTAGAGGGTGGGGGCAACACGGGCCATGATTGAAGTTCCGCCGCCGACCCGTACCTCGAATCCCCTGACCCCGTCGCGGATGCGACTGATGAAGGCGATGTCGTGAATGCCGGTGATCGCCCGGTCCGCATCGGAACCGGAAAAGGCGGTCTTGATCTTCCGCGGCATCAGCTGAGTGGTGGGGTGACGCACGAAGTAACGGGTGTAGGCCCCGACATATGTGGTCGGGTCGAAGGTCTCGTCCTCGCAGACTCCTGCCCACGGGTCGCCCGTCACGTTGCGGACGGTGTTGCCGCAGCCCTCGCGTGAGGACAGCCCGCTCGGCGCCAGGTCGCGAAGCATGTGCTTCATCTGGTCGAGCGGCACGTGGTGGATCTGAATGTTCTGACGCGTTGTGATGTGACCCTTGTTCAGGGGCGCATAGGTTTCGACGGCGTCGGCGAAGGCATCCATCTGCTCGGGAGTGATTCCGCCGTAGGGGAGCTTGACCCTGACCATCTGGACTCCCGGCTGCCGCTGGCCATAGACGCCCTGCTTGAGCCGGAAGCCGATGAACTCGGGTTCAGGGGTGTTCCCGGCCAGGAACTCGTCGGCTTCGGTGTCGAAATCGTCGAATTCGTGCTCAAGGATGGGAATGATGTGGCCCGGGACGTTGTCGTAAGTCTCCGGGTTGGTCAGCGTCCCGAGTTTGCCCTTGCCGGTCTGGAGCTTGCCCTCTTCCTGCTCGACTCCCTTGTCACCCGGCTTCGGCTTGGGCTTCTCTGCTGCTTTGGGTGTTGAAGGGGCCGTGGTGGGCTCCATGCTTCCTCCTGCTTGAAAACTGGACGTGATTGAAGATCGGGACCGCCAAGGCTAGCAAAAAGACCAAAACCTGATTGGATTTCAGGTATTACCCTCGGTGGACCCGTTTCTCACCTCCGATTCGGCCGGACGGGCCAGTTCATGGCTGGCTGGCTGGTCCTTCGAGGGCAGAGTCCGATCGTCCATTCACGGATGTCGTGATCGGACGGGCTGGATTGGGAGGCGGGGCGAAGCTCGCCGACTTGAAGTCAGGTCGCGGCCCGCGCCTGAGCTTCGAGGATGGCTGCCGCTTCGCCTGGTTCTGCGACGTAACCGTCGGCAGGTTCGACCGGCTGGCCGTCCTCGATCCACTGCGTGATGCCACCGGAAAGGTTGTAGACGTCGTACCCGGCGCCGGAGAACGCTTCAGCAGCCATCGCGGAACGGGTTCCCAGCCGGCAATAGAAGACGACTGTTTCGTCCTTGCCGATCTCGTCGCGCCGGTCGAACAGTTCCTCGAGTCCGATTCGCTCGGAACCCGCGAGTCTTGCCGCTTCGTGCTCGTGGGCTGTCCGGACATCAATCAGCCTCGCCCCACCGGCGATGAGTTCGCTCACCGCGGCGGAATCACGTTCAAAAGGCTGGGTCTCGATATTCGCGGCAGAGTCAGACATGGGCCGAAGAACCTAGCAACTTGGCCGCATTTGGGCTGGTCGCAGGAAGCCGATCTGGAGTAACCGACCACGGAGCCCCTCCCAACCGTCAATTCATTCGAATGGGAGGGGCGGGTTCGACCTGGAAGTCCGGCGAAGGCCGGACCGACTGCAGTCAGCTCAGGTTACGTCCTTGCCTTCGATCAGGAACGCAACCCGGACGTGGGCGCGATACTCGTCGAGGTTTTCGCCCCTGATGCCGGTCGAGACGATGTCCACGGCACGAATGTTCCGCAGCGAGTCCTGGGCCTGCTTGAGAGCCTGCTGGGCTGCGTCGTCGGTCGAGACGCGCGAGCTGCCGACCAGCTCAATGATCTTCACTACCGCCATGAACTCCTCCTCGCGTGGTTTATCCCGATGCTATTTACTTCGGGCGCTTCGTGCCAGGCGTTGGAGGCGCTGAAAGCATGTATCGGTTGTCCATCGCCTGCCGGAGCCGCGCGACAGACGGAGACGGTCCCGCCACTGGCTGGGCCCGGTACATGTGCTTGCCGTACGTCCAGAGCCGGAAGATCGGCCTGCCTGCCGGGGTGTAGGCGCCGACCAGGTTCCGGATACCGGGACTCCGGATGTCCCCAAGGCCACCCCAGTTGACCAGCCACTGCCCATTGGGAAGCTTCTCGGAGGATCCACAACAGGTGGACAGGGGCACCTTGCGATCCCTGAACGAGGAGACCAGGGTGGCGGTGCCGGCTGCTTCGTCGATTCTGTAACTGACCACTCGCGGTGGACGCCTGAGACCGGTCCCGTTGTCGAACACGCTGAGGATCCCGTTCCTGTCCACCCGCGCGTCGTGCTGCCCGCCGAATGGGTAGGCCCCCAGCGGATCGTTCAGCACCTCAAGGCGCTCGTCAGTTGCGGTTCCTCCGAGTTTCCAGATGATCTCTCCGGTCGATCGGTTGATCTTGTAGACGGCATCGAGGTGGCGGAAGGACAAGACCATCGAGCCGCCGACTGGCTCAGCCGAGTTGAAATGGAGGTAGTCCAGGGGTTGACGCCGCTTCAGGATCAGCTTCCACCAGCGACCGGTTTCGGCCAGTTCGATGTGGGCCCGGGCCCTCCACTTCCACACGAGCCGGCCCCGGGGGGTCAGCTCCTGGACAAGGCTTCCACGCCCGACTGCCTTGGCGGGACCCCCGAAGGGCCTGAGGTCGAGGCCACGGTCCCGCGGAAAAGTGTTGATCAGGTAGTTGCCATTGGGAAGCAGCATCAGTTCGTGGGCATCGGTCAGGACGCGGTTGGCCCCTCTGACCTTGCGGATCAGGTCTCCATTCAGACTCCGGATTCCCCAGGCGAATCGACCATTGGTCCCGGCGGTACGACCCCGGTTGGCACCGTCCTCGACCAGCCACGAGAGGGTGCCATCCCTCAGCACCTGGGGATGCAACGGGGGAATGCCGTTCTTCATCCACCAGACCGGGGTGCCGGCCCGGTCGAAGAACACTGCATAGTTGCCGCCGACCTGGGCGAAAGTCAGCCGGGGACCACCGGCCCTGTAGCGCTGGAACTCGAACCGGGGAAAGTCCCTTGGCAGGCAGCGAATACGGAAACCGGCGGTTCCGGCGCCAGGTCGCCGGATGACTACCGAGGTTCCTGCGCCAGGCCCCGTGTTCAAAGCGGCCTGAAACCTTCCGCCTCTGGCGGGTGATCCGGCGACTCTCGCCTTCCAGGTCGAGGGCAGCCTCAGAATCAGGCGAGGTGCGCGTCTCGTCGTCTGACAACGGACCACGTAGTCGCGCTGATTCCAGTCAAAGGCCGGGTACAGCGATGGCGAGGCACCCAGAATTCGTGCCTGCGGTGTCTCGGCCTTGCCCATCGACACCTGCGAAAAGAAGGCGAGAATGAGGCAGCCCAGCGTGGCCGCGACCAAAGTCGCGACCTTTCCAGTGGTCCAGGTTCTCTGATGCATCTGGATCATCCAACCGTCTTCCCTGTCACAAGTTGCGTCCGGCATCTCACGAAATGACCGGTAGAAATGCACGGATCAGAAGGTACCGAAGGGCTCGCCTGGCCCGAATACGGCCTTCGCCGAGACGCCTTCTTCCAGCGCGGCCTTGAGCCACGGGTCCATTCCGGTCGGCTCGGCAGCGAGGACCACGGTGGTGTCCGCGCTGAAACGCTGGATCGCCGCGGCGATCGCCGCCGTTTCCTCCGGCGTGGCTGTCTGGCTGATTTCAAAGCTGGTCATACGGGCGGTAATGCTATGAGGTTGGCACCTGCGACAGCGTCCCACTTGGAGCAAGAAGAATCGGCAATGCCTGAGAATCGCAACCAGGGTTCGCGTCTGGACAGATCCGTCAAGGACAACAAGGAAGACGTTAGAGCGGGATGTTTCCGTGCTTGCGACGGGGCTGGGCTACCCTCTTGGTCTGCAGGGTGCGCAGCGCCTTGATCAGCTTCGGCCGGGTCTGGCGGGGCTCGATCACGTCGTCGATGTAGCCCCGTTCCGCCGCCGCGTAAGGGTTGGCGAAGTGGGCCTTGTAGTCGGCAATCAGTGTCTCGCGACGCTCGTCCGGCGTGGGCGATTTCTTGATGTCGTTGCGGTAGATGATGTTGACCGCGCCTTCGGCACCCATGACTGCGACCTCTGCAGTCGGCCAGGCGAAGTTGAAGTCGGCCAGCATGTGCTTGGAGGCCATGACGTCGTAGGCGCCACCGTATGCCTTCCGGGTGACGACGGTCAGCTTCGGCACGGTCGCCTCGGTGAAGGCGTAGAGCAGCTTCGCGCCGTGCCGGATGATGCCGTTCCATTCCTGGTCGGTTCCGGGCATGAAGCCGGGTACGTCGGTGAAGGTGATGATCGGGACGTTGAAGGCGTCGCAGGTCCGGACGAAGCGGGCCGCCTTCTCGGAGGATTCGATGTCGAGCACGCCCGCCTTGAAAGAGGGCTGATTGCCGACGATGCCGACGGGATGGCCGTCGAGGCGGGAGAAACCGCAGATGATGTTCTTGGCGAAATGCTCGTGGACCTCGAAGAACTCTTCGTCGTCGACGATCCTGGCGACGACGTGGCGCATGTCGTACGGCTTATTGGGATCGTCCGGGACGAAGGTGTCGAGGTCGGGATCCTCGCGATCGGGATCATCCGAAGGAATTGAATGAGGCGGCTGCTCCATGTTGTTGAGCGGCAGGAAGCTCATCAGGTAGCGAACGTCTTCGAGGCAGCTCTCCTCGTCCTCCGCCGCAAAGTGAGCGACACCGGACTTCGAGCTGTGAGTCATTGCCCCGCCGAGTTCCTCGAAGCCGACTTCCTCGCCGGTCACGGTCTTGATGACCTCGGGTCCGGTGATGAACATGTGGGAGGTCTCCTTGACCATGAAGATGAAGTCGGTCATCGCCGGCGAGTAGACGGCGCCGCCGGCGCAGGGACCCATGATCACGCTGATCTGGGGGATGACGCCGGAGCTGGCCACGTTGCGGACGAAGACGTCACCGTAGGCGCCGAGCGACACGACCCCTTCCTGGATCCGGGCGCCGCCGGAGTCGTTGAGGCCGATGACCGGGGCACCGACCTTGGCGGCCAGGTCCATGACCTTGCACATCTTTTCGGCCATCACCTCGCCGAGCGAACCACCGAAGACGGTGAAGTCCTGCGAGAAGACGAAGACCTTGCGGCCATCTATCGTGCCGTGACCGGTAACCACAGCGTCACCCCATGGACGCCGCTTGTTCATTTCGAAGTCGTGGGTGCGGTGGCGGACGAAGGTGTCCAGCTCCTCGAATGAACCGGGGTCGAGCAGCTTCTCGATCCGCTCGCGGGCGGTCAGCTTGCCCTTGGCGTGATGCTTTTCCACTGCCTCGGGGGAGGCTGAGTTGATCGCTGCTTCACGAAGCTCGCGGAGGTAGTCGAGCTTCTCTTCGTGGGTCTCGGGGTTCTTCTTACGCATGGCCGGGGCAGTTTATTCATCTGTAGTCGGGCGGGGTCCAACCCGCCGGCCCTGTTCAACCCGCCGGCCCACGGAATCCGGGAATTGATGGGCCCGCTCCGCCTGGTTCGGGCTGCTGGTTCGATGTTCTCTGTCCGGCTACGGCGGGTTCGGGCGGGTTCGACCGTACTTTCGGGCCCATCGGCGGATTGGCTGCTCAAGGAAGCGGGCGGAGAGGTAGCCGTAGAGGATGGTTGGTGGCAACACGATCAGGGCAAGCAGCAGGAAGTCGCCGATGGTGCCATCGGCCGGGAGAGCGAAGGCCGAGACGGCGAGAGTGATGAACACGTAGTGGCTGAGGTAGATCCCGTAGCTGATGTCACCGAGTTGACGGACCCTGAGCGCGGTGAAGGGTCGCTGCCAGCTAGGGGGACACAGGGTCAGCGAAACCATGAAACCCGCGAGTGCCGCCGAGAACACCATCGACCAGATGACCTTCTCGCGGGTCAAGGCTCCGTCCCCTCCAAGTACGAGCGCCGCGACGATCGCGATCGCCAGCGAGGCGAACATGGCCAAGCCAGCACGGTGCCCAATTACTTCACGCGGAATGCAGCTGTCGGTCAGGCGGACCCAGGCCAGCGCGCCGCACATCCCCAGCGTAAAGGAAAAGGCCCAGGCGGGGAACTGTTGCTCGGAAGCGAAGCCCAGCCGCAGCTCCTCTCCCGCACCGAGGCTGAAACCGAGGTCGCCCGCCAGTGACTGGAGGTTGTCGAAGGCGAGCATCCAGGCGAGAGTCAACGCGGCGCTGAGCACAAGGGCCAACATGGGCCGCTTAAAGAATGGAACCGCGACCAGGGGCAGGACCAGGTAGAAGACGAGCTCCGATGAGAGCGTCCAGAGGGGCGGGTCGATACCCAGACCGACCGATGCGTCTGGCGAGAACATCGAGGCCGGCACGGCCAGTGCGGTCAGGTTGAGCAGAACGTTGCCGAGGCCCGGGACGGCCAGGGTCTGATCCCGGAGTACGGGGCTGGAGATAGTGAATGCAGCCAGCAGCAGGACGGAGAAAGCGATTATCAGCCAATAGGCCGGCAGCAGCCTAGCTCCCCTCCTGATCGCATACGGGACAAAGCGACCGAACTCCCCGTTTCTTGCGGCGGTGGGCAGGTAAACCACGAATCCGCTGATGATGAAGAGCGCTTCCACTGCCCGACCGAATGATCCCCAGAGCAACCTTCCCACCGAGTCGTCAACCGTGTTGCCCAGTCCGGAAATCTGGATCAGGTGGATGGCGACGACACCGAGGATCGCGAACGCCCGGAAGCCATCGAACGCAGGGACGATCGGTATGCCGGCCCTCGCCCGGGCTTCCTTGCCCGGGTCAGCGATGTGAATTCTGGTTCCTTCCGCCCCCATTCCGGGGCAGTCTAGGCCCCGTTCAGCGCTTGCGGACCTTCTTCTTCGGCTTCACCTTGAGGTAGGCATGGCCGGGCCAGCCGTTCTTGACGGCGGTAATCCGGGCGCGTCCCCGAGCGTTCTTTCCGACGGTCACCTTGAACTTCCGGCTGGCAAATCCGCGGGCGGGGACGGTCAGGGTGACGGTCTTCGGAACCCTGAAAGCCCTGTTGCTCGATTTCACTTTGACCTTCAGGTTTCTGGCAGGCATGTTCCCGGAGTTGTGAACCCGAACGGTCAGAGTCAGCTTCTTCCCGGGCTTGACTGTCTTCTTGCCGGGTCGCAGGCGCACCCCGTCGATCTCCACGTACCTTGGCGGCGGGCAGAGGCTCAGGTCGGTCTCACAGGTGGGTGGAGGAGGCGGCGGCTGCGGAATCGGATCGACGATGCCGTTCGAGAGCCAGAGGCCGCCGTCTGAAGTTGAGATCTGGTTCAGGTCGCCACAGTCGCCACCGTTTTCGGATGCGGCCGGAGCCAGTGATTTCCATGAGGCGGTCAGGGCTCCGTCCTTGCCGAAGCCACCGGTGAATGCCTGGCCGGTAATTGGTCGGGTCCTGCCGGTCGAGAGATCGACCGGAACGTCGTTGAACCGGCAGCGGGCGAAAAGCCCCAGCGGTGGCACGGCCAGGTCGTCAAACGAGTCCGGAAGAGGGAAGCCTGGCCCGGTTCCCGTGACGACGATGATGTCCAGCGCGCCCTGCAGGGTCATGGCGCCGGTTGCCTCATCCCAGGTTCCGGTCAGCCCACCAGCGTTCAGGCGGAAGGTGAAGGGGACTTTCAGATCCTGTTCGATGGGGTGCATGACGTGCATGTAGGGAAACTGGACGCCGGTGTTGAGGGACTGCGGGATCGTGATCTTCCCGTTGGTCAGGTCACCGTTCAGCTGGATGTCCGTGCGCTGGGGTGCCAGCAGATCCGGGGAAGGAAAAGTGTCGGTCGCGGGCAGGATCACCCGGTCCCTGAAGAAGCCGAGGCTGGCCCGGCCGTTGTCGAAGGTCAGAGAAACCGGACTGGCCTTGGCCGATGGACTGGTGGCCGCAAGACCGGCCAGGCAGGCAGCCAGGGCGAGCACGGCGAGGAGGATCTGTCTGCGGGAGCGAAGGCCCCGCGATCCCGGATCGATAGGCATCTGAAGCGGTCTCCTTGTCGAAAGGTCAATTCCCTATCAGGCACCGAAAGGGCACCTGAACCCCTAATTGACAAACGACGGGGTTTTCAAACATGGATCTCCGTGGACAAACCGGACCCGGGCAATCTGGCCCGTCGGCCAAAAGGAAATCCCGTGCTGGACGGAACTATTTCCTCATGGGAACCAGGAGACAGATCGTGGCGTTTGGTGGTGGCGGATTCTCGATGGAATCCGGCAATCCCCTGCTCGATGACTTCGTGATCGCGACCACCGGCCTCAAGAAGCCGAGGGTCTGCTTCCTGCCGACCGCTTCCGGTGACGCGGACCACTACCTGGTCCGGTTCTACAACGCCTTCCGAAACCGCGGGGAGGCATCCCACATCTCGATGTTCCGGCGTGAACGGGGTGCAGAGTCGATCAGGGACCACCTGCTCTCGCAGGACCTCATTTATGTGGGTGGTGGCAGTGTGATCAGCATGCTCGGTGTCTGGCGGGCCCACGGTCTCGATCAGATCCTCCGCGAGGCCTGGGAGCGGGGGATCGTCCTCTGCGGTCTCTCCGCCGGGTCGCTCTGCTGGTTCGAGGAGTGCGTCACGACCTACCAGAAGGAGACGAAGGTGACGATCGGGCTCGGCTTTCTGCCCTGGTCGAATCAGGTTCACTTCGTCCTTGGCTCGGATGCCCACCAGGCCTTCGAGCAGAAGCTCGCCGAAGGGCTTCGGCCGGGCTACGCCGCGACCGACGGCGCCGCCTTCCACTTCATCGACACCGAGCTCGCGCAGGTCGTTGCGTCCCGTCCCGAGGCCCGGGCCTACCGGATCGAATTGAAAGGCGACCGGCCCAAGACCACCCAGCTGGCGACCCGGTACCTCGGATCCCCGGATCACGTTCCGCTGATCGACGAATCCCCGATCCCCTGGGCGTCCAGCCCGATCGAGGTGGCCTGATGCGAGGACGGATCCTCGTCATGGGCGGCCACGAGTTCGACCGGCTCGACGGCAACGAGGCGATTGTCGACCACATCATGGCCCTGACCGGCAAGGCGTCGCCCAGGATCTGCCTTCTGCCGACCGCCAGCGGAGACCCGGAAGACCAGATCTCCCGTTTCCGCCGCTCCTTCGGCAGCCGTGGTTGCGAGGTGTCTGACATCTCCCTCTTCCGGCTGGGCGCGAATCCGATCGATGTCTCCGCACATCTGATGAAGCAGGATGCGATTTACGTCGGCGGCGGGAGCCTGGTCAACCTCGTCGCCGTCTGGCAGCCACACGGGATTGCCGAATTGATCGAACGGTGCCTCGAGCGGGGTGTGATGGTGGTCGGCCAGAGTGCCGGAGCGATGTGCTGGTTCGAGGCGGGCATCACCTCCTCCTCCGGACGGCCGGAGGCCGCCCTTGGCCTTGGCGTCCTCGAAGGCAGCCTCTGCGTCCACTACCACCGCGACCCGGACCGCCGAAGCCGTTACCTGGCCGAGGTCGGAAAGAGCATGCCGGCCGGCTTCGGCGCAGATGACCAGACAGGCCTGCTGTTTACCGACGGTGAACTGACCGAGGTTTTCACGGCCCGCGAAGGCGCCGGGGTGTGGCGGGTGACTCCGGGAGTGGACGGCGCCGACGAGGAGGCCGTGGATGCGGTCGACATCCGTCCCGAGCCTTCGGTCGGCAAACCGCGTGATGTGGTCGACGACTTCCGGGCACTGAACACCTGGCGCCAGTCGACCTCGATTCGCTGACGCTCCAGCGATCCCGCTCCGGCCCGGCGCGGGCCTCGCGCCGCTGGCCGACGTCTTGCCCGAATACCATCGCGGCGTGTCGGAGAGCTCCAAGGAGAACGGCCAGGGCGAACCGGGTGCGCATCTCCCCGCGACCATCGCGCTGGGCGCGAGCGTTGCGCTGCTCGCGTTTCTGATCCTGCTCGCCCCGATTCACGCGGCGGTACCGACGGTCGAGCTCCCGGAGCCGCTGCTTCCCCATCACCAGACGGCAGAGACCATGCTGTACGCGCTGGCCTTCCTGGTGCTTCTGCCACTGTCGGTTGTTCTCGCCAACCGGATTGTCAGCCGCATTCTGGCCGGGGCCAATCCCGGCCTGGTCGGGCCGCTCTCTGCTCTCACCGTGACCGGGGCCGGGGCCGCGATCGTCATTGTCCGGCTGTTCGGAGGTAGTGGCCACCGGCTCTGGCTGCTGGCCGGACTCTCGCTTCTGGTCGCACTCCTTGCCGGCTTCCTCTGGTGGCGCGCCGCCTGGAAGAAATGGGCCGTCGGCGGCCATCTCGAAGCCAACACCTTCGAACTCGCCATGCTCGCCGGTCTCGCCACATTCGGGGCGGTGGCCTCCTTCAGCTACCTGAGTCACGTCAACCTGCCCTGGCTGATCGCCGGGCTGGTCCTCACCGGCATCGTGCTGTTGGCCTTCAGGCGGGTCACACTTCCCCGATTGA
>WBZM01003934.1_pt1 | contig 11199 bp, 12 predicted proteins | sample 5204271 | NCBI WGS metagenome assembly WBZM01 (sample SAMN12344346, study PRJNA552823) | activated sludge metagenome | biome: Activated sludge suspended growth; feature: Nitrification reactor; material: Wastewater; isolation source: activated sludge from nitrification reactor of wastewater...
GGCGCGCGACGCCCTCCTGGCGGCGGCCACCGCCGGCGACCGGGCCGACGCCGCCGCCTTCTGGCAGGCCTTCGCCAAGCGCGGCTTCGGCGTGGGCGCGGTGGCGCCGGCCCGCTTCGCCGCCGGCAACGCCGGCGCGGTGGAGAGCTTCTCGCTGGGCGGCGTGCTCTCGCTGGCCGGGGTGGGCTTCGACGGCGCCGCCTCCGGCTGCGACGACCAGGACGGCACGCTCGACGACGGCGAGACCGGCACGCTCACCCTCACCCTGCGCAACACCGGCTCCGCCGACCTGGCGGCCGGCACCGCCACCCTCGGCAGCGGGAGCGCGCACCTCACCTTCCCGGCGGGCCCCACCGTGGCGGTCGGGCCCTCGGCGGTGGGCGGCCTGGCCACGGCCACCGTCCGGGTGGCCCTCTCCGGCGCCACCGGCCCCGAGGTGATCCCGCTCACCTTGACCTTCCCGGACGGCTACCTGGCCCTCCCCACCACGCTCGCCTTCGTCCTCCCGGTGGACCGCGACGTGCTGCCGGCCGCCTCCGCCACCGACGACTTCGAGGCCGGCCGCTTCGCCTGGACGCCCGACGCCGATCCCGCCCTCTCCACCGCGGTGGGCTTCACCCGCGCCGAGTGGACCTTCGCCGACCACTCGCTCCTCGGCCCCGACCCCGGCGCCGCCGCCGACCTCCGCGCCGTCTCGCCGCCCCTCACGGTGGGCGCCGGCGCCTTCGGCGTCTCCTGGCGCCACGCCTACTCGTTCGAGTTCACCCCGGAGGTCATCAACCCGGCCCCCACGCCCCCCACGCCCCCGGCCTTCTACGACGGCGGCGTGGTGGAGCTCTCCGACGACGGCGGCGCCACCTGGCGCGACGTGGGCGGGCCGCTCTACGGCGGCGCGATCACGGTGACCGGCGCCGGCAACCCGCTGGAGGGGCGGGCCGCCTTCGTCGGCGCCAGCCCCGGCCTCTCGCTCCCGACGCCGGCCCTCGACACCGCCTCCCTGGTGCTCACCCAGGCCTGCGGCGGCCCCTGCGCCGGCAAGGTGGTGCGGCTGCGCTTCCGGGTGGCCACCGACGCCGCCGTGGCCGGCCCCCTCGGCTGGCGCCTCGACGACGTGGCCTTCACCGGCGTCGCCGAGACCCCCTTCGACCAGGTGGTGGCCGACCGGCGGGCCTGCGTCAACCGCCCGCCCACCGCCAGCGCCGGCCCGCCGCAGGCGGTGGCGCAGGAGACCGCGGTGACGCTCTCCGCCGCCGGCTCCTCGGATCCCGACGCCGGGACCGCGCTCACCTATGCCTGGCAGCAGACCGGCGGCCCGGCCGTGGCGCTCTCCGGCGCGGCCACCGCCACCGCGACCTTCACCGCGCCGCCGGTGGCCGCCGACACCGTGCTCACCTTCTCCGTGACCGTGAGCGACGGGCGCCTCGCCTCGACCGCCTCGACGCAGGTGACGGTCCTCCCGGTCAACCACCCGCCGGTGGCGGTCCCCGGCGCCGACCAGGTGGTGGACGAGCGGACGCCCGTGACCGTGGACGGCTCGGCCTCCTTCGATCCCGACGCCGGGACCACGCTCGCCTACGCCTGGACGCAGGTGAGCGGGCCGCCCGTGACGCTCTCCGGCGCCGCCAGCCCCGTCGCCACCTTCACCGCCCCCGAGGTGGCCGCGGACGCGGTGGTGGTGCTGGCCCTCACCGTCTCCGACGGCACGGCCTCCAGCGCCCCGGCCCCCATCTCCATCGCGGTGCGCAACGTCAACCGGCTCCCCACCGCCAACGCCGGCCCCGATCTCACCGTGGACGAGCGCTCCCTGGTGCTGCTCAACGGCCTGGCGCAGGATCCCGACGGCGCGGCCGGCCTCACCCTCGCCTGGACCCAGGTGAGCGGGCCGCCGGCGGTGCTCCGCAACGCCACCACCGCCAGCGTCACCTTCGACGCCCCCGAGGTGGCCGCCGACGCCGACCTGGTGCTGGAGCTCACCGTCTCCGACGGCCTCGCCACCGCCAGCGACCGGGTCACGGTGCACGTGCGCCAGGTCAACCGACCGCCCGTCGCCAGCGCCGGCCCGGCGCGCCAGGCCGCCACCGGCGCGGCCGTCACGCTCGACGCCTCGGCGTCGGCCGATCCCGACGGCGACCCCCTCACCTTCAGCTGGGCGCAGGTGGCCGGCACCCCGGTGGCGCTCGCCGGCGCCGCCACCGCCACGCCCGGCTTCACCGCGCCGGCCACTGGCGGGACGCTCACCTTCCGGGTGACGGTGAGCGACGGCGCGAGCGCCTCCAGCGCCACCGTGGACGTGCTGGTGCTGGCGCCCCCGGCGCCGCCCGCGGCGGGGAGCGCCGGCGGCGGCGGGTGCGCCACCGGCACCGCGAGCCCGGCGTCGCTGCTGCCGCTGCTGCTGGCGCTGGGAGCGGCGTGGCGGAGGCGGCGCGGCGAAGGAGACCGGTGACCCGGGCGGGCGGGCTCAGGGACGGTCCGGCCCGTCCCAGGCCGCCGGCCTGAGGCCCCACCGGAGGACCTCGGCGTCGAGGTCGGCCCCGTTGGGCCAGCAGAGGACGCCCAGCTCCGGATCGATCCGGACCGCGCGGAAGAGGGCCGGGTCCCGGCGGATCGGGTCGAAGACGGGGCCCCTCAGGTAGGGCTCGAGGTCGAGGCGTCGCACCGCCCCGTCGGTGAAGGTGAGCTGGACCTCGAACCCGCCGAGCAGCTCGACCTTGGCCACGTCCACCAGCTCCATGGCGCGGTTCTAGACCAACGGCGCGATGGGTTCCAGCGCATGGCCCTGGCGAGCGCGCTCCCAGTCCGCGATGAGGTCGGCGCGGTGGAGGCGCGCCCACTCCATCACCAGGCCCAGGGCCCGCGGCGACAGCTCGCCGGCGATGAGCCCGGGCGGGTCGATGAGCACGGCGGCGTGCTGCTCGCCATAGCGCGCGTGGAAGTGCGGCGGCGCGTGGTCCTCGTAGTACATGGCGATGACGATTCCGAAGAAGCGGCTGATGGTCGGCACGGGCGCGCTGGAGGCAGGACCCGGGCCAGGGACGGCGCGCGGAATCACGCCGGATTTCGCGGAGCGGCGGTCGCGGGACGGCCGCTGGTCCGCGGCGCGGCCCCTTCCCGGGCCGCGGTGGCTTGCCACGCCCGATCCCGGTGTTACCTGATCACCATGAAGGCCACGCGCCCCATCACCGAGGAGACCCCCGACCTGGAGCTGGAGCACGGCTGCCTGCTCTGCGGCGGGACGCTCTCCATCCGGCTCCGCCCCGGCAGCGCCCGGAGCGTCTGCCGGGAGTGCGGCTGGTTCTCCCGCCCGCACATGGAGCGCGAGGCCGACGGCGTGCACGTCCACCACCCGGCCGGCGGGCGGGCCTGAGCGCGCCGTCCCCCGGCGCGGCTACTGCTTCCAGCTCACCCCGAGGAGCAGGCTCGGCAGGAGCCAGGGCTGGTTGACGGCCCTGTCGGCGTCCCGCCAGGTGTAGGGCTGGCCGGTGGCGTTGTTGGTCCGCCCGTTGTTGACGTTGTCCGAGGCGTAGCTGGCGTCGTGGCCGTAGAGCGTCTGGGTGGGGAACCAGTCGAGCCCCACCGCCGCCGTCAGGCTCAGCTTCTTGCTCATGGGGAGCGAGCCGCGCGCGCCCACGCCGAAGCCCCAGGCGTTGGAGGTGATGGTGAAGTCCTCGTTGCCGCCGACGTACTTGAAGCGGCCGGAGTACATCGAGTAGCGCAGGCCGAAGGAGACGCCCACGTCGGCGAGCCCCTGCACCTTGAGGCCCCAGACGCCGTCGGCGCGGAAGTCCCAGACGCCGCCGCTCTTCTCGGGCGTGCCGTTGGTGGCGTCGTTGATGAAGACGCGGCGGGCCGCCGCGGCGTCGCCCGGGTCGATGAAGGCGTGGCCGATGCCGAGGTCGAAGGAGAGCGGGAGCTTCGCCACCACGTTGCTGGCGGTGGCCGTGAGGCGCAGCACGCCCCCGCCCTGCCAGCCGCCCAGGGCGGTCCAGGCGAGATCGGCGGCGCGGGCGGGCGCGGCGGAGAGGAGGCCGGCGAGCAGGAGGGCGGTGGCGAGGTGACGCTGGGTGCGGGACATGGGACCTCCCCCGGACGAAGGAGTGGTGGACGGCGCGTCCGTCGGTGGATGCACGCACCGTACGGACCACCTCCCCGTGCGTCAACGGGGCCGAGGTCGTACCATTCCCTCCATGGGCCAGGCGCTGGCGCGAGCGCTGCGCGAGCTGGGCATCCGCGACGATCGGGTGCTCGAGGCGGTGGCGCGGCTGGACCGGCGCCGCTTCGTGCCGGAGGCCTGGCGCGACGAGGCCGACGCCGACCACCCGCTCCCCATCGGCTGCGGCCAGACCATCTCGCAGCCGTGGCTGACCGCCTGGATGACCGAGCTCCTGCGGCTCGGCGGCGACGAGAAGGTCCTGGAGGTCGGCACCGGCTCGGGCTTCCAGGCCGCGCTGCTGGCCCACCTGGCCGGCGAGGTCTGGTCGGTGGAGGTGATCCCCGCGCTGGCCGCCGCGGCGCGCCACCTGCTCCTCGACGAGCTCCGGCTCTCCAACGTCCACCTGGCGGTGGGCGACGGCGCCGCCGGCTGGCCCGACGAGGCCCCCTTCGACCGGATCGTCGTGACCGCGGCGGCGCCGGCGGTGCCGCCGGCGCTGGTGGCGCAGCTCGCCCCCGGCGGCCGGATGATCCTCCCCCTCGGCCCGCCGGAGGGGCCGCAGGTGCTCCACCTCGTCGACCTCGACTGGGAGGCGCGGCGGCGCGATCGCGACCTGGTGCCGGTGCGCTTCGTGCCGCTGGTGGAGGGGGGAAGCCCGCCGGACCCGGCCCGCTAGCCGCGGGCCGGCCCGCGGCCGAGCGCCTCGGCGAGCGTGCGGCGCGCCGCGTGGAGCCGCGACCAGACGGTCCCCTCGGGGATCCCGAGGATCCCGGCGATGGCCGCGTGGCCCAGCCCCTCCAGCGCGAAGAGCGCCAGCACCGCGCGGTGCTCCGCCGGCAGCGCCGAGAGCGCCGCCTGCAGCCGCCGCGCCTCCTCCCGCGCCGCCAGCGCCGCCTCGTCACCGCCCGGCGCCGGGTGCTCCGGATCGACCGCGGCGTGGTCGCGCCGCCGCGCCCGCGTCCGCAGGCCGGCCCGCAGGGCGATGCGGAAGACCCAGGTGGCCAGCCCGGCCTCGCCGCGGAAGGCCGGCAGCGCGCCGTGGACCGCCAGGAAGGTCTCCTGGAGGGCGTCCTCTGCATCCGCCCGGCGGCCGGTGAGGTGGAGGCAGAGCGCCAGCACCGGCGCGCGGAGCGCCCGGTAGAGCCCGTCGAAGGCCGCCGCCCGCGCCGCGGCGCCCCCGCGGGCCCCGGCCAGGAGCTGCGCCTCGGCCGCCGGGGCCAGCTGGGGGAAGGCCGCGCTCACGCGTCGGTGGCCCCGGTGGCGCCGTCGAGGGCCGCCCGCTCGCGGGCCAGGCGCGGGCGCTTCACGAGGAGGACGGCGAGCCAGGTGGCCGCCACCACGGCCGCCGCGGCCACGAGCACGAGCCGGAAGGCGCCCTCCGCCTTCACCACCGCCGCGCCCGCCAGGAAGGCGGTGAGGAACGGGGCGTAGACCAGCCACGCCGTGGTGGCCCTGCGCCGGTCGCGCAGGTCGGCGCGGAGCGCCTCGAGCAGCTCCGGGCCGCGCCCCAGGGCCGCGGTGCGGCGCTGCCGCCGCAGGTCGAGGGCGAAGCGGACGCCCAGCGCCACCAGGCAGGCCCCGGCCGCCAGGCTGGCGTCCACCGCCGGGCCGCGCCCGTCGCGGTGGATCCAGGCGCTCCCGGCGAGCGCCAGCCCCAGCACCGCCCAGGTGCCGAGCGTCACCAGCCCGCGGCGCCGCCAGGCCGAGATGGCCCGATCCACCTGCGCCCAGTCGATCGCCTGCACCACCTCGTCCGCAGCCCCTCGCATGCCCGCCTCCGTGGCGCGCGCCGTGGCCTCGAAGGCCCGGCAGGACGCGCAGGTGGAGAGGTGGGCGGCGAGCCGCGCGGCCTCGGCCTCGCCGAGGTCGCCGTGGAGCCGTCGCTCGATCTCGATCTCGAACCGCTCGCAGTCCGCCATCGCCCCTCTCCTTCCTCCCGTTGGAGGCGGCACGAGGAGGATCCTTCACGCGAAATCGTCATCCCGCGCAAGCGCGCGGAATGACGGGAGCAAGATGGAGGAAGTCACCCCGGGTCCTGCGGGGAGGGGCCCCTGCTGACCCGGGTACCGCGATCCAGGGCGACCACCGGTCCTGCCGGATCGATCAGCCCCGCCGGCCGGGGAGTGGCGAAGCCGCTCCCCGGGGGCAGCTGAGGATGGTGGGCCCCCCGCGAAGCGGTGCTTTGCCGGTCGGGGCGGGGGCGCAGCCCCCGTGTGTTAGCTCGGATTCGGCACGTCGATGTGCAACTCGACCCGCCGGTTCTTGGACCGCCCGTCCGCCGTCTTGTTGTCGGCCACCGGCTTCGACTCGCCCAGGCCGAGGGCCGTGATCTGGGGCTCCTGCACGCCGCGGCCGAGCAGCACCGTCTTCACCGAGTCGGCCCGCTTCACCGAGAGCTTCTCGTTGTAGTCGGCGGCGCCGGAGGCGTCGGTGTGCCCCTCGATGCGCACCCGGTCGTCGGAGTACTTGGCCAGGATGTCGCCCACCTTGGTCAGCTGGTTGACCGCCTCGGGCTTCAGGTTGGCGCTGTCCACGTCGAAGAGGATGTCCGAGGCCATCTCCACCACCAGGCCGTTCTCGGTCCGCTTGACCCGGGCGACCTCCTCCAGCTCCTTGGCCTGCTTGTCGAGGTAGAGCCCCACCGAGCCGCCGGCCAGCGCGCCCACGCCGGCGCCGATGAGCGCCCCCTTCTTGCCGCCGATGAGCGCGCCCACGCCGGCGCCCACCAGGCCGCCCGCGCCGGCGCCGATGGCGGTCCGCTTGCCGGCCGTCTCGCAGGCCGAGGCGAAGGTGAGGACCACGCCGAGCGCCACCAGGCGCATCCAGTTCCTGTTCATGTCGAGGCTCTCCGAGGTAGGGGGTCCAAGGTGACGACGAGCGTAGGGGCGGGAGGTTTCGCGCGCAGCGGCCCGGCTGCCAAGCCCCCAATCGAGGCCCGCCGGCACCCCTGCCTGCGTCGCCCCCCGCGCCCTCCCGACGGCCGGGCCCGGCGGGTGATTCACGGGCCGGCGGGGACCGGGGAGTCGCCCAACCACCGCAGGGCCTGCGGTCGTGTACGCTCGGCGCGTGCCGATCCCGACGCCCCGCGCGCTCCTGCTCCTCGCCCTGGGGATCGTCGTGCCCCTCGCGGCGGGCGGGGCCGCGGGCGGGTGGGCCCTCGCGCTCCTCGACGCCGGGGTGCTGGCGCTGGTGGCCCTGGACGCCGCGCTGGCCCCCGGGGCGGCGCGCCTCCGCGCCGCGCGCCAGGTGTCCGCACCGCTGGCCGCCTTCGCCGAGAACCAGGTGGAGGTGGCGCTGGCCTCCCTGGGCGGGCGCCCGCTCTCCGTCCTGGTCGCCGACGCGCCGCCCGTCGCCGCGGAGGCCACCGGTCACCGGGCCCGCCTCGACCTGCCGGCCGGCGGCGAGGCGCGGCTCGCCTACCGGGTGGTGCCGCGGGCGCGCGGCCGGCACCGCTTCGGCGATCTCCACCTCCGCGTGCTGGGGCCGCTCGGCCTGGCCTGGCGCCCGGTGCGGCTCCCGCTGGCGCAGGAGGTGTCGGCCTGGCCCGGGCTGGCCGGGGCGGCCTCCCTGGCCGGCGTGGCCTACCCCGAGGCCGGGCGGACGCGGCCGGCCGGCTGGCCCGAGGGGCGGGAGTTCGAGTCGCTGCGCCCCTACGCCGCCGGCGACGACGCCCGCGGCGTGGACTGGAAGGCCACCGCGCGCCGCGGCAGCCCGGTGGTGCGCGCCTTCCAGCCGGAGCGGAACCAGGACGTCTGGATCCTCCTCGACTGCGGCCGCCAGCTGGCCGGCCGGCTCCCCGACGGCCGCACCCGCCTCGACCGGGCGGTGGACGCCGCGCTGGCCCTGGCGCGGGCCGCCGAGGGGCGCGGCGACCGGGTCGGCGCCATCCTCTTCGGCGCGGCGGTGGAGCGGGTGGTGCCGCCGGAGGGGGGCCGGGGCCGGCTCGGGCCGCTCGTCGAGGCGCTCCACCTCGCCGCGGCCAGCCCGGTGGAGCCGGACTGGGCCGCGGCCTTCGACGCGCTGGCGGCGCGGCAGCGGCGGCGCGCCCTGGTGCTGGCCTTCACCGACCTCGCCGACCCCGACACCGCCGCGCTCCTGGCCGCCCGCGCGGCCCTGCTGCGCCGCCGCCACCTCCTGGTGGTGGCCGCGGTGGAGGACGACGCGCTGGCCGAGGCGGCGCGGCGGCGCCCGGAGGGCGAGGAGGCCGCCTTCGCCCGCGCCGCCGCCGAGCGGATCCTCGACGAGCGCGAGGCGGCCGCCCGCCGGCTGGCGGCGGAGGGCGTCGCGGTGGCGAGCGTGCCGGCCGGCGAGCTCGCCGCGGCGGTGGTGGCCCGCTACCTCGAGGTGAAGGCCCGCGGCGCGCTGTAGGCCGCCGCTCCGTCGGCTGCCACCCGCGACCACAGGGGCGAGGGGGGCCCGGGGGTGGGAGGCCACCCGCGCCCGGCCTCCACCGGACCACCCGGATTCCGGGCGCTTGCGCCGCCGGCCGCGAGGGCCGTCCCGTGCAGGCGGGATGCGTGGCCACCACGCCCGCCCAGCCCGCCGGAGCCGACCATGCCCACCGACACCGACACCGCCCCCCGCGCCAAGGTCCTCTCCATGCGGCTCGACGCGCAGTGGAGCTTCGTCGACGAGATCCGGCGGCTGGTGCAGGCCTTCTGCACCGAGGCGGCCGACGCCGAGGCCGGCAGCCAGGTGGCGCTGGCGGCGCAGGAGCTGGTGCAGAACGCCATCAGCAACGCCAGCTCGCCCAGCATCGAGCTGACGGTGGCGGTCGATCCGGCCGTGCGAGGCCTCCAGCTCGCCGTGAGCCACGACTGCGCGCCCGACAAGGTGGCGCGGCTGCGGGAGCGGCTGGCCGGGCTCTACCGCCACGCCGACGCGCTGCAGGGCTACCTGGCCACCATGGCGGCCAACCCCGACGGCGCCGGCGGCCTCGGCCTGGCCCGCGTGCGCTGGGAGTCGCGCCTCGACCTGGCGCTCGACGAGCGGCGCGGCCGGGTGACGGTGCGCGCCTACCGCCACTGAGCCACCCCGCCGTGCGGCCGCCGGCCGGCGGTGGCCCGACCGGCTCCCGGGTGCAACCCCGCGGATCGACGGGTCCCGCAGGGGCCGTTGATCGCTGATGTCGGAATGATATCATTTCGACATCAACGGAGGGCTCCCCATGATCCGCGAGACCATTCGCCACCCCGCTTCCGGCTGGACCATCGTCGCCGTCTTCGTCCCGCTGGCGCTCCTCGGCCTCCTCATGCTGATCGGCGGCGCCGCCGAGGGCGCCCCGCCCATCGCCGTCCTGGGCCTGCTGGCCGTCCTCTTCTCGCTCTTCATGGTGGCCGGGCTCTTCGTGGTGAACCCCAACGAGGCCAAGGTCCTGCAGCTCTTCGGCGAGTACGTCGGCACGGTGCGCGAGGCCGGCTTCCGCTGGGCCAACCCCCTCTACTCCAAGAAGCGCGTCACCCTGCGGGTGGTCTCGGAGGAGGTCGGCAAGCTCAAGGTCAACGACCTCGACGGCAACCCCGTGGAGATCGCCGCCATCGTGGTCTGGAAGGTGGTGGACTCGGCCCAGGCGGTCTTCGAGGTGGACCACTATCCCGAGTACGTCCGGGTCCAGAGCGAGGCGGCGCTGCGCACCCTGGCCTCGCGCTACCCCTACGACGCCCACGACGAGGCCGTCATCTCGCTGCGCGGCAACACCCAGCAGGTGGCCGAGCACCTGCAGAAGGAGATCGAGGAGCGGGTCCACCTGGCCGGCGTGCGCCTGCTGGAGGCGCGCATCAGCCACCTGGCCTACGCGCCGGAGATCGCCCAGGCCATGCTGCAGCGGCAGCAGGCCAGCGCCATCATCGCGGCGCGCCAGAAGATCGTGGAGGGCGCGGTGGGCATGGTGGAGCTGGCGCTGGCGCGCCTGGCCGCCAACAAGGTGGTGGAGCTCGACGAGGAGCGGAAGGCCGCCATGGTCTCCAACCTGCTGGTGGTGCTCTGCAGCGAGCGGGGCAGCCAGCCCATCGTCAACGCCGGGACCATCTACCAGTAGGCGGGCGCCGTGGGCGAGCGGAAGGCCTTCCTGCTGCGGGTCGACCCCCGCCTCCTCGAGGCCCTGCAGCACTGGGCCGACGACGACCTGCGGTCGCTCAACGGCCAGATCGAGTTCCTGCTGCGGCGCGCCCTGGCGGACGCGGGGCGCGCCGTGCCGGGGGAGAAGGCGAAGAAGAAGGCCTAGGCGCGGCGGGCGCGGGGTGGGGCCCCTCGGGCGCCGCCCGAGGGGGCGCGGCGCGGCTCCGTGGGGTGGCCCTACGGGCCCGAGCTCCCGAGCACCAGGGGCACGCGCAGGCCCACCGGCTCGCCCTCGAAGGGCGGGAAGAGCAGGCGGTCCGCGGCGCGGCGCAGGCAGGCGCCGAGCGGGCTGCCCTCGATGTCGGCCTCCTCTACCTCCGAGGCCTCCACCAGGCCGCCGCTCCCCACCGCCACCAGCAGGCCGATCTTGCGGCCGGCCAGGGCCGGGCCGCCGGGGCCGGCCAGGGCCGAGGCCACGCACTTGTCGAAGGCCGCCTTCTGCCGCGCCACCGCCGTCTGCACGGCGGCCGGGGTGAGGGCCTTGGACGCCGGCGGCATGGCGGGGCGCGCCGGGGCGGGCGGCGCCGCGACCGGCTCGGGCGGGGGCGGCGCGGGCGGGGCGGCCTGGGGGGCGGGGGACGGGGGCGGCTCGGCGGGTGCGGCGGCCACCGCCACGGGCTTGTCCGCGGGCTTCTCGGCCGGCGGCTTCTCGGCGGGCGCCTTGGCGGCCGGCTCGGGAGGCGGGGGGCGGGGGGCCTTCTGGAGCGCGGTGTCGATGCGCTCGCGGATGGTCTTGGGCTTGGGGTCGGGCTTGGGCTTGGGGTCCGAGGCGGCGACGGGCGGGGGCGCGGGCGGGGGCGCGGGCGCGGGCGGGGGCGCGGGCGCGGGCGGGGTCGCGGTCGGGGTCGCGGTCGGGGTCGGGGTCGGGGTCGCGGTCGCGGTCGCGGTCGCGGTCGGGGTCGGGGTCGGGGTCGCCGTCGCGGTCGCGGTCG
>WBZM01003939.1_pt1 | contig 11193 bp, 7 predicted proteins | sample 5204271 | NCBI WGS metagenome assembly WBZM01 (sample SAMN12344346, study PRJNA552823) | activated sludge metagenome | biome: Activated sludge suspended growth; feature: Nitrification reactor; material: Wastewater; isolation source: activated sludge from nitrification reactor of wastewater treatment...
TCGGCCTACTTCGCCAAGAACTGCCAGGGCTGAGACGACGCCGGGGTTCGAACGCCCGTGGGTAGTTCTGCCTCTGTTCGCCCGTCCCGCTCCCCCTTACCGTGACCACCAGTTCGACTGGCCGAGCGGCCAGAGGTTCGGTGGGAACCACGGAGGGAGACGGGGGCGATGCCCGGCTCCGTAGGGAGATGTTGCGGCTGCGGTCGGCCAAGCGCCACCGCAGTCGCTTCATTTTTGGCCCCGAGATCCCCTCCCCCGACGGTTCTGTAGTGCGAGATCCAGGCGTTCGCCTGGATCTCGCACTACAGAACGGGAATGGTCGGGGGCGTCAGGGGGCTGGGGGTTGGTTCCACTCGATCCAGCCGCCGCCCGTCCGGCCGTCGGCCGCGGTGAACCGCGCCATCGCCCGGGGGAAGCGAGCCTCGCGCCCGTCGGGGTGCACCAGCAGCACCGGCGAGAACGCCAGCGGTTCGACCTCGAGATCGAGCTCGACGATCTTCAGCCCGGTGCGGGTCGGCAGCCGCTCGTCGCCCTCGAGAACGTCCAGGCCCACCGAGTCGCCCTCGACGAACTCGCTCGAGTCCGGATCCAGCCGATAGGCGACGCCCCAGTCGTGGTCGGGGAAGAACCCGCCGGCGGAGTGGAAGCGGGTGCCGTCGTCGAGCCGGCCGGCGTTCCAGCACCACTGGTTGGTCCACCAGTCCCGCGCTGCGCCCCACGAGTGGTCGCGCTGACCCCACCCGTCGACCTCGATGCGCTCGTCGCCCACCGACACCACGCCTTCGACCCGACAGGGGATCTCGTATCGCGGCGTCACCGGCGGCCACTGGTAGGCGGCGCGGTCGGTGTGGAAGTCGAGCTCGAAGCCGAACGGCACCAGCGCACCCCGGGGCTGGGAGTGGTACACGTCGGCGGGGTGATCGACCTGCAGACCGAACGACTCCAGGTTGATCGACATGTGATCGAGCGGGGTCTCGATGGCGTGATCGGCCCACAGCCCGTCGGTGCGCACCTCGAGCGACGACGGCGAGGAGGGCATCGGGACCTCGTGGTCGATCACGGTCACCAGCGGCCGGTCCGGTCCGACCAGGCACGCCCAGTACCAGACTCGGCCCAGGTTCGGGTAGAAGCCGATCCGCACGTAGCCGCCCACCGACAGGTCCTCGGCGAACCAGTCCAGGTAGTACGACTCGTTCCACAACGGCTCGTCGGGATCCGGGGTGTGTCGGGCCTCGTCCGCGGGGTTGGGTGCGCTCATGGGCGGAGTCTGTCAGGCGTCGACGGTGGCGTGCGTCGCCGAACGTGCCCTGTCGAGGGCGGGGGCACCCGGTCCTGGACGGTCGGGGCCGCGGGTAGGTTGTCGTTCCGTGGTCACCTACCTCAGCGACGAGTGGCTGGAACGAGCGGGCGCCGCGCTGGCCGCCAACGGTGAACTGGCAGAGCGGACCGCCGAGACGGACCTGACGATCGGCTACGTGGTGACCGGCGCACCCGGCAGCAAGGTGGCCTACTGGATCCGCTTCGACCACGGCACCACCACCCTGGATCGCGGTGCACCTCCGGCTCCGTCCGACGACGACACGACGGCCCCGGTCACCTTCGAGCTCGACTACGACACCGCGGCGGCCATCGCCCGGGGCGAGTTGGCAGCCCAGGTGGCGTTCATGCAGGGTCGGTTGAAGCTGGTGGGCAACGTCGACGTGCTCATCCGCGACGGTGCCGTGCTCGACGGCGTCGCGGATGCCCTCGGCGACCTCCGCGCCGACACCGAGTTCTGACCGAACCCCGTTCTGTAGTGCGAGATCCAGGCGTTCGCCTGGATCTCGCACTACAGAACGGGCAAGGGGGGTCGTAGCGTGGCGGGATGCCCGAGCTGCCCGAGGTCCAGGCCCACGTCGAGCGCCTGTCCCGACCGGTCGCCGACGGCGGGTTCGCGGGTGCGACCCTGAGCGGCTTCACCCCGATCACCTTCACCGCCCTCAAGACCGCGGTCCCGGCGCCGACCGAGGCCGTCGGCCGACCGCTCGCCCGGGTCGACCGGCGGGGCAAGTTCCTGCTCCTGCGCTTCGACGGTTCCGACGCCGCCACCGCGGCCACCTCCGCGACGCCGGCAACCGCCGAGGCAACCACCGGGACGAGCGACCTGACCTTCGTCGTGCACCTCATGCAGGGCGGACGACTGGTCCCCGACGCCACGCAGTCGGCCCGGCCCCGCAACGGCATCGCCCGCTGGAGCTTCGACGACGGCACGGCGCTGCTGCTCACCGAGGCCGGCAAGGAACGCAAAGCCGGCGTGTGGGTCGTCGCCGGAAACCCCCTGACCCAGCCGCCGCTCGACGACCTCGGCATCGACGCGGACGCGGTCACCCGGGACCAGCTCGCCACCGCGCTGCGCGCCAAGGGCACGCGGCTGCACACGTTCCTGCGCGACCAGCACGGCATCGCCGGCGTCGGGCGCATGCTGGCCAACGAGATCTGCCACCGGGCCCGGCTGTCGCCCTTCGCGCCGACCAACAAGCTCACCGACGACCAGATCGACGCGCTCCTGGCCGCCATCGACAGCTGCATCGAGGATGCCCTCGCGTTCGAGCGCGGCCTGGACCGGATGTCGAAGTCGGCCGAACGCCCCGGCAACGTGCACCACCGCAAGGGCGACGCGTGCCCGGTGTGCGGCGACACCGTTCGCGCCGTCGAGTACAACGCGTACGAGGTCGACTACTGCCCGAGGTGTCAGACCGCCGGCAAGGTTCTGGCCGACAACACGACCTCGAAGTTCCTCAAGTGAAGACGGCTGCACCTCCGGCCGCGGGAGCGACCGGGGATGCAGCCGTGACGTCGATGCCGACGCCGAGGCCGACGCCGACTCCGAGGGGTGTCGGAGTTCAGATCAGGCCGAGCTCGGAGACGGCGTCGCGCTCCTCCTGGAGCTCGGCGACCGAGGCGTCGATGCGGCCCCGGGAGAACTCGTCGATCTCCAAGCCCTGCACGATCGAGTACTCGCCGCCCGAGCAGGTGCACGGGAAGCTCGAGATGATGCCCTCGGGCACGCCGTAGGAGCCGTCGGACGGGATGCCCATCGACACCCAGTCGCCCTCGGGGGTGCCCAGGTGCCAGGAGCGGATGTGGTCGATGGCGGCGTTGGCGGCCGACGCGGCGGAGCTGGCGCCGCGGGCGTCGATGATCGCCGCACCCCGCTTGGCGACGGTCGGGATGAAGTCGTTCTCGATCCAGGCCTGGTCGCCCACGGCCTGAGCGGCGTTGCGGCCGCCGACCTCGCAGTGGAACAGGTCGGGGTACTGGGTGGTCGAGTGGTTGCCCCAGATCGTCATCTTCTTCACGTCCGCGACGGCGGCGTCGAGCTTGCCGGCGATCTGCGCCATCGCCCGGTTGTGGTCCAGGCGGGTCATGGCGGTGAAGCGGCCCGGGTCGAGGTCCGCGGCGTTGCTCATGGCGATCAGGGCGTTGGTGTTGGCCGGGTTGCCGACCACGAGCACCTTGATGTCCTTGCGGGCGGACCGGCTGAGCGCCTCGCCCTGCGGCTTGAAGATGCCGCCGTTGGCCGACAGCAGATCGGAGCGCTCCATGCCGGCCTTGCGGGGCATGGCGCCGACGAGCAGGGCGACACCTGCATCGCCGAAGGCGACGTCGGGGTCGTCGGTCTCGACCATGTCGTCGAGCAGCGGGAAGGCGCAGTCCTCGAGCTCCATCGCCACGCCGTGCAGCGCGCCGAGCGCCGGAGTGATCTCCAGCATCTGCAGGATGACCGGCTGGTCCGGGCCGAGCATGGCGCCGCTGGCGATGCGGAACAGCAGGGAGTAGCCGATCTGTCCGGCTGCTCCGGTGACGGAGACGCGGATGGGCTCGTTGGCCACGGGGGTTCCTCCCGGATTGGGTTGAGGGGTACCCGATCACGTTAGGACCGCCCCCTCGGCGGGTCGAAACCGACCCGCCGAGTACGGCACGGTCAGGCGAAGCGGTGCTCCCGACGGCGGGCCGCCAGCACCATGGCGCCGCAGGCGATCAGCATCACACCGGCCAGGACCGGGCCGCTCACGCCGGTCCCCGTGTGGGCCAGGGACCCGTTGGACGGGGCACCGGTCGTGGTGGCAGCGGCGTCCGAGCCGCCCGAGCCGCCCGAGCTGGTGATGACGACCGAGGCGTCGCTCCCGCCGTCGTCATCGTCGTCGGTCTGGGCACCGGCCCCGGCGGTCGAGCCCGGCGTGGTCGGCGGTGCCGTCGTGGGCGGAGTGGTCGTGGGGGGAACCGATGCCGGGCACGGCGCGTCGGCGCCGGCGCCGGGACCCGTGCCGAGGCAGGCGTCGATGCCGCTCACGGGGGTCGCCGCGACGGTGACCAGCTCGACGTCGTCGGGGTCGGGGAACACCGGGTCGTCGCTGCCGGGCGGGAACTGGACGGCGACGTTCCGGTACCACTCGGGCTGCACGCCGTGGTCGATCCCGCCGTTGCACGGATCGTCGGGGTCACCGGACGGCAGCGGCTGGAAGAACGCGACCAGGTACTGACCGGCGACCACGTTGGCGGTGTAGCGACCGTCGGCGCCGGTCACGACCAGGACGCTCTCGTCATCGTCGTCGGTGTTGCCGTAGTAGACGCACACGCCGCCCCTCGGAGCGCCGGTCGGTTCCCAGCGCACCTGGCCGGTCACCGGCACGATGATCCGGGCCCGACCCGCCTCGACCGAGCCGGCGTCGCAGTACGGGGTGCCGTCGGCGTCGCCGTCGACCGGACGGGTGGTTCCCACCTGGTCGATGGCCAGCCCGCCGCAGCTGCTGTCGGCGACGAAGTCGATCGCCGGGCTGCCGGGCTCGAGCTCGTAGGCCTCGGCGTCACCGGTGCCGATGGCCGGCTCGACCCCCGCGGCGACCTGCGACATCTCCGTCGGGTCCGACAGGTCGGTGCCGACCGGGCCGCAGGTCGAGTCGTCGGCCACGTTGAAGTCGCCGCCGGTGATCGTTCCGGGGTCCGACAGGCAGTTGCCGCCGGTGTTGCGGGTCAGCAGCGACCGGTGGAGCTCGAGGGTCGCCGGCGTGGAGACCGACAGACCCGGCTCGTTGTCGACCACCGAGACGTGACGGAGGTCGACTGCGCCGCCGGTCGCCCTCACCGCTGCACCCACGCCGGGGCTGGCGCCGCGGCGGTTGCCGGCGACGGTCGTGTTCTCGGCGCGGAACACACCGTCGCTGATGAACAGGCCGGCACCGTCGGTGGCGTACCCGTCGAGCACGGCGCTGGGGCCGTACAGCGCGACGTCGCCGCCGCTGACCGCGACGTTCCCGCCGTTGGAGTACGCCGAGTTGTTGCGCAGGAGGATCGACACGTTCATGGTGCCGCCCTGCACCGACAGGCCGCCGCCGTCGGCTGACCGGTTGCCCTCGAGCTCGATCCGGCCCTGGTCCAGCGTGCGCAGCGACCCGCCCACGACGGCCACCGCGCCGCCGTGACCCGATGCCTCCAGGTCATCACCCCGGAGGGCGCCGAACACGTCGATGTCGCCGGCCTCCTGGTAGAGGCCGCCGCCGGCAGCCGCCTCGACCAGCCGACTCGGGTCGAGAAGGACAGCCTCGCCGCTCATGTCGAGGGTGCCGTTCACCGCGATCGACCCCCGGTTGTGGATCGCTCCGCCGGTGTTGCTGGCGAAGCCCCGGGTGAAGCGCGAGCCCTCGCATCCGGGATCGACGGTGACGGTGGCGCCGGTGTCGTTGAACAGGTTGCCGCCCGCGGCCGCGACGTTCCCGTCGAACGATCCGCCCTCGAGGGTTACCGATCCGCGGTTGATCATTCCGCCGCCGGACGATCCGGCCTGACCGAAGCGCACGAACGCCCGACACGACAGGACGACCTCGGCTCCGGCCCGGTTGTCGATGCCGCCACCGTCGGTCGCCGCCTGGTTCCCGTCCAGGTACACGTCGTGGGACGGCATCCCGGGGCCAGCGGCACCGGTCATGTGCACGTAGCCCTCGTTGAACACCGCTCCGCCGGACCCCCCGGCGACGTTGCCGTTGATGTCGACGCGACTGGTGCCACCGGTGGCCGTCGACACGTTGGCGACCTTGAAGATCCCGCCGGTCCGAACCGCCACCGCGCCGCCGGAGCCGCCCGCGGTGTTGCCGTAGAGGGCGTGGTACTCGTCGGTCGTCGCGGTCATCGAGTTGTTGACCGTGACCGACCCCGAGACGAGGATCGCCCCGCCGTCACCGGCGGGGCTGCCGCCGAAGAGGGAGACCTCGATCAGGCGGAGGTCGGCGCCGGCGGACACCTCGAAGTGGCGGTCGGACATCGCCGACGCGTCGACGCCGGTGAACTGGTTGCCGGTCACACGGTTGCCGACGATCGTGACGTCGACGTCCGGGGCGATGTCCAGGTCGCCGACGTCGTCACGGCCGTCGCCGTCGCCGCCGCCGCCGATCGTCAGGGCCATGGTCGGGACCGACGGGTCGACGGTGATCGTGGTAGCGGTGCCGGGAGCGGCGTTGGCCTCCTGGATCGCGGCGCGCAGCGAGCACACGTTGCCGGTGGCCAGGCACTGGCCGTCGCCGGGTGCGAGGTCGACCAGGTCGTCGGGGGTGTTGACGACGAAGGTGCCGGCGGCCTGGGTCGGCGACGCGGGCAGGACCACGACGGTCGCGGCCACCACCGCGGTCGCGGCCACCGCGCGCCCGACGATGCGCACGGCTCGAGCCCAGCCCCTGCGGCGCTCCCGGTGCCGACCCCGTCGGCTGGTGGCCACGCCACTGGTGGGCGCGGTCGGAGGAGCCTCGGTCGCTTCCGGATGATCCATGGCGTTCACTTCGGCCGCGACCGGCTGATGTTGAGCGCTCCTCAGGGTCCGTGACCCCGGCTCTGGAGCGGGACCGGAGCGTCAGGCGGCGCGGGTGTTGCCGACCCAGCTCTCGTAGAGCCGGCCGTACACGCCGCCTTCGGCCACCAGGTCGCGGTGAGCGCCCATCTGCACGATCCGTCCGGCGTCGAACACGACGACGACATCCGCGGCTTCGGCGGTCGACAGCCGGTGCGCGATCGACACCGTGGTGCGCCCCGCAGCCAGCTTGGCCAGCGCCTCGGCCAGCGCCCGCTCGGTCTCGGGGTCGACCGCCGAGGTCGCCTCGTCGAGGATCAGCAGACCCGGATCGGCCAGCTGCGCCCGGGCGAGGGCGACCAGCTGCCGCTCCCCCACCGACAGGGCGTCGCCGCGCTCTCGCACCGGGGTGGCCAGACCGTCGGGGAGGGTGTCGACCCACCACTGCAGCCCGAGCGAGCCGAACGCGTCGGACAGCTCGTCGTCGGTGGCGTCGGGCCGACCCATGCGCACGTTCTCGGCGACGGTCGTGTCGAACAGGAACCCGTCCTGGGGCACCAACCGGATGGCGGCCGCCCTCGAGGACCGGCTCACCTCTCGCAGGTCGACGCCGCCGAGCAGCACCCGTCCCGCGGTCGGATCGGCCAGGCGGGTGAGCAGCTTGGCCATGGTCGACTTGCCCGAGCCGGTCTCGCCGACGATCGCCGCGTTGATCCCCGCCGGCAGCTCCAGGTCGATGCCGTGCAGGACCGGATGTCCGGGCTCGTACGCGAACTCGACCGCCTCGACCCGCACGTCGAGCGCGCCCGGAGGCAGGGTCACCGCGGCCTCGGCCGACGGCTCGGCCACCTCGACCGGCTCGTCCATCAGCCGCAGCACCTTGCGCCAGCCGGCCAGCGCGGTCTGGGTCTGGTCGAGCACCTCACCGAGTTCGGCGACGGGCTGCACGATCAGGTTGGTCAGGAACATGATCGCCACCAGCGTCCCGGCCTGGAGCCCCCACCCCGGACCCCACCACACGCCGACGCCGACGACCGCGGCCAGCGCCAGGCCGCTGAACACGTCGGACACGGGGAACATGATGGCGAAGAAGAACCGGGCCCGGACCTGCGCCCGGTACTGCGTGTCGATGCGGTCGTGCAGCCGGCGGCGGGCGGCGCGGACGTCGCCGTAGGCCCGGATGACCCGGATGCCGCCGACGGTCTCGGAGATCTCCGACAGGGTGTCGCCGACGCTGGTGCGCAGGGCGTCGTAGGCCTTGAGCTGGCGGCGCTGCACCATGCGCATGATCGGCAGCACCGGCAGCAGCACCGCGACGAGCACCAGCGCCAGCTGCCAGCTGTAGAAGGCGGTCATCGCCAGGGCGACGACGATCATGGTCGAGTTGACCGCCCAGCTGACCGCCCCCCACGACGCGAACTGGGCGAGGGTCTCGATGTCGGAGGTGACCCGCGAGACCAGCACACCCTTCTTGGCCTCGTTGTGGTGGCCGATCGACAGCTCGTGGACGTGGCCGAACGCCCGGGTGCGCAGCCCATACAGGACGTTCTCGGCGGTGCGCATCAGCCGGTAGTAGGTGATCTTGTTGAGGATCGCGAGGGCGATGATCGCGGTGGCGGCCGCCGCGCCGGTCCACGCGATGAAGCCCCAGTCGGGGGTGCCGTCGGAGATCCCCTTGTCGAGGATCTGCTGGATGGCGATCGGCACGACCAGCCGACCGACGGCGATGACCAGCGCGAAGGTGAGCGACGCGGCGAAGCCGGCCTTGAGCTCGGGGGTGGCCCGCACGCCGGAGCGGAGCACGTCCATCGCCTTGATCGGCTCGGCGTCGTCGGGATCGTCGGGGGTGTTCGGCCGGATCGGCATCAGCGCTCACCCCCGTTCGCCCCATCCGCCCCGCTCGCCCCGTCCCCCTCGTTCACCCCATCCCCCTCGTTCTGTAGTGCGAGATCCAGGCGTTCGCCTGGATCTCGCACTACAGAACGGGGTTCGTCGTCGTCGAAGGTGGGTTCGTCGTCCTCGTAGGCGGTGACCAGCGCGGCGTACTCGGGATCCGCGAGCAGCTCGTCGTGGGTTCCGACGACACGCACCCGACCCTGGTCGAGGTGCACCACCCGGTCGGCCAGCAGGATCGTCGACAGGCGGTGGGCGACGACGACCATCGTCGTGTCGCCGCCGCGCAGCCCGCCGAGGATCTCGGCCTCGATCACCGGGTCGACCGCCGAGGTGGCGTCGTCGAGCACCAGCACCCGGGGGCTGCCGGCGAGCGCCCGGGCCAACGCCACCCGCTGACGCTGACCGCCCGACAGCGTGACCCCGCGCTCGCCGACGACGGTCCCGTCGCCCTCGGGCAGCCGGCTCACGAAGCGTGCGGCCCGGGCCCGGTCCAGGGCGTCGTCGGTGCGACGGTCGTCGACCGCTCGGCCGAGGGTGATGTTGTCGCGCACCGGCGCGGCGAACAGGTACGACTCCTGGAACGCCAGCGACACCGCGGCGCGCAGCTCGTCGGGGTCGAGACCCGCGATCGGCACCCCGCCCACCCGGACCTGACCGCCGGTCGGTTCGTCGAGACGCACCAGCAGCTGCGCCAACGTCGACTTGCCCGCCCCGGTGGAGCCGACCAACGCCACGACCTCACCCGGCTCGACGTCGAAGGTCACCCCGTCGAGCACCTCGGCGTCGCCGTAGGAGAACGACACGTCGTCGAGCTCCAGACCCAGCGGACCCTCGGGCAGTCCTGCCGGGGCGGTCGACCCCTCCGCCAGCTCGACGGCCGGGTCGACCGGCTCGGCCACCAGCGCGTCGACCCGGGCGATCGACACGACCGCCCGCGGGATCGACTCGAACATGAACCCGACGATGCGCATCGGGAACGCCAGCCATCCGAACAGGGCGACGGCCTGCACCAGGTCGCCGGGGGTGGCCCCGCCCTGGTCGATGCGCCACGCTCCGGCGACCAGCAGCACCACCGTTCCCAGGTTGGGGAGCATGTCGAGCAGCGGCTCGAAGGACGACGTGAGGCGGGCCACGACCAGCCGCTGGTTGCGCAACCGGTCCGCGGCCACGTCGAAGCGGTCCTGCTCCTGCGCCTCTCGACCGAGGGTCTTGACCACGAGCACGCCGTCGAAGCTCTCGTGCGCGATGGCCGACACGTCGCCCAGGCGGGCCTGGGTCAGGGCGGCCGGTTCGTGGACCCGGTTGGTGTACCAGCGGCTGATCAACGTCAGGGTCGGGAACAGCAGCAGGGCGACCACCCCGAACGCCGGGTCGGCCATGAACAGGCTGACCAGCGAGATCACGATGAGGGCGACGACGCCGAGCGAGAACGGCAGCGGCATCAGCATGTTCGACGCCGTGGTCACGTCGACGTCCGCGTTGGCGAGCAGCTCACCGGTGGGGCGACGGCGGTAGCTCGACAGCGGCATGGTGAGCAGCCGTTCGACCACGTCGGTGCGCACCGACCGCTGCGTGCGGGCCTCGGTCAGCGACCCGAACCAGCGGCGGATCCCGACCGAGATGCCGCGGGCCAGGCCGACCAGGAACAGCGCGGCCACCGCCCACCACACCGTCGAGGCCGGGACACCCTCTTCGGTGAACGCCGGGGTGATCACCTCGTCGGTGACCCGGCCGAGCACGTAGCTGGCCGCGACGACGATCGCCGCCCAGCCGACCCCGCCCACCAGCGACAGGGCGAACGGTCCGGGGTGCATCCGGACGAAGCGGCCGATGAGCGACACGCCCTGACGGGTGATCGAACGCCCGTCGCCCGTCAACTCCCCATCCGGGCCATCGCTGGGCGACCCGAAGCCGGGCGAGCCGAAGCCGGGCGCGGCCGGGTCGAGGACGGCTTCGTCGCCGGGCGCGGCGTCGGGTTCGGGAACGAGGAGCGACATGGACGGAGAGTTCGAGCGGGTTCGAGCGGGTCGAGGGCGTGGGACGGTCCGGCCACCGGCATCGGGGCGGCCGGGCGACCGCCCAACCTACTTCGCTCCCCGAACCACAGCCCCGCCGGTTCCATGACGACCGCCGGTCGGGCCGAGGAGCATCAGATCGCCCAGCGACACGGGGCCCCGGCACCGCCGCCCCGAGTAGCGTCGGGCGGCAGATGACGTTCCGCACCATCATCGAGCCGTTCCGCATCCACTCGGTCGAACCGCTGCGGATGACCACCCCCGACGAACGCCGCGCCGCGCTCGACGCCGCCGGACACAACCTCTTCTCCCTGCGGGCCGAGGACGTGCTCATCGACCTGCTCACCGACTCGGGCACCGGCGCCATGTCGAGGGACCAGTGGGCCGGCATCCAGCGCGGCGACGAGAGCTACGCCGGGTCGCCGTCCTGGTTCCGGTTCCTCGACGCGGTGCAGGACCTGTTCC
>WBZM01001958.1_pt2 | contig 11190 bp, 8 predicted proteins | sample 5204271 | NCBI WGS metagenome assembly WBZM01 (sample SAMN12344346, study PRJNA552823) | activated sludge metagenome | biome: Activated sludge suspended growth; feature: Nitrification reactor; material: Wastewater; isolation source: activated sludge from nitrification reactor of wastewater treatment...
GCGGCACCACCGGACCTACCGGTGAAACCGGCGACACCCTCACCCCGACCGGCGAGACCGGTATCACCGGGTCGACCGGTACCACCGGCTTGACCGGGCTCACCGGCGAGACGGGAGAGACCGGAGTCGACGAGTTCGGCAACCCGATCGGCCCGACCGGTGAAGCCAGCCCGATCGGCCTCTCCAATGTGGAAGGCCGCAGCCGTGGCACGACAGGTGCGACCGGGGTAACCGGCCGCATGAAAATCCTCGACTACCTCCTCGGACCGTGAAGCGCAGCCGCTCAAGAATCTCAGCCAGCCCGGTACTGGTCGGTGCGATCACCGCCGTGATCGCGGTAGTCAGCGTGTTCTTCTCTTACAACGCGAACAAGGGCCTGCCCTTCGTGCCCACCTACGAGGTCAAGGCCGAGCTGCCCTCGGCCGCTTCGCTCGTCTCCGGCAACGAAGTGCGTATCGCCGGCGTGCGGATCGGCGTGGTCAGCGAAGTGAAGGCCGAACAGCTCGATGACGGCCGGTCTATTGCGGTTGCGACGATGAAGCTCGACAAGAGCGTGGAGCCGATCCCCGAGGATTCAACGGTTCTGGTCCGGCAGCGCTCGGCAATGGGTCTCAAGTACCTCCTGCTGACCCCCGGCCAGTCGAGCGAGGGCCTGCCCCAGGGCGGGACCCTGCCTGAATCCCAGGCTGAAGAGACGGTGGACATGGACCAGTGGTTCAACATGTTCCAGGAACCGGTCCGCAGGGCGATCCAGAAAAACCTCGCCGAGTACGGCGGTGGATTCGCAGCCCGCGGCGCTGACATCAACACGATCATCGCCGACCTGCCCCCGCTGCTCAGGCTGGCGGAGCCCGTCGGGCGCAACCTGTCTTCGAGGCAGACCGATCTTCGCGGCTTCGTCCGCGGCCTCTCTCAAGCGGCCGCTGAAGTCGCTCCGGTTGCCGATGTCCAGGCAGACATGTTCGTCCAGCTGGACCGCACCTTCGTCGCTCTCGCCGAGGTCGCGCGCCCCTACATCCAGGACTCGATCACCGAGGGAGTCCAGTCCGAGCTGGCGATCATCCGTAACGGCCCCCGGATCAGGCCCTTCCTCTACACATCGGCTCGGTTCATGGATGCCCTGCGACCCGGTGCCAGGGCCCTTGGGGAGAGCGCGCCGATCGTGGCCAACTCCTTCGACGTCGGCATCCCGGTACTGCGTTCCTCGCCCCAGCTCTACGACCAGCTGGCACCGACCGCCCGTTCGCTGCGGCGCTTCGGCGAGAGCACCTCGAACAACACCGGTCTCGACACCCTGATCCGCACCAGCAACATCCTCAAGCCGCTGTTGAGGCAGGTCACTCCCGCCCAGAACGTCTGCAACTACGCGAACCTGCTGCTCCGGAACGCGACAGACGCGACAGCCGGCGGTAACGCCGAAGGCCACTACGTCCGCGCGGTCAGCGTCCTGCCTTCAATCGGACCCAACGCTGAAGGCAACCCGTCTTCAGGTATCGCCAATGGCGGCGGAATCATCCCGCCGGCGGGTGGCGTCGACAAGAGCTTCCTCCACTCGAACCCGTACCCCAACACGGCAGCTCCGGGCCAGTCGACCCGTGAGTGCGAACCCGGGAATCCCCCGGCCGAGTGGTACAACCCCGGCGGGTGGCCGAATTCCGTCCAGATCGGCAACATCCCCGGCAATCAGGGGGTCCAGACCGCTTTCCAGACAAACGCTCAGCTGAATTGGGTGACCAAATGAGCGACGGTCGCAAGGTAAGCCGCTACAACCAGCAGTTCTTCCGCCAGTGGGGCGGGCCCGGCCCGCTGTTCTTCGGCCTGATCGCCGTCGTTTTGCTGGTGATCGGCATGTGGCTCGCCTTCACCAAGACCCTGCCGTTCACCAGCCCCGGCTACGAGGTTCAGGCCACCTTCCGCAACGCGGTCAACATCGCGATCAAGTCGCCGGTCCGCATCGCCGGTGTGAACGTGGGCAAGGTCACCGAGATGGAGCAGAAGGGCAACAACACCGTTGTCACCTTCACCGTCGATGACGAGGGCAGGCCAGTTCGAGAGGACGCGTCCGCGCAGATCCGACCCCGACTGTTCCTCGAAGGCAACTGGTTCATTGACCTCGATCCCGGTACTCCCCAGTCGAAGGAGATGCCCGATAACGGCATGATCCCGGTCAGCAACACCGCCACCAGCGTCCAGGTCGGTGACCTGCTGCGGACCCTTCAGACTCCCGAGCGGGCGAACATCCAGCGCCTGGTCGAGAGCCTCGGTACCGGCCTGAACGCCGAGCCGACCGCCGAGCAGGACCTGACCTTCGAGCCCTTCGTTCAGGGCCTGACCGGTGGCGAGGCGCTCAACCTCGCCTACCGGGAAGGGGAGGTCGCAGCCCGCGGCACGGCCATCGTCAACGAAGCGACTCTCGGAACCCAGCCCAACGACCTCGGCAACCTGCTGCGCGGACTTTCTCGCGTCACCGGCGCCGTGAACGACCGGGGTGATGACATCCAGGGCTTCGTCACCAACTTTGCGACCTTTACTGGTGCGCTGGCCGCCGAGTCGGAGAATCTCGGCCTGACCATCCAGAAGCTGGGACCGACCCTGGTTGTTGCCCGCGAGGCGCTGACCAGCCTCAACGCCAGCCTCCCGGCCCTGCGCGGATTCGCGATCGCCTCCCGACCAGGCCTCAACGAACTGCCCAGGACGATCCGCATCACGCGGCCCTTCCTGTTCCAGCTGCAGCAGCTCTTGACCCAGCAGGAACTCGGCGGGCTCGCCCAGATCATCCAGCGAAACGCGCCTGCCGCCGCAAGCTCCGCAGCTGACACCCTGGCCTTGCTGCCGCAGCTCCGCAACTTCGGGCTCTGCATCGCAGACACGATCAGCCCGACCGGAGATCAGATCATCAATGACGGTGCGTTCAGCAACGGCCAGAAGGCATCCCGCGAACTGTTCTACGCCGCAGTCAGCGTCACTGGCAGCACCAACGGGCTTGACGGCAACGGCTCCTTCGCCCGACTCCAGGGCGGTGGTGGTCCGGTCACCGTCAAGATGCCTGACGATGCCGGAGTGAGCCCGACCGACAGCACTCTCTACGGTCGCCTCCAGTCGGCCCCGCTGGGCACAACCCCGCTGGCCCCCGGCACGCCGCCGGTGGTGGACGACCAGCTCTGTAGTGAACAGGAAATCCCCGACCTCAACGGACCGATGGCCGGTCCGGGAGCCCCGAGCCCGGTGGCATACCCGTGAAGCGCGCGATAACGACACATTTCAAGGATTTTCTGGCGATCGCCGGTCTCGCAGTCATCGCAATCGCGGTGCTGCTCTTCATCCTCTCCAACCAGAAGGCGGCCCTGCCGTCATGGATCCCCTGGCTCGGTCAGGACTTCTACTCGATCAACGTGGAGATGGAGACCGCCCAGGCAGTCACACCCGGTCAGGGGCAGGCCGCAGTGATCGCGGGCATCAACGTCGGCAAGGTCGGCGCTTCGACTCTCAACGACGGCATCGCCCAGGTTCGCCTGGACATCGAGCCCGAGTACAAGGAGCTGATCCACGAAGACGCCGAGTTCCTGCTCAGACCGAAAACCGGCCTCAGCGACATGGTCGTTGAAATCGACCCCGGTACGAAGGGTCCGACCCCTCCGGAGGGCACCACCTTCCCGGTGGCTCAGAGCATGTCCAACGTCCAGATGGACCAGATCCTCGCCTCGCTCGACCGTGATACGCAGGATTACCTTGTACTGCTGCTGAACGGTGCCGGCGAAGGACTCAACAATCGCGGACCCGAGCTGTCCCAGGCACTCCGGCGGTTCGGTCCGTTCGCCACTTACACAGCAAGGATCAACGGTCTGCTGGAGAAGCGCCGGAAGTACATAGCCCGAGGCGTTCATGCATTCAGCGAGGTTGCGTCGGAGCTCGGCGACAACAACGAGATCGTCGCGGACTTCATCACCAACTCCAGGCAGAACCTGGAGAACTACGCCGCCCAGGAAGCCTCGCTCCGCGAAGCCCTTCGCGAGTTCCCGTCGACCCTCGATGCCGGCCGTGTCAACTTGGCCAAGTCCAACCAGCTCTCCCAACTGACCAGGCCGACCCTGCTCGGTCTCATCCCGGGTGCGAAGAACCTGAAGAGCTCCCTCCAGTCCGTTCAGCGCCTGGCCGAGGACACGACCGGGCTGGTCCGGGATGACATCCGGCCGTTCGCCAGGAATACACAGCCAGTGTTCCGCGAACTCGGCAAGACGAGCAGGGCGGGGGAGAAGTCAACTCCCGAGCTGCGCGGAGTCTTCACTCACCTGAACACCCTGCTGAACACGCTCGCCTACAACCCGCCCGGCGATTCCGAGGGCTTCCTCTTCTATGCGCCCTGGGCCAGTCACAACTTCAACGCGTCCGTCGCTTTCCAGGACGGTCTCGGCCTTGTCCGACGGAGCGTCAACATGCTGACCTGTGACACGGCCAACGCAGCCAACATCGTCGCCCCCCAGAACGTCCAGCTCGAGACCGCTTACCGCCTAAACCAGCTACCCCCGGCTCCCGCCGTCTGCCCATGAACAAACAGGCTCCTTCGATAGGTCAGCTCATCGCCATCGCGGGCTTCGCGCTCTCGTGCTTCGGCCTGCTGCTTTTCGTCTGGGTGGCCTTCGGTGGTCCGACTCCGCTGGCGGCGCGCGGCTACGAGGTCAAGGTTCCGCTGACCCAGGTCGGCCAGCTGGCAGACCAGTCCCAGGTCGACATCTCCGGTATCGAAGTCGGCCGGGTCAAGTCGATCGACCTCGGAGAGGGCAGCGAAGAGGGAACGGCGATCGTGACCCTGGACATCGAGCCGGAGTACGCGCCGATACCTTCGGACACACGGGCGATCCTGCGAGCGAAGAGCTTGCTGGGCGAGGCCTACATCGAACTCACACCGGGCGACGAGCGAGCCGGCATGCTCGAGGATGGCGACCAGCTGGCTCCTGCCCAGGTCGCCAAGTCCGTCCAGCTCGACGAGATCTTCCGCACCTTCGACGAGAAGACCCGTCAGGCATTCATGCAGGGCGCGATCGACAACGCCACGGCGATCAGTGGCCGCGGCGCGACCCTGAACCAGACCCTTGGCGTTCTTCCCGGCACCATCACCTCGCTCACGGATGTTCTCCAGATCGTCAACGACCAGGAGCAGGATGTCTCCAGGCTGATCAGGAACACGGGCGTCGTATTTGATGCGCTGAGCAAACGCCAGGGCCAGCTCAGCGGCATGATCCGGAACACGAACACGGTATTCACGACCCTTGCCGACAGGGACGAACAGCTGAAGGACTTCTTCCGGGTATTCCCGACCTTCCTCAGGGAATCAACGCTCACCCAGGACCGGCTCGGCAACTTCTCCGACTTCGCCACACCTGTCGTCCGGAAACTGGTCCCGGTTGCCGAACAGCTTTCACCGACCTTCAAGGCTTCCCAGCGACTGGCGCCGGTCAGTGTCCGTCTCTACACCAACCTGAAGCCGGTGATCAGGAAGGCACCCAAGGCGTTCCCGTCGCTTCGAGCCTTCCTCGATGACGATGCTCCGACCCTTCTTGCGAGGCTGCCTGACTATCTGGCCGAGCTCGATCCCGTCCTTGAGACCGCCAGCCTGTACCGCAAGGAGATACCCGCCTTCCTTGCGAACGCCGCAGCGGCGACGGCAACTTCAGTCGAGGCCGGTCAATTCATCAGGGGCGGGGTACGCCTGGGTCCGGAAACGTACACCGCATACCCCGGAACGGGCGCTTCCTCGGGACGCGTGAACCCGTACCTGAAGCCCGGCGGCATCGACGACTTCGCCAGCGGCGGGATGAAGGTCTTCTCCTCGGCCAACTGCACCGGTTCGGTCAACGCCACGATCGCGCCCTGGGCGGCACTCACCCCCGTCCAGCAGGCCCAGTTTGGTGCCAACCTGCGCTACGGATACAGCCCCGCCCAGCAGGAGGATTACTACACCAAGGCGATCACATATCTGATGTGGAACGCCAACCAGACCAACGACGTACCGGCCCCGGCCTGTACGCAGCAGGCTCCGTTCGACCCGATCGGTGATGAATCACAGCCGGCTACCCAGTACCTGCACGTTTTCCGCGAGCCGTAAGTCTCCGCAGATTCTCATTCAGAGAGCGCAACTAAAGCCCCGTATGGGGGTTCATCATCATGTAAGCTGCGACCGGTTAGGGAGTGGGAGCGGCTCACAAGTCGCAACCACGTGTAATCCACAGGAGAGAAGAGAGATCCAGATGAAGAAGCTTGTAGCCATCGTAATGGCGCTTGTCGCGTCATTCGCATTGGCGGCCTCGGCCCAGGCGGCCAACGAGACCGTTCTTGGAACCACGAACATCGAGCCCCGCAGCGGAACGCTGTATCAGGCCAAGCCGGTGCCCGTGAACATGACGATCCGTGCGGAAGTCACCACTCCGCCCGCTTCGCCGAAGGTCAACCCGCTCAAGAACACCAAGACCACTTTCCCGGCTGGTGTGGCCTGGAACCCGAACAACAAGGTTTGCTCGGATACAGCGCTGAGCGAGACGTCGAACCTCGCCGATCCCAGCGGCATCGTTGATGCCTGCAGCGACTCGGTAGTCGGTACCGGCACCTCGGCGATCGTCCTCGCGAAGATCAACCAGCCCGGCGCGCTGATCGCTGACCCGATTCTGGTCATCTTCAACGCCGGCAAGGACAACAAGGGTCGACCCAAGGTCAAGATCTACGGCTACTCCAAGACCACCAACGTCGGCATCCTGATGCGGGGTACCCTGATCAACGGTGTCCTCGACGTTGCCGTCCCGGTTATCTCGAACGACTCGGCCGTCAAGTACTACCAGTTCGACCTGCCGGGCCCGGTCCTCGACCGTCCGGACATCGGAGTCAACACCCAGGGCAAGAACCCGAACTACGTCACGGCGATCTGCCCGGCTTCGGGAATCCTGAAGACCAACTCCGAGTTCGTCCTCGGCGAGCGGACCTACCCGGGTGGTGTCGACACCACTCCGGAGACCACTGTCGCCTCGCCTGAGACCACTCAGGAATGCGTTGGTGCCGTAGGCAAGGCCAAGCTGGCCGCCTCGGTCAAGGGACCGAAGGCCGTCAAGTCCGGCGCCAAGGGTGCCTTCAAGGTCACTGTGAAGAACAACGGCACTGGCATCGCCAAGGCCGTCAAGGTCACGGCGACCGGCGGTGGCAAGGCCAACGCTGGCAACATCAACCCCGGTGCCTCGAAGACCGTCACGGTCAAGACCAAGGTCACCGGTCGCAAGGGCAGCAAGAAGACGCTGACCTTCACGGCCAAGGGTGGAGCTACCGCCAAGGCCAAGATCAAGGTCACCGTCAAGTAGGACTCTCCTGCTGACAGAAGTTCGCAAGAAGGGCGGCCCCGGGTGGGCCGCCCTTTTGCGTTCAACTGAACCGAAGCGATGAAGAGAACGGCACTGATCTCCCTCCTGGCCATTGCGGTTCTGATGACCGGGCCCTGGGTTGCTAACGCTGCCGACGAGTCGATAGCGATCGAGCTCGAGGCGGAACCCAACGCTGGCCCGCTCTACAAAGAGGTCTACCGCCCGCTGGATGCAAGCCTCAAGGTGACGGTGAGCAGCCCCCCGATCGAACCGGGGATCCTTCCCCTCAAGGTTGCAAACGTGCGTTTTCCCGGCGACATGGAGTTTTTCCCCGATCCCGCGAAGACGCCGGTCTGCCCGCCCGGAAAGCTCAACGAGACGAGCAACCTGTCTGCCGGCGTGATCGCCACCGTAGCCCTCTGCCCCCGTTCAGTGATCGGGACCGGTTCCGCGGTGGTCCAGCTGGCCCAGCAGAAGTTCGGAACAGTGACGGACCCGAAGTTCGTAATCTTCAACGCTGGCCGAAACGCCTCTGGTCGACCGAAGATCCTGATCTACGGTTACTCGAAGTCGGTCAATTCCGGTCTTCTGATGCGAGGGACACTCGCAACGAACGGGGATCTCAAGATAGATATCGGGGTGCTGCCCTTTGACTCTTCGGTCAGCAGCTTCGTGCTCGGGATTCCGGGAGATCCACTCGTGATCACCGACGAAGGGAACCCTGAACCGGTGACCGTCAAGGGACTTGACCCCGTCTACCTTCGAGGCAAGTGTTCGACCGGCAACTGGCGGGCGACCGGTGCTTTCGAGCTCGGGAAGAGGCAACATCCGAGCGGTATCCCGACGAGCCCGACCGTCTTTCTTGAGTCCGACCCTTTCGATCTCCCCTGTGAAGGAAGAAGAGGCAAGGGAAAACTGCAGGTCGTCAGGGCAGATGGACCCAAGACGGTCCGGACTGGCCAGAAGGTCCGCTATCGAGTGAGTCTCCGGAACAGGGGAACAGCCACCGTGAGGCCCGTAACCCTCAAGGTGACCGGTCAGGCGACGGGGAGCGCGAGGATTGGAAAGCTCGCTCCCGGGCAGACGAAAGAAATGACGGTCAGCGTGCGGGTAGCCGCTGGAGCCGAAGCTGGAAAGCTCAGGTTCAGGGCCTCAGGTCCAGGCGTGTCCGCGGTCACTTCGACGAAAAGGATCACGGTCGGTTGACCGCAAACGACGCGGTTTATAAAGAAAGTGTTAGGAAACTGGCGGTCGGGTAACTCAAGAGCGTCCAAGGAAATGCCCTCGGGGGCATTTCGGCTTAAGGAGGCTCTGTGCTTAACCCGAAACGAATCGCCGGGCTGGTCTGCCTGGCCGTCCTGTCCGCCATGTTCGGGGCTGGCGTGGGAACCGCAACTGCGGCCAATGAATCCATCTCCCTGAAGACGACCATCCTGCCCAAGGGCAAGCTGTACAAGAAGCGCAGCGTGCCCGGAAAGATGCAGCTGTCGGTCCAGGTACAGGCACCCTCAGCGAAGATCAACCCCCTCAAGAGGGCTGTGATTCGTTTTCCCCGCGACATGAGTTTCAACCCGAACAACCGTCGCACCCCGGTCTGTTCGGACAAGAAGCTTGGCCCCACCTCGAATCTGGCGGCTGGCATTGCCGGGACCGTGAAGAATTGCCCCCGGTCGGTAATCGGAACCGGTACCGCCAAGATCTACCTGGCCAAGGTCAACACTCCTGCCGCACTGGTTGGTGATCCCCAGCTGATCATCTTCAACGCAGGCAAGGACAAGCGTGGCAACGCGAAGATCAAGATCTACGCATTCTCGAAGACCACCAACGTCGGTGTCCTGATGCGCGGTTCCCTCAGCCGCACGGGTGTGATCAATGTGTTCATTCCCGTACTCAGCAACGACTCGGCGACCGCCAGCTTCGTCCTGGCCATTCCCGGTCCGCCAATAAAGGATGGTGGCAAGACCTTCCGCGGACGCGACGGTCGGTACATCCGGATCAAGTGCTCGAAGGGCAAGTGGGTGAGCAGCGGCACATTCACCCTCGGTGAGAGGTCCTACCCGGGCGGGACGCCGACAGGACCGTCAACCACCGTCAAGACCAAGCCCTCCGCCCAGAAGTGCAGAGGTGCCCGCGGCTGACCGGGCGACACATTGCGGATTGTCGAAAGGGCCGGGAAAAGCTCCCGGCCCTTTCGGTGCCCGTGACCGAATGATTCCGTTAGGAAACGTTTACCGTCCAACGAGTGCAAAGATTGAGTGACTGGGTAGGGGATTGGTAAGGGCCTGCCGGCAGGGCGGCCCAACAGAGAGGAGCAATCATGACCAAATTGAGGACGTTCGCATCGACAGTCGGTGTCGCCCTCCTTGGGCTGACGATCTTCTCTTCTGCCGCATCAGCGGAGGGAGAGTCGATCACGCTCAAGACAGTGGTAAAGCCGCTCGGAGGCAAGCTCTACAAGGAGGTGAGGGTTCCTGCCAGCACTTCGGTCTCCGCGCAGGTCATCACGCCACCCTCCTCTCCGAAGGTCAATCCGCTCAAGCGGGCAGTCATGAGATTTCCGACTGATCTGACCTACAACCCGAACAACAGGAAGACCCCCGTCTGCCCCGACAGTGCTCTGGGTACGCAGTCGAACCTGGCGGCTGGAGTCGCAGCTACCGTGAAGTTGTGCCCGAGGTCCGTGGTCGGCAACGGAACCGCGGAAATTTACCTGGCGAAGATCAACACGCCGGCCGCGCTGATCTCGGATCCGCAGATGGTCATCTTCAACGGAGGACGCGACGGTAACGGGAACGCACGGATGAAGATCTATGCCTTCTCCAAGTCAACGAACTCCGGAATTCTGATGACCGGGTCGCTCACCCGTAAAGGGATCCAGAACGTAGCGATCCCGGTCCTGAGCAATGACTCGGGAACCGCAAACTTCGTGCTTCGGATTCCAGGTCCGCCGATGACCGTTGAGGATCCGGAATCACCCACCGGGACCAGCATCATCAAGGGTCTCGACCCAGCCTATGCGCGAACGAAGTGTTCGAGTGGCAAGTGGGTGAACCGCGGCACGTTCACTCTGGGCGAGAGGGCTTACCCCTCGGGAACCGACACCGGACCCGAGACCACGGTTGAGGCTACGCCCTACACGGAGTTCTGCAAGGGACTGCCGGGACGGGCAAGACTCTCCAACGCCAAAGCGAGGGGACCAAAGTTTGTCCGTCGTGGTGCTCGAAAGGTATTCCGGGTGACAGTTCGCAACCGGGGTACGGCAACCGCCCGTCAGGTGAAGGTGCGGGTCAAGGGTGCCGGGCGCGGATTTGCCCGCACAGCCAAGATCGCACCCGGTAAGTGGCGGACGATCCGGGTGCGGGTGAGGATCACCGGGCCCAAGGGCCGCCCCGGCAGGATCGTCTTCCGCGTTATCGGCAAGGGCACCGGCATCCGGACCGCCACCCGGGTTCGCATCGCACGCAGATGAACAGGTAGGTTGTTCTGAACCTGAGCGGCCGGACGGTTCATTGAGCCTTCCGGCCGCTCCCCGTTCGGGTGCATTTAAGGTTTTGTAAACAGCGAAACAAAGCCGTACCGGGCGGGTATTTATCAGTGACGGGTCGCACAGAGAGGCGACGCGTCGTTCTCTCCAAGCCCACATGATTGAGGTCAGAAAATGAATTCCCTGAAGAAATACATAGCCCTCGCAATCGCGATGGTCGTTCCCTTCGCTCTGGTAACCGAGACTGTCCGATGAAGTGTGTGTCGGGTGGGCTTGGTTGTGATGTTAGGGGTTGTCGGGCATTCGATCTTTGAAGTGAATTTTCAGGGCTGTTCGGGCGCGGGTCCAGCCGTGAACGTTTCGCCA
>WBZM01003496.1_pt2 | contig 11190 bp, 9 predicted proteins | sample 5204271 | NCBI WGS metagenome assembly WBZM01 (sample SAMN12344346, study PRJNA552823) | activated sludge metagenome | biome: Activated sludge suspended growth; feature: Nitrification reactor; material: Wastewater; isolation source: activated sludge from nitrification reactor of wastewater treatment...
CGCGCAAGCCCAAGAGCGAGCTGTACAACGCGATCGGGCTGCAGAAGCAGGGCAAGAACATCTTCTACCGCGACTTCCTGTACCACCTGAAGCACAGCAGCGACCGCTTCCGCATCGCGCCGGGCATCAAGGGCATGGTGATGCTGGTGTTCGACCTGCCGAGCTACCCGTACGTCTTCAAGGTCATCAAGGACTTCTACCCGGCGCCCAAGGAAACCTCGCGCGAGCTCATCCAGAGCAAGTACCTGCTGGTGAAGACCCACGACCGCGTCGGCCGCATGGCTGACACGCTCGAGTACAGCAATGTCGCGTTCCCGCGCGCGCGCTTCGAGCAGGAGCTGATCGACGAGCTGCAGCACCACTGCCCGAGCCTGATCGAGGAGGACGGCGACACGCTGGTGATCCGCCACCTCTACATCGAGCGGCGCATGATCCCGCTGAACATTTACCTGCAGGAGGCGAACCCGCGCCAGCTCGAGCACGCGGTGATCGAGTACGGCAACGCCATCAAGGACCTGGTGCGCGCCAACATTTTCCCCGGCGACATGCTGTGGAAGAACTTCGGCGTCACGCGCCACGGCAAGGTGGTGTTCTACGACTACGACGAGATCGAGTACCTCACCGACTGCCACTTCCGCCGCGTGCCCGAGCCGCGCACCGAGGAGGAGGAGATGTCGGGCGAGATCTGGTACCACGTCGGCCCGCGCGACGTGTTCCCCGAGACCTTCGGCCCCTTCCTGCTCGGCGATGCGCGCGTGCGCGAGGTGTTCATGAAGCATCACGCCGACCTGCTCGACGTGGCGTTCTGGCAGGGCCACAAGGACCGCATCCAGGCCGGCCACGTGCACGACGTGTTTCCGTACGACCAGGACAAGCGCTTCCGCCGCCACCGCCAGAGCGAGGCGGAGGCCGCCGAAGCGGGCATCTAGGCCGCACGACCATGGAACTGAAGGACGCCTTCGAGCTGGCCAGCTTCGTGGTCACCGTGGTGGCGTTGCCCTTCGCGGTGTGGGTGTTCCTCGTCGAGCAGCGAAAGGAGCGCGAGAACGAGGAGGAGGAGGCCTACCAGCACCTCTCCGACGCCTACAACCACTTCCTCGAGATCGTGCTGGCCCACGCCGACCTGCAGCTGCGCACCAACACCGCGCTGGCCAACCCGACGCCCGAGCAGAACGAGCGCATGCTGATCATCTTCGACATGCTGATGTCGCTGTTCGAGCGCGCCTACCTCGTGGCCTTCAAGGAGCGCATGTCGCCCACCGAGCAGCGCCGCTGGAACTCGTGGGACGACTACATGCGCGAGTGGTGCCGCCGCGACGACTTCTACAACGCCCTGCCGGCGCTGCTGCGCGGCGAGGACGCCGCCTTCCAGAACTACCTCCGGCGAGTCGCTCAGGAAGAGCGCGGCTCGCCGATTCTCGCGAGCTGACACGAAAGGAGCCCCGCCATGTCCGATCCCATCGTCATCGTTTCCGCTGCCCGCACGCCGATCGGCGGCCTGCTGGGTGATTTCGCCGGGCTGCAGGCCTGGGAGCTGGGTGCCGTCGCCATCAAGGCGGCGGTCGAGCGCGCCGGCGTGCCCGGCGACGCCGTCGACGAGGTGCTGTTCGGCAACTGCCTGATGGCCGGCCAGGGCCAGGCCCCGGCACGCCAGGCGATGCGCAAGGCCGGCCTGCCCGACTCGACCGGCGCCGTCACGATGAGCAAGATGTGCGGCTCCGGCATGCGCGCGATGATGTTCGCGCACGACATGCTCGCCGCCGGCTCGGCCAGCGTGATGGTGGCCGGCGGCATGGAGAGCATGACCAACGCGCCGCACCTGATGTTCGCGCGCAAGGGCATCAAGTACGGCGCCTCGGCGCTGTACGACCACATGGCGCTCGACGGCCTCGAAGACGCCTACGAGCGCGGCAAGGCGATGGGCGTGTTCGCCGAGCAGTGCGTGGGCAAGTACGGCTTCACGCGCGAGGCGATGGACCAGTTCGCCATCGCCTCCACCCAGCGCAGCAAGAAGGCCAACGAGGACGGCAGCTTCGACTGGGAGATGGCGCCCGTGACGCTCGCGGGCAAGGCGGGCGACACGGTGACCAAGCTCGACAAGATCCCCGGCCTCAAGCCTGCCTTCAAGAAGGACGGCGCGATCACCGCTGCCACCTCGTCGAGCATCTCCGACGGCGCGGCCGCGCTGGTGCTGATGCGCGAGTCGACCGCCAGGCAGATGGGAGCGAAGCCGGTGGCGCGCATCGTGTCGCACGCCGTGCACGCGCAGGCGCCCGACTGGTTCACCACCGCGCCGGTGGGCGCGATCGAGAAGGCGCTGAAGAAGGCCGGATGGGGCGCGAAGGACGTCGACCTGTGGGAGGTCAACGAGGCCTTCGCCGCGGTGACCATGGCCGCGATGGCCGAGTTCAAGCTGCCGCACGAAATCGTCAACGTGCACGGCGGCGCCTGCGCGCTCGGCCACCCGATCGGCGCCTCGGGCGCGCGCATCGTCGTCACGCTGCTCGGTGCGCTGCGCAAGCAGGGCAAGAAGAAGGGCGTGGCGGCGCTGTGCATCGGCGGCGGCGAAGCGACGGCGCTGGCGGTCGAGCTGCTCTGACATGCCGCACGCGCTGATCATCGGCGCCTCGCGCGGTATCGGCGCCGAGTTCGTGCGCCAGTCCCTTGCCGAGGGCTGGCAGGTCACGGCCACCGCGCGCAGCGACGAGGCGCTGGCGGCGCTGCGCGCCCAGGGCGCCAGCGCGATCGCGCTGGATGTCGCCAGCGCCGAGAGCACCTCGCGGCTGGCCTGGCAGCTCGACGGTGCGGCCTTCGACGTGATCGTGCACGCGGCCGGCGTGCTGCAGCGCCAGACCGGCCTCGAGCCACCCACCGATGCCGACTTCGACCGCACCATGCACGCCAACGTGCTGGCGCCGATGCGCGTGCTGCCGCAGCTCGCCGACATGCTGGCGCCGGGCGCGAAGCTCGCGCTGATCTCCTCGAAGATGGGCTCGATGGGCGCGCGCGCGAGCACCAGCAGCTGGCTGTACCGCGCCTCCAAGGCGGCGGCGAACTCGGTGCTGAAGGACCTGTCGCTCGAATGGGCCGGCAAGGCCACCTGCGTGAGCTTCCACCCCGGCTGGGTGCGCACCGACATGGGCGGCGTGAACGCCGACCTCACCGTGCAGGAGAGCGTGGCCGGCATGCGCCGCGTGATCGCCGGCCTGACGCCGCAGGACAACGGACGCTTCCTGCACCACGACGGCAGCGAGATCCCCTGGTGACCTTCTCGAGGAACGACACATGCTGTTGAGCGACGACCACCGTGCCGTGCAGGAGGCCGTGCGCGCCTTCGTGCAGGAGCAGATCGCGCCGCACGCGGCGCGCTGGGACAAGGAGCACCACTTCCCGGCTGCGGAGCTGCAGGGCCTGGCGGCGCTCGGCTGCTACGGCGTGGCAGTGCCGGAGCAGTGGGGCGGCGCAGGGCTCGACTACCTCTCGCTCGCGCTGATCCTCGAGGAGATCGCGGCGGGCGACGGCGGCACCTCCACCGTCATCAGCGTCAACAACTGCCCGGTGTGTTCCATCCTGATGGCCTGGGGCAGCGAGGCGCAGAAGTCGCAATGGCTCGTGCCGCTGGCGCGCGGCGAGATGCTGGGCGCCTTCTGCCTGACCGAGCCGCACGTGGGCTCGCAGGCCGACGGGCTGAAGACCGTGGCCGTGCGCGATGGCGATCACTACGTGCTCAACGGCGTCAAGCAGTTCATCACCAGCGGCAAGCACGGCGACGTGGCCATCGTGATGGCCGTCACCGACAAGGCCGCCGGCAAGAAGGGCATCAGTGCCTTCCTCGTGCCGACGAAGACGCCCGGCTACCTCGTCGCGCGGCTGGAAGACAAGATGGGCCAGCACAGCAGCGACACCGCGCAGATCCTGTTCGAGAACTGCCGCGTGCCGGCCGCGAACCGCCTCGGCGACGAAGGCCAGGGCCTGAAGATCGCGCTGTCGGGCCTGGAAGGCGGGCGCATCGGCATCGCCGCGCAGAGCCTGGGCATGGCGCGCGCGGCCTTCGAGGCTGCGCTGGCTTACTCGAAGGAACGCATCGCCTTCGGCCAGCCGATCTTCGAGCACCAGGCGGTGCAGTTCCGCCTCGCCGAGATGGCGACGCAGATCGAGGCGGCGCGCCAGCTGATCCACCATGCCGCGAGCCTGAAGGACGCCGGCCGCCCCTGCCTGAAGGAGGCGGCGATGGCCAAGCTGTTCGCCAGCGAGATGGCCGAGCGCGTCTGCAGTGCGGCGATCCAGACGCTCGGCGGCTACGGTTACGTCAGCGACTTCCCGCTCGAGCGCATCTACCGCGACGTGCGCGTCTGCCAGATCTACGAGGGCACGTCGGACGTGCAGAAGATCCTCATCGGCCGCGCGCTGGCGTAGCCGGAGACCGCCGCCTCAGGCGCAGGTTTCGCTGATCGAGTGCGAGTGGGCCAGCGTGGTGCTGGTCTGCACCGTCACCGTCTGGCCGGCCTTCAGGTTGGCGAGGTCGGTCGCGCTGAAGGTCACGGTGTGGTTGTGGTCGGCGGTGCCCTGGATGTCGTAGGTCCTCGCCGTGGTCGAGTCGAGGTCGGCCTGCGGAATGGTCAGCACGTGCCCGTGGTTGCCGAGGATGTTGGCCGAGCAGCCACCGGCCGGTGCCGGCGACGGGGCGGGGGCCGGCGCGCCGGCGCTGTCGCCGCCGCCGCCACAGCCGCCGAGCAGCAGAACGACGCTGCCGCCCGCGAGGTGGTCGAGGAACTGCTTGCGGGTGACGATGAGCATGGCGGACTCCGCGAAGGTGAGGAGTGCCGTGTACGTGCCCGTCACGCCCGTGCATCCGACCGTGGCAGACGTTGCACGCGCACACGATCCGCGCCGCTGCGCCGGACGCATCCGCTCGTCCGCCGCGTATACCGCGCCCGCGGTTCACGCGTCGGTGAGGTAGCGTGCGTCCGACCAGGTGGCCAGCCACTCGGGCTTGAAGGCCACGAAGATCGCCACCAGCATGCCGGTGGCGAAGGCCTCGCCCCAGGCCATCAGCCAGTGGCCGAGCAGCACCGAGGCGAGCTCGGTGCCTTCGGGCAGCGGCGAGGCCAGCGCCGAGAGCGTGCCGGCGATCACCATCGCCAGCGCGGTGACGAGAAAGCCGCGCCCGAGGATGAACACGAACGGATGGCGCGGCAGCCATCGCCGCGTGGCCAGGCCGATGCCCAGCGCGAACGTGGCCGTCGCGATGCCGTTCCAGGCGAGGTGGTCCAGCGCCTCGGGCCAGGCGATGCCACCGAGCCACGCGCCCAGCGCCGCGATCGGCACGAGGCTCAGCACGGCCAGCGGCCAGCCCAGCATCAGCACCATCAGGCAGGCGCCGCTGAGCTGCACGGCCACGCCGGCGGGCATGTAGCGCTGCGCCGCCCACAACCAGGGCATCAGCACGAGGCAGGCGAGCCAGGGGTGCCACAGCTGCGTGCCGCGCAGCGACAGCCAGGGCCGCAGCGCCAGCGCCACGGCCAGCGCCAGCACCACCACCGCGAGCGACAACCCCATCGCGCCATGCTAGCGGCGCCAGGGTTGCCGCCAGCATGACAAGCATCAACCCCCGCAGTACGCTGTGGGCATGAGCCCTTTGCCGCGCCCGATCGACTTCTATTTCGACTTCTCGTCGCCCTATGCCTACATCGCCTCCGAGTGGATCGAGGCGCTCGCCGCCCGCCACGGCCGCACGGTCAACTGGAAGGCCATCCTGCTGGGCGCGACCTTTCAGGCCGCGGAGCTGAAGAGCCCGGTGGCCTACCCGATCAAGCGTGAATACTCGATGCTCGACTTCGAACGCTCGGCGCGCTTCGCCGGCGTGCCGCTGAAGATGCCGGAGGCGTTCCCGATCGCCACGCAGAACGCGGCGCGCGTGTTCTGGTTCCTGGCCGACCAGGATGGCGAGCGAGCGAAGCAGTGGGCGCGCCTGTGCCTGCGCGCCTACTTCGCGCGCGGCGTGAACATCGGCGACGCGGCGCAACTGCGCGCACTGGCCGACGACTTCGGCCTCGGCGGCGATGCGGCCGAAGCGGTGTGGAGCGATACCGTGTGGAAGCTGCGTCTGAAGGCCGAGAACGAGGCCGCCATCGCCGCCGGTGTGTTCGGTGCACCGTTCTTCGTCGTCGACGGCGAGCCCTTCTGGGGCAACGACCGCCGACCGCAGATCGAGCGCTGGCTCGAGAAGGGGCCGTTCTGAGGCCCCCCCAGGTCGCAGCCCCGCGCCTTAGGGAGTTGGTCCTCGCTTTCCTTGGGGACGCGGGCTGCGGGAGTGCCGCCTAGAGTCGTTCGACACCTCGTGCCGAGCCGTGCCCCCGGGCAGGCGGCGGCGAGGCCCGTCCGACCCTCGAGGAGAGCGCACCATGGCCACTGCATCCCGATCCCTGGCGACATCGCTGGAGTTCGTCCACCCCACCGCCGGCCGCTGCACGGTCGATGCCGGCCTGCTGGCGATTCGCTGGCGCGACGGCATCGACGCCGACGCTCAGCGCAAGGCCCTGCAGGAGGCCGGCGTCGAGCCGGTCGAATCCGCGAAGGGCCAGACCGCGCCGCTCGCACCGGTGAACCAGACCGCCGGGCTGACCTGGGCGCGCGGCAAGCCCGAGGCGCTTGCGAAGCTGGAGGCGATGGCCTCGGTCGAGTGGGTGGCGCCGGCCCTGCGGCCTGGCGACGCCTCGGCACGTGCAAGCGCCGATCCGACGCCGCCGGAAGGTGCCTGCTTCACCGTGCACCCGGGGCGCTTCTACCTGCGTGAGTCGCTCGCGCAGTCGGCTGCCGCGGCGGCGCTGAGGGCAGCCGGCGTGTCGATCGACAGCGCCGGGCCGCAACGGCTGCGCGGCTACGCGACGCTGCGCATCGACGCTGCGTCGTTCTCCGCAGGCCGCAGCACGGTGCATGCCGCTGCCGTGCTCGCCAAGGCGCTCGGCGTGTCGGCCGCCGGCAGCGGCGACATCCGCTACGAGACCATTCCGCTGCTCTCGCCGGCCGCGCATGCGGGCGGCGCGCTGGCCATGCCCTCGCGCGAGGCCGCGCGACGCAGCGATTGCCGGCCGCCCACCGGCGAGCACCTGCCCAACGATCCGATGTTCGCGCAGCAGTGGGGCCTGCAGCGCGTCGGCGCGCCGCGCGCCTGGGAGATCGCACGCGGCGTGCCGGAGGTCACCGTGGCCGTGCTCGACGAGGGCGTGGAGCTCGGCCACCCCGACCTGCTGCTGCACCCACAGTCGTGGAACGCTTCGAGCGATACGCCCGACGGCAGCCCCACCGGCAACCACGGTACCGCCTGCGCCGGCATCGTCGCCGGCCGCATGGACAACGCGCAAGGCGTCAGCGGCATGGCCGGTGGCGCGCGCATCATGGCCATCGCCACCTCGACCTGGGCCGATGCCGACATCGCCGAAGGCCTGTACTTCGCCGCCGACCAGGGCGCGCGCGTGGTCAGCATGAGCTTCGGCGTCTACGCGTCGTGGAACTTCTGGGACTTCGACATCATCCGCGACGCGCTGCAGTACGCGACCGACCGCGGCCTGCTGCTGGTGGCCGCCAGCGGCAACGAGAACGGCGCCGTCGCGCGCTTCCCCGGCAGTGACGCACGCACGCTCTGCGTGGGCGGCAGCAACCGCTCCGACGAGCGCAAGCGCATCGGCGATTCGTCGTCGGAAGCTTGGTGGGGTGCCTGCTACGGCCCCGACCTCGACGTCGTGGCGCCCTGCCTCGAGATGCCCACCACCGACCGGCTGGCCGCCAACGGCTATGCGGCCGGCGACTACTACGACCGCTTCAACGGCACCTCGTCGGCCACGCCGCTGGTGGCCGGCCTGGGCGCGCTGCTCTTCTCGATGCGGCCGACGCTCACGGCCGTCGAAGCGCGCCGGCTGATCGAGAGCACCTGCGACAAGATCTCGCCCTCGACCTACGCCTACGCGAACGTCTCCGGCAAGCCGAGCGGCACCTGGAACAGCGAGGTCGGCTACGGCCGCGTGAATGCCGAGAGGGCGCTGCTCGCCGCCTGCGAGAGCCGCTGCGGCTGCGAGTCGGGCGAGTGCAGCGGCTGCGGCGGCTGCTGCGGCGAGGGCACGCCCGGGGTTTGCCGCGGCCCGGCGCCGGTGCCCTGGCTGCCGCACGACCGCTGCATGTTCTTCTACGAGGCGCGCACCTTCGGTGGCGGCAACGGCGACGGCGTGCTTCAGCGCCTGCGCCTGCGCGTGACCTACCAGCACTGCCTGCGACTGATCGGCCGCCAGCAGGGGCCGCTGCTGTACACCACCACGCTGCTGCCGGGCGAGGAGGTGCGCATCTTCGAGTACGACCGCTATCGCCGCACGCGCGCGGAAGCGTCGCGCGTGTCGGTGCATGCGTCGTTCCGGCAGACGCTCAGCGCGCTTTCGCAGTCGCGCCGCTCCACCGCCACCAACGCCTACTTCGACACGCTGACCGACGTGCGCACCCATGCCGACACCTCGGTTTCGGCCGGCGGCGGTCTGGCGGGCTTCTTCGGAGCGCCGTCGGTGAAGGGCGAGTTCGGCGCCGACACCGAAACAACGGTGGCCAGCGGCGGCTCGGTGCGCACGGCCTCGGAGCAGTTCTCGCAGATGGCGGTGACGGCCTCGCAGTCGCTCGAGGCGGAGCGCTCGCTGAGCATCAGCACCTTCGAGGAGCAGGAGCACATCGGCACCACGGCGCGCACGCTGAAGAACCACAACGACTGCTATGCGGTGACCTACTACGTGCGCCGCGTGATGGAGGCCTACGAGGTCTCCTCTCGCATCGAGTCGATCGAGTGGCGCCTGGCCGACAACCAGCCCTGGCGCAGCATCGACGACCTGGCCGGGCTGAACGACGCGCTGCGCAAGCTGCTCGGCCAGGGCCTCAAGGACCTGCTGAAGGACGGCCGCGCGACCCGCGACGCCCGCCAGATCACCGTGCCCACCGACGGCACGCTCTACGAGGCCGAGCTGGCGCATTGCAGCTCGTGCGAGCCGGTGCGCATGGCCGAGGCCGAGGTGAGGCTGGAGCAGCTGCGCCTGCAGGCCCGCCGCGCCTGCCTCGAGACCGAACTGCTCGAGCTCGAGGTGCAGCGCCGCCGCGCGCTCGCCCAGGGCAGCGGGGCGGCCGTGCTGGAGATGGGCGAGTGGCCGCTGCTGGGCGCGCCGGCCCCGGCGGCCCTGGCCGGCAGCGAACCGTCGCACTGAGCCTGGGCGGCGGGGGCGGGGTGTGCTAGCTTTCCCCAGCACGCCCCGCCCCCCGGCTCCGTACAATTGACGTTTACGTTAACGTCAATTCGGAGTGCGTTCGCGGCGCACCCCACGGAGACACGATGCCGACCCTGGCCTCCCAGCTCAGCCCTCGCTCCGAGGACTTCAAGGCCAATGCCGCGGCGATGCGCGCATTGGTGGACGACCTCAACGCCCGGCTCGCGCAGATCGCGCAGGGCGGCGGCGAGGCGGCGCGCGCCAAGCACACCGCCCGCGGCAAGCTGCTGCCGCGCGAGCGCGTCGAGATGCTGCTCGACCCCGACACGCCCTTCCTCGAGGTGGCGCCGCTGGCCGCGCTCGACATGTACAAGGAAAAGGGCGGCGTCGATGCCGCGCCCGGCGCCGGCCTGATCGCCGGCATCGGCCGCGTGGCCGGCGTCGAGTGCATGGTGGTGTGCAACGACGCCACGGTGAAGGGCGGCACCTACTTCCCGATGACGGTGAAGAAGCACCTGCGCGCGCAGGAGATCGCGATGCAGAACCGCCTGCCGTGCATCTACCTGGTCGACAGCGGCGGTGCCAACCTGCCCAACCAGGACGACGTTTTCCCCGACCGCGAGCACTTCGGCCGCATCTTCTTCAACCAGGCCAACATGAGCGCCCAGGGCATCCCGCAGATCGCGGTGGTGATGGGCTCGTGCACCGCGGGCGGCGCCTACATGCCGGCGATGAGCGACGAGTCGATCATCGTGAAGAACCAGGGCACCATCTTCCTCGGCGGCCCGCCGCTGGTGAAGGCGGCCATCGGCGAGGTGGTCAGCGCGGAAGACCTCGGCGGCGGCGACGTGCACACGCGGCTGTCCGGCGTGGCCGACCACCTGGCGCAGAACGACACCCACGCGCTGGCGATCGCACGCGCCTCGGTGGCCAACCTCAACTGGCGCAAGGCGCACGAGCAGCGCCTCGCGCCGCCGCGCCCGCCGCTGTTCGACGCGAGCGAGCTGCACGGCATCATCCCGGCCGACCCGCGCAAGCCCTACGACGTGCACGAGATCATCGCGCGCATCGTCGACGGCTCCGAGTTCGACGAGTTCAAGGCGCGCTACGGCACGACGCTGGTGTGCGGCTTCGCGCACATCGAGGGCATGCCGGTGGGCATCGTCGCCAACAACGGCGTGCTGTTCAGCGAGAGCGCGCTGAAGGGCGCGCACTTCATCGAGCTGTGCGGCCAGCGCAAGATCCCGCTGGTGTTCCTGCAGAACATCAGCGGCTTCATGGTCGGCCGCAAGTACGAGAGCGAGGGCATCGCCAAGCACGGCGCGAAGATGGTCACCGCGGTGTCCACCGTCAACGTGCCGAAGTTCACCGTGATCATCGGCGGCAGCTTCGGCGCCGGCAACTACGGCATGTGCGGCCGCGCCTACTCGCCGCGCTTCCTGTGGATGTGGCCGAACGCGCGCATCTCGGTGATGGGCGGCGAACAGGCGGCGAGCGTGCTGGCCACGGTCAAGCGCGACGGCATCGAGGCCAAGGGCGGCAGGTGGAGCGCCGACGAGGAGAAGGCCTTCAAGCAGCCCATCCTCGACCAGTTCGAGCACCAGGCGCACCCGTACTACGCCAGCGCGCGGCTGTGGGACGACGGCGTGATCGACCCGGCCGACACCCGACGCGTGCTGGCGCTGGCGATCAGCGCGAGCCTGAACGCGCCGATCCCGGACGCCAAGTTCGGCGTGTTCCGCATGTGAGGTCGGGTGGCGTGGAGAACATCTACCTCACCCCCGAGCACGAGACGCTGCGCGAGCAGGTGGCGCGCTTCCTCGCCCGCGAGGTCGAGCCGTTCGCCGAGCAATGGGAGCGCGACGGCTGCGTGCCGCGCGAGGTGCTGCGCAAGATGGGCGAGGCCGGCTTCCTCGGCCTGATGTATTCGGCGCAGCACGGCGGCGCCGAGGCCGAC
>WBZM01003941.1_pt1 | contig 11189 bp, 8 predicted proteins | sample 5204271 | NCBI WGS metagenome assembly WBZM01 (sample SAMN12344346, study PRJNA552823) | activated sludge metagenome | biome: Activated sludge suspended growth; feature: Nitrification reactor; material: Wastewater; isolation source: activated sludge from nitrification reactor of wastewater treatment...
TGACAGAAATCCCCGACGATTGGCCGCCTCTTGGCGACGCGCACTGGGCGCAGATGGGGCGTGGGCAGCGGGCGCGGGCGTTGTTTTTTCCCCAGCCAGCTTCATTAAGCCTATATTATGGCGTAAAGAGCAGGAATGAATTGGCCTGGCAGCGCTGGCTGCGCCATCCGCTGCAAGTGGGGGTGTGGATTATGCGGCGGGTGGTTTGGGGACAGAGCCGGTCTTAATGGACTGGAAGGCAGCGGCTGTGTCTGGTGGCGGCGAGGCCTGGGGCAAGGTAAACCAAAAGGTGCTGCCTTCGCCCGGTTGGCTGTCTACGCCGACATGCCCGCCGCACTTTTCTGCGATGCGGCGAACGATAGAGAGACCCAGCCCTTTGCCTTGTGTGCGCTGCGGATTGAGGCGGGTGTGGGTTTTGAATAATCGAATCTGGTCAGCCTCGGTAATGCCTTCGCCGTTGTCTTTTACCCAGAAGCAGATGGCGTTGTCCTGGGTGATGGTGGCTCCCAATTCCAAGATGGGTGGGGTTCCGCCGTATTTCAGGCCGTTGCTGATGTAGTTTACCCACACTTCTTCGATCCATGAGGGGTAGCCAACGGCCGTGGGCCATTCTTCTGGTTGGCTGATTTGCGCGCCGCTTTCCTGAATTTCAAACACGAGTCGTTTACATGCTTCGGCAACAATCCGCTGCATATTCAGTGGAATTAGCATCGCTTCTTCTCTGTCTACGCTGGCCAGCAGCAAAATCTCGTTGAGAACATTGTTCATTTTGTGGCCGCTTTGCAAAATGCGCTTTAGCGCCAATTGTCCTTCGGCGTCCATTTGCTCCAAATAAACCATGTGCAAATAGCTGCTATACCCGATGACTTGCCCCAGAAGCCCCTGAACTTGATGGGCGACGGTGTGGGCAAACTGGTCCAATTCTTCGTTGCGCGTTTGCAGCTCGATGGTTTGCTGGGCTAACTGGTTTTTGGCTTGCAGGTGGTCGTTGATCAGATGTTGGCGTTCGATGGCGTGGCGTATGGCGCGGATTAGAAGCTGCGCGTCGATGCTGCCCTTTACCAGGTAATCTTGCGCGCCTTCCTTCATGGCTTTGGAGGTGATGGTTTGATCGTCCAGGCCGCTGAGGACGATGATTGGGGTGCCGGGAGCGTTGATCTTGATTTTTTTGAAGGTGTCCAGGCCCTGGCTGTCTGGCAAGGAAAGGTCGAGCAGAATGGTTTGATATGTGTTTCGGGCTAACAGGCCGACAGCTTCGGAAACACGTTTGGCTTGATGAATGGTTATTTCTTCGGTTTGAGGGGTGGGAATGGTTGCCAGACTGTGGAGCAGGTAATGGATGAGGTCGGCGTCGGCCTGGTTGTCCTCAATCAGGAGAATGTTGATGACCGGTTGGCTCATAACAGGCTCCAGTGATGCTGTGGACAGTAAGGAGGTTGAGAAAATGAGATCTCGTTCATGGTAGTTGAACAATACTTAACCAGAATTGTTCGATTTGTTTGATGACGGCGATGAATTCGTCGAGGTTGGCGGGTTTGGTGATGTAACTGTTGGCGTGGTGATCGTAGGTCTGGCGAATATCTTCGGCGGCTTTTGAGTTGGTGAGGATGACGATGGGGATGCGTTTGATGTCGGGTGTTTTTTTGACTTCCTCGAGGACCTGACGGCCGTCTTTCTTCGGCAGGTTCAGGTCTAATAAGATCATGTCGGGGCGGGGAACGGCCGTAAACCGGCCGGTCTGGCGCAAAAACGCCAACGCTTCTGTGCCGTCACGCACGACGTGCAGGATGATGTTTTGCCTGGTTTCTTTGAAAGCTTCCTGAGTCAGGCGGATATCGGCCGGATTGTCTTCCACCAATAAAATGTTGGTCAGCGTTTTGGTTGGGCTTTGTGAATCGGTCATTGTATATGTGTCCTTTGTTACGTGGGCAGAGTGAAATAAAACGTGGCGCCTTCTCCGGGTTGAGATTCTACCCAGATACGGCCGTTATGTCGCTCCACAATCTTCTTGCAAATGGCCAACCCAATCCCGGTTCCGGGATATTCTTCCAGGGTATGCAAGCGCTGGAAAATCGCAAAAATCCGTTCGGCATACTCAATGTCTAATCCAATGCCATTGTCCTGAACCCAGAACAACCACTCCCGCCCCTCGTTCCGGCAGCCAATAAAAACTTCTGGTTGGTCCGCGCTAAACTTGATCGCGTTGCTGATCAGGTTTTGCCACAACTGCCGAAGTTGAACCGCGTCGCCCAACAGGGTAGGCAAAGGGTCGGCATGAATAATCGCCCCGGTTTCTGTGATTGTTACCTGAAGGTTTGCCAGCGCTTCCGCTAAAACATCATTGCAGTTTGTTACGGTGAATGGCGACCCTGAGCGACCCAGATAGGAATAATCTAACAATCCGTTGATCAGATCGCGCATCCGCAGCGCGCCATCGACGATGTAATGAAAAAACAGGTCGGCGTCTTCATCAAACTGGCCTCCGTAGCGCCGCTGCAGCAGTTGTACATAGCTGATCACAATGCGCAACGGCTCCTGAAGGTCATGCGAAGCCACATAGGCAAACTGCGCCAATTCCAAATTTTGTTCTTCCAAAACCTGGGCATGCTGCTTGACCTGTTCGTAGAGACGGGCTTGTTCGATGGCAATGGCTAAAGGGGCGGCAATTTCGCCAACGGCCGTAACCTCACTTTCATCAAACGTATCCGCCGTTTCACGACCCAGGTTTAACGTGCCCATTAACTTTTCATGCGTGTGCAGCGGGTAAATCAAAATAGATCGCGTACCCCCATTCATCAACGTATTAAAAAACGGCAAACTAGGCTGCAATTTATCCAGTGCGCCAAAAATTGGCCCCTTGTTTATCAACGCCAAAGTCTCGGTGTTGGGGTCCAGCGAATAATCGCCCTCCATCAGAGAAGTCTCGTCGCCATTGGTCACCGATACAACATGCGCCCGGCTGTTCTCGTAATCAAACATCGTAAAACTTGCCCGGTGGTAAGGCACAATAGTCTTCAAACATTCGATGGCTTTCCTGGCGATGCTTTCCGGCGATTGGGCCGTCAAAATCGCCTGGTCGATCTGGTGCAGGCTTTGCAGCCGTTCCGCATACCGGCGCAGCGCATTTTCCGCTTCTTTTTGTTCTTCAAACAAATGGGCGTTTTGGATGGCCGTGGCGATGTGTCCGGATATGCTGCTAAAAGTCGCCAGGTCCAATTGGTCAAAACGATGAGAACGATCATCTTGCACATCCAGGACGCCCAGAACATGGCGGCCAAGAATCAGCGGCACCGCCAATTCACAGCGCGTATTGGGCAGCAGTGGGTTGGGCAGAAAGTCTGGCTCCAGGCTAACATCATCTACCAAAATGGTGTACCCGTCGCGGGCGGCGCGAGCTACCAGACTGTGTTCGGTGTCCAGAGCAATCGTATGGCGACGATCGCGCAGACGCTCGCCAACGGAGCCAGAACCGGCCACCATGCGCAATGTGCTATTGTCGCCATCCAGCAAATAGACGTGGACGTGATAAAGCTCGAATCGTTCTTTTAGCAGCGTAACAACCTCACGTAAGAGCGGGTCTAGCTCCAAAATCGAGCTGAGTTGTTTGGAAACTTCGGCTGCTGTACGCAGTTGGTTGGCAAAACGAGATATTTGCGCCCCGGTTTCTTTGTAAGTTGCCAGTTCGGCCTCTAACCGATGAATAGTTTTTGTTAGGGCTGCGATTTGTTCTGCGCTGCTAGCTTGTTTTGGTGAGGTTGGCTCCCTGGTTTGGGTCATGTTTTTTCCCTTGTCGCGTTTGTGACTATTCGTTTGCACCGCCTGGTAAAACCGACAAACAAGTTCCAGGTATTTCCGTTCAGTTCGATAGAGATGCACAGGGTTGCGCTTTGGTTTCTGTGTAGGCACATTTTAACATAATTTGTGCTATAATTTCTTGTAGAACGTATGGTCTATATTCTGGGGTATAAGCGATGGCACGATTAGCGACACGGACAGCGCGGCTGCGCGAGATTGAGTCTTTATTGTTGTTGGCGCCGGAAGGTCTGACGGCGATTGAACTGGCGGATGATCTGGGGGTTGACCGGCGTACGGTGTACCGGGACGTAGAGTTTTTATGTGATCAGGGTGTGCCTGTGTGGCAGGAAAACGGCCGTTTCGGGATCAATCGCAGCCGTTATTTAGCCAGTATCCGGCTCTCCTTTCAGGAAGCCATGGCTCTGGTGCTGGCCGGGCTTCTACTTTCTCGCACAGTTGAAGATCGCAATCCTCATGTCATGGCTGCCTTGCGCAAGCTGGCCTCTACCCTGCCCAAACCCCTCAGCAACCATCTCCAGCGCGCCGCCGACCGCGTGGACCAACGCGAAACGAGCGGCCAGGGCGCCGTCCTGGAAGCCGTTGCCGAAGGTTGGGGAACCGGCCAGCAGGTAAAAATCGGCTACCGTTCGCCACGCAGCGGCGTACTGCGCCAGCGCATCATCTGCCCATATGCCCTGGAGCCGACCCCTTCAGGCATTTACGTTATTGGCCACGACAGTTGGTCGGATGAAATCCGCACGTTTAAGCTGGATCGGCTGGAAAGCGCGGCCGTCTTGAAGAAAAAATTCACCATCCCGGAAGATTTTGACCTGGAAGCGCGGCTGGCTTCCGGCTGGCGAATCATGGCTGGCGACGAAGTGAATGAAGTGGTTTTGCGTTTTGCGCCAGAAGTGAACGCCCAGGTGCGCGAGCGCCAGTGGCACCCCTCGCAAACGCTTGAAGCCACGCCGACCGGCGGCTGCTTGCTGCGCGTACAGGTGGCGGAGCCTTTGGAAATGAAGCCGTGGATTCGTAGTTGGGGCGCGCAGGTAGAAGTTTTGGCGCCTGGCTGGCTGCGGGCCGACCTGGCTGCGGAAATGCGCCAGGCAGCCGCCCTCTATTTTCCTCAGGCGATTTCCGCGCCTACGGATTGAGGTGTTGGTCCTTCTGCATTTGTGGGTTTGGCCAGGGTTGACCCTCTCCTCTTCACGCCTCACGTATCACGCTTCAAGAAGGCGTTGCCTGCTCATTCACCCAAAACCACAACGTGTTGTTGCCCCATCCTCCCCAATTCCTGAATCATTCCCTTACTTTGGTTGTTTTTGTTGGGAATCGCTGTCTGACGTGATACTATAATTGCGGCGGGTCGGGTCCGCTTGGTTTGGCCGTGTTAGCGGGAAAATAACGTTTATGACGCAATTAACCATTGCTGTGGGACAAATGGATGTCGCGATGGGCGATCCGGCGCAAAATTTGGCGCGTGTGGCGCGGCTGGCGGCCGCCGCCGCCGGTCAGTCGGCCGATTGGCTGGTGCTGCCGGAGTTGTGGTCTACGGGGTATGATTTGACGAATGCCGCGCACCATGCAGCGCGGCTGGATGAGGGTATTTTCGCGGCCACGGCCGTTCTCGCTCGCACCTACCATTTGCACATTATCGGCTCCTGCCTTTCCCGATTGGGGGATGGACGGGTGGGGAATACGGCCGTATTTTGGGATGATAACGGCCGTATTCTGGCCGACTACAGTAAAATCCACCTCTTCCGTCTGATGGGCGAGCACCAATATCTGACAGCCGGCGACAAACTTACCCTGGCAACTACAGCCTGGGGCCAGGTTGGGCTGGCCATTTGTTACGATTTGCGCTTCCCTGAGCAATTTCGCGCCTATGCTCTGGCTGGCGCGCGCCTGGTTGTGCTGCCCGCCGAATGGCCTCATCCGCGCCTGGCCCATTGGCAAACCTTGTTGCGCGCCCGAGCCATCGAAAACCAGATGTTTATCGTCGCCTGCAATCGTGTCGGCCAATCGGGCGACAGCAGATTTTTTGGCCATTCGGCCATCATCGACCCCTGGGGCGACCTGCTAACCGAAGGCGGTGAAATGGAAGAACTGCTGATCGCCACTCTGGATTTGTCGCAAGTAGACGCTGTCCGCCAAAAAATCCCGGTTTTTGCGGATCGCCGGCCCCGGCTTTATCCGATCGATCCGGTTAATACCTGAAAACGGCCGTCAAAAAAGACATGTCTTTTTCTCACCTCCCGCGCAACTTTGATTTAAATGCCGCTCCGCCGCAAACCCTGGAAGAGTGGCGCGAACATTTGTTGAATGGGGTGCTTCGGGGCATTTTGGTCTTTTGGGTGGTCGGCATGGCGGTAGGACTGGTCACCATCTTTCAAATCGGCCGCCAGACCAACCATATGCTCACCAGTTGGTTGGTGGTTGGATTTTACTTGCTTGTGGCGGCGGCGATGTTGGCGGTTACTTTCTGGCCTCGGTTGGGGTATTCGGTCCGCGTCACCGCCTTTTTGCTGCTTATATACCTGTTCGGCCTGGCCGATTTTGCCTTCCGGGGATACAGCGGCGACGGCCGTGTCTTTTTGCTCGCGTTTGCCATCCTGACAGCTATATTTTTTAATTTTAAGCGCAGTTTGCTCGCATTGCTCGTTGGCGTTGGCACCCTGGCGGTCATGGCTTTTCTCCAATTGAATGGCTATCTTTCCTTTTTGCTGCTAACCGATATGAACAATGGGGTCCGATTGGTGGATTGGGTGAACAGCAGCGCCATCTTTTTGGCAATTTCCGTCACCCTGGTTTTTTCGGTCTCCTATCTGATCAGCAGCCTGGATAGCAGCGTAGCTGAATCCCGGAGAGAGCGAGATTTTGTGAGCACCGTGCTGGATACGTCCGGGGCGTTGGTGATGGTGTGTGATCCTGACGGCCGTATCGAACGATTCAACCGCGCCTCTGTTGCCGTATCCGGTTACGCAGCCGCGGAAATGGTCGGTCAATCCGTCGCCGACCGCCTGCTGACGCCCGAAGGAGCGGCGCAACTCGAACCCATTCTGGCCCAACTGCGGCAAGATTTACAACCCGTGCATTACCGGGGAAATTGGCTGACGCGCACCGGGCAGCGCCGGTTAATTGATTGGACCAGCGCGGTGTTATTGGCCGAAGACGGCCGTGTCCAACACATCGTCAGCACCGGCATCGACATCACGCAGCAAGAACTAACCGCAGCCGAACGCAGCCTCCTCCTGGCAGCCGAACACGAACAACGCCTTCTGGCCGAGACTCTGGCGGAAGCCACCCTTTCGCTTACCTCCCAAACCCAACCGGAAGAGCTGCTTGACCAGATATTGCGCCAGGTGCAGCGCATTGTGCCCTTCAAAGCGGCCCACATTATGCTTCTCAACGACGATATTCTGCAGATCGCTCGTTGGCAGGGGTATGACCAACTGGGCGGCGAAGCCCTGGTGACCAATCTGGAGCAATCGTTAGCGGCCATGCCTTTGGAACGGGAAGTGGTGGACAGTCGGCAAACGGCCGTGATTCCCGACACCTACCAGGACCCCCGCTGGATTGTTTACACGGAGACCGCCTGGGTGCGGTCTCACCTTGTCGTGCCCATTTTGCAGCAAGACAACGTTCTGGGCCTGCTGCGCCTGGATGGCGACGAACCGGGAGAGTTTGACGATCAGGACGCCCAACGATTGCAGCATCTTGCCGCCACCATCGCCATTGCGCTGCATAATTCCAGGCTGTTGCAAGAAACCAAGCAAATCGCCCAACGAGTGCAGCATATTCTAAATACAGTTCAGGATGGCATTTTGCTCCTGGACGCGCACCTGAGAGTCGAACTCGCCAATCCGGCCGCCCAAAATTACCTGACCGTCCTCGTTCATTCGCCATCGGGCCAGCCGATCAAATCATTAGGCGGCCGTCCAATCTACGATTTACTGCAATCGCCGCCAGCGGATGCTCTCTGGCATGATGTGTTTGTGCCGCAGTTTGCGCGTACCTTTGAGGTACGCGCTCAGCCCATGCAAACGCAGTCTGGCGGCTGGGTATTGGTCTTGCGCGATACCACCGAGGCGCGCAAACAGCAGCAATACCTTCAGGCGCAGGAAAGATTGGTGATGATTGGCCAACTGGCGGCGGGTATTGCCCATGATTTTAACAATATCATGACAGTTATTCTGCTGTATACCCAGATGCTTTTAAAAACACCAGAGCTGCCCGTTTATTTAACCGGGCGTTTAGAAACTGTTTTTCAACAATCCAAACTGGCCGCGAGTCTTATCAGCCAGATTCTCGATTTTAGCCGCCAATCGGATGTGCAGCGTCGGCCCCTTTCCTTGCTGCCGTTTTTGAAGGAATTTTTTCATTTGTTACGCCGGATGCTGCCGGAAATGATTGAGTTGCATCTGGAATATGAAGAAGGCGAATATGTGATCAGCGCGGACCTGACGCGGCTGCAGCAGGCGGTGATGAACCTGGTGGTGAATGCCCGGGATGCAATGCCGGACGGCGGCAATTTGCGCCTGGAGTTGACGCGGTTGGTGGTGGAAGTGGATGGTGGGACACGGCCGTTACCCGATATGCCTCCTGGCGAATGGATATGTTTACAGGTCAGCGATACAGGCGAGGGCATACCGCCGGAAATTCGGCAGCGCATCTTTGAGCCGTTGTTCACCACCAAAGCGCGCAGCAAAGGCACGGGCCTGGGCTTATCGCAGGTGTACAACATCATCAAACACCATCAGGGATACATTGACGTCGATAGTACCCCCGGCGAAGGCACGACGTTTTACCTCTACTTTCCCGCCCAGACACGCTCCGCGCCTTTCATGGCTGAAAGCTCTCCTGTGGCCGCGCAAAGAGGCGAGGGTCAGGTGATTTTGGTGGTGGAGGATGAGCAAATCACCCGCGAAGCCATCTGCACCACTCTGGAATCTTTTAATTACCGCACCTATGCGGCCGCAAATGGTGAAGAAGCCGTTCGCCTATTTCAGGCCTTCATCGATGACATTGCCCTGGTTCTAAGCGACATGGTCATGCCGGACATCAGCGGCGCGACGCTGTATTCGCGGCTCCAGGCGATGCGGCCAGAAATTAAGATGATCATTCTGACCGGCTACCCATTTGGCGAGGAAGATCGGGCGGCTTTGCGCCACGGCATCGTCGGCTGGATTCAGAAACCGTTTGAAGTGGAACAAATCGTGACGGCCTTGCAAACCGCATTGGCTGCTGATCGCCCCTCGAAAAGCAGGTAGCTGGCCACTTCCTGCCCAAAAGCCCGCAGTTTTGTCCGCCAACTGATCCATTGAATGCTCCGTGTGGGCGAGCTGTAGGCTTGCATGTCCAGGTCGGCGGCGATGGCCATGGCGCGTTTCATGTGGAAGGGCGTGCTGACGATGAGGAAGGTGTTGAGGTGTTGGGCCACGGCCGTTTCTCGCGCATTCTTCAGGTTTTCCAGGGTGTTGGTGGAAGTGGTCTCGCGCAAAATGGCTTCCGGCGGCACGCCGTGCGCCAGCGCATACTGCGCCGCAATATCGGCCTCGGTGGGTTCGCCGGGGCGGCCCTGCCCGCCGGTGAAGATCAGGTAACGCACGGCTCCGGCCTGGTACAGGCGAATGGCGTGGTTGATGCGCTCGCGCAAGACAGGCGACGGCCGTTGGCCAAATACCGCCGCGCCCAACACAATCGCCGCGTCTGCCGGACGTGTTTCGTCTATGCGGGCGTAGGCATACACCTGCCACGCAGCCGAGGCCACTATCCAGCAGACCAGGAATAAAGAGAGGAAGACGGCCGTTTTTACCCGTTTGCGCCAGCGCATACAGATCGCTATCTGACAACGCCCTTCAGGCGCAGGGTTTGCATCACCACCTTTTCCCACGGTGTATCGGTGATGAGGGGGATGTAGTGGCTGGCGCGGCTGGCGCAGAAGGCGGCGATTTCGGCCTGCCAGCTTTGCAGACGCTGGCGGTAGGCGGCCAGCGTGGCCCCGTCCAGGCTGATTTCGGCGTCCTGGCCGGTTTCCACGTCCACCAGTTTCAGGTCGCCGCTCAGGGGCGGAGCGACTTCGTCGGGGCTGAGCAGGTGAATGAGGCTGACTTCGTAGCCACGGGACAACACGGCCGTTACCCCATCCTTATAGCCGTTGGGCGAGAGCAAATCGCTGAGCAGGAATAGCAGGCCAGGGCGACGGCCGTGCAGCGCATAATCCCGCAGCGACAGGTTCAGATCGGTCAGGCCGCTGCCCCGGCCCGTTTCCAAAAATTGCAGCAGGCGCAGGCTGTTTTGCTGGCCGCGAAACGGCCCCCAACGGCGGCTGCCCTGGCCGGTGAGCAAGATCACCGTCAGCAAATCGCCGGAGGTGAGGGCGATGTGGCCGAGCGCGCCGGCCAGACGGAGGGCGTAGAGGAGTTTGTTGGTTTGTTGGTTGGTTTGTTGGTTGGTTGGTTGGTCGGTGGGGGGCCAGTCCATACTGGCGCTGGCGTCGATGAGCAGGTGGACGGAGAGGTCTTCTTCTTCTTCGAGCAGCTTGATGAACGGCCGTTCCAGCCGCGCATACACATTCCAATCCAGCCGCCGCAAATCATCGCCCTTCACGTAGTTGCGATAATCGGCAAACTCGATGGACGTGCCGCGCTTGCGGCTGCGCCGGTCGCCCTTCATCACCCCCACGCGCACCTGTTCGGCCACGAGGGTGAGTTGTTCCAGCTTGCGCAGGGTGGGTTCGTCGAAAAGGTTCATGGGAAGAAGGAGATTGGAGATTGGAGATTGAACCAATCACTAATCTCCAATCTCCAATCTCCAATCTCTAGTCTCTTTTTACCTTATCCAGCAAATCCGCCACCACATCGTCCGGCCGGATGCCTTCGGCCTGGCCTTCGAAGTTGAGCAGGAGGCGGTGGCGCAGGGCGGCGGGGGCGACGGCGGCTATGTCGTCGAAGGCGACGTTGAGACGGCCGTCCAGCAGCGCCGTAATTTTCCCGCCCAGCACCAGCGCCTGCGCGCCGCGCGGGCTGGCGCCGTAGCGCACGTAGCTGTTGACCGTGGCCGACGGGCTGCCGCCGGGATGCGTAGCCACCACCAGGCGGCTGACGTAGTCGGTGACGTGGCTGGGGATGGGAATCTGGCGGGCAAGCTGCTGCATGGCGCGGATGGTGGGGCCGGAAACGGCCGTGGCCGCCGCCGCTACCTCTTTGCCCGTCGTGCGCGTCAAAATCTCCGTCAACTCGGCCGGCGAGGGGAAGCCGACGTTGATTTTGAATAGGAAGCGATCTAGCTGCGCTTCCGGCAGCGGGTAGGTGCCTTCCTGCTCGATGGGGTTCTGCGTCGCCAGCACGAAGAACGGTTCCGGCAGCGGGTAGGTGTGGGTAGCGACCGTGACG
>WBZM01003942.1_pt1 | contig 11189 bp, 5 predicted proteins | sample 5204271 | NCBI WGS metagenome assembly WBZM01 (sample SAMN12344346, study PRJNA552823) | activated sludge metagenome | biome: Activated sludge suspended growth; feature: Nitrification reactor; material: Wastewater; isolation source: activated sludge from nitrification reactor of wastewater treatment...
CTGGGCCAGGCTTATGGCGCGCTCAACGAGGATGCGCTCGCGCTGCAGGCCTACGAGGAAGCGGTGATCTCCGACGTCGACCTCGGCGACCCGGCCGGCGAGGCCTGGGACCGCCAGAAGCTCGCCTCCGCGTACGCCAACGTCGGCCGCGACCGCGACGCGCTGGCGGAGCTCCAGAAGGCGCTCGCGCTGCGCCGCGAGCTCGGGCACGCGGACAAGGTGCGCGACGTGCTCGATTCCATCGGGCAGACGCAGGAACGCCTCGGCGAGTACCAGGCCTCGCTCGCGACGCACCAGCAGGCGCTCGCCCTGGCCCGCGAGGCCGGCTCGCGCATCGACGAGAGCAGCGCGATCACCGGCATCGGCAAGGCGCAGCTCGGCCTCGGCGAGGCGCCGCAGGCGCTGCAGTCGTTCGAGCAGGCCCTGGCGCTGGACGTCGAACTCGGCAACCGCAATGCGCAGCGCATCGACCACAACACCATCGGCGACGTGCATCGCTCGCTGCGGCAGTGGCCGCAGGCGCTCGAGGCCTACGGCCGGGCGCTCGAGCTGGCGCGCGGGCTGAAGGACGACGAGTCGGAGGCGGCGATCCACACCCGCATCGGCAACGTCGAATTCGACCGCGAGAACTACGCCGATTCGATCGCCGCCTACGACCGCGCGCTCGCCGTGCACGCCCGGCTCGGCGATCCGGTGAACCAGGCGATCGACCTCGGCAACGCCGCGAACGCGTACAAGCAGCAGGGCGACCTCGAGGGCGCGCACCAGCGTTACCTGCGTGCGATCGAGCTGGCGCAGCGTGCACAGCACGTACCCTACGAGGCGAAATGGCTCTACCGCGACGCCGACGTGCTCGACGCCCTGAAGCAGGCGGACGCGGCGCTGGCGGCGAGCACCCGCAGCGTCGATCTCTATCGCAAGGTCGGCAGCGCCGAGACGCTGCGCGCGGCGCTGTCGCAGCTCGGCAACCTGCGTTCGAAGCAGGGCGATGCCGCGGGCGCGGCGACGCTGCTCGCCGAAGCCGTGGAACTGCACCGGGCGGCGGGCGACATGGTCTCGGTGAGCCGCGACGTGTCCCGCCTCGCGCAGGCCCGCGAGGCCGCGGGGGACTTCGAGGGGGCCCTCGCCGCGTACCGCGGCGGCGTCGAGGCCGACCTCGCGCTCGCCGATCGGGGCGCCGAGGCCTGGGACCGCGCCAAGATCGCCCGCATGCTGCGCTCGAAGGATCGGCATGCGGAGGCGATCCCGGAACTGCAGCGCCTCGCCGTCCTCTACGGCGAGCTCGGCAAGCAGGACGAACGGCGCATCGCGCTCAACGACCTCGGCGCCTCGCAGCAGGGCGTCAAGGACTACGCCGGGTCGCTCGCGTCCTACCAGGCGGCGCTCGCGCTCGGCCGGGAGCTGGGCAATCGCGCCGGGCAGGGCGTGTCGCTGACCGGCATCGGGCTCGCGCAGCGCGGCCTCGGCAACTTCACGGCGGCCCTGTCGGCCTACGAAGAGGCCCTCGCCATCGACCGCGAGCTCGCGGACCTGCCGGCGGAGCGCATCGATCACCTCACGATCGCGGCCGTGCAGCAGGACCTGAAACAGGACGAGGCAGCCGTCGCCTCGCTGGAGCGCGCGCTCGCGATCGCCCGCCAGCTGAACGAACCGTCGCTGGTGGCCTCGACGCTCAACACGCTCGCCAACCTGCAGGCGGACCTCGGCCAGGACGACGTCGCGCTGCAGGGCTACGACGAGGCGATCCTCCTGACGGAGACGCTCGGGGACACGGCGAACCGCGGCATCTTCATCGAGAACTCGGCCAACATGCTGCGGCGCGCGGAACGTCACGCCGAGGCGCTCGAGCGCTACGAGCGCGCGGCGGCGATCTATGCGGCGACCGACCGGCCGGCCGACCAGGCCACCGCGGTCCGCGGCGCCGCCCGTTCGCTCAAGTCGCTGGGGCGCGATGCGGAGGCGATTCCGCGCTACGCGGCCGCGCTGGCCCTGTTCCGGCAGGTCGAGGACACCGAGGGCGCGCGCACCGTGCTGCCCGACCTCGGCAAGCTCGAGCGACGGACGGGCGACTACGCGGCGGCCGTGAAGCACCTCGACGAGGTGGTCGCGCTGCACCGCGCCGCCGGCGACACCGAGGCGCTCGGGCGCGACCTGACCGAGCTCGGCATGGCGAACGACGGGCTCGGCGACCACGCCGCCGCGCTCACGGCGTTCCAGTCGGCCATCGCCATCGACGTCGAGCGCCAGGATGCGGCGGGCGAGGCCTTCGACCGGCGCTGGAGCGGCGAGGTGCTGAGCCGGCTCGGGCGCTACGAGGAAGCGCTGGTGGAGTTGCACCGCGCGCTCGAACTGCGCCGCGCCGAGGGCAACCTGTCCGCCCAGCGCGAGATCATGACCACGTTCGGCGACGTGTATTCGCGCCGCACGGTGTATCCGCTCGCGGTGGAGGCCTATCGGGAAGCCGCCGCGCTCGGCCGCGAACTCGGCGAGCGACGCACCGAGAGCGCGCAGCTGACCAACCTCGGCGACGCGCTCGCGAAGTCGAACCGGCTCGACGAGGCGCGCGAGGTGTACGAGCGGGTGCTCGCCTTCGATCGCGAGGGCGAGGGCGACCTCGAGAACGAGCGCATCGACTACCGCCGCCTCGGCGACCTCTCGGTGCGCCTGCGGGAGTACCCCGAGGCCATCGCCTGGTACGAGAAGGCGCTGGTCATCGCCCGCGAACACCGCGGGCCCGGTGCGGAGGCCGTGGACCGCCTGGCCATCGGCGACGCGCAGGCGGCGACCGGCGATTTCGCGGCCGCGCGCGCCTCCTACGACGCCATGGTCGAGGCCTGCCGGCGGGCGCAGGATCGCAGCTGCGAGTCGCAGGCGCTGGCGGCCATCGCCGCGGTGCAGGTGCGCGGCGGCGAGGTCGAGGCGGCGCTCGCGACCGAGCGCGAAGCGGTGCGGATCGAGGAGGAACTCGGCAACGACGTCAACGTCGCGATCCGCACGCTGGTCGTCGGCTTCGCCTACCAGGAAGTGAACCGCTACGCCGAGGCGCTCGAGCGCTACCGGCGCGCGGAGGCGCTGGCGCGCGGCAAGGGCAACGCCTACCTGCAGCGCGTCGTCGCGCTCGACATCGGCGGACTGCTGCGCACGCAGGGCCTCGCGAAGGACGCCCTGCCGCATCTCGAGGCCGCGCTGGCTTCGGCCCGCCGCGACGGCGACGTCGATACCGAGGTGCGCAGCCTGATCACGCTCGGCGACACCTACGGCGACCTCGCGCAGTACGAGAAGGCGCTGCAGCAGCACCAGCAGGCGCTCGCCATCGATCGCCGGCTCGGCCGCCGCGACACCGAGGCGCAGGACCTCATGTCGATCGCGTACACCTACGGCGCGGTTGGTCGTGCGGGCGAGGGCCTCGAACTCGCCCGGCAGGCGGCGACGATCGCGCGCGAGATCCGCAACGGCATGCTCGAGGCCGACGCGCTGCGCACCGTCGGCAACACGCTGGCCGCACTCGGCCGGCCGGGCGAGGCGCTCGAGTTCCACCGCCAGTCGCTCGAGATCCATCGCCAGCTGCGCAGCGCGGAGGGCGAGGCGGGTGACCACAGCAACATGGCGGACGCGTACCTCGAGCTCGGGCAGTACGGCCAGACGCTCGAGCTGTACGGCAAGGCGCTGCAGTATTTCCGCGGCGCCGGCCTGCGCCCGTCCGAGGCCGTGCTGCTCGGCAACCTCGGCGACGCGTACCGTCGCTTCGGCCAGCCGGCGCGCGCGCTCGAGTACCTGCAGCAGGCGCTCGCGATCACGCGCGAGGTCGGCCAGCGCCAGCGCGAGGCGAGTGCGCTGATCTCCATCGGCAACGCGCAGTACGACCTGCGCGACCACGGCGCCTCGCTCAAGTCGTTCAGACAGGCGCTCGCGCTGCAGCGCGAGATCGGCTCGCGCTCGGGCGAGGCGGCGGTGCTGGCCGAGATGGCGGCGACGCAGGCCGCCGTCAACCAGCTGTCGCGCGCCGCCGAGAGCTATCGCCAGGCGCTGGTGCTGCTGGCGCAGACCGGCAACCGGGCCCGCGAGGCGGCGGCGCTGGCCGGGCTCGCCGGGGTGCAGGCGCGGCAGAAGCGTCTCCCGGACGCCGCGCGCAACGCGCAGCAGGCCCTGCTGGTGGCGCAGGAGGTAGGCTCGCCCGACCTGCAGTGGCGCGCCTGGGACACGCTCGCCGACATCGCCCTGCGGCGCGGCAATCCCGAGCAGTCGATCTTCTACCGCAAGCAGGCGGTCAACCTCATCCAGTCGCTGCGCGCGGGTGCGCTCGGCCTGGACAAGGAACTGCAGCGCTCGCTCGTGCAGAACAAGGAGCAGGTCTACCGCTCGCTCGCGGACACGATGATCGCGCGCGGCCGGCTCGCGGAGGCCGAACAGGTCATGTCGATGCTCAAGGAGGAGGAGTACTTCGACTTCATCCGCCGCGACGCGGCGACCGACGCCCGCCAGACGACGCTCACCTCGTCCGCCGCGGAGGCGCCGTGGGCGCAGCGCTACCAGGAGATCAGCGCGAAGCTCGCCGCGCTCGGCAAGGAGTACGAGGCGCTGCGCGCCGTGCCGTCGGCGTCGCGCACGCCGGACCAGCAGGCGCGCTTCGAGCAGGTGAAGGCGGACCGCGAGGTCGCCAACGCGGCGTTCCAGGCCTACCTGCTCGAGCTGGAGCAGGCGTTCCGGGCGGAGGGCGAGGATCGCGCGATGGACTACGCCGCGCAGAACCTGCAGAGCCTCTCCGGCATGCAGGGCAGTCTCGCGCGCCTCGGGCAGGGCGCGGTGATCGTCCACTACCTGCTGCTGCCGGACAAGGTGCACATCCTCGTCACCACGCCGACGGTGCAGATCCACCGCGAGAGCGCGATCGCGCAGGCGGATCTCAACAAGCTGGTGTTCCAGTACCGCGACCTGCTGCAGTCGCCGGCGCGCGATCCGGTGCCGACCGCGAAGGCGCTGTACGACGCGCTGATCGCGCCGATCGCCGCGGACCTGCAGCAGTCCGGCGCGCGGGTGCTGATGCTGTCGCTCGACGGCGCGCTGCGCTACCTGCCGTTCGCGGCGCTGCACGACGGCCAGCAGTTCCTGGTGGCGAAGTACGGCTTCGCGCTGTTCACGCCCGCCGGGCGGGCCGCCCTCGAGCGCCGGCCCCAGTCCGACTGGAGCGTGGCGGCGCTCGGCGTCAGCAAGGGCGCGCCGGCCGGGGCCGACCGCATCGAGTGGGCGCCGCTGCCCGCCGTGCCGGTGGAGCTGAACGAGATCGTGCGCTCCGGCGACGCCGACGGCGAGGGCATCCTGCCCGGCCGCGTCGAACTCGACGAAGGCTTCACGCCGGAGACGTTCTCGGAGGCACTCGAGACCAGCCCGCCCGTCGTGCACATCGCCAGCCACTTCAACTTCACGGCAGGCACGGATGCGGACTCGTACCTGCTCATGGGCGGCGGCAACAAGCTGACGCTCGCCGACTTCAAGACCGGCAACTTCCCGCTCGGCAGCGTCGACCTGCTGACCCTGTCGGCCTGCCAGACGGCGCTCGGCGACACGCAGCGCCGCAATGGCCGCGAGGTCGAGGGCTTCGGCGCGCTCGCCCAGAACCAGGGCGCGGCCAGCGTGATGGCGACCCTGTGGTCGGTGGCGGACGGCAGCACGGGCCTGTTCATGCGGGAGTTCTATCGCCGTCGCCAGGCCGAGCAGGTCACCAAGGCGCAGGCCATGCGGGCCGTGCAGCTCGCGTTCATCAGCGGCGAGCTGCGTCCCGACACCGCGCCGGTGGCCTTGCGCGGCGCGATCCGCGAGCTGCCGCCCTCGGCCGGCGTACCGAAGGCGGCGCGCTACACGCCGCCGCCGAATGCGCCGTTCGCCCACCCCTTCTTCTGGGCGCCCTTCATCCTGATGGGTAACTGGCTCTAAGTCCCTGACGCGGCTCGATTCGTGACGAAAGTCGAACCCGCGCGCACGCCTTCGTGTACAGTGCGCGCCAGTTTGCCGCTGCGCAGCCCGGCCTGCGCGTGAGGTTCTTCAAGAAAACAGGGGACACTCACTAATTTTCGATTGCTTCGAAAATTAGTGAGTGTCCCCCCTTTTCTCCGCGGCCCCTCCTGCAGACTGATCGACGTCTGCATTTGCGTCTTCGATCCCACCGACACTGAACTGCGACGCTTCGTCCGGTTCCTGCGTGCGTGCACGCGGGAGAAGCGCATTGGAACTGACTGAACATGTCCTTCGATTCGCTCGGCCTCTCCCCCGAACTGCTGCGTGCCGTCCACGAGATCGGCTACTCGCAGCCCACCCCCATCCAGAAGCAGGGCATCCCCGCAGTGCTCCAGGGCCGCGACCTGCTCGCGGCCGCGCAGACGGGCACCGGCAAGACCGCCGCCTTCGCACTGCCGATGCTGCTGCGCCTGCACGAAGAGAACCCGCGCCCGAGCGGCCACCGTGCGCCGCGCGCGCTGGTGCTGGTGCCGACGCGCGAACTCGCCGCCCAGGTGGACGAGTCCTTCCGTGATTTCGGCCGCCACCTCGGACAGCGCACGATCCTGATCTTCGGCGGCGTCAGTGCGCGGCCCCAGGTCGACGCGCTGCGCCACGGCGTCGACATCGTCATCGCGACGCCCGGCCGCCTGCTCGACCACGCCAACGAGCGCAACATCGACCTGCGCAGCGTGCGCACCCTCGTGCTCGACGAGGCCGACCGCATGCTCGACATGGGCTTCATCCGCGACATCCGCCGGGTGCTCGCGCTGCTGCCGCCGAACCGCCAGAACCTGCTGTTCTCGGCGACGTTCTCGGACGAGATCCGGGCGCTCGCGTCCGGCCTGCTGCGCGACCCGCTGACCGTCGAGGTGGCGCCGCGCAACGCCCCGGCCGACCTGGTCGAGCACCGCGTGCACCTGGTGCCGCAGGGCGAGAAGCGCGCCGTGCTGAGCCACCTGCTGCGCGAGGGCGCGACGCCGCAGACGCTGGTGTTCACGCGCACCAAGCACGGCGCCAACCGCCTGGCCGAGCAGCTCGGCAAGGACGGCATCCAGTGCGCCGCGATCCACGGCAACAAGTCGCAGTCGGCGCGCACGCGCGCCCTTGCGGACTTCAAGGACTACAAGGTCCAGGTGCTGGTCGCGACCGACATCGCCGCGCGGGGGCTCGACATCACCGAGCTGCCGCAGGTCGTCAACTACGAGCTGCCGCACGTGCCGGAAGACTATGTCCACCGCATCGGCCGCACCGGCCGGGCCGGGGCGACCGGGCAGGCGCTCTCGCTGGTGTCCGACGACGAGCGCGACCGGCTGCGCGCGATCGAGAAGGTGCTGGGCCGGCGCATCAGCGTGCTGCCCCTCGACCGCAGTGCGATCCGCATCCCGGCCCCGGCCACCCCGGCAGCCGCGGCGCCGTCGCAGGCGCGTCCGGGCTCGGGCGGGGCGGTCCGCCACGGCCAGCGGCAACATCCTGCCGCCCGGGGCGAGCATCGGCACCGTAGCGGCGGGGGCGGGCGGTCCTACAGGGGCGGACGGGCGCGCCAAAGCTAGAACCGCGTCCATTTTGGATGACGACCGCCGGCCCTCCCCTCAATGGCCGGCGGGTGCTGACGATACAGGGGACGGCCAGCGTGCGACCCAGGGTGGAAGCGCAATGTTCGTCATCATCGGATTCGTTACGGTCATCGTCTGTGTCGGCCTGGGGTACGTGCTCGGCGGCGGCAAGCTCCTGGCACTGTGGCACCCGACCGAGATCCTGATCATCTGCGGCGCCGCCTTCGGCGGCTTCATGGCGGCCAACCCCCCGAAGATCCTCAAGGACACGGGGCACGCGCTCGGCCACCTGCTCAAGAAGTCGCGCTACGACCGGGCCAAGTACATCGAGCTGCTGCAGCTCATGTACGAGCTGCTGAGCAAGCTGCGCAAGGAAGGCGTGCTCTCCATCGAAGGCGAGATCGAGAAGCCCGACTCGAGCCCGCTGTTCGGCAAGTACCCCGGCATCGCCGCCGACAAGCACATGATGGAGTTCATCTGCGACTGCCTGCGGCTGATCATCTCGGGCAACCTCGACCCGCACGAGCTCGAGAGCCTGCTCGAGTACGAGCTGGAGACCCATCACAAGGAGGCCCACCAGCCGGCGCACGCCGTCCAGGCGCTCGCCGACGCGCTGCCGGGCTTCGGCATCGTGGCCGCGGTGCTCGGCATCGTGAACACCATGGCGTCCATCGAAGGTGCGGACACGGCGACCATCGGCCACAAGGTGGCCGCGGCGCTGGTCGGCACCTTCCTCGGCATCCTCATCGCGTACGGGTTCGCCGCGCCACTCGCGACGGCGCTGCAGCACCGTGCCGACGAGGAGGGCAAGGCCTTCGAGGTCGTCAAGATGGCGCTCGTCGCGAGCGTGCGCGGCTATCCGCCGAAAGTCGCCGTCGAGTTCGCACGCAAGCTGCTGTTCAGCCAGGTGCGCCCCACCTTCGCCGACCTCGAAGGCCAGCTCAAGAAGCCCGCTTGATCCGGCGAGGAGCCGCCTGAGCCACGCCCATGACCGAGAAGGACGAAAAGAAGCGACCGATCTACATCGTCCGCAAGAAGGTGGTCGCCGGCGGGCACCACGGCGGCGCGTGGAAGGTCGCGTATGCCGACTTCGTGACGGCGATGATGGCGTTCTTCCTCGTGATGTGGCTCATCACGACCGTCTCCGACGAGCAGCGCGCCGCCATCTTCGACTACTTCAAGAACCCGTCGCTCGAGGAAGGCACGGCGCCGAAGCCCGCGCCCGGCCAGAACGGACCGGGCGGCGCGAGCACGGCCGTGGTCAAGCTGGGCGGGGCCATGGACGCGCCGCGCACGGGTGAGCCCATCCCGGGCAACCTGGCGCAGCAGGTCAACCCGCCGCCGCCCGCCATCGAGCAGGCCCAGCGCATCGCCGAGAAGGACGAGCGGGCCAAGCTCGCCGAACTGATGCGCGACCTGCAGGAAGCCATCGAGAAGACGCCGTCGCTGGCGGCGTTCAAGGACCAGCTGCTGCTCGATCTGACGCCGGAGGGCCTGCGGATCCAGATCGTCGATGCGCAGAACCGCGCGATGTTCGACCGCGGCAGCTCGCGCCTGCAAGGCTACACCACGACCATCCTGCAGGAGCTCGCGAAGTACCTCGCGACCGTGCCCAACCGCATCAGCATCAGCGGCCACACGGACACGACGCAGTACGCGGGCAACAGCGAGTTCACGAACTGGGAGCTGTCGGCCGAGCGCGCCAACGCCGCGCGCCGGGCGCTGATCGGCGGCGAGTTGCCCGCCGACAAGATCGCCCGCGTGATCGGGCTGGCCTCGTCGGTGCTGTTCAACAAGGACGATCCCGAGGCGGCGATCAACCGCCGCATCAGCATCGTCGTCATGACCAAGCGGGCCGAGGCGGCCGCGCTGGCGATCGACAACCCGAATGCGCGGCTCGAGGTTCCGGACGCGGTACCCACGGCCCCGCCGACCGTGGGTCCGCAGGGGCCGCCGGTCGTTCAGCCGTCGAACCGATAGGCATCCATCGCGAGTGCGGCGGCATCGATGCCGGCGTAGACGCGTTTCGCAACCGCCCGCGGACCGGCGGCGCCCAGCGCGACGAGCAGCGGGAGAAAGTGCTCCTCGGTCGGATGCGCGCGCGCGGCGCCGGGACCGCGCTGTCGGTAATCCACCAGGCCCTCACGGTCGTTCGCGGCGAGAGCGTCGGCCAGCCACGCAGAGAACGCCTCTACGTAGGCGAGCGGACGCGCGTCGTCGCGGTGCCGGAACCAGTCGTGGAGGTTGTGGGTCACGTGGCCCGAGCCGACGATCAGCACGCCCTCGTCCGCCAGCGGCGCAAGCGCCTCGCCGAGGCGCAGGTGGTGCGCCGGCCCGAGCGGCGTCTGCACGGACACCTGGATCACCGGCACGTCGCGCCCGGGGTACATCCACCTGAGCGGCACCCACGCGCCGTGGTCGATGCCGCGCAGGGACTCGATCGCGGGCGTCCATCCCGCCTCCTGCAGGAGCGCGGCGGCACGCAGCGCCGTGTCGGGCGAGCCCGGCACGTCGTAGCGCACCCGGTACAGTTCCGCCGGGAAGCCGCCGAAATCGTGGATCGTCGCGAGCCGCTCGCCCCCGCTCAGCATGGGCAGCGACGTCTCCCAGTGCGCCGACGCGACGACGATGGCGCGGGGACGCGGCAGCGCAGCCGCGATCGCCTGCCAGGCCGGCCCGGCGCCGCCCGGATCGAGTGCGTGCATCGGCGAGCCGTGCGAGAGGAACAGGGTCGGCATGCGCGACATGGCAACTCCCGGATCGAGCGGTCCGCCCTCCCGCGCGGGAAGGGCGGACGCGGACAGGTTATGGGATCAGCCCTTCGGCCTTGAGCGCGCGCTGCACGCCCGGCCTCGCCGCCACGCGCTGCTGGAACGCGACCAGCGCCGGCCACGGCGATAGATCCAGCTGGTGGTGGCCCGACCAGTTCACCGTGGTGAACAGGTAGGCATCCGCGATCGAGAACGCCGTGCCGGTGAGGTACGGCTGCGCGGCCAGGATCTTCTCGAGATAGGAGAAGCGGTTGCCGAGCGCCTGCACGGTGCGCGCGCGCACGTCGGCCGGCGTGGCCGGGTTCCACAGCGGCCCGAAGCCCTTGTGCACCTCGGTCGCGATGAACGCCAGCCACTCCATCAGCTTCCAGCGTTCGGCGGTGCCGAAGGCCGGCGCGAGCGTGCCCGGCTTGCGGTCCGCGATGTACTGCAGGATCACGCTCGCTTCGGGGAGGCCGTTGCCGTCGTCGAGCTGGACGAACGGCACGTAGCCCTTCGGGTTGATCGCGCGGAAATCCGTGCCGTCCGCGAGGGTGTGCTTCATCAGGTCGACCTTGACCAGTTCGTGAGGCAGGCCGGCCTCCTCCAGGGCGATGTGCGGGGCCAGGGAGCAGGCGCCGGGGGTGTAGTAAAGCTTCATTTGCGGTGATCTCCGTTGAATTCAGCCCGAAAAATACGAAAAAACATCAGAAGTCGTCATTTACGTCTCGGCGAAGCCCGCCGTCACGGCGCCCGCGGCGGATCCGCGGTCCTCAGGCCCGGCGGGCGGGGCCGCGGCACGTGCAGGCCTCGGCTGGGCGCACACTCGTCACCGAAATCCGCCTAAGTCGCCTCGAAAATCACAAAAAAAATCGCGAAATTCGGAAAAGTG
>WBZM01003733.1_pt1 | contig 11188 bp, 6 predicted proteins | sample 5204271 | NCBI WGS metagenome assembly WBZM01 (sample SAMN12344346, study PRJNA552823) | activated sludge metagenome | biome: Activated sludge suspended growth; feature: Nitrification reactor; material: Wastewater; isolation source: activated sludge from nitrification reactor of wastewater treatment...
AGCACCGCCGCCAGGTCCGCCCCGGAGGCGGTGGCGAGGCCCTGGGCGCGCCGGTAGGCGCTCAGGGCGGCGCCCTGGTTGCCCGGCCAGTCGAAGACCATCACCGGGGCGTCGATGTCGATGACATGGGCGAGAAAGGCCGTGCCGCGCAGGGCGAAGTCGATATCGGTGCGCAGGCCATGGACCAGGAGCAGCAGGCCCCGATGCGGCGAGGCCTCTACCAGGGGCCGCAGCTGGGCGGTGAAGTCGGCCTGGGCCAGGGTCTGGACAGCCAGCACCTTGATCTCCTCTTCCAGGAACCAGCGACTGGCATCCAGCCAGCGACCGAGGCCCAGGGAGGGGGCGATGAGGGTGTCGAAATAGCCCAGCCGCCAGTCGTCGGTGCGCTCCCGGCCGAAACGCTCCACCAAGGGGCGCTCCTCGGGGCCGGGCACGGGCTGGCGGTTGGTAGCGAAGAAGAAGCGGATGCCGCCCTGGTCCCCGACCCGGGCGACCTGCATGTGCCGGATCTCGGTGTTTTCCGCCCGTTCCAGGGCGCCGCGGGTCGTCGCGTAGAACAAGTAGGCGGTGCCGCCGACCACGAGCAGCAGGAGGGAGAGGGCCCAGAGAAGGCGGGTGGTGCGCTTCATGGCGGTGCTCATCCTGGTGGATTGCCGAGTTCAAGTGGCGCGGCCCGGGAACGACCAGGGTGGAGGGCGCGCGCCGCGGGCACCTCAGGGATAGCCTTTCCCGCGGGAAACGTTCAGACCTCTCACGGACGAGAGGCCGCTTCTACCGCGTCAGCCGCTTATTCTCTTCCTTCCTCCCCCTGGCGGGGGCGGACAAGGGAGAGGGGGGCTGAATAATTTGTCCCCGATCAGGGCCCGACCCACCTGATGAGCCCCAGGCAGTCCTGGATGGCTGGCAAAAGCAACGGGCTTCTCAACGTAGATGAAATTGGAGTTTAGCCGAAGATGGGTCAAGCGGATAGGCAGCACGGCCAATCCGCCAGCGCGCAGGCCTGGCGCGATCAGAATGGGAGGGCCGCGCTCCAGGCACCGCTCGCGGCCAGGATGGACCGGGCCAGGGCTGAATCCTCCATCTCCGCGATCATCCCCGGGGTGCCGCCGCCCGCTTCGCTCACTGGACCCGATCAACAAGGGGCAGACTAGTCCCAGGGTGGGGCGGTGCGCATCCGGCCTCCTCCTTGAGGATGCGCGTCAATTCCGCCACGACCTCGGGGTGGCTGGTATCCCGATGGCCAGCGGGCACTACGCGCTCGGATTGGGCCGCCGGCAAGTGGGCGCTGCGATAGGCCACCACCCCATCGGAACTTTCCTCCAGGGGGCACCGATGGCCGCGGTTACCGATCACCGAGTGCGCGGGCACCTGGGGTTGGGTTGCGCTTAGGGCCAGCAGGAAGGGGGAGGTCGGCGAGAGGTCGCGAATGCTGTTGGGAAAATGGCCCGCCGGGTCATGATCGATGGTGTCCAGGGCCTCGCTGATGCCGCTGCGGATCCATTCCGGCATGCGCAACAGGCGGGAGACCCAGAGGCTGAGGTTCCAACTGGCTACCTGGCTGCCCTGATGGGGCGTGAACAGAAAGACGACCCGACTCACGTCATGGCGCGGCGTGAAGACCAGGGCGCGGCGCACCGGGCTGTCCTCGGGGAGGTCAGCCACGCCGGGGATGATCGCCTCGGCCTGCGCCAGGTCCAGACGTGAGACCTGGGCCCGCGACAGAATCCCACCCATGCTGTGGCCGACGAGCACCATGGGTTGCTTGACCTGATAGACCCGGTAGGCCTCATCCAGGGCCTCGCGCAACTGGAGGGCGGACAGGGCAATGGGTTGGGCGGTGGGGTAGTAAAAGAACCAGAGCTGGTAGCGGTCGCGCAAACAGGGTTCCGCCAGGAGGTGCCGAACCAGAGGATGCCAGGCCGTTGGCGTGGCCATGAGGCCATGGACCAGGACCAGCGGGCGCTTGGCGGGGTCGTAGGGCTCCAGAAAAAAGATGTTGGAAAACCCCTCGAAACGGTCCGCGCGCAGGAGATGACGCAAGCCCAGCAAGAAGCCCGGCCCCAGGGACCTGGCGGCGGCGAGGGGGGCCTCCAGGTCCATCGCCACGGGCACCCGCTGGCCGGCTACGGCCACCTCCTCCACCTGGCGGGGATCGAGGAGACTCAGGCGCAGGCGGCTCTCGTCCTCCGGGTCGGGCAGCGCCACCAGGGTCGCGGGGACCTGGAAACCATGGCGAGGGACATGGGCCCCCTCAGGCTCCAGGCGGGCCACCGTCGGCAAGCCGAGGCCCGGGCGGTGCAGGCCCGGGGTCGGGGTATCCGGCCCGGACCCGGTCACCGGGGTGATGTCGGCGAGGTCCCCCGGTGCCAGGCGCCGGGGTGGGTCGCCGGCGTCCAGCCGGATGTCGGGTCCGGCCTCACCGGCGAGGGCGGCGGGCAGGAGGGCCGCCAGTTCCTGGCGGTAGCGGGCCCTGGCCCGCTCCCGTTGCTGATCCGTGGTCTGTGGCTGGGCAATCTCCGCCAGGGCGGTCCGAAGCCGGCTAGTTTCCATGCCGCCATCGCCCGGGGGCAGGCCCTGGCAGCCCGTCAGTAACCAGGCCAGGGCGCCATACCCGGTCAGCCAGACTCGGCGGCGCGCGGGTTGGGCCTGCCCGGGTCCTGTCGCCATCCGCCGAGCGGCCAATCGACTCATGCAGGGCCTCCGAAATGGGTTTTAGGGCCCCCAAGGGTCCAGTCCGGGTAAGCTACGCCTTTCTTCATCATTGCCGACCTGTTCCGCCGCCTCATGAACCAGGAACTCATTATCGTACTCGCCCTCCTGGCCTCGGCCATCCTGATGTTCGCGATCAACCGGCCCCGGCCGGACATGGTCGCCTTGATGATGATGCTGGTCCTGCCCTTCACCGGCGTCATCAGCATCGGTGAGGCCATCGCCGGTTTCAGCAACGCCAACATCGTCCTCATCGGCGCCATGTTCGTGGTGGGCGAGGCCCTGGCCCGCACCGGTGTCGCCAAGCGCGTCGGGGACTGGCTGGCCGACAGAGGGGGGCGGCATGGCTGGCTGCTGACCCTGCTGATCATGCTCGCCGTCGGTTTGCTGGGGGCCTTCATGAGCAGCACCGGCGTGGTGGCGATTTTTATTCCGGTGGTGCTGCGCATCGCCGCCCGCACCGGCATCGATCCGGCCCGGTTTCTCCTGCCCATGGCCTATGCCGCCCTGGTCAGCGGCACCCTGACCCTCGTGGCCACCTCCCCCAACCTCATCATCAACTACGAGCTCATGCGCGGCGGGGTGGAGGGCTTCAATTTCTTCAGTTTCACCCCCTTCGGCCTGCCGATCCTGGTGGTGACAATCCTTTACATGCTGGCGACCCAACGGTGGCTGAGCCCAGCCCGCGGCGCGGCACCCCTCGGCCGCCCCCAGCCCGAGATGCTGGACTGGGTCCAGCGCTATGACCTGGCGGGGCGTGAACACCGGGTCCGGGTCTTGCCGGGTTCACCCTTGTTGGGCCAGAGCCTGGGGGAGCTGGATTTGCCCACCCACGTGGGGGTGAGGGTGCTCCTCATCGAACGCGGGGCTGGCCTCAAGCGCCAGGTCCTGGCCCGGACGGCGGAGCTCCGGCTTCAAGCGGATGACATCCTGCTCCTGGACGTGGACAGCGAGCGGGCCGGGGTGGATAAAAAATCCCTGGCCGCCGAGTTCAAGGTCGAGATCCTGCCGCGGACCCGTCAGTACTTTGTCGACAAGGCCGATGACGTGGGCATGATGGAGGTCATGATCCCGGAGGAGTCCCAACTCGTCGACCTGACGGTGGCCGAGGCGATGGAGGTGATGGGCACCGAGTTGACGGTGGTCGGCCTGCGGCGTGGGCGCAAGCCCCATCCGCCCTATGGTCTTCGCGAGGAGAGGCTGCAAGGTGGTGACACCCTGCTGCTCGCCGGTCCCTGGAAACCCCTGCGCAAGCTGCAGAAGGGCGGACATGACCTGATCGTGCTCAATCTCCCCAAGGAGTTCGACGAGGTCTTGCCCAAGGCCGACAAGGCGCCCCAGGCCGTTTTGATCCTCATCCTCACCGTCACCCTCATGGCGACGGGCCTCCTGCCCAACGTCCACGCCGCCCTGCTCGGCGCCTTCCTTATGGGCGCTTTTGGCTGCATCAAGGCCGATCAGGCCTACCGGGCCATCCAGTGGCGGAGTCTGATCATGATCGTGGGCATGATGCCCTTCGCCCTGGCCCTAGAGCGGACCGGCGGTGTCGCTCTGGCCGCGGAGGGGCTGGTGCAGCTCCTGGGTGCCGCCAACCCCAGGGCCATCCTCGCCGTCCTCTTCGCCCTCACCGTGGTCAGTGGCCTCTTCATCGTCAATACCGCCAATGCCGTCCTGCTCATCCCCGTCGCCCTGGCCGTCGCCAAGCACTTGGGGGCCTCGCCTTATCCCTTCGCCATGATCGTGGCCTTGGGGGCCTCCGTCACCTTCATGACCCATATCTCCCCGATCAACATTTTGGTGCAGAACAAGGGCAACTATGGCCTCAGCGACTTTGTCCGCTTCGGCTTTCCCCTGACCCTGATCGTTGGGGCCCTGTCGGTCTTTCTCGTGGCCTGGCTACTACCCCTGTATTGATTTCTCCCCGCTGACCAGTATCCCCTCGCCTCCCTGCTGGGTCTGTCAGCGCCAGGGGAGGCGTGAAAGCTGCCAGGGACCCCCTGGCGCTTGACGCGGGCCGGCTCTGTGCCTAGTCTGCCCTAAATCGCCCCCCGCCTGCCCGACCCCGGTCCCTGGGTCCGCCCTGGGCTTTGGCCCCGTGCCCTGAATATCCGCTAACCGTGTACGCCAATTATTTCGGCCTCAAGGAACCCAGCTTTTCCATCACCCCGGATCCCCAGTATCTCTTCTTGAGTGAGCAGCATCGGGAGGCCCTGGCGCATCTCGTTTACGGCGCCGGGGAGAGCGGCGGCTTCGTCCTGCTGACGGGCGAGGTGGGGACTGGCAAGACGACGGTCTGCCGCGCCTTCCTCGAACAGTTGCCCGAGCAGGTCGATCTGGCCCTGATTCTGCACCCGGCGCTATCGGCGACGGAGCTGCTGCGTGCCATCTGCGACGAGTTCCGCATCCCCCTGGAGGATGGGGAGCGCACCGTCAAACGGCTGGTGGACAAGCTGAACCGCTTCCTGCTGGAGGCCCATGCCCAGGGCCGGCGTCCGGTCCTCATGATCGACGAGGCCCAGGACCTGTCGCCCCGGGTGCTGGAGCAGATCCGCCTGTTGACCAATCTGGAGACCCCCAAGCACAAGCTGTTGCAGATCTTTCTGGTCGGCCAGCCCGAGTTGCGGGAGATGCTGCTCCATCCCGGCCTGCGCCAGCTCAACCAGCGCATCACCGCCCGTTATCACCTCAAGCCCTTCGATTCGCGCGACACGGCGGCCTATGTCGAGCATCGCCTGGCCGTCGCCGGGGTGGAGCGGCCCCTATTCACCCGTGGGGCCCTGCGCCAGGTGCATCGCCTCTCCCAAGGGGTGCCGCGCCTGATCAATATCTACTGCGACCGCGCCTTGCTCGGGGCCTGTGTCTCCCGCAACCCGATGGTCACCCGGCGCATCCTGGAAAAGGCCGTGGCGGAGGTCGACGATGGGCGCTCCTGGCGCCAGCCCGGCGCGCATCGGCGCTGGGGCGCCCTGGCGGCCGGGATTCTGGCCCTGGCCATTGGCGGGGCCTGGGGCTTCTGGGAATACCGCGGTCGGCCGGATCTGCCCACCGTCCTTGCCGCCCTAAAGGGCGAGGCGCCGGGCGGGGAGGAGGCCGCCACCCCCGAGCCCACGGCCGAGGCCAAGGCGGCCGAGGCCGAGAAGGCCCAGGCGGAGGAACAGACTCGCCTCGCCCTGGCCAAGGCCCTGGCGGATGAACGGCTGACGGAACTGGCTGCGGACAGTGAGCTGCTGGCCGATCAGGAGTTGGCCCTGCGCCTCTTGCTGCGGCGCTGGCAGGTCGAACTGGGCAAGCTGGACGGCCGGGCGCCCTGCGAGCGGCTCAGCGCCTTCGGCCTGGAGTGCGAACTGGATCGTGGCGGCTGGAGCCGGGTGCGGGACTATAACCTGCCGGCCTTGCTGCGCCTGCGCGACCGCCAGGGCGTCGAGGGCTGGGTGGCCCTGGTGGGCCTGGACGAGCATCAGGCGACCCTGGAACTGGCCAAGGGGACCGAGACCTTCCCCCTGGGGTCGCTGGATGGCTGGTGGACCGGGGACTATCTGCTGGTCTGGCAGCCGCCGCCCGTGGGGGGGACCCTGATCCGGCCCGGCTCCTCCGGCGAGGCCGTGCGCTGGTTGCGCCGCCTCCTGGCGCAGGCCCCCGGACTGGACTTCAAGGATGACGGCTCCAGCCGTTTCGACCACCAGGTCGAGAACGCCGTGCGGCGCTTCCAGACCCAGTCCGGTTTGGAGGTCGATGGCCTGGCGGGACCTCGCACCCTGATCCGTCTGACCAGTCTGGTCGACATGCCGGGGCTGCCCAAGCTCCGGCCGGGAGACTAGCGCCATGTCCTACATCCTCGAAGCCCTGAGAAAGTCCCAGCAGGACCGGGAACTCGGCCGGGTGCCGACCCTCGCCACCCAGCCCCTGTTCACGCCCCGGGAGAGCAGCCGAAATTCCTGGATCGGCATCGCCCTTGGCCTGGCAGCCCTGGCGGTGGCGATCGCCCTGTACGCCGTCCTACGGGCGAGGTCGGAGACGGCGCCGGGTGGGCTGGCGCCGATGGGCGTTCAGGTTCCAGCCCAGAGCCCAGCCCAGACTGTGGCCAGTGCCCAGCCTTCAGCCGCCGGTCCCGCTGGTGCTCCCCCCGCGGCGCCACCAGGTCCGATGGCCGTGGTGGCACCGCCGGCCGCTACCGTCGAACCACCCAGCCCTTCCCCCACCACCGCCAGGGTCGAGCCATCTCCGGTTGCTCCTGGTTCCGGGGCGGTCCCTGCTGGCCAAGCCGCCCACCCGGTAACTTCCAGTATCCCGGAAGAAGCCGAGGTCGATCCCGAGGTTCCGCCTTACGCCCCTTACCCCCCTCATTCCGGTGGCCCGGCCGAACCGCAACCCAGTTATCCCCCGCCCGCGCCACCCGCGCCCCCGGCCAGGGAGGCGACCCGCCCATCGCCGGCGGATGCGATCCCGGAGGATCTGCGCGAGGACATCGAGGCCTTCAAGGAGCAGATCAAGGGGGGGCAGGGCGGTAAGTCGGCGTCCAAGGCCAAGGCCAGCGCCGCGCAACAGCAGGTCCCACTGCGGGAGCGCCGTTTGCCACCCGAGGTACAGGAACGGCTGCCCACCTTTCTCCTCACCGTGCATCTTTACGATGCCGATCCCGAAAAGCGCCTGGTGATCATCGATGGCCGCCGGCTGCGCCAGGGTGACGCCACCCGCAGTGGTATCCTGGTCGAGGAGATCTTCCCCGATGGCGTGGCCCTGGCCTTTGAAGGCCATCGCTTCTTCCAGCCGCGCTGATTCAGCGCCCCTTCCCCGTCAACACTCAGGCCAAGGTATGGTGCCCTCGGGACCTTGCCGAATCCTCCTCACCCGGGAGCACCCATGCCAGGCACCTCCACCACCCCTGCCCAAGACGCCACCGCTTTCCGTATCGTCACGCGTTTCCAGGACGTGACCCCGGACCCTGGCGCGCCCCCGGTCGATACCCAGCCCGGCACCTTTCTGCTGGAGCTGATCAAACCCTCGCACTATGACGACGAGGGTTATGTCATCCAGTGGCTCAAGGCCTGGATTCCCTCCAATTCCCTGGCCTCCCTCTACGGTCTGGCCCGCGTCGCCGACCGGGAGCGGGTCCTGGGTCCGGAGGTCCAAATCGCCATCCAGGCCTATGACGAGACCAATACCCGGGTACCGGTGGCTGGCATCATCCGGCGCTTCCAGGCCAACGGCGGGCGTGGCCTGATCTGCCTGGTGGGGGTCCAGTCCAACCAGTACCCCCGCGCCCTGGACCTGGCGCGGCGTTTTCGTGCGGCGGGGCTGCCGGTGGCCATCGGCGGCTTCCATGTCAGCGGTTCCCTGGCCATGTTGCCCCGCCTGACGCCCGAGTTGCAGGAGGCCCTGGACCTGGGCATCACGCTCTTCGCCGGGGAGGCCGAGGAGCATTTCGCCGCCCTCCTGCGCGCCGCCGACGCGGGCCGTCTGGCGCCGGTCTACAACTTCATGGCCCAACTGCCGGCTTTGCAGGGGCAGTCCCTGCCGCATCTGCCGCCGGAGGTGGCGCGGCGCTACGCCCCCATGCCCGGGACCTTCGATGCCGGGCGCGGCTGTCCCTTCCTGTGCAGCTTCTGCACCATCATCAACGTCCAGGGCCGCAAGTCGCGCTTTCGCGATCCGGAGGACATCGAGGCCCTGCTGCGCGCCAATCTGGCCCACGGCATCCGCCACTACTTCATCACCGACGATAATTTTGCCCGCAACCGCAACTGGGAACCCATCTTCGACCGCATCATCGCCCTGCGCCAGGAACTCGGGGTCAAGTTCAATTTCACCATCCAGGTGGATACCATGTGCCATACCCTGCCCGGGTTCGTGGTCAAGGCGCGGGCGGCGGGGGTCTCCCGGGTCTTCATCGGCCTGGAGACGGTGAACGCGGACAACCTCAAGTCCGCCAACAAGAAGCAGAACAAGCTCGACAACTACCGGACCATGCTCCTCGCCTGGCAGGGCCAGCGGGTCACCACCTATTGTGGCTATATCCTGGGCTTTCCGGACGATACTCCGGAATCCATCATGGCCGATATCGAGACCATCAAGCGGGAACTGCCCCTCGATATCCTGGAATTCTTCTGCCTGACGCCCCTGCCGGGCTCGGCGGATCATCAGGCGCTCTTCCACCAGGGCGCGCCCCTGGAGCCGGATCTCAACCGCTATGACCTGGAGCACGTCTGCACCACCCACCCGCGCATGACGGCGGCCGAGTGGCAGGCCGTCTATGCCCAGGCCTGGGACAGCTACTATTCCCTGGAGCATCTGGAGACCCTGATGCGGCGGGCGGCGACCTTCGACCGCAACCCCAAACGCATCATGGAGATTGCCCTGGAGTTTTACGGCTGCTTCCACTTCGAGAAGGTCCATCCCCTCCAGGGCGGCTTTATCCGCCGCAAGGTGCGCACCGATCGCCGGCCGAGTCTACCAATTGAGTCGCCCTTGATCTTTTATCCCCGCCGTGCCGCAGAAGTGTTGCGGACCTATTCGGGCCTGCTGGCCTATGCCGCGCGGGTCTGGCGGCTCTATCGCCGGGTCCGGCGAGATATCCGGCGGGCGGGCTATCACTACGAGGACGCCTCCCTGCGCCCTGATGCCTGAGCCAGACCTATCACCGGTGCCGGCACCTGACGAATAACCCTTTGCCACCTCCCCCACGCAGCGCTGGGCCTCCAACGCAAGCACGAAGTCGGCGGTGCGCTGGAGTCCATCTCTCGGGTTTGGCGGCCTGCCGCGGCGCCCCCAGGCCGATGCGCAAGCCTGGCGGTTAATCCGTCAGCGCCCCGCTGGCTCATCACCCAGGGTTTTCCCATCCGGCCCCAGGCGCTTGCCGTAGTAATCGTAGTGACCGGCGTGGTAGAGCCGCGCCGTCTCCGCCAGATTACCCTTGAAGCGCGGGTCCTGGGGACGCTCCTGGGCATTGATGAAGGCAGCCACATCCCAGGCGTCCTGATCGCTCAGGCGTTGGGCAGGCCCCAGGGGCATGTTGTGCCTGATGTAGGCGGCGGCGGTGTCGATGCGGTGCATGCCAGCACCCCAGTTGTAGGACTGGGGACCCCAGAGGGGTGGGAAGAGCAACTCCCCGCGCGCCCAGGTGCCCTGACCGCCGCTGCCGTGGCAGACGGCGCAAACAGCCCGGTAGACCCGGGCGCCGCGGTCTGGATCGAAGCCTTGGGGCGTCGGATCCAGAGCCGGGTAGCCACGCCCCGGCATTCGGGTATCCCCCGTGGGTGCGCCGGTGGCAAGCCAGTAGATGTAGCTCTGCAGCGCGACCAGGGTCGCGCTGTCGGCCTCGGGGGCATGCCCGACGGCGGATGCCGGTGCATTCATCGAGTAGGTGAAGCACCCCTGGATACGCTCGACGATGCTGTTGATGCGGTGATCCTTGGTGCGGAAGGCGGGATAGGCAACCCAGGCGGCCCACATGGGGGCCGCGCCCGCCAGACGTCCGGCATCCAGGTGGCACCCCTCGCAGGTCTGGGTATTGCCGACATACCTCGCCGACTCCGGGTGCGAATAGGTCTCAACGAAGATCGCCTCGCCTCGTCGGATGGCGTCACCCATGGGGTCGTTCGGGGCGGTGCCGCGTGCAGGCGGCTGGAAAAGTTCCTCTGCCCCCTGGGAGCGACCAGGATCCACGGGGCCATGGTCGATGGGCGGGCTGGCGGGAAGGTGCGCGGCAGCTTGGGTCTGTGCCGGACCGATCCCTGGCTGACCCGGGTGGGCGAAGCCGGCCGGCACCCCAGCGCCCTGCTTGACCCCTGAGGCTGGCCTAGGCTCGACCTCCATGCCGGCATAGTAAGCAGCCACCGACTTGGCCTCATCCAGACTCAACCGCGGGGCGATTGGGCTCATGAGCCCATGGGGATCTGCGTTCCGCTTGCCTTGGACCCAGGCCTCGAGTTGAGCCAGGATGTAAGAGTAAACCTGGCCGGCCAAGGCCGGGAAGGCCTCGCCGGCACCGAGGCCGTCGCGTGCGTGACACTGGGCGCAGGCCGGTAGGGCACGATTCGCCCAGTCGCCCTCGGTGGCGAGGACCCCACCAACCACCGTTGACAGCTCTTGCGGGGGCTTGGCGTTGGAAACGGCGGGGAGCGCGGCATAGTACGCCGACACCGCGGTGACCTCGGCATCGGTCAAAGGTTTTGCCATGGGGCTCATGATGGGGTGGTCCCGGCCGCCGTCCCGGAAGGCGCGGAGTTGCCGGGCCAGGTACCCCTCGTTCAACCCGGCCAAACGAGGAAAGGCGGCGCCCTCGTCACCACCGCCGTTCTGGCCGTGACAGGTCGCGCAAGCCACGGTTCCCCCAGGTGTCCCTTGGGTCGCGATCCGCGCCCCGGGGTCGTCCGCCGCGGCCGGTAGGGCGAGAAAGGCGATCAGGGCCAGCCCGGATGGTGGAAGTACTCTCTCGTTTGGCATGTCTAGGGCTCCAGCTACGCCGTAAGGGATGGGGTGG